>Ga0206129_10000168_pt1 | contig 113937 bp, 89 predicted proteins | sample Helgoland_Spring_8_FD_148616 | JGI IMG/M metagenome (GOLD analysis project Ga0206129, IMG submission 148616) | Pelagic subsurface seawater microbial communities from Kabeltonne, Helgoland, North Sea - Helgoland_Spring_Bloom_20160502_2 | ecosystem: Environmental > Aquatic > Marine > Epipelagic ... | reverse complement strand
ACTTTTTAAATCTTTTTTTTGAAAAAAATTTATTCACTCCCAATACAACAACTTCTCAGTAAACTATCCCTACTTTTTTCAGGACGACAAAGGTATAGAACTTTAATAATATGAAAATACCTTTTGATTGATTTTTTTCAACTTTTTTACTCAACACATAGCCTTCAACCAATGAGCACTTTATGGATTTCCGATAGCTACAGGAAGTATTTGCCCGTTATAAAATTGATGCCCTTTCAATGCAAAGTCTAGTATATAGGAAGCCATTTCTTCTGCAGACACCGGTGCGCTATAACCAGGAAAGGCATTTTCTAGCATTTCAGTTTGAACCGCTCCAAGTGCAAGTGCATTTACAGAAATACCGTATTCTTTCAATTCTTCAGAAAGACACTCCGTCAAAACAGATAACCCACCCTTTGAAGCACTGTAAGCAGAAAGCCCCGAATACTTGCTACTTCCTTGAAAACCTCCCATACTACTTATGTTTACTATATGAGTGGACTTGTTCATGAACGGAATGACTGCTTGAGTAAGTTTTACTGCAGTTATAATGTTGGCATTAAATTGATCCTTGAAATCCTTTACAGTCGTTTCAATAAAAGACTTATTAATGAGTTGTCCAGCGTTATTAATCAAAACTTCGACCTTTCCTACTTTATTTGTCCATGAAGCAATAGATTGTGAGCACTCTTCCTCAATTAGATCTACTTTTAATGCTGTTATCAATTCATTTTTAGCAACAAGCAAATCCAACAGCTCGGCATTTCGAGCAACTGCTAACACATTGTGTCCTGATTCAGCAGCCTGAAGAGCTACCTCATATCCTATTCCTTTACTTGCTCCACTAACAATTATATTCATTCTTTAATTTTTTAGACATTTCAGTTAAAACGAACTAATTTTACAACGTAAGTGTTTTCCGAATGTTTAATCCAAACTTAGGAAAAGAGTTCTCATTATACACATTCATTATGTTCACTACAGGTAGATTGATTTTCGTTGTTTTCTTTTTAATAGTATTTATAGCCGGGTTAATTTTCGCTTACCGCAAGGATATTGCTAAGAGCCCTTGGTATTTTAAGGGTTCCTACAAAATTATATTTAGCTTAATTGGCATATACCTCTTGTATTTTATTACTGTCCGATTCATTTTATAAGTTCTGGCATACATCAATGAATTCCTTTGTAATCATTGCAGTTGCTCCCCACACTACCTTTTTATTTAGTTCATACCCGTTCACAACCAAAACCCTTCCGTTTCTTAACAATTCGTGTTTTGTGAGTTGTTGGTTCATCAAGTCATGAATAGGGAATTCAATAATTTCTCCTACCTCCCTCGGATCGGGAATAAAGTCAGGCCGTTGACTGTGAAATGAAACAAAGGGCTGCACTAAAAAATTACTCGGCGGAATATAAATTTGAGAAAGACTTCCAAGAATTTCAAGCTTTTCAGGCTCAATGTTCACCTCCTCTTTTGCTTCTCGCACTGCGGTATGCATTAGGGATTCGTCTTGAAGCTCTACTTTCCCTCCCGGGAAACTAATCTGTTTGCTGTGAACTCCATCATACTCCGGGCGTTCAATAAAACTAATATGCAGTTGACCCAAGTGAATATAAAGGTGCAGCAACACCGCACTTTCTCTTGGGTTCAATTTTTTAAAATCGATGGTATTCGTGGACTTCCGGTGTTCCATTACCGTTCTATGTGACTCGTAACCAGGTAACGGTTGTTGTAACTTCAATCGAAGTTGCGAAATAAATTGTTCATTCATAGCCCTTCTGTCATTTGTTTGGGCACAATGAATTGATTATCCTTTATCCTAAAATAAACCACTTTCTTAACAGTAACCAGTTTCAGCAGACCTCCATCCACAGTCTGAATACTTTCATATATAAAGGGTAGAATGATTTCCTCTTGTTCATTTAGTATTCCCCAAGCTCCTAGCTTAACAAGAAAAATCGAATCAGAAATTCGCTTGATGGATTCATACTTCGGTTGAATCAACCACTCTGCACTCTCGTTAATGAGTCCAAAAGCTGTGTCATTTTTTACAATAGCAAGACCTGACTGAAATCTTTCTGCGGCAGTATATATGTATTTAATCTTTAATTGCAGATCACCATTTGCGAAACCCCATTTATCTTGCTTTTTAACTGGGAACAAATCCGTAAGATTATAGTCTTTTAAGTTCTCAAAAATTGAAGGAGCCACCTCTTGACCTTTTGCATTGATGAGTCCGAATTTGCCATTTCGCTGAAATTTTGCAAACCCATTATTAAATTTACCCCAAATAGAAGCGGGTGAACTGTATGTATACATAATAGGTATACTAATCTTACCTTTCTTATCTACGTATCCGTATTTATCTCCTTTTTGAACAAGGGCCAAGCCATTTGAAAAATCATCAATGCGATGGTATTGAAAATCTAATATCGTATCTCCGTTGAGCTTTATTAAACCAAATAAACTATCTCCTTGAGCTATCACAATAGAATCTTCTGATAGGGTCAATTTAGTGAAGTGGAATGGAATAATTTCCTGAAATAAGGTATCCAACACAGCCATTTTACCTTCTATGGTAACTGTAGCGTATCCGTTGGAGAAGTCAGAAGCATAGGAAAAATCAAATGAAGTAAGTTCCTTGCCTTCAGAGCTGATATAACCATAACCTGAGCTCCTAGCGGCTAAGGCAATCTCTTGATAAAATGGTTCAATAAAGTCATATTTAAAAGGAACTACAGACCTATTCGCCCGATCAATTATGCCGAAGTATAGATTTTTAGCGCCTATTGCAATGCCATTCTTGAATGAATTTACTTCATCAAATTCAAAAGGGACAACAATATCTCCTAGTTTATTGATATATCCAAACTTCCCATGAAGACCGGCAATGGCCAATCCTTCCGAAAAATACTCGACAAAGTCATACTGAGCAGCAATCTTAATTGCACCGGACTCATTCATAAAACCCCAGAGTCCGTTTGACTTAAATGGAAGAAAAGTTTCATTTGCCAAGTTGAAGTCTTTTTCCCACTCCTTCTTAAAAGGATAATCGGGAAATTGTGCTCGAAAATTTTTAATTGTTTCAGCGCTATAGTCTGCAGTGTATAGTTTATAAATACTTCGCCAAGCCTTTGCTACGTTTTGATTGGTTGGATTCTGGTCAATAAAATTTCGATATTCTTGAATACTTCTATCTTCTAGTGATTTAACATAAACAGAATCTTCAACTGCCAATATATCAGGGTGACTAGGATGCTGTTTTAAAAAGTTGCGGTAAGCGATAAGATCATCTTTGGCTACTAACTCTTCAAAAAGAAGCCGCTGATACATTATTAAAGCCTCTGATTTCAAGTGTGAATTTGGATAGCTCTCAACAAAAGCAAGAAAAGCTCCGGAACCACTTTTGTTCGACACGGAAGAATATACCAAACTATCTCTTAGCTCCTCTGCCTTATCCCGATAATCTGAATCAAGGTAAGCCAGCATATACTTTTCATATCCTTCCACGCTATTAACTTTCAAAGCTTGCTGAAAAGATTTGGCATCAATCGTATCATTCCATCTTTCTATGGCTGTAGAGTCAACCCCAAACGTTTTTATTTTCTGCTTTCTCTTTTCTTCAAGGGTTGTAAAATTTGAAGCAGCAAGTGTTATGAAAAGGTGGGCCGAGTCAAGATTATAAAATGGGTTGTCATTCCTACCATAAATAATACTCAAGCCAAAAGAAGCCGCCGTTTTATTCTTCTCCCACTTTTTTTCAAACAACTCTTTTGCTTTAAAATAATTATAAATAGACAGTGCTTCAAATGCCCGCTCTACCTTGCCCGCATGGGCAATACTGCTCAATGATAAAAGCAATAAAATAACAAGAGACAATCGAAGGAATTTGAACATGTTGCGAAATTATTAATATTAAAGATTTAACTTTAACCTCAACGCAAAAGCTTTTCGCAATATATGTTAATAATCAAACAACTGTTATATTCTATTCTTTTATTGACTCTAACTGCCTGCAAATTTGCTGGTAATAACAATGATTCAGCAACAGAAAACGAACCAACAGATGTTTATGACTTAGCAGAAATAAAGGAGCATGGAGAGTTGAGAGCGTTGGTCGATTACAGCACCACCAGTTACTTCTTGTATAGAGGAAGGCCTATGGGTTTCGAATATGAATTACTTAGTAAATTCTGTGAAGATCAAGATTTAGAACTTAAAATTATTCCCATAACCGATTTAAGTTCCGTGATGGATTCTTTAAATAACTATACAGGTGACTTGATTGCTGCAAACCTGACGAAAACTAAACGGAGATTAGAACACGCAGCCTTTACCGACCCTCTTATTCTAACCAAACAAGTTTTAGTTCAACGCAATGACAAGAATGAAGAAAGCTTTATTACTCGATTGTCTGAGTTAGAAGGAAAAGAGGTATTTGTGCCAAAGGGATCATCCTTTTATGAAAGATTAGTTAGCCTCTCTGATGAAATTGGGGGTGAAATATATGCGAAAGAGACTGCCCAAAATATTACAGTAGAAGAACTCATTGCAAAGGTAGCAAACGCCGAGATTGACTATACCATAGCTGATGAGCATGTCGCAAAAATCAACAAGGCATATTTTAGGAATATCCACATCAAAAATGCCGTTAGTTTAGAACAGCAATTGGGGTGGGCTGTCCGAAAGTCATCTCCAGAATTACTATCGGCGATTAATTTGTGGTTGAAAAAATTTAAAAAGACGACCACCTATCGAGTGATTTATTTGAAGTATTATGGAAACACCAAGTTGTATCAATCAAGGATGAACTCTGACTTTTTTACATCAAAAAGTGGCACAATTAGTCCTTACGACGAAGTCATTAAGCAATATGCAAATACAATAAATTGGGATTGGAGACTCTTAACCTCTTTAATTTATCAAGAGTCCGGATTTGACCCAAATAGCTCTTCTTGGGCGGGTGCTCAAGGTTTAATGCAACTGATGCCTGAAACTGCTTCAGAATATGGGTTGGATTCAACAGGCAATCCAAGGGACAATATAGAAGCTGGAGTGGAATACCTTAAATGGTTAGATGAGCAATTTGAGGAAAAAGTACCAGATTCTACAGAACGAATAAAATTTGTCCTAGCATCATATAACGTTGGTCTTGGGCATATTTTTGATGCCATGCGTTTGGCTGAAAAATATGATTTAGACTCCCAAAAATGGAAGGACAATGTTGCTGAAATGATTCTGAAAAAATCTAATCCCGAGTATTATAGAGACGATGTTGTTTATTACGGATATTGCAGGGGAAGCGAAACCTACAATTATGTGAATGAAATATATAGCCGGTTTGAGCATTATCAAAATGTCACACAATAATTTCATAAAATCCCCTTTCTCTAAACTTCTCTAACTAAAGTTTGTACTTTATATAATTAGGAACTATTCTGCACCTACTTTTGCATTTATGAAAACCGAGAATGAGTTTGTAATTTTTGAATTGTCAAATGGACTGAGGGTAGTGCACAAGCAAGTAAATCGGCCGGTAGCTCATTGCGGATTGATGATTAATGCAGGCACAAGAGATGAGTTAGCAGACGAACACGGTTTGGCTCATTTTATTGAGCATGCCATATTTAAAGGCACGAAAAAAAGACGATCATTCCACATTTTAAACCGATTGGATAGTGTTGGTGGAGAAATTGATGCCTACACCACAAAGGAAACCACTTGCTTTTATGGTACATTCCTGACAGAATATTACGATAGAGCGATTGAGCTAATCAGTGACATCACCTTAAACAGCATTTTCCCGGAAGCCGAATTAGAAAAGGAAAAGGAAGTTGTGTTAGATGAAATAAACGTTTATTTAGACACCCCTTCCGATCAAATTTATGATGATTTTGAGAGTCAAGTATTTCAAAAACACTCTTTGGGGAATGCTATATTGGGAAACGTAGACAGCGTCCGTAGTTTTAATAAATCTCATATTGAGAAGTATATCAACAGGCTTTATACTTCTGAAAACATGGTCTTTTCAAGTGTAGGAAATATTTCAGCTAAAAAGCTTAAAGAAAAATTAGAAAAGCATTTTGGAAGACTACGCAGCGGACCAGCAATTCAGCAGCGAACTCCTTTTGAAAATGTAACCCGGAAAATTGTTAAAACGCCAAAAGAAACTTTTCAAACCCACTGTATTATGGGGAAAGCAGCTTACGACACTAATGAAACCAAGCGCCTTTCTCTTATTTTATTAAACAATATTTTAGGTGGTCCGGCTATGAATTCTGTCTTGAATTTAAAGGTTAGAGAGAAATATGGTTACACCTATAACATAGAGTCTAACTATTCAGTGTACACTGACAGCGGCCTATTAAGCATATACTTAGCCTCCGATCCGAAGTACATGAATCGATGCGTCACAGCAATTCAGCGAGAGTTGAAAGTTTTGAGAAGCAAAAAGATTTCGCCGAACAAGCTCTCTTTAGCTAAGCAGCAGTTAAAAGGCCAATTGGCTATTTCTCGAGAAAGTAATAATAACATTATGCTTTCTTATGCTAAGAGTCTTTTGATTCGAAATAAAATTGATCCGATAGATAGGATTCATAACAACATTGATTTGTTGGATGCTAACAATTTACTTGCGTCGGCTAACGAACATTTAAATGAGTTTGAATTGGATTATTTATTCTTTGAAGGAAAGGTTAAATAGTTTCTTTCATCATTTTTACGACCAACTTATCAATTGGATAAGTAACATCTTCCGCTGATAAATTCGCCACACTCTTCCATAAAAAAGTGTGTTCATCTCCTTCATCAATATCTAAGGATTCTTGATTTTCGCGTATGGATTCTACTTGATTACTGGACACCTGATAATATACGCTAATCAACTGCTCATCAGTTGCAAACGCAGATACTTGAAAAAAGTCTGTTGTATAAAAGTGTTTTGCACTTTGAATTTCAATTCCTAATTCTTCTCGAAACTCTCGTTTTAAACCATCTACAATACCTTCTCCTAATTTATGGCCTCCTCCCGGAAATTTTACAAAGCGCTTACCAAACCTAAACTCTTTAGATAATAATACCTCATTCTTTTCATTTATGAGTAAACCGTATACTCTAATATTATATCGTTTTAAGTCCATAGAAACACACTAAATTAAACACTACTATCGTTGAAGGAAGACCCAAATTAGGAATACATTTTACTACTTTTGACGCCGTGCTAAGAAAACCCCTATATAGCTTACTTGTTTTACTCTTCTTCCACTTTTCAGCGTTCGCTCAAAACAATGCGGTCATAAAGGGAAAGGTTACCACTAAAAGAGGAAAACTAATCGAAGGTGTTAACATTACCACAAGTAATAATCGAACTGGTGTAATTACAGACTCAACAGGAACCTATGCAATTCGAATTCCCGCCAATAAAGACGTTATTCTGAGTATTACCCACATTAGCTTTGAAGCCCAGCAGTGGAAAGTAAAATTAGACAGTGGAGAAACAAGAGAGTTTGACATAAAAATGAAGGGTTCTAACTATTCGATACCCGAAGTAGAAGTTAAAGGAGAAAAAGATCGGGACAATACCATGGAAAGTATTGACCCCAAAAACATCAGGTACATTCCTTCGCCAAATGGCAGTGTTGAAGCGGTTGTGAAAACGTTAATGGGAGTTTCGTCGAACAACGAACTAACTTCCCAATACAATGTGCGAGGTGGTAGTTTTGACGAAAACTTGGTTTACGTGAACGATATAGAAATTTATCGTCCTTTTTTAACTCGAAGCGGAAACCAAGAAGGTTTGAGCTTTATAAATGCCGATTTAATAAAGAACATTGATTTTTCTGCAGGTGGCTTTGAAGCGCGATATGGTGATAAAATGTCCTCTGTTCTAGCGGTTGAATATAAAGAACCAACAGAGTTTGCAGGTTCCGTTTCCGGGAGTTTACAAGGTGGATCAATTCATATTGAAGGCTCGCCCGGAGATCACCGATTTACTCACATTACTGGAATTCGATACCAAAGTAATGCCTACGTTCTGGGTAGTTTGGATACGGATGGTGATTATCGTCCCAATTTTGCTGACGTTCAGACCTATTTAACCTATGATTTGAGTGAGAAGTGGGAAATAGGATTTTTAGGAAATTATGCTCGAAATCAATACAATTTTATTCCTGAGACGAGAGAAACTTCTTTTGGAACAATTCAGGAGGCATTACAATTGACCATTTTCTTTGAAGGACAAGAAGTAACAGACTTTCAAACCTATTTTGGAGCACTGACCAACACCTACCGACCAAACAAAAAACTAGAACTAAAGCTTATCACCTCTGCTTTTCGATCAATTGAATCCGAAACGTTTGACATACTTGGACAGTATTTCATTGACGAATTGGAGCGCGATTTAAGCAGTGATGATTTTGGTGATGTAGCCTTTAACAGAGGTGTTGGTTCCTATCTAAATCATGCAAGGAATTACTTAGACGCCTCCGTTTTAAATGCCCAACATCGAGGAAAATTGTTAAGGGATAATGGTTCTTATGAATGGGGAATGAAATTTCAACATGAAAGAATTGAAGATGAATTAAAGGAATGGGACCTTATTGATTCAGCTGGTTATTCTTTACCTAGTGTTAAAACAACTCCTGGTGTTGCTCCAAATGGACAACAACGTTTGGAGTTATTCAAATCATATCGAGCTAATAATATTTTAACCTCAAATAGACTAATGGGCTATGTGCAACGCAACTTGCGATTTGTTGATAAAAACGATGGGCAGTATACGTTGACAGCAGGAATAAGAGCAAACCATTGGGATTTGAATGGAGAAACAGTATTTAGCCCGAGAGTTAATATCGCTTGGGAGCCAGATTGGGAGAGAGATTTTTTATTCAGATTTAGCACCGGGTTTTATCACCAACCTGCCTTTTACAGAGAATTAAGAAATTTTGAAGGAGAATTAAATAAAGACATTAAAGCGCAACAATCGATTCACTTTGTGCTTGGAGCAGATTACAACTTCACTGCTTGGGGAAGGCCTTTCAAATTCGTTGGAGAGGCTTATTACAAGCAAATGGACAATATTATTCCATACGAGATGGACAATGTTAGAATTCGATATTATGCTGAAAACAGCGCAAATGCATATGCAATTGGAGCTGACTTTAAAATCAACGGTGAATTTGTAAAAGGTGTAGATTCTTGGTTAAACATAGGGTTCTTGAACATTCAAGAGGACATAAAAAATGACAGCTACACCACTTATTTCAATACGGATGGCGAAGAAATTAAACCTGGCTTTACAGCAAATAATGACACTGCAAGCTTTCAAGTAACAAGACCAGGACACATTCCACGACCAACAGATCAACGATTCAATTTGAGTTTATTTTTTCAGGATTACCTTCCTAAGAATCCAACCTATAAAATGCACCTCACCTTCCATTATGGTTCGGGCTTGCCTTTTGGACCGCCTTCAAACGAAAGGTTTAAGGATACGTTAAGAATACCCTCCTACTTAAGAGTTGATATGGGATTCTCAAAACAACTGTTGAGCGAGGATACAAAACTGCGTGAAGGAAGCCCTTTTAAGCATTTCAAATCCATTTGGATCAGTCTGGAAGTATTCAACTTATTGCAAAAGAACAACACCTTGTCTTATTTATGGGTGACCGATGTAAGCAATAGACAATATGCCGTGCCTAACTTCTTAACCTCTAGACAGCTGAATTTACGCTTACAAATGAAGTTTTAACATGTTTTTTTTATCCTTTCCCGTCTCAAGTTTTATTCTCAAATTTCACCTAGTCAATCCTACCTATTGCTACTTTAGTAAAGTATTCTATCTTTAACTTCAAAAAAGTGTTATGAGAAAAATAATCGTGTTAATTGGATTCGTTTTAATTGCTTTTCATGCTAAAAGTCAGGGACTGAGTTTTGACGGAATAAATGATTATTTAATTAGTGCGCAGAAAGGACCTTCAGGCACATCTGACCGAACAGTTGAGTGTTGGATTAAAACAAATAACTCAATTAGCACACAACAGGTACTTATAGACTGGGGTGCAATGTCACCTAATGGCAGTAGGTTTACCTTGAATTTAATCGGAAATGGGAGGCTACGCATAGAGGTTGGAGGAAATGGGATAACAGGAACAACTCAAATCGCAAATGGTATGTGGCATCATGTTGCAGTTACATATGAGCATTTAGCTACAACAAAAGTTAAGTTGTATATAGATGGTGTTCAAGAGTTAGCAGGAAACTTTACCGTGAGCGTCAATACAGATACAACAAATGCCATACAATTGGGAAGACGAAACGACGGAGTTAATTATTATCAAGGCGAAATGGATGAAGTGCGCATTTGGAATGTAACGCGCACTGCAACTCAAATTTTAGCCGATATGAATATTGAATTTTGTTCACCTCAAAATGGATTAGTTACCTATTACCAATTGAATGATGGAATTCCTAATGGAGCAAATAGTTCCGTTACTAAAGCAACTGAATCAGTAACTTCAAACTCTGGGAACTTGACCAATTTTACCTTATCCGGTACAAGTTCAAACTGGGTTAATGGTGCAACTGGTCTTACTACTACTTTGAATGATTCTATTACACAAATTGGCAGCACAATCGTGGCCATAGACAGTACTGCAGACACGTATCGATGGATTGACTGTAACTCAGCAACTAATCTAACGGCTAACAGAGGACGAACATATGTGCCCATTGTCAATGGAGATTATCAAGTGGTTCTGCAAAAGGGAACTTGCATAGACTCATCGGCCTGCTTAAGTTTTTTAAGCGTAGGAATAACCGAAGCATCAGAAAAGGTGGAACTAAAAGGATTTCCAAACCCAACTAAAGCCTCACATGTAATACAAATCCCAAAACAATTACAACAACTTAGCGGAGAGGTTAACCTATATTCTTCGAATGGCACCCTTGTTTTACAAAAGCAAGTTAATTCATTCCCAAACAAACTAACATTAAACTTTAATGAGTTGGGAAGTGGTTTGTATTACGTTCAGGTTGTAAACGAAAAGTATACTTTAATTGAAAAAGTGGTAGTTGAGAAATAACTGCTCGCCTGGATTTGCAACCCAGCGCCTTTATAGTTTCTACAACCCTAGCACCTCAACTCCTTGCTCAAATACTACGTCTACCGGAATTCCAAGAGCTGATAATCTTTCTAAATCACTTTTCAGGTCCGCTTTAATTACAGTTTCTTCGGCAACTAATTTTGTTACGCCTTCGTAGTCCCCATCGCCTTGTAGTTTTAGAATTTTAGCAGATAGGGCATTCAGTGCATCGTTCATTTTATCGTAGTCAATTGTATATTTTCCCTCTGCTGAGCGAATGAATACTCCTTGATCTTTAAAGAAATTGAAACGAATCATATTTGCTTTGCCATGAGCTGAAGATGTTCCAAAACGAATAGAACGGAAAATACTTGCCATAAATGTGGTATAGTACGATTTCAAATCTCCATCAATTTCACCTTTCGCATGCAATTGGGTAATCATATACAATCCTAAAATGTCTGCCTTTCCTTCTTCCAATGCAGAAGCATGTTCTTTTAATGCGGCTCTTACGGTTCCCTTTCCATCTAGGGTATTTTTAATTCCTAAACCGTGCGCTACTTCATGAAACATGGTGTTGGCAAAAAATGCTTCAAAATTGATGTAATCTCGTTGGCTTTCATCAATCAATTCAGCAGCTATCGGAACCAATATCTTATCAAACTTCGCTTGCATGGCGTTTTTTAATTGAGATCTTCTGGTACCTTTTTCCAATTGAATTTTTTCATCGTTAGGCAAGTTAACAGCTATGGTTTTACTACCTGCATTACAATCGCCTGCATAATAAATCACATCAAAAGCTGCTAACTGAGAATCTGTCCCGGGCTTTTCTGCCTTGTACTTTGCGTCAACAGGTAAGTTCATTTGTAATTCAGGTAGCATGCTTGCATATTTTGCCAAACGCTCACTCCATTCCATATCCTTCACCAAAACATACGCTTCATATGATGCTTTATTACCAAACAATTGATCTTCATATGTTTCAATTGGTCCGCAAATAATATCAATCTGATTTTCCGTCATGTTCATCCAAGCCATATCAGATTTAAAAAACTCTCCTGTAACCAAGGCTTCTGCTCGAAGCATTAGATAGTTTTTGAGTTGCTCATTGTCCGCATAGTAAGATGCACCCAACAATAGTTCTGCAGCTTCGGCTAGTTCATCTTTAAAAGCTACATGAAAAGGAATACTTGTCAACTTCCCCGTTGAATCTCTTCGAATCAATGTGTAGAGTGAACCTTTATCCTCTATGTCAGCTGACTCAAACTCCTCCTTGGTCATGTCCTCTGGGTAATAATTTGCTCCCAATGGTTTTTCACCTACTCCTTCTACAAAAGGTTTGTTACCATCTAGTCTGTCCCAAGGTCCATAATTTATTTCTGCAAATCGTCTAGTATTCTCATTTGAAATACTTTCTAGAAAATCTTCCTTATGCCCATATGCTTGTTTCCAGAAAAGACCATCCATTATTTGGCCCAATTTAATCAAACTCGGAATCATCATTCTTTGGTTCTCCGTTAACTTCGAAACGTTGGTAGTCAATTTTACATTAACATACTTCTCTAATCTCTTTTCGGCATCAGTTAGCTCTTTAGAATTCTCTTGAATTGATGTTTGATCGCTATCTGATTTTGGTTTTTCACTGTTTTGACAAGTAATTAAGGCCAAAGACAGCGCAAAGGGAAGTATCTTTTTCATGTATTTATTTTTAAATTTAATCTCCATAAATGTATTAATTTGCAGGAGTATTGTCAACTATATATTTGCCATCAAAATTTCTACACTCATGAAAAAATTAATTCTACTAACCGGCGTTGCTATTTTAACGCTAGGAGCCTGCAAAAACAAAAAAGAAGTTGCCGAAAAAGAAGCAGTTAAAACATCAGAAGTAGATGCAGAAAAATCTATTACCAGCGAGCCACTGGCACCATTTAGCAAAGACCTAGGTGGTGAGTTAGTTGGTAAATACTGGAAAGCAACTGAAATTATGGGGGTGGCGGTAGAGATGCCTGAAGGCATGACTCAGGAACCTTATTTGAAGTTTAACAAAGATGGAAGCATAAAAGCACACGGCGGCTGCAATGCTATTTTTGGAAATTATAAGTTAGGTTTCAAGAATTTCATTGAAATAAATGAATTTTCGATAACTGAAATGGAATGTTCTTTCGAAAGCTTTGAAAAAAACTTAGTTGAAGCACTAACTTATGGTAAACAATATATGATTATTGGTGAAGATCAACTTCAAATTATTGTTGGGAAGAGAGCACCTTTAGCTCGATTTAAAGCAGTTTATTTTTAATTTCAAAAGAAAAGTACAGAAGGTATCGTGAAAAAGATTGACTGCTTAATCACTTTCAGCAATTCCTATTCGCTTTCTAATTCCTCCGTATCGTCTTCTTCTACTTCCAGTTCTCGGCCCATTAAATAACGTTCCCATTTATCCAAAACCTGCTGCATATCTTCGGGAAGTTCCGAATTAAACTCCATCCATTCTTTTGTTTTTGGGTGTGTAAAAGCTAAGGTCTTTGCATGAAGAGCTTGTCTAGGTAGAATCTTAAAACAATTTTCTACAAATTGCTTGTACTTCGTAAATGTTGTCCCTTTTAATACTCGATCACCTCCATATTCGGGGTCGTTAAAAAGCGGATGACCAATCCATTTCGAATGAATCCTAATTTGATGCGTTCTTCCTGTGTCCAATTTGTATTCCACCAAGGTAACATAACCATAACGCTTCAAAACTTTATAATTCGTAATCGCAGTTTTCCCAATATCTCCTTCAGGAAAGACGTCCATAATTTTTCTGTTCTTGTGCGAACGCCAAATGTTTCCTTCTATCTTCCCCTCATCTTCTTTTACATCTCCCCAAACTAATGCTTGATACCTTCTGTCTGAAGTTCGATCAAAAAATTGCTTTGATAAATGAGTCAAGGCATGTTCCGTCTTGGCAATTACCATAATACCGGTGGTGTTCTTATCCAAACGATGCACTAAGCCCGGTCTACCTTCATTGCCCACCGCTTCAGGTAGATTTTGAAAATGATAAATTAATGCATTAACTAAGGTTCCATCCCAATTCCCATAACCGGGGTGCACAACCATTTCTGATGGTTTGTTAATGACTAATAAAGTATCGTCTTCGTAAATAATATCTAATGGAATATTCTCCGGTAGAATTTCAGTTTCTCTCGGAGGATAAGGCAACTGAATCGAAATTTCATCTTCTGGCTTTACCTTGTAATTTGTTTTCACCACTACACCATTCACCATGATGTTGCCATCAGCTGCTGCTTGTTGAATCTTATTCCGTGAAGAGTTCGCTAACTTATCTGTTAAGAATTTATCAATTCGAATGACTGCCTGCCCTTTGTCTGCAACAATATTGTGATGTTCAAACATCTCATCATATTCCGGTTTTCCTTCTTCGCTCATATTTTCTTATTCTGAAAGAATTATCTTCCGTGTTAACAGACCTCCATTCTCTTTTTGTACTTTCAAAAAATAAATACCTTTGGATAAATGACCCAGGTGAAGTTGACTTTGGTAAGGAGCAGCTAATACTAACTTCCCGGTCATGTCCAACACTTCGATGGATGCTAAGCGATCCGAAGAAAGTACTTCTAAGTTTACTACTCCATTTGTAGGATTAGGATAGACTTTCAACTCATTAATCAACAACGGATTTTCGGTAATACCAACGTCCAACACTCGATTTCTAAAAACCGGCCGAAGCATTAAAGATCCATCATTAATCCCGCCTGAAGGAACGGACCATATAACCCCATTTTGACTAAAAAATAGTTTGTCTTTATGGTTGGTATTCAAATCATAGCCAACATTCACACTATTTGCTCCAACCGTTTTGAAGCCAATGTAGAACGTCTGACCTACAACTATAGGTGTATCCAGATTAAATGTGATAATACCATTCGGCTCGCTGTAGGTTGGACGTGCCGGAGCCACTCGTTCATATAACACAACAGCTGGTGAAAGAGAACTCCATACGGTGAGTGTAATTCTTTGTTTGCTAACATCAACCGCCTGCGGTAAAAAATAAGTTTGAAAGCCTTTTAAGGTATCTGAAAATGGAATGTCATAGCGAACAGCCATATATGCGGTCAATCCATCCGTGCTTAAGGCAGGATTAACTCCATAACCCGCTTCTGCTGTACCGTCGTCGTAGGCATAATAATCCTGCAATACTGTTCTTGAAATAATCGTGTCGTTGCTTTCGATAAAGTCCAAACGAGGCCTAAATTGTATGTCGAAAATAGACTCAAACACTCCAGCAGTATCTATTTTAGCTGCAGGGAATTCGAAAGGAGTTGGGTATTCAAATCTAAAAAATGAATTAGGTTGAATTTGTAAAAAAGAACTTGGAATATCGGGAAAAGTATAAAAGTTTGTACCGGGCGTTGTTGTGTCAGGAACGTTCAAAAAATTAAACACCGATAGTAAACCGCTGCTTGCATTTTTCATAAAAGTAAAAGCAGAATCGGCCATGTAACTTGATGGATTATTTTTATAGTGCCACCAAGGCATGGCATAATAATCCTTTAACATAGACGGTGCGTCATACACGTAGGCAATGTCATTGTAAAAATCTTGTGTTTCCGATCTGCCATTATCTAAATAAACATAATCAACGTGCCATTGGTCAAAAGCTCCGGTGCTGTTTGCATAATTTTTAAACCGGAATCGAAATCCATCTTTATGAAATTGATTTGGAACCTTTAATATAACTTGAGAAAATGTATCAGCAGCAAAACCGATTGAATTCCATGCTCCACTCCATCGTTCTGTAGAGGCATTGTAATATTCCACTACTAAAGAATCTTCTGTTTCAGGTTTATCTAATGAGAGTCCTTTGGGTTGATAGAAAAAGCTTAAATAAACATTAGTATCGGGCAAGTTCGCTAACCTCAATGGCACAGAAGAAAGATAATCGGCAACCACACGAAGTGGGATATCAAAATTGTAGGGTAAACCTAATTCGTTTAATCCATCAAAAGTGGCAACTCCTATAGAGGGTGGGTTTATCGGAAATGTTCTGTTAATATATGCCGAAGCATCTGTCCATAAGTCTTTTCCATTGGGAGAAACTGTGTAAAAGGTTACGGTATCTTGTTCAAATTGAGCATCCACAAAAACAGTATCTTTTGGTGTGCCTGCTTGCTCTGTGTAATTGTAGGCAGGGAAAACGGTATAAGTCAAGTATTCTACAGGCGAGCTTACTAAGTCTGAATATTGAATCGTAAAAGTAGGATTTGGAACTCTCAAAATGGTATCTCCTAAAGGATTCGTGATGTACTTAAAAGTTGAGTCTTGAGTAAAACCAATTGTATCTTGGTATGGCCCGTTTCCAATTCTAATCTTATAAAAAACACTGTCTGTTAGTCGTGGGTCATTTAAGTCAGTAATTCTTTTTCGCTGACGATTGGTTGAAAAATCATCAATAAACGGCAAACTCAACGTATCATACTGGTAAATAAAGTTTTCCTCAAATACCTCTGCTTTATTGTTTGTTAAACTATAAGAATATTGTGGAAAGAGTGCAGGGTTGGAACTTGGAACCGCTAAATAGTCTTGTGCACACAATTGCGCAACAAATAGCATTCCTACAAGGAAAAATTGAAACCCTTTAAGCATTATTGTACTGAATCTAATACAGGTATAACGGAGTGTACCACCTTATTCGTATCCAAGGTAAGAAAAAGGTCAACAGCTGCACCCATTCTAGTAGTTGGCACCTGACTAAACGGAGGTAATTGCTTATACACTAACGCATTGATAGAGTCTTCGGCAGTTTTAACTGTTTCATCAAACAAGGGAGCCCCTAAATTGAGTGATTTTGACTGCAGTAAATTAGTCGCCATTTCAATGTTAAATTCCAACAAATAAGGCACTTCTACCAACACACTACCAAGTCCTTGCCCTACCACTAAATCAATCACGCTACCTTTTCTAATTCTAGTGCCCTCGGCAATTTCCTCACCTTCTAATTTCTGCTGTAAAATACAATTTGTGCACATATCTGGCTTATACACCAATTCTCCCACCTCTAGACCGTATGTTTCCAAAATCGAGGTTGCTTGACGTAAGGATCGGTCTACTAATTTTGGCATCTTGATTTTAGTAGGTTGATTGGCAGCAACGGTTAAGTAAATTGTTCTTCCTTGTTTCACTTGCTTTCCTGCCGGCGGGTGCTGCTCAATTACCGTCCCTCCTACTTCTCCCTTAATAAATATAGAATCTGATATTTCAGTAAAGAAACTCTCTTGATCAGTAATGACCAAATCTGTCTCTGAAATGTGTATTCCAACAAATTCAGGAACTTCAAGCTCTTGCCCATGTTTTGTATAATTATCTAGATAGAGTAATGTTGCATACACTCCTCCGCCAACTAACAAAATAGCTACCAAAAGGTTAATCCAAAAAACCTTACTTACTAAAAAACGGAAAAGGTGACTCATGAAGGCATAGATTTACGAGCATCAAAAATAACAATATTAGTAGGGTAATGTTAATTAATAGTGCTCCAATACAGGTAAACGTGAAAATAGAATGACTTATTTTGAAACAACTAATAATTGAATTCAAATGAAGCCAGTAATTGCCATAGCAGCGGGAGGAGATTCAGCAGAAGAAGAAATTTCATTAAAATCTGCTCAAACTGTTCTAGATAACATAGATGAAAGCAGATACAAACCAATATTAGTGCTGATGCGCAAAGGGGTTTGGCAGGCAAAACTAGCAGGACATTCTTTCGAGATTGATAAAAACGATTTTAGCTTTGAGTTAGATGGCAATCCAATTCGATTCGATTATGTTTTTATAGCCATACACGGCACACCGGGAGAAGATGGAAAACTTCAAGCTTATTTTGACTTATTGAATATTCCATACTCCTCTCCAAACCACATTGGTTCTACTTTAACTTTTAATAAATGGTACAATAACACGCTATTGAATCAACTTGGGTATTCTGTAGCTACGTCCAAATATTTGAGAGCTGGTGATCATATCGATTTAGATGAAATTATTGAAACCATTGGACTACCTTGCTTTGTTAAACCTTGCTCTGCAGGCAGTAGTTATGGGGTTTCTAAAGTAAAACAAAAAGACGAGCTAGAGTTGGCCTTAACCAAAGCTTTCCAATTTGACAGAGAAATCATGATTGAAGAAAACCTTCCAGGAAAAGAAATTACTTGCGGGGTTTTTAGAAAAAATGGTGAAATTATACCCATGCCCATCACTCAAATTATTCCAAAAGGAGAGTTCTTTGACTATCAAGCAAAATACGAAGGCAATTCAATGGAAATTACGCCTGCCAGAATTGACGAAGACAGCTATAAGCTCACGCAACAATTATCTACAGAGATTTATTATAAGTTAGATTTACGAGGTGTGGTTCGCGTCGATTTCATGCTGGTAGACAAGACCCCGTATGTAATTGAAGTGAATGCAGTTCCAGGCTTATCCAAGGCCAGTTTAATTCCTCAGCAAGTTGCTGCGATGAACATGTCGTTAAAAGACTTTTTTACAAGCATTATTGAAGAAACAAAAAACTGAATGAACTTTTTAGACGAAAATCTTGATAACTACGTCATTGAACACACTTCTAAAGAAAGTGAATTGTTGTACGAACTGCATAGAGAAACGTATTTAAAAGTTTTACAACCGCGAATGCTAAGCGGGCATTTTCAGGGAAGGGTGTTGAGTATGATTTCAAAAATGATTCAACCCTCTCGAATTTTAGAACTAGGAACCTATACCGGCTACTCGGCACTTTGCTTAGCTGAAGGTTTAACCAAAGGCGGGCATTTGCATACAATTGACAAAAACGAGGAGCGACAGGATTTTGTGCAATCTTTTATCGATCGCTCTGCATTTGCACAACAAATCACTCAGCACATTGGCAATGCGATGGAAGTTATTCCTCAATTAAATGAAAGTTGGGATTTAGTATTTATTGATGCAGACAAAGAGAATTACTTGAATTATTACAATTTAATTATGCCTACTTTGAAGTCGGGAAGCTACATTTTAGCAGACAATATTTTATGGAGTGGCAAAGTGGTAGATAAAAGTGCACTAGATAAAGACACCAATTTACTTCGAGCGTTCAATAAACAAATTACTGAAGATAATAGAATTGAGAATATTTTGCTGCCCATTCGAGATGGAATTCAGATTGGAAGAGTAATTTAGAGCCAATGCAAAACAAAAATTTCAAAAGGAAAAAAGTTCAATTGCCTAATTTAAAAGATTTGGTGAATGGAATTCTCAGTGGAAATTTTACAGCATTAAGTAAGGGTATCACACTTTGTGAAAGTAAAAAACTAGAAGACCGAAAGTTTGCGAACGAACTAGTTAAAGCTTGCTTACCACACTCGGGCAACTCTATTCGAATTGGAATAACCGGAGTTCCGGGAGTAGGGAAAAGTACCTTTATTGAAACGTTTGGAATGTATTTAATAGAGCAGCAAAAAAGAAAAGTTGCTGTTTTAGCAGTTGACCCAAGTTCGCAACGTTCAAAAGGAAGCATATTGGGCGATAAAACACGCATGAATAACTTAAGTGTCCATCCGGATGCTTTTATAAGACCGAGTCCAAGTTCAGGTTCTTTAGGCGGAGTTACACACCACAGCCGGGAAAGCATTATTTTATGCGAGGCAGCGGGTTTCAATACCATTATTGTAGAAACCGTTGGCGTTGGTCAGTCGGAAATTGAGGTAAAGGAAATGACCGACTTCTTTTTACTGTTAATGCTTGCAGGAGCAGGAGACGAGCTCCAAGGTATAAAAAGAGGCATAATGGAAATGGCCGATGGTATGCTCATCAACAAAGCAGATGGAGAGAATTTAACCGCTGCGAAATTGGCAAAAAGAGAATACCAAAATGCGCTTCATTTGTTTCCTGCGGCCGAAAGTGGCTCAACTCCTAAGGTTGAAATTTGCTCTGCTCTAAACGCATTCAATTTAGAAAAAGCATGGAATATGATTGATGACTTTATTCAGCTCACAACCGACAACAACTACTTTGAAGCACAGCGTAAAAGCCAATTGAATGCATGGTTCAAAAAAAGCATCCAAGAACGATTAAATTTAGCTTTGTTTGGAAATAAACGGATTAACAACTTTATTAATAATTTAGAAACTCAAGTAATTCAAAAACAGGTTTCGCCAACTGAGGCAGCAAATTTAGTTTATGAAGAATTTAAAAAGAGTTTATTATGAAGACTATTAACCCTTACAACAGACAGAAAAACCTGCGAATTGGTTTTGCTGTGATTGGTGCTTTAGGAATGGTGGTTGGCCTATATTTTTTCTTTGGCAAGAATGACAATAGCTTTTTGATTTCGGCTGCAGCTTATCCATTTTTCGTTCTATCCGGACTCATTCAATATTTTCAATTAAAAAATAAATTCCTTCGCTTTTCAAAAACGGAGATAGAGTGGGTTTTTGCAGCGAATGAGGACACCAAAAAGATAGAATTAATTAAAATTGACTCCAACTGGAAAGGTATTGTTCTTGAAAATAGAGGGAATACCTATGAAATTTCACTCGATGGAATCTGGAAGAAAGATCGAAAAAGGATTATTTCAGAAATGAAAAAATTTTATAAAGTGGCTTAATTTTCAGTAATCGTGTTCAGCAAGTTATTGAACTGATTCACTTTCCAAAACATGCTCCTTATACAAATGCCGAATAATTCCGTCAACTAATCCCACCTTCGGAACAATAACGCCTTCACAACCACTTTTAGAAAGTGCAAAAACGAATAGTTCGGTTGCAGGCACAATAACATCTGCGCGGTCTGGACGCAGACCTAATTTTGAAATTTTCTCGTCGAATGAAAGTTCTTTCAGTCGCTGCAACCATTTTTTTGTAGCTAACGTTGGAAGCACTTCCATTTCTTTCCGAAGCGTTAACTTAAACAGCGTATTGATATTCCCACCTGAACCGATAATATTTTTCGGCTGGTATTCTCTTTTGATTTCTGCCAACCAATCCCCCAACTCTTTCCACGTTTTTTCTGAAACCAAGTCGTCTTTTAACCGGATAGTTCCAATGTTAAACGAACGAGCTTTCACCGTTTGACCCTCTTTAAATAGAGTTAGCTCGGTACTTCCACCGCCAACATCCATGTATAAGTAGACCTTAGTCTGATCCAGTTTTTCGGCTATGTGATTTTCAAAAATTAGCGCTGCTTCTTCATCTCCGCTAATGAGCTCAATATCCATTCCCGACTTCTTCTTAACCAGTTTTAAAACCTCTTCCCGGTTCAAAGCGTCTCGCATTGCCGATGTTGCACAAACTCGATAAGAAACCACATTGAATGCTAGCATCAAATGCCTAAAACCCGCAAGTGCCTCTCCAAGCTCTTCAATCTTATGTTCCGGAATAGGTCTATTATGAAAAGAGTCTTCTCCTAAACGTATTGGCAAGCGTATTAATGAAGCCTTTTTAAAAACAGGTCCAAATTCAGTTTCAAACACGTAGCCAAAAAACAATCGAACTGCATTTGATCCAATATCCACCGCTGCAAATCGTAAACTCTTATCCATCATAGTAAACGAATTTAGTGTTTTTTAGCTTCGGCCTTTATTAATTGGTTCGAGAAGTAATCGTATATCTCATATTGTGAGCGGACTTGTTTGCCATCCGTTCGAACATATTCATTCGACAACTCGGCATTCCACTTTCTTGCCTTCACATTATCAGACAATTGTATATCGATAACCTTCAGTAACATCTTTTTTATGTTGTCATCGAAAATAGGAGTCATTACCTCCACTCGGTTATCTAAATTTCTGCGCATCCAGTCAGACGAACCAATATAAACCTTTTCATCACCGCCATTACAAAAAACAATCACCCTAGCATGTTCTAAAAGTCGATCAACTATGGATATCGACTCAATGTTTTCACTCATTCCGGCAACTCCATTTACAATTGAGTGCACACTTCTTGCAATTATTTTAATTTTTACTCCTGCTTCGCTAGCCTCATAAATCTTTTTCGACATTTTACGGTCGTTTAAACTATTTACTTTGATAACGACGTATGCCTCCTTCCCTTTTTTAACATTCTCTATCTCGTTGTCAATAAGCTTAATAAAACGACGACGTGCATTAAATGGTGCCACAATTAAATGCTTGAATTGATACCTCTTGTAATTGTCTTTAAAGAATTTGAAAATTTTATTTACTTCGCTGCTAATCTCATCTCTACAAGTTAACAAAGAGTGATCACAGTATAGTCTAGCAGTATTTTCATGAAAATTCCCAGTACCTATATGACAATATCGTACTGACTTTCCTTCTTCTTTTCGTTTAATCACCAAGAGCTTTGTATGAACTTTTAAACCAGGTGCTCCAAAGATTACTTTTATCCCTTCATCTTGTAACTTATCTGTATAATTCATATTGGACTCTTCGTCGAATCTTGCCTTCAACTCCATAACAACAGTTACAGACTTGCCATTACGGGCTGCATTTATAAGCGAATGAATGACTTTTGAGTTCTTACTTACCAAGCGATAAATGGTAATTTTTATCGATGTGACAGCAGGATCAATCGCCGCTTCCCGCATTAAGTCAATTACATGTCGGTACGATTGATAAGGATAACTTAAAAGAATATCCTGCTTCCTAATTTGCTCAAATACACTTACTTTACCCTTTAAAATTGGATGAGCCAATGGGGGCATACTTTTGTATCGTAGTGCTAAAGACCCAATGTTGGGGAAATTCATGTAGTCTTTAAAGTTGTGATACCTTCCACCTGGCACCAACAAGTCATCATCTTCAAGTCCGACTTTTTTTATGATGAATTTTAAAAGGTCAGCATCAATATCAGAATCGTGAATAAAGCGAACAGGATCTCCTTTTTTACGGTTTTTTAAACCCTCGGTTAGTTTTTCAATGAAGCCGGTAGTTACATCGTTTTCGATATCCAGCTCTGCATCTCTGGTAATTTTTATCGTATAAGCCTCAAAATAATTGTAATGAAATATTACAAAAATTTCTGGCAAACACGTGCGGATAATGTCGTCTAATAGCACAACGTTCTTTGAGCCGTCGTCTTCGTTAAGAACAAAAAACCGACTCACAATTGCGGTGGGAATTTCAATTAATGCGTAGTTAACCTCTTGCTCCTCGCCCTCTTCCATTTTACACAACTTAACCGCTAAGTATGCCGCCTTTCCGTTTAGCTCGGGTAAATCTCTTTCTTCCGAAAGCATTAAAGGAACAAGAGCAGGTTGCACAGTCGACTGAAAGTAATCCTTCACTTTTAGCATCTGGTTCCCATTCAATTCTTTTTCACTCAAAAAGAATATTCGCTCATGTTCCAACTCCTCTTTAGCAGCTATATAGGCCTTTTCAAATCTTTTTTGAAGTGCTTGATTCTTCTGAGAAATAGCCATTAAAGTTTCAGCAGGGTCATAATCCAACATCTCTTTTTCTTTCGTGGAAAGATCCAGCATCTTTTGAACTGTAGGTACTCTAACTCGAAAAAACTCGTCTAAATTACTGGAAAAAATACCTAAAAATTTCAACCTTTCTAATATCGGAACAGACTCATCTTCTGCCTCTTGCAGCACCCTCTCATTGAACGAAAGCCAGCTTATTTCTCTATCGTGAAAAACGTAATTCTTATTACTCATATGCCCAAAGATAGTGTAACGGAATCAATGTCCGGATTAATAAATAGTTAAGAAATGTTGCTTCACAAACTATTCATTTGCTTTGTCAAGAGATCTATTTTTTCTTGTGCATCTGCCATTTTTTTGCGTTCAATGGCAACCACCGCTTCGGGCGCATTAGACACAAACCTTTCGTTCGATAATTTCTTTTCTACCGCTTTTAGAAAACCTTCGTTGTAGGTAATCTCTTCCTGAATTTTCGCCTTTTCTGCTTCTACATCTATTGCCCCACCTAGAGGAATAAAATATTCATTTCCTGCTAGCACAAAAGAGATACTACCTTCAACCTTTTCAGAAACATATTCTATGGATTCCAAATTGGTCAATTTAGTTATTGTACCATCGAACTGCTTGTTAGGGCTGTTAGCAATTACTTTCAGCTCCAATTTGTCCTTAAAAGAAATCTGCTTTTCTTTTCGAACCGTTCGAATTTCTGAAATCAAACTTTTCGCCAATTCAAAATCTTCCACCAAACCATTCGATTTGACGCTTTTTGGCCAGTGATTCACCATCAGACTGTCCCCTTTTTTTCTTTCAGAAATATTTTGCCATATCTCTTCTGTAATAAATGGCATAAATGGATTTAATAACCGCATTACATTCTCTAAATGATGAATTACTTGGTCATAGTTTTTCTTTGCAATTGGCTCGCCATAAGCAGGTTTTACCATTTCCAGATACCAAGAACAAAATTCATCCCAAGTTAGTTTGTAGCTGGTCATTAATGCATCTGACATTCTGAACTTATCGTAATTGTCGTTTAGCTCATTTAATGCAACTTGAAATCGATCTGAGAACCAATCGTTAGCCATATTTGCTACTTCGTCCACCTCAACCGTTTCAGAAACCTCCCACCCTTTGATTAATCGAAACGCATTCCAAATTTTGTTAGAAAAATTTCTTCCTTGCTCACAATAGCTTTCATCAAAAAGCAAATCGTTTCCGGCAGGAGAGCTGAACAGCATTCCAACACGAACTCCATCGGCTCCATGCTTTTCAATTAACTCAATAGGATCAGGAGAGTTGCCTAAAGATTTACTCATTTTTCGACGTTGCTTGTCACGAACAATTCCGGTATAGTAGACATTCTTGAAAGGTTTTTCTCCTTTATACTCATAGCCTGCCATAATCATTCTGGCTACCCAGAAAAACATAATTTCTGGTGCAGTCACTAAATCATTGGTTGGGTAATAGTATTGTATAACCTTATTATCAGGATCCTTAAATCCATCAAATACAGATATTGGCCATAACCAAGATGAAAACCATGTATCTAGAACATCTTCGTCTTGTCGTAAATCTTTTAGTGTAAGCGATGTATTGCCAGATTTTTCTTTGGCGATTTCCAGTGCTTTTTCAGCCGAATTAGCAATTGTAAAGTCAGAAGGTCCTTCACCATAATAGTAGGCCGGAATTCTATGGCCCCACCACAACTGACGAGAAACACACCAATCTTTGATGTTCTCCATCCAATGCTTATAAGTATTCTTTGCGTTTTCAGGATAAAATTTAATTTCATCGTTCATTACGCTATCCAATGCAGGTTTTGCTAACTCGCCCATTTTCATGAACCATTGCAAAGAAAGTTTAGGCTCAATAACAGCGTCTGTTCTTTCCGAGAAGCCGACTTTATTTGTCAATTCCTCTACCTTGGTTAACCTACCTTGTTCTTTTAAGTCAGCAGCAATCTTTTTTCTAACCACAAAACGATCTTCTCCAACATAAAACTGAGCAGCTTCAGAAAGCGTCCCATCGTCGTTCAAAATATCGATTGAAGGCAAATTGTGCTTCAAGCCTAGTTCATAGTCATTAATATCATGAGCAGGAGTAACCTTGAGGCACCCTGTTCCAAACTCTAAATCCACATATTCATCTTCAATAATTGGAATTTCTCTATTCACAATTGGTACAATAGCCTTTTTCCCTTTTAAATGCGCCCAACGCTCATCTTTTGGATTAATGCAAATAGCTGAGTCTCCTAAAATAGTCTCCGGTCGAGTTGTAGCAATCGTTAGTTTTTCATCAGAACCAACAATGTCGTATGCTACATAATATAGTTTGGACTGAACCTCTTTGTGAATTACTTCTTCGTCCGATAGAGCAGTTTGTGCCTTAGGGTCCCAATTCACCATTCGCACACCTTTATAAATTAAACCTTTGTTAAAAAGGTCTACAAAAACGTCTATTACAGCATCTGATAAATCATCTTCGAGGGTAAACCGAGTTCTTTCCCAGTCGCAAGAAGCACCTAACCTTTTCAATTGTCGTAAAATAGTTCCGCCATACTCTTCAGTCCATTCCCATGCATGCTTTAAAAACTCTTCCCTAGAAAGGTCACTCTTTTTAATTCCACGCTCTTCCAATCGTTTAACCACTTTTGCCTCTGTAGCAATAGACGCGTGATCCGTTCCAGGCACCCAGCAGGCGTTTTTACCTAATAATCTCGCGCGTCGAACCAAAACATCCTGTATGGTATTGTTTAGCATGTGGCCCATGTGCAAGACTCCGGTGACGTTTGGTGGTGGAATTACGATAGTATACGCCTCTCTTTCATCCGGCTCTGAATGAAAGAAGCCTTGTTCTTGCCATTTATTATAACAAGCTTCATCTTTTGCTAAATGATCGTAATTCTTAGGAAGTTCCATGGTTGTTTATTTGAATTGCGAAATTAAGAATTGTCGATTGTCAATTCTTAATTATTAATTGTCAATTGTCATTTGGGTTTGTTAAATATCTGTTAATAGCTTTTTCGCAACCTTTATGTTTCCCTATCTTTGAATCGTATAAAATTTAAAACAATCCAAAATGAAAAAATTAAGCGCAGTATTAGGAATATTTTTATTCTTCGCAGTTGCAGTAAATGCACAAGAATCATCTAAAGCGGAGACTGCTGGTGGTGCAGAAATGACATTTGATTCAGAAGTTATTGATTACGGAACCATTGCTCAAAATGCAGATGGTGTTAGAACTTTTAAATTCACAAACACTGGAAATGCTCCTTTGATTATTTCAAATGCAAAAGGATCATGTGGTTGTACTGTACCAACTTGGCCAAAGCAGCCTATTAATCCAGGTGAGAAAGGTGAGATTAAAGTGAAATATGCAACGAACAGACCAGGACCGATTAATAAGTCTGTAACTGTAAGTTCAAATGCCTCAACTCCAACTAAAGTATTAAGAATTAAAGGAAACGTTTTAGTTAAAGAAACTACTCCTGTAATGAAAGATGAAAACAGTCTTTCTCCGAAAGCAGTTAACTAAAGTTAGTTACAAAATACAGAAAGCCTCATTGAATATTCAATGAGGCTTTTTTATGTTTAAACGTAAGTGGAAAATAAATTTACTTATCAGAATCACTACCTTAGCTGAAAACCGCACATGCAAACCAAAGAGATTCTTCATACATTTTACACTGCATTTTCAAAAGGAGACGCAACTACAATGACTTCCTGCTACCACGACGACGTAGTTTTCGAAGATCCCGCCTTTGGAAAGCTAACAGGTAAAAGGGCTGTGGCTATGTGGGAAATGTTATTGAGCAAAAAGGAAGAAAGTGAATTGAGTATAACATTTAAGGTCGTAGATAACAAACACGCAGAATGGGTTGCAAACTACAAATATGGCCCTCAAAAAAGGCCCGTAATAAATAAGGTTAAGGCTTCTTTTGAATTCCTAGACGGAAAAATTATACAACACACCGATAACTTTAGTTTGTGGAAGTGGTCCCAACAAGCGCTTGGCGCTAGTGGATTAGTTTTAGGATGGTCTACCTTTGTTAAGAAAAAAATTAGAGAGAAAACAGCCAGTTTATTGCAAAATTATATGTCTCAGCAAACGAACTAATCTTGTAAAAAGGCTGACAAACCATTCCAATAAGTTTCAAATTGAGCTTGGTTATTATGCCCTGCCTCTTCTATGCTGATTGTTTGGGCACTGTTGAATTGCTGAGCTAATTTTAACCCCGTTTCATAGCCAACTACCTCATCATTTTTCGATAATAAAACTAAAGTTGGACAAGTAACCGCACGTGCCAATTTATGAGTCTCAAAGTCATATTTTAACAGCCAATCAACCGGTAAAAAAGGAAACCTTTGTTTTGCAACTGATCGAATACTGTAAAAAGGAGTTTCTAAAATAAGTTTCGACGGATTGTTATTCGAGGCAAGTGAGGTAGCAAAAGCAGATCCTAGCGAACGACCATACAGTATTATTTCATTCTCATTGAACTGCCCTTTGGCATACTCATAAAATAACTGAGCATCGTGATGCATTCCAGCCTCAGAGAACTCTCCTTTACTTTTGCCATAGCCACGATAATCCATCACGATTATATCGTAATTAAATTTTAACAGCGGCTGAACGACTTCACCCCACCTGCTCAAATCGCCGGCATTCCCGTGAAAGTATAAGATTATCCCTTTCGGGTTTTTCACCTTAAAGTGCAAGCCATTTAAGGTTATATCCCCGCTTTTAAGATTAAGTTCTTTTACCTCATCGTTAAATTCGTATCTATAGTCCTGCTCCAAATGCGTGGGCAAAAAAATCAAGGCTTCCTGAAAGAAATAGAGAGAAACCACTAATAGTAAATACAAACCTAAAATGGCGAAAATTATTTTTTTAAGCTTTCTCACTTTTTAGAATTGTGCTTCACCTTATAACTCGTTGTTTCCAAATCTACAGTAGTTGGTTTTGTGTTAATTATTTCAGATAACATTTTATGGTAAGATTCAAAGGTGTTTAAATTTTTATGTCCACCGCCAATTACAGAATGGAGCCTAGTAAGTTTTGGCTTTACTTTAGAAAGTTTGACAGAACTTTTAAATGGAATTAACTTGTCATTCGTACCATGAATAATGTGAATGGGACATTCCACGTATTTCAACCACTTGTAGGTAGGAATGGGATATTTCAAAATAATAGACATGGGCATAAAAGGAGCATATCGGGCCGTCACCTTGCTCAAACTATAATAGGGCGCGTCTAAAATCAACATTCTAGGTTGATTGGTGGAAGCTAATTTTGTGGCAAACCCAGAACCCAAAGACCTTCCATAAAGAATGATATACTTCTCATCCACCTTTTCCTTCATTTTATTATAGATGAGTTGAAGGTCATTCTTAATTGCTTTTTGAGTTCTTCTGCCAGTACTTTTCCCAAAACCACGATAATCAATCATGAATACATCATAATCATGTCTCGTAAAGTCTACTGCGAATTTTCCCCAACCTCTCATACTTTTTGAGTTCCCTTTTAAGTAAAGTACCACTCCTTTAGGTTGCTTGACTTTAAAATGAAGCCCGTTAATCAAAGCTCCATCTCTTGTTTCAATATTATATTCTTCCACTTCTTGATTTTCATAGAAATATTGAAAATCCTTATCGAGCTTTTCAGGCTTGAACAGCAAATAGTCCTGCAAGTAGTACAATAGAATACTTACCACTATATAAACAGCGAAAACAATTAAGCTTATGTATAATCATTGTGGCATTATTGCTCTAAAATACAAAAATTTACGCGAGCCAATTATTAATTTTTATCATCTATTCCTTACAGTCTGCGACCACTTTGTAACTGCATAGCTTACTTTTGCACGTTGAAAAACAAAAGTATGTTCAACTATAATTACTGCGAAATTGAAGAATTAGCAACACACCATGTTGGTAATAAAAACAATGAAGGCAAGCTACAATTATCTAATACAACCCTTGCCCCTGAAGATGAAGGACTGAAAGAATTACTATTGAGGTATTTCTTAAAACCCTTTGCAGCGCATGAACTATATAACTTTACCTTTTCTGGTGGGGACTTTCAAATGAACCCGGTGTTCAAGTATTGTGAATCCATCTTTCAGGATTCAATTCCTTTCTTAGAAAATAGTATAAAAATTGCGCAGTATTTATTCGACCTAAGTATTCATCCGAATATTAAAGCAGGTGATTTGTTTGTCGTTCGCTTTTCCAACTTAAAGCTTAACGATGAAACGGTAGAGGCTGTTGGAATTTTTAAAGCAGAAAATGCTCACCCATTTTTGTTGGTAGAGAACGAAGACGAAGACCCCAACATTTATGCAGTCAACGGAATTAATGTGGATAAGTTGGATAAAGGATGTATCGTTTTTAACCAAGGTCGAAATGATGGCTACAAAGTTGCTATTGTAGACAAAGCAAACAAAGAAGAGGAAGCAAAATATTGGAAAGACAACTTCTTAAAGCTAAAACCATGCAGCGATGAGTTTCACCACACCAAAACCTTCCTAAACATTGCAAAAACCTATGTAACTGAAAAAATGGATCAAGATTTTACGATGGAAAAAACAGATAAAATTGACATCTTAAATCGTTCAGTTGAATATTTTAAAACCAACGAAAGTTTCAATAAAGAAGACTTTGAAGAAACTGTTTTTCAAAGCGAAGAGGTAATAAATTCTTTCAGATCATACGATAGCAACTACCGAGAAAGCAACGAAATTGAGGTGAAAGATGAGTTTGACATTTCAAACCAAGCAGTCAAAAAGCAATCGAAGTTTTTTAAAAGCATATTAAAACTAGATAAGAATTTCCATGTGTACATTCATGGAAATAAAGATATGATTGAACGCGGGGTAGAAAGTGATGGAAGAAAGTTTTACAAAATCTATTTTGAAAAAGAAGATTAGAATTAGTATTTTACAAATCAAATAATTACAAAATGGAAATAGAAAACGAGTTCGAAGGAATGTTAGAAGAAAAAGAAACGTTAACAAAAGCTTCAAAATCATATTTAATAGAAACTGCAAAGTGGTCCAGTTTCTTTGGTATCTTAGGGTTTATTGGAACTGGGTTAATGGTATTATTTTCGCTTTTTGCAGGCACCATGTTCAATACGTTAAGCCAGTTTAACCCTGCCATGTCATCCATGCCAGAATCAGCAGGATCAGGGTTTTCAGTAATGATTACATTCCTGTACCTACTCATTGCATTACTCTACTTCTTCCCTAGCCTCTACTTGTTTAAATCTGGGAAAGCGCTAAAGCATGGGCTAAAGATTAACGACTCTACTATAATTGAGGAGGGTTTTAAAAATCTTAAATCAACCTTCAAGTTTTGGGGAATATTTTCCATTATTTTCATTTCTATTTACATCCTTATATTTTTTATTGGGATGGTTAGTGCATTGTTTATCGGTTAATTACAATGGGAGAAGCAACTCAAGAGCAATTAAACAATCCCCTTCATGGCGTGAAGCTGTTGGATATTCTGGAATATTTAGTAGAAAAGATTGGCTGGGAGGGAATGGGTCAAATTACTGGAATTAAGGCTTTTCAATACCGACCAACCATAAAGTCTAGTCTTCGGTTTTTAAGAAAAACAGATTGGGCCAGAACAAAGGTTGAAGAGTTATATTTAAGCACTATTCCTGCTCCTGCACCTAAATCAGTAGTAGAGCTTTGGGAAGCCTTTATGGAGCAAAACCCTGATTACAAAGACAAACAGTTGGACGAATGGTTTAACTTTTGCGACAACGAAAAAGATGCCAAAGAGTGCGCTCAACTTACTCGAGACGGCATAAAACAGGCAACTTCAACCTCCTTATGGTGGTTTGAAAAATTCCATGCGGACTTGCCAGAAGTTGGCAACATATATGTGGTAACCGATTGGTATAAAATTGCAAAAGCCATAGTAGAAGTGGTTAAGGTTGATCAAGTTCCGTTTAATGAGATAACGGAAGAATATGCAGCCATCGAAGGTGAAGGAGATAAATCTTTAGAATATTGGAAAAAAGTTCATTGGGAATATTATAGTCGTGAAATGGAAGAGTTTGGCGAGAAGCCGACCGAAGATATGATTATTGTATGCGAACAGTTCAAAACAATTTTTACCATCGACAATATTTCTAAAGAGTAGCTGTTTAATGACTGTGAAATCATTGTTACTCCCTATTATTGCCTTTTGCCTAATTTTATTTTCTTGTAAAGATGATGACGTTGTGGAAGACTTGGTTCTTATTGAAAAGAATACACCTTTTGATAGAACCTATGGAGGAACTGCAAATGACGAATCTAATTCAATATTTGAAAAAGACGGATTCCTTTACCTTTTAGGTTACTCCAATAGTTTCAACGACCCAAATGGAGACCATTACCTCATTAAAACAGACCTTAAAGGAAATGTAATTTGGGAAAAAACATACGGCTCAACTTCTTTAGAAATCGGTTTTAAGATTGTAAAATCCCAAGATGGTAATCTTTTTCTACTAGGCGTAACGGAAAGGCGAGGTGGAGGAGATCGGGACATTCACTTACTAAAAGTAAATACGGATGGTACAGTTTTGTGGGAAAAAGTAATAGGTGGTGCGCAGCAAGAAATTCCTGCTACCTTGATAGAAACTTCAAATTCAGAAATACTCATTGCTGCTACAACGGAAAGTTTAGGTAACGGTGCAAGAGATATGTATTTGATATGGTTAGATCAGCAAGGCAGCGTATTAAAAGATCGCACCTATGGCCAATCAGGCGGCGATGGCGGAACGGACATTTTAGAAATAGAAAATGGAAATTTGATGTTTTTTGGATACACAAGTAGTTATGGTGCAGTTTCAAGAGACTTTTACTTACTAAAACTAACTGCTAACGGCGACTCAATTTGGGGTAAACGTTACGGCGGAAGTGGTTACGAGAAAACGCATCAATTATTGCAAACCGCAGATGGCAACTTTTTATTGCATGGACATACGACCTTAACAGACCCTAACCACAACATGTACTCAACATTGGTAGACAGTTCAGGAAACGTCATATGGGGTAGAGAGTTTGGCGGCAACCAACATGATGGAGGGATGTCAGCAATTATTAATTCTGCCGGAAACTTCGTTTTATTAGGTCGAAGCATGAGCTTTGGCCAACAGCGCCAAATGCTTTTTGCTGAGCTCACTCCAAATGGAAACGTAATAACACAAACCGATATTGGTAACCCTAAAAACGATTGGGAAAATGAAATTATAGAGGTTGGCAATTCTTATTACATCGTAGGCCACACCGATAATTTTGGTAGCGGAGACAATGACTCTTATTTGATTCGAAAATTAAAGTAGCACCCTAGCGGTTTTCCATAAACCGCTGTAATATTAAAGTCGCACTAATTTTATCGACCAATGCCTTATCCCTTCTCTTCTTTTTACTGAGCCCTCCATCAATCATAGATTGAAAAGCAATTTGTGAGGTAAAACCCTCATCTTGCCGTTCAATTTTTAGCAGTGGAAATCGCTTTTTAATAAAGTTAATGAAAGGAACAATTTTACCTTCTATTTCTGATAACTCTCCACTCATTCGTTTGGCTTGGCCAACAACTAATACTTCTACATCTTCTTTTTCAAGATAAGACTTCATAAACTCTTGCAAATCTTTGGTTTCAACAGTAGTTAAACCGCTTGCAATGATTTGCAACGAGTCCGTTTCTGCAATTCCCGTGCGTTTTGCTCCGTAATCTATAGCTACTAGTTTCGACAACTTATTTTTTTGCCAAATTACGAATGCTCTGATATAATTTTAAAACTTGGCAGGTAGACTATTTGCTATGCTTATTTTTGAATTTCAAACTAAGAAAATGTATCCAACTCTATCTGATATGCTCCGAGATTTACTCGGAATAGATATCCCTCTCCCTTTTCCAACTTTCGGCTTTTTTGTTGCCTTGGGGTTTATTGCAGCCGCCTACTTCTTCACGGAAGAGATGAAAAGGAAAGAAGCTAATAAGCTGTTATTTGCTAGATTAGTAGATGTTAAGATCGGAGAAAAGGCAAGTACTTGGGAGTTAATTTCAAATGGAATTTTAGGATTTCTTGTAGGATTTAAATTTATTGAAGCAGTATTTAATTATGGTGCCTTGGTAGAGAATCCACAAACCTTTCTTTTTTCAGGAAGAGGCAATTTTATTGGAGGACTTTTGGGAGCTGCCCTATTTGCATGGATGAAATTCAGAGAAAAGGACAAAGAAAAGTTAGCGACGCCAAAAATGGTAAAACAAAAGGTACGACCTCACGAATTGGTTGGCAACATGACCATGATTGCAGCCATTGCCGGAATACTTGGTTCTAAAATATTTCACAATTTAGAGAACCTGTCGGAATTTGCTGCAGACCCCATTGGAGCATTAGTTTCTTTTAGCGGATTAAGTATTTATGGTGGTTTAATTGTTGGCGGTGGTGCTGTTTTATATTATGCAGTTAAAAATGGATTAACTTGGATTCACGTGGCAGATGCCTGTGCTCCAGCTCTTATGGCTGCTTATGGTATTGGACGAATTGGCTGCCAGCTTGCCGGTGACGGCGACTGGGGAATGCCAAACGATGCACCTAAACCCGATTGGATGAGTTTTTTGCCCGACTGGATGTGGGCTTTTGACTACCCCAACAATGTTTTAGGAATAGATTTGCAAGAAGATTTCCACAGAATGGGACTAGAGAGTATTACAGGTAATGCGTGGCCAACTCCTTTCTACGAAACGGTAATGGCTTTTATTATTTTCGGAATACTTTGGTCATTGCGAAAGAAAATTTCGGTTCCCGGAGTGATGTTTAGTTTGTATTTGGCATTTAATGGAGTAGAACGCTTTTTCATTGAAAAAATTCGAATTAATCCAGATTACCACTTCTTAGGAATTGAGGCTACTCAAGCTGAAATTATTGCTGTGGTTTTGTTTTTAACCGGAATAGCTGGAATAGTGTATTTCACGCAAAACAAGAATAAATTCATCCCAAAAGCTGCAGAGGCATGATTTCACTAGAGTTACTGTGCCAAGATGTTGTTGAGCTTTGCCGTGAAGTTGGCATTTTCATTAAAATGGAAGAGTCCAAAGTACACCGAGAAAACATTGAAACGAAGTCAAAAAACTCCTTAGTAAGCTACGTAGATAAAACAGCTGAACAACGGTTAGTAGCCGATTTAGCAAAGTTTATTCCTGAGGCAGGTTTTATTGCAGAGGAAGGAACTTCTGATAAGGTAGGAGATGTTTACAATTGGATCATAGATCCACTAGATGGAACTACCAATTTTTTACACGGAGTGCCCACCTACTCCGTTAGCGTGGCGCTAAAACGAAACGACGAAGTTGTTATAGGAGTGGTTTATGAAGTAAATAGAGATGAGTGTTTTTATGCATGGGAAGGAAGTGATGCTTTTTTAAATGGTAATAAAATAGAAACAAATTCTACCTCAAACTTATCAGATTCATTGATTGCAACTGGTTTCCCATATTACGACTACACTCATTTAGACGGTTATTTTGAATTGCTCAAACACTTGGCTAAAAACACTCGAGGAATTCGCAGGATTGGCTCAGCAGCTGTTGATTTGGTGTACATGGCCTGCGGCAGGTTTGATGTTTTCTTCGAATACAGTTTGCATGCTTGGGATGTTGCTGCAGGAGCTTTTATTGCTCAACAAGCAGGAGCTGTTATTGAAGATTTTAAAGGTGAAGGCAACTGGTTATTTGGAAAAGAAATTGTTGCTATCAATCCACAATTGAGAGTAGAGTTCAGCAATTTAATAAAGAAGCATCTTAATTAAAAAAGCCCCTTCGGCCATTTCGATTTTACTCGATGGCCAAAAGGGCTTTTCGTAAACCAACTATTTTATTAACCAGGATTAACCATCCTTTTAGAAGATTTTTCATTCTTCTGTTATAAAGACTCTGATATTTTCAATACGTTGCCTTGAATTATTTTCTCTTTTTTTAATTTCTATTTCCTAACGAATCAACTCCGCGGTTTCGACCAATTTTAAAAATTCCGCTCTATAGCCATTCTCATCCAAACCCTTTGACATCTTAGCAATTCCTAAAAATCACTAAAGCTCATATCTTTAGTACTCTCAGAGCCGCGAAGTTTCATTCCAAATGATGCTACTGCAGCAGAGAACTGAAGATTATGAGAAGCTTGTTCAAGCTCAACTTCCTCGTCTTTCATAATCTTGGTCAATAGAATTGATTTATTTCCATCTGGTTTCTTATATCGAAACTTAACAGTTAGCAATTCGTCTAACAAAGAATCAATAGCTTTTTCTTTTTGATATTTTAGCTTATCAATGTCTTTAATCTTTTCTTCAGAACCCATGGGTACAATTTCATACAATACTGTAACTGCATGCCCTGCTCCTAACTCCCCTGCATCCTTCTTATCATCATTAAAATCTTCAGCAGCAAGGGCTCTATTTACGTAGCCAATTAGACGGTAGGCTTTAACTTTTGCTGGATTAAACTCTGCTTGCACTTTTACATCTTTTGCAATCGTGAACAGAGTTCCACCCATTTCGCTTATTAACACTTTTTTGGCCTCTAGGATATTATCAATGTAGCTATAATTGCCATTCCCTTTATCAGCTATTTGCTCCATTTTATAATCCTGGAGATTTCCGTTACCAAAACCTAAAACAGATAGAAATACTCCTCCCTCTCGCTTTTCCTCAATCAGTTTTACCAACGCTTCTTGACTGCTAGTCCCTACATTAAAATCCCCATCTGTGGCTAATAGAATTCGATTATTCCCACCTTAGAAGAAGATGATGGATATACATTACAACGGAAAAGAGTTTGCTTTTCACGAAAGCATCACCAAAGAAACAGGAGCAAAAGCCTACTTTACAAGACCATATACATCGCAAGATAAAGGAACGGTAGAAAATAGAATTGGAGTTATAAGACGGTTTTTACCTAAAAAGACAGACCTTGATGAAATTGACAACGAAAGAATCAAAGAAATTGAAAGATCAATCAATAATAGACCCATTAGAAAGTTTGGCTATCTTACCCTATTGAAGTATTAAAAAAAAGATGTGTTACATTTATGGGTTGAACACAGCATTTTTAAAATGTTTGACTTTTAATTTTTTTTTAAATTTAATAACATGAAAAAATCAGCAGACCCATCACAATGGGATGATAATGATTGGGCTTACCATAATAAACAGGTGTCGGAATGGAATAAAATAGAATGGGAGAATGTTTATTCGTTGTATTGTGCTTCGCAATTATGGGACTTGGAATCCCGTCTTGAATTTGACGAATTCAAAAAACAAATGAAAGAGGATGTCGAGTTTGCGAGGGAAAATAAGTTAAAACCGGGGATGGAATCAAGTGATTATAATGCATGGCTCTGATTGGTAAATAATATATAAAATTCGAAATAAATTAATTATATTCAAAATGGAAGAAGAAAAGTCAAAATCATACCTTATTAAAAGAAGTAATTCTTTCAGGGATTTAAAAAAAAATAATTCTAAGAAAAAAGGGTATTTTGAAATTACAATTAGAAAAGATAAAATGGACCCTCCTTCTTCAGGATTAAAAAATAAAGATATCATTTATGTGGCGGAAACAAGTGGTGGTATCTATGCAAAAGGGGAAGTTATAAAAAGTTCTAAGGTAAAGGAATTTAAAACAATAGAAGGTGTATTGGATTACTCTAAACAATTTAAAGATGATTCTTATTGGTTAGGGAAAATAAGACTTTTCAAAGATAAGCTCTCTTCTGATTCTAATTATGTTTTGAAATGTCATCAATATTTTATAAATCAGAGGTTGCTCAAAAGGACTATCCCATATAATAGTACATTAAGAAAATATGATGCTTCAGTTAAAAGTGGATTAGCAAGAATATTTTTTGAGTTAAAAGATGAAGATGTTAAATACTTAAATGAAAATCCAGATTACAGTTTAAAACAAGTCAAAAAATTGGATCCTAAAATACCAGGTGATTTAAGATTAAAAATATACTCTTTTTTTAATCAAAATTATTCAATCGGGCATCTTATTGATATTGATCATTTCGTTCCTAAAAGTGCAGGGGGACCTGGAAATATTATTGAAAATTTAGTGCCAATAGGACTAAGTCTAAATCGATATAAAAGTGATTCAATACCAAGAAGTTTTTTTGAGGTTGCCTTAAATGATGATTTTAAAAGAAATTTTAAAGTTTTTGAAAAAGAAATTTTAAAGCTATTAAAAAATGATGAAAAGTTTATTCGAAAAAAAGATCACCCTAACTTAATTCATTTAGCAAGGGAAATGAATGCACAAGTTAGCGAATGGAAAAAAATGGATGAAATCAAAAGATTTTATTTTGAAGTAAATAAAAAATTTAATCCTGAATATATAGAGTTAATTAATAAAGTAAAGTAATGAAGAAAAAACTTAGAGCAATAGTTGAATACAGTCATTTCTTTGAATTAAAAAGTGGGAGCCGGAGAGTTTCGAACTGAGCTTGTAATCAATTTATTTAGAGATAGTAAAAAACTTAAAAAATCTGAAATCAAACTATTTCGAGGAGGATTTAATCAAAATATTTAATTAAAAAATCTTCTGAGAAATAAGAGTCATTATGTGATGAGTATAAATTAAGTCTTTTGGAGTAAAACTAATGTTCGATATTTCAATAGAGTTATCTACTACTAAACCCTTTATAACGCCACTTCCTGATTGTGCGAAATTAATTTGAGAACTAAATAATACGACTAAAATTAGAATTAACTTTTTCATAGTGCTAAGTTTTAAGAGTGCTGTGGCAATAGCGCCAAATGCTTTCTTAATGGACACTAGCTTAACTACTATGTGTTGCCTGGAGGCAATAAAGTAACTATGAGTGTGACAATTACATTCTATATAATCTGAATTTTCTTGCGTCTAAAGTAATACAGTCTTAATCTTTAATACCCTTACATCCTATTGGCCTTCCAATTTGATTTTTTGCTCGAGCTAGAGGCTTCCATTGCCGGAGTCGTTGAATTACTGACTAAAGTCGCTGCTACCAGCGCCGCAATTTCTTGTTCGTCGTCGTTTTTACTTTCTAAATATTCGGGTTTAAAATGATGCTTTACAAAGTTGGTATCAAAATTTCCAGATACAAAAGCCTTGTGCTCTAATGCAAATCGGCAGAAATCCATGGTTGTTTTTACACCCTTTATTTCATACTCGTCAATTGCTCTTAACATTCTTAAACGAGCAGTTTCTCTGTCTTTGCCGAAAGTTACTAGCTTAGCAATCATCGGATCGTAATAAATCGGAATTTCCATCCCCTCTTCAAAACCGTCGTCAACTCGAACTCCTAAGCCTTGTGGACGAACGTACGTTTCTAGCGTACCAATATCCGGTAAAAAATTATTCATCGGATCTTCCGCATAAACTCTCACCTCAAAAGAGTGTCCTTGAATTTTCAAGTCCTCTTGTGTAAAGCTCAGTTTTTCTCCTCGTGCCACATTAATTTGCTCTCGAACCAAATCAATTCCAGTAATTTGCTCTGTAACAGGATGCTCCACTTGCAACCTCGTATTCATTTCTAAAAAGAAGAAATTTAAATTTTCATCCAACAGAAATTCTACTGTACCAGCTCCAACATAGTCGCAAGACTTTGCAACCAATACCGCAGCTTTTCCCATCTCCTTTCTCAATTCAGGAGTTAAAACGGCCGACGGTGCTTCTTCTATTACTTTTTGGTGTCTTCGCTGAATAGAACACTCTCTTTCAAATAAATAAACAACATTTCCATGTGTGTCCGCTAAAATTTGAATTTCGATGTGTCGAGGAGAGCCTACGTACCGTTCAATAAAAACTGCTCCATCTCCAAAAGAAGAAATGGCTTCAGAAACTGCTCGGTCCATTTGCTCTCTAAAATCTTCTACTCGCTCTACAATTCGCATTCCTTTTCCACCGCCACCAGCACTTGCTTTAACCAAAATAGGAAAACCTACTTCTTGCGCAATTTTCTCAGCTTCCGCCACATCTGTTACAGCTTCATCTGTTCCAGGAACCAATGGAATGTTGTATTTTTTAACGGCGGCTTTCGCTGCCAACTTGCTGCCCATTACTTCCATGGCTTCGGGCGAAGGACCAATTAGAGTCAGTCCTGCTTTACTCACTTTACGAGCAAAATCAGCATTCTCAGAAAGGAAACCGTAACCTGGGTGTATGCCATCTACATTCATTTCTTTGCACAATTCGATGATGTAATCTCCACGCAAATAAGATTCCGATGAGGGGGGTGGACCAACACAAACTGCTTCATCTGCATATCTCACAAATAGCGCATTTCTATCTGCCTCAGAATAGATAGCTACTGTTGAAATTCCCATTTCCTTGGCAGTACGCATAATTCGCAATGCAATTTCCCCTCTGTTTGCAATCAAAATCTTATTCATCTCGTCATTGTTTTGCGCTAAATTAGGTATATTCACTAAAAGATTTAAGACCGTTGCACTGCAAGATATTAGAGTAAAGAGAATTTGCGAAACCATCAGTTTTTATTCTAAAAAATTAGCTATCTGAACATTTATTAAGTTAGCTAAATCACTTTACGAATATAACTTCTACTAAAACAAAATTTTAAATTACACTAAAAAATGAAAAACAAAATTTTTGAAGAAAGGCAACGCTTTAACCAATGGTGGTTGTGGCTTACCATGGTGGGTTTAGTAGGAATTTTTATTTACCAGCGCCTCCCTATTCAACTCAATACAGAATTCTATATTTCGTTTGGCGTCCTTGCTTTTGTAGTACTTTTTTTATTTTCTATTAACCTTTCTACTCGAGTCGATGAACATGGAATACACATTCAAATGTTTCCTTTCCATCTCAAAACAGTTTCCTATCCTTGGTCAGACTTATACAGCGCAGAAGTTGTGGAGTACAGTCCCACTTCAGAATATGGAGGTTGGGGATTAAGAATTTCGCGCAAAGGAAAAGCCTTTAATGTTAAAGGAAACAAGGGTATAAAGATTCAAACCTCGGACGGAAGAAGTCGAATGATTGGAACACAGAAGTTTGAAGAAGCGAAGATTGTAATTGAGCAATACAAAAGCATAATCAATCAATAACTTTAAGCACTTACCAACTCTAGGCACTCACTAACTTTCAACTCTAAGTACTCATCAAATTTTAACTATAAGTATTCATCAGCTTTCAACTCTAAGTACTTTTACGGTATAATCAACATTCATGCATCTCTTCTATTCCTCCAATATTTCAGATAACACCATTACACTCGACAATGAAGAGTCGAAGCACCTTGCAAAAGTGTTGCGCTTGGAAATGGGTGAAAACGTTCACGTGATTGATGGAAAAGGAACGAGATACCTCTGCTCTATTCTTGTAGCGCATCACAAAGCGACTCAACTAACCATCTTAGAAAAAGAGGTAGTGAACGAAACTTATGGAATTGAAATTGCCGCAGCCCCGACCAAGAACCTCAACCGATGGGAATGGTTTTTAGAAAAATCCACTGAAATTGGAATTGATGCGATTCACCCAATTGTTAGTTTTCACTCGGAACGAAAAGTGCTTAAAAAAGACCGCCAAGAGCGTATTTTGGTGAGCGCCATGAAACAATCATACAAAACTAAGCTGCCGCAATTAAGCGAGTTGGAAAAGTTTAAGCAATTTATTACAAAAGAGTTTGATGGGAGAAAATTTATCTGTCATTGTTACGACGAGCTTCCAAAAACGAGCTTAAATGAAAGCTATAAAAAAGGAGAGAAAGCCTTACTTTTGATTGGACCAGAAGGCGACTTTAGCAAGCAAGAAGTGGAATTAGCCATAAAAGAAGGCTTCGAGCCCATCGGCTTAGGAGAAAGTCGACTAAGAACCGAAACGGCAGCTATTGTAGCTTGTCACACCATACATGTACTCAATGCGTAAATTATTATTTCTTTTCCTTTTTATACCTTTTGCCATGGCAGCGCAAAACGGGAATTTTCAAATTGCAATTTTAAAGTACAATGGTGGGGGTGACTGGTATTCGAATTTAGAAACCTCCTTGCCTAACCTGATCGACTTTTGCAATAAAAACCTAAATACTTCTATTAAAAGGGAGCAAGCCATAGTTGAACCTTCAAGCACAGAATTATTCGATTATCCTTTTGTGCACATGACGGGACATGGAAATGTGGTTTTCAACTTGGAGGAGTCCGAAAATTTGAGAAACTATTTGTTGGCAGGAGGCTTTCTGCATATCGATGATAATTATGGAATGGATCAGTTCGTTCGCAGAGAAATAAAGAAAATATTTCCCAATGAGGAGTTGGTGGAGATTCCGTTTTCGCACCCCATTTACCATCAAAAATTTGATTTTAATAATGGCCTTCCAAAAATTCACGAGCACGATGGTGAAGCACCTGTTGGGCTAGGAATTATAAAAGAAGGTCGTTTGGTGCTTTTTTATAGCACCGAATGCGATTTAGGAGACGGCTGGGAAGATCAAGAGATTCACAACGACTCTGAAGCTACAAGAATGAAAGCCTTACAAATGGGCGCAAACATTGTTTCATTTGTATTTTTAGGAGAATAATAAACCCTTTCTAAAAGAATCTGATTCTACTTTGGACGATACTGTTTTAGCATTTATCGAAAAGCACCGAAACCAATCTCCGGCGGAGCTTGCTTTACTGTTGAGCAAAAAACCTCATCTGCCAAAAGAATTTATATTAAATCAAGTAAATGGACTGCAAAAGGCAAAGCAGAAACTTCCATTTTTAGTAGAGTCTGAAAAGTTCATTTATCCTTCTGCTCGAGCATTTTCACAGGCTTCTTCGGAAAAAACAGGAACCTATAAAGCCGGTATTTTTAATGCAAAAAAAATACTAGACTTAAGTGGTGGCATGGGTATGGACAGTTACTTTTTTGCTCAACATGCAAAGGAAGTTACCTATGTTGATTGGAATGAAGAATTGGTAAAAACAGCGCGTACCAACTTTGAAGCGCTCCAAGCAAGCAATATAACATGCGTGAATTCCAAAGCAGAATACTTCATCCTGCAGAACGAGAATTCATACGATTTAATCTACTTAGACCCAGACCGAAGAGCAGCAAAAGAGAAAGCATTTAAAATTGACGAATGTGAGCCAAATGTAGCCAAACTACTTCCAAACATCTGGAAAAAAACTAGCTACTGTTTGGTGAAGCTTTCGCCCATGCTCGACATTCAACAAGCGCTAACTCAATTGCCTTTTTGCAAGGAAGTGCATGTGGTGTCTGTAGACAATGAGTGCAAGGAGTTGCTGTTTTTATTAGAAAATGGTTTTGAAAGAGAAGCTACCATCCATTGTGTAAACATTCAAAAGGAAAGCACACAGCACTTTGAATTTAATTTTGAGCAAGAGCGAGCTGCTAGCAATTCTTTAGGAGAAGTAGAAAATTACTTGTACGAACCGGATGCCTCTATCTTAAAAGCTGGAGCATTTAAAACGGTAGGCCAACAGTTTAACTTAACTAAATTGGCAACGAATACACACCTTTATACTTCTACTGAACTACAGCAGAACTACCCTGGCCGAATTATAAAAGTATTGGAGGTTTCCAAACCGAAAAAAGGATTGACACAGCAAGCCAATGTTGTTTGCCGCAACTTTAGCATGAAACCAGAGCAACTCAAAAAAAAGTTCAAAATAAAGGATGGTGGAACGCAGTTTTTGTATGCTTTCAGTTTGGGAGATGAAAGCAAGAGGTTTGTTTTGGGAGATTTGGTGTAGTGGATTATGAAGCAAATTAATAGTTACTTTTCTTAACATTTTCCCTTTTGAAAATCCCTTATTTTCTCTGAACTTCGCACCACAAAAATGTAAGAATATGCCTAAGATTTCGGAAAGAGGATTAAACATGCCAGAGTCGCCAATTAGAAAATTGGTTCCATTTGCAGAGAAAGTTAAAAGTAAGGGAGTTGGAGTAATTCACTTAAACATTGGTCAGCCAGATATTGAGACGCCACAGGTAGCCTTAGATGCGGTAAAAAACATCACCATGGAGGTGTACGAATACAGCCACTCTGCAGGAAATGAATCCTACCGAATTGGTTTGGCTAAATACTACGACAAGATTAGTCCGGGAATTACGCATGAAAATGTAATGGTAACAACGGGCGGTTCTGAAGCCTTGTCGTTTGCATTTACTGCTTGCCTTAACTTGGGCGACGAGGTTATTATTCCAGAGCCATTTTACGCCAATTACAACGGTTTTGCAGAAGCTACAGGCGTTAATGTGGTGCCAATTAGTTCCTCAATTGAAAGCGGTTTTGCCTTGCCAAAAATTGAAGAGTTTGAAAAAAACATTACTTCCGAAACCAAAGCAATTCTTATTTGCAATCCAGGAAATCCAACAGGTTATTTATATTCAAAAGAAGAATTAAACAAACTAAGAGATCTTGTTAAAAAACATGATTTATACCTTTTTGCCGATGAAGTCTACCGAGAATTCTGCTACGACGGTAAAGAGCATAACTCGTTATTAACCTTAGAGGGTGTTGAAGATAACGTAATTGTGGTTGATTCTGTTTCTAAACGCTACAGCATGTGTGGGGTGAGAATTGGAGCCATGATTTCTCGAAATAAAGAGGTAATGACCACCGCTTTAAAGTTAGCTCAAGCTAGACTGAGTCCTCCCTTATTGGGTCAAATTGCAGGTGAAGCAGCTTTGGAAACTCCAGATTCTTATTTTGAAAAGGTGAGTAAGGAATACGTGGAGCGAAGAGATATCTTGGTAGATGGCTTGAACTCAATCGACGGTGTATTCTGCCCGAAACCTGGAGGAGCGTTTTACGCTGTGGCTCAATTGCCGGTAAACGATACAGAAAAGTTTTGCCAATGGATGCTAGAAGACTTTTCATTTGAAGGCGAAACCGTGATGATGGCACCTGCGAGTGGGTTTTATTCCACACCAGGCAAAGGAAAAAATGAAGTTCGGTTGGCTTACGTTTTAGAAAAAGACAAACTGAAAAAAGCGATTCGTTGTTTGGCAGAGGCGTTAAAAGTTTACCCAAACAACTAAGATGGACATTCTAGATGCAATTATTCTAGGTATAATTCAAGGACTAACTGAATTTTTGCCAGTTTCTTCAAGTGGCCACTTAGAAATTGCAAAAGCCATTCTCGGTGATGACTCTCTTCCAAAAGACAGCCTACTCTTTACCGTAATTCTTCATTTTGCTACAGCATTAAGTACCATAGTTATTTTTAGAAAAGACATTGGTATTATTCTAAAAGGGCTCTTTCAATTTAAATGGAATGAAGAGTTGCAGTTTTCCTTAAAGATAATTTTATCAATGCTGCCAGCTACCTTTATTGGCCTTTTTTACGAAGAAGAATTGGAAAAGCTATTTGGAGGAAATGTACTTTTTGTTGGCGCCATGCTCATTATCACAGCAATGTTACTATTGCTTGCCGACCTCAGCAAAAGAACCTTAAAGAACGTTAGTTTTTCTAATGCCTTAGTCATTGGAATTTCACAAGCCATTGCCATGTTGCCGGGCATCTCACGATCAGGAGCTACTATTTCTACTTCAGTAATGTTAGGCAACGACAAAAGCAAAGCAGCACGATTCTCTTTTTTAATGGTCGTACCATTGATCCTTGGCAAAGTGGCTAAGGATATTCTAGGTGGAGAAATTAGCATAGCATCCACGAACTTCACCCCCTTACTTATTGGCTTTCTAGCAGCTTTTATATCCGGTTTATTCGCCTGCAACCTAATGATCAAACTGGTACGTAAAAGCAAGTTAAAATACTTTTCTATTTACTGTGCTGTTGTAGGAACTATAGCAATTGCGTTTAGTCTATTGAACTAACTTTCCTCCGGCCGTTTTAGCTTTATTTTAAGGTAAAATTTAAATATAATTCACCGTTTGCCAATTCGAAAATAAATTTTACTACTTCTATTTAGTTAAGTTTGTTTCATGAAACGGGCGTTTTACATACTCTTATTATTAATTTTTTCGAATACTTTATTCGCAGATCCTAACACGGCACAATTAGACAAGTTAAGAACGGAATACCTAACCGCACTTAGCGACTATTTGAATGCTCCAAAAGTGTATGAATCTTTTTTAAAAGTTGAGAATCCTTCTGCACAAATATTGGCCTACCAAGGAGCGTTAGAGGCAATAATTACAAAAACTACCTGGAATGTTTTAAGAAAATATCCTATTTAAAAAAAGTGAAGAAAGCTTTAAAAAAGCGATAAAATTAGCTCCAAACGATGTTGAAATTCGATTCATGCGATTAGCTGTTCAGTATGAAATTCCCGAATACTTGGGATTCAGCAAAGAGATGGAAAGCGATAAAAAATTCATCATTCAAAACATAAAAAGTTTCAATTCTCTTAGTATCCCGCTAAGTCTGCGAAAACAAATTCTTGGATTCACTCACCGCAGCAAAATGTTCACCCCGATAGAGATTGAGAAATTCAAACTTACCTTAGCCTTAAATTAAAAGCCATGAAGAAAATATTATTCGTACCGGTATTAGTAATTGCAATAATCCTAAGCTCTTGCAGTTTTTTTGAAAACTTTGTAGAAGGTGAAGGTCCAGTAGTAGAGCAAATAATAGAAATTGACAATTTTGAAGGAATAGAATTAGAGCAAAACGCAACGGTCTATTTAACCCAATCTGATGTTCAAAAAATAACGATTGCTGCGCCCCAAAATATCATCGATTTATTACAAACAGAAATCAATAGAGGCAATTGGCAAATTGACTTTTCTAGATGTCCAAAAACAGAGGAAAAAATTAAAATTTATATTGAATCCAATACTATTCATGAGATAGTTATTGAAGGATCTGGTGAGGTTTTTAGTGAAGGACAAATTGAAACCGATGAATTATCGATCGGGATTACAGGATCAGGTTTAATTGACTTGGATTTAAGAGTAAAAGAGTTGAAGACTGAAATTTCAGGAGCAGGAGACGTTCGATTAAAAGGTGAAACTAAACTACATAAAATTGAAATAAATGGAAGTGGGGATATCAAAGCTTATGACTTGTTAAGTGATGAAAGCGAAATTGAAATTAACGGCAGTGGCGATGTAAAAGTGAATGTTTCCTATGCACTACAAGTAGAAATTAATGGCAGCGGCGATGTTTATTATAAGGGAAATGTGAAAGAAATTTCTTCTGAAATAAATGGAAGTGGAAAGTTAAATCAAGAAGACTAGCACACTATTTATAGAGTAAATACTTCTCTCGCATCAAATTGTATTCTGCCAAGCCGTCCTTCCAAGAATCGCGTATTTCCTTCACAGGTTTACCCGATTTTATTGCATTCTTCAAACTAGAATTACCTGCGAGCAAATTGAAAAAGTTTGTGAAATATTCTGCCTTATTAGGGTACATGTTGTAGCCCTCAAATAAATAAGAGAGCTCTAATTTACCCCAATTCCTTGCGTCTATCTCCTCTTCATTGCTTAGGTCAACTCCAAAACATTCCTTACTATTAAGTTTAGGCTGGGTAGCTCCAAGAGTCGGTTTAGGGGTAAATGAATAATGAAATTTACTAAATGAAGGATGCCCAAATTGTTGAAAAGGTGCATCAGTGCCTCTGCCCACACTGACCGGAGTTCCTTCGAAAAAACACAAGGAAGGATATAAATATATTGCATTCATGTTGGGCAGATTAGGAGAAGGTGGGACACTGACCTTGTATTCTTTTTGATGCGTGTAGTTCTCGCACGCAATCACGGTCAATTCACACGTAACACCATTTTTTAGCCAACCTTCACCATTTATCATTTGAGCATATTCCCCAATCGTCATTCCGTGCACAACCGGAACCGGATGCAGTCCTATAAATGACTTATACTTTTGTTCTAAAATTGGACCATCAATATAATGACCATTCGGATTTGGACGATCTAAAACAATAACCTTTATGTTTTGCTCTGCAGCAGCCTCCATCACATAATGCAAAGTAGATATATACGTATAAAACCGAACACCAACATCTTGAATGTCAAAGACAATTACATCAATACCTTTTAATTGCTCAACAGAAGGCTTCTTATTGTCACCATATAACGAGATAATTGAAAGACCCGTCTTAAAATCAATTTCATTACTTACCTTTTCTCCAGCGTCTGCTGTCCCTCGGAAACCGTGCTCCGGACTAAAGACCTTAATCACATTCACCTTTAAGCTAAGTAAACTGTCAACAAGGTGAGTCGAATTAATCATTGAGGTATGGTTACCAACAAAACCTACTTTTTTATTCGCGATTAATGGCAGGTAATCGTCAAGTCGCTCATTCCCGATAACAATTCTCTCCTCTACAACTGTCGATTTTATGGGCTCTAAAGCCTTTTTAGCCGGGGCGGAAGAACAGGCAAAAGCAATTTGAAATACAATAAAAAATATGCCCCACTCTTTCCTCATCACTTGCCTATTCATTTTCCTATTTTTGTTTCTCATACTAAGCTCTTCGATTCCTTGAATTTCGAACTATTCTTTGCAAAAAAAATAATTAAAGGAGAAAAAAACTCCTTTTCTAAACCAATAATACGAATTTCCATCGTAGCGATTGCTTTGGGCATTGCTATGATGACGCTTTCCTTATCTATCGTGCAGGGTTTTCAAGCAGAAATTGAAAAAAAAGTCTCAGGTTTTGGAGCTCACATTCAAATTTCAACCTACGATTCTAGAGGTTTATTAGAGAACAAAGCTATCTCAAAAAATCGAGAATTTGTGCCAAAACTGCTGAGCATACCAGGAATAAATCACATTCAAACATTCGCAAATAAAGCAGCCATTTTACAATTCAACGAAAACAATTATGGCGTAATAATGAAGGGTGTTGGGATGGATTACAAATGGACCTTTTTTGAGCAATACATTGTAGAAGGAAAAATTCCAACATTAGATTCAAATAAAAAGTCAACCGAAATATTAATCTCCTCTACCATCGCGAATAAACTGAAGTTAAAAATTGGGGATGATGTACTTGCTTACTTTGTGCAACAACCTCCACGAACTAGAAAATTTACCATCTGTGGTATTTACAATACAGGGTTAGGAGAGATGGATGAACAAATGATTCTTGGGGATATTCAACAAATCCAAAAAATTAATGGTTGGGATAATCATCAGATTGGGGGGTTTGAAATTTTGGTCGACGATATTGAAGAGGTAGAACGACTAGATGAAGAGGTCTACGAAGTCATTGATTACGATTTAAGTTCAATATCAATTAAAGATGCTAGGCATGATATTTTTAACTGGCTTGAACTTCAAGACATTAATGTTATTATAATCATAAGTCTGCTAGTGTTAGTTTGCGGTATTGATATGATTTCTGCCTTGTTGATTTTAATACTAGAGCGAACGAATATGATTGGCATTCTTAAAGCATTAGGAGCGAGAAGCAATAGCATTCGAAAAATCTTTTTGTATAACGCCACTTACTTAATCTTAATGGGAATGTTTTGGGGTAATTTAATAGGAATAGGGGTCTCATTTTTACAACTAAAATTTGGGTTTTTAAGTTTACCTCAAGAAGCATATTTCATAGATAAGGTCCCGATACAATTCAACGCAGCTAATCTTATATTACTCAATCTAGGCACCTTAGTCTGCTGTTTTTTGATGTTAGTAATACCGTCAGGTCTCATCGCCAGAATTACACCTATCAAAGCAATCAGGTTCGAATAAGAGCGTAATTTTTAACACTCAAGTCCCACTTTTCGAACATGGAATAACTACCTTTGCAAAGCAAAAAAATTGAAATGAAATATTACAATAACATATTAGAAACCATAGGGAATACGCCTTTGGTAAAGTTCAATAAAATCACGAAAGATATACCGGCATTGATCTTGGCGAAAATGGAAACATTCAATCCTGGTCATTCTACGAAAGATCGAATGGCTTTAAAGATGATTGAAGATGCCGAGAAGAATGGGAAGCTAAAACCAGGGGGAACTATTATTGAAGGAACTTCTGGAAACACAGGTATGGGCTTAGCTTTAGCAGCAATTGTAAAAGGCTATAAACTTATTTGTACGTTAGCGGATAAGCAATCGAAAGAGAAGATGGATATTTTGCGTGCTATGGGAGCGGAAGTGATTGTTACACCTACCAACGTTTCTGCAGATGACCCAAGGTCATATTATTCGGTTGCAAAAAGATTAAACAAAGAAATTCCCAATTCTTATTACCCAAACCAGTACGACAACCTTTCTAATAGAACTGCGCATTACGAGCAAACTGGACCAGAGATTTGGGAGCAAACTGATGGTAAAATAACTCACTTAGTAGTAGGTGTTGGAACTGGAGGAACAATTTCTGGATCAGCAAAATATTTAAAGGAGCAAAATCCAAACATCAAAATTTGGGGAATTGATACGTACGGTTCAGTTTTTAAGAAATTTCACGAAACAGGCGAGTTCGACGAAAAAGAAATTTACTCCTACATCACCGAGGGAATTGGAGAAGATATACTTCCTGAAAATGTAGACTTTAGCCTAATAGACCATTTTGAAAAGGTAACTGATAAAGATGGTGTTATCATGACTAGAAGGCTTGCCAGAGAAGAAGGTTTCTTCATGGGTAATTCAGCAGGTTCAGCAGTAGCAGGATTAATGCAGTTGAAAGATCAATTAACAAAAGACGATGTGGTGGTGGTTATCTTTCACGACCATGGAAGTCGCTATGTTGGTAAGATGTTTAACGATGATTGGGTGAGAGACAGGGGTTTTATGGAGACGGATAAAATTAACGCACTATCGGTAGCTAGTAGTCATGAGGGTAAAAAACTAATCACTGCAACACCTGAACACGATCTGTCAGATGTATTGAACTTAATGACCAAATACGATATCTCTCATATTCCGGTGAAAGAAGGTGAAGAGTTTGTTGGCGCCATTAGCGATTCAGAGTTATATTCGGTAGTCGCTAAGAAAGGCGGTAAAGATTTGGGAAAAGTAAAAGATCACATGTCAAAACCATATGAATTTGTAGATGGAAATGCCTCTCTAGAAGAGCTTGCTGAGATTTTAAATAAACAGAATCCTGCTGTTTTGGTCAGAAATAGATCAAATGAAGTTGACATCATAACAATTCACGATATAATCTCTGCGATTAATCCAAAATCGTAAAAAGATAAAAATCACGAGTTATAAACAAAATTATCTTCATAGCTCCTGATTTTCAATTCTTATTGCTCCTTTGTTATTGACTAATTTTAACCAATAACTAACCCCAACCATGAAAGCCAAGTTACTTTTGATCCTCATGATTTTTTTGAGTCGATTGAGCGCTCAAAAGGTTGGTGTTGTATTAAGTGGTGGTGGTGCTGCAGGCTCTGCACATGTTGGTGTCCTTAAATCGCTTGAAGAAAATCAAATCCCTATTGACTACATCGTTGGCACCTCTATTGGAGCTTTAGTAGGTGCCTTTTACGCTTCCGGTTATTCGCCAGAAGAAATAGAAGCGCTAATGAATTCTGCTGAGTTTAGGGACGCAGCTACCGGAACGGTTGAAGAGAAGTATTTATTTTACTTCATGAAAGATGAAGACAATAGTTCTATTGCCTCATTGAATTTTAATCTAGACTCCATTCTAGGAAAGAACTTACCGACAAATGTAATCTCTTCCATACCCATCGACTACGGATTAATGGAACTCTTTAGCACAGCTAATACTGTTGCCGGCTCTAACTTCGACAGCTTGATGGTTCCATATCGCGCCGTTGCCGCCAACATTAGTCAGCAAAAACAAAGTGTATTAAAAGAAGGAGATTTATCCAAATCGATTCGGGCATCTATGACTTACCCGTTTTATATTTCACCCATTACCATAGATGGTGATTTAATGTTTGATGGAGGGATCTACAACAACTTTCCTGTTGACATTATGTGCAATCAGTTTTCTCCGGATTACATTATTGCAAGTAATGTAGCTTCTGAAAACCCTAATCCAACCGAAGACAACTTATTAGCTCAGTTAAGAAATATCTTAACAAAAGAGGCCAACTTTGAAATTAACTGCACCAAAGGAATCATTATCCAGACAGATGTCCAGGATATTGCAACTTTCGATTTCTACGGAACAGACCTTGCTCTGCAAAGGGGGTATGAAGCATCAAATAACTACATAGATAGTATTAGGACTTTTGTTTCTAGAAAAATTGATCAACAGTCAATAGCCAAAAAGAGGTCTTCCTTTAACCTTAAAAAACCTGTACTTTCTTTCGACTCTATTCGAATTAAGAATGGCTTTAAAAATCAACAGAAATATTTGAAGAACTCTTTGAACTTAAAAGAGGGTCCTGTTTATTCGGAGAATCTAAAAGAAGAATACTATAAATTTACTTCAAACCCCAAAATAAATAGTGCTTATCCAACGGCGAAATATGACTCCTCTACCAATACCTTCTCCGTCCAGCTTGATTTAAAAAAAGAAAAAAAATTCAAAGCTTCTTTTGGTGGAGTAATAGCAACTAAACCTTTTAGTACCGGTTTTTTTCAGCTAGAACATAAGCTATTAAGAAATACAGAATTAAATACTAAGGCAAATATTTATTTTGGTAGTTTTTATAACTCGGCAGAGGCTAGTGCAAAATGGGATATTCCCTTTTATATTCCGTTCTACCTAAAGTCAAAATTCAGCGTCAATCGCTACGATTACTTTAATGGACGTTCTACTTTTATTGATGACATTAATCCACCTTACATCATTAATTCTGAAAACTATTGGGGAAATAGCATTGGACTGCCAATTTTTACCAATGGAAAATTAGAACTTGGGTACAACTATTTATGGCAAGACTACGAGTACTACCAAACAGACAACTTCGTCCGGGGTGATACTTCTGACAGGACTAGTTTTGAAGGCTCTAGATTTTTTATCCAATTCGACCGGAATTCTCTAAATAGAAAGCAATACGCTACTAAAGGCTCACAATTAATTATGCGTTTGAGCGCTGTAAGTGGGTTGGAAAGGACGCAAATAGGCTCAACAACTCCTATTAAATCAAACTTGAGAGCTGAACGAGATTGGGCTGAACGAGATTGGTTTGAAGCGTTCTTTAAATTCGATAAGTACTTGCTTCGCAAACGCTCCGTGCACTTGGGCGTATTTCTTGAAGGCAATGCATCAAGTTTACCCCTTTTCCAAAACTACACTGCCTCTAGCTTGATTTCACCATCATTTGCACCTTTACCAGAAAATAGAACCATTTTCCAGCGTCAATATAGAGCTAGATCTTATGCCGGAGCAGGAATTAAGGCAATATACTCGTACCGAGATCTGATTGATGTACGCGGTGAACTGTACATCTATCAGCCTTATGAACAACTGATTCAGAATCCAGATGGCTCCGCTTCATTTGCTACAGAAATTATTAATAGAGATTTTATTGGCACCGTCACTGCAGTCTATAATAGTAGACTTGGTCCATTAGCAGCTAGCCTAAACTATTACGAAAAAGCCCAAGACCAATGGAGTTTCTTCGTACACTTCGGATATATTTTGTTTAATAAGAGAGGATTAGAATAAATGAAAAACAACGTAAACCTTAAAGAATTTAACACGTTCGGCATTGAAGTTTTTGCTTCAGAATTTGAAGAGTTAAACTCATCAGATGATGCAATTGCATTTTTCAAATCAACTGAACTCAATGGAAAAGAGTTTTTAATTTTAGGCGGAGGCAGTAATTTACTTTTGACAGAAGACTTTCAAGGGTTAGTAATCAAAAATAACTTAAAGGGTATTGAAGTCGTAGAGGAGAATGACGAATCTATTGTGCTTAAAGCAGGTGCCGGAGAAAACTGGCATGAATTCGTTTTGCAATGTATTGAAAAAGGCTATGCAGGGTTGGAGAATTTATCATTAATTCCAGGAAATGTTGGTGCAAGCCCCATGCAAAACATCGGTGCTTATGGAGTAGAAGTTAAAGACTTGATTACTGAAGTGGAAGCAATAGAAATTTCTTCCGGCGACGTTAAAATCTTTTCTAATGAAGAATGTAGATTTGACTATAGAAGCAGTATTTTCAAGACAACTCACAAGAATCAATACTTTATCTCTTCTGTAAATTTTAAACTTTCAAAAAAACCAGACTTCAACGTATCGTATGGCGCCATTAAAAGTCAATTAGAAAAGAATGGTATTACGGAAGAATCATTAACCATCAAAGCCATTTCTGATGCAGTAATTGCAATTCGGGAAAGTAAATTACCCGACCCTAAAAAAATTGGAAATTCTGGTAGCTTTTTCAAAAACCCCATTGTTTCAGCAGCTGAATTTGAGCAGCTAAAACGAAAATTTAAAAGTATGCCTGCTTATCAATTACCTAATGGCGATTATAAGCTCGCTGCAGGTTGGTTAATAGAAAAAACAGGTTGGAAAGGCTACACTGAAGGAAATTACGGTGTGCATAAAAATCAAGCCTTGGTGCTAGTAAACTATGGAGGAGCTTCAGGTTTAGAAATCTATGATCTTTCAGAAAGAATTTTACTTTCAGTGAAGGACAAGTTTCGGGTAACACTAGAAAGAGAGGTTAATATTTTATAACTCTAAATTCTTCAGCCTTCCACTCGTTAAGAGCTTGTGAAAGTAAGGTTTTGTTCTTGCTAATTGCAGGCCTTGTTGGTGCATCACATTGTGACAATCTGAACCTATAAATGTAATTAAGCCTTCATCAATCAACCGCTCTGCAATTTTCTGCGCTTCGGGTCCGTAATGGCCAACTAGTGAAAGTATATTCAATTGTAAATGAACTCCTTTTTCACTTAGTTCTTTGTATTTTTCAAATTCCTTGTAATAAAACCCATACCGCTCAGGGTGAGCTAAAATTGGTGTATATCCATTCGTTTGAAGCTCAAAAATAAATGAAGCCAAATTAGGTGGCTCCGACATGAATGGAAGTTCAAATAGCAAGTAATTCTTCCCAAACGTTAGCAGCTTTCCCCCTTTTACCTGAGGCTCTAATGTTTCATCTAAATAATATTCTGCTGCCGCCTCAACTTCAATATCAATATTTTGACGTTTCAGTTCATTTTTTACTTTTTCCAAACCTCCCAAAATTGTTTCTGGTGTGTTTTTGTAAAAATCACTCATTACATGGGGAGTCGTAATTATCTTCTGATACCCCATTTCTTTGAATGTTCGAATCATATTAATCGAATCTTCCAAACTTTTAGATCCATCATCAATTGACGGAATTAAATGCGAATGCACGTCTGTTTTAAGCAGACTTAAATCAGCAGGCTCTAATGCCGGCTCCTTTTTAAATAAATTCGACAACCAACTCATTTATGCGATAGATTATGAATTATTCTTTTCTTTAAACCACTGAATTGTTCTATCAATTCCTTCTTTGAATCGAACTTGTGGCTGGTAACCTAGTAAGTCCTTAGCCTTCGAAATGTCTGCCAAAGAGTTTTTCACATCACCTTTTCGATCTTCTCTGTGAACTGCTGAAACTGTTGCTCCCGTGCCTGCTTTTATTGACTCAAACAGCTCGACTAATGAAAACTTCTCACCTACCGCCACGTTGAATACCTCTCCTAATGCCTTTTCATTCTTTGTAAATAGCGCTCGAATATTTGCTTGTACGGCGTTTTCAATGTAGGTAAAATCTCTACTTTGTTTCCCATCTCCATTGATGAATGGTGACTGGTTTTTCAGTAATGCTTCAATAAAAAGTGGAATTACAGCGGCATATTCCCCGTCAGGGCTTTGATTTGGGCCGAAAATATTAAAATACCTTAAGCCCATAATTTCTTGTCCATAGCTTAGGTGCGAAACTTTAGCATACAGCTCATTCGTGTATTTACTAACCGCATAAGGCGAAAGTGGACTCCCAATCTCTGCTTCTACTTTTGGCAGTTTCGGGGAATCACCGTAAACCGATGAGGAGCTTGCATAAACGATACGCTTTACGTTGTTTTCTCTTGCTGCTGTAATCATATTTAAGAAACCGACCACATTGGCATTGTTGGTTGCAATAGGATTGGCCAATGACCTAGGAACAGAACCTAACGCAGCTTGATTACTAACATAATCTATTCCCTCTGTTACTTTTAGACAATCATCATAAATACTGATGTCACCTTTCACAAATTCAAAATTTGGTAGTCCAATAAATGGGTCCAAATTCTGACCAGAACTATTTGATAAATTGTCAATTACTCGAACTTTTTTTGCTCCAAACGTCAATAAATAGTTGACGATGTTTGAACCAATAAACCCCGCTCCTCCGGTAACTAAAAAGGAAGTATTGGAAATGTCTTCTTGATGAAAGTTCGTAGTATACATTTGGTTTATCTCGCGTTATATTGCTGGTTGTAGTATTTCTTATAATCGCCCGACGTAACATTATTCAACCAATCCTCGTTGTCTAAATACCATTGAACAGTGTTTTCTAGGCCATCTTCAAATTTTATCGAAGGAGACCATCCTAAATCATTTTTCAATTTTGTAGCATCGATAGCATAACGTTGATCGTGGCCACTTCTATCCTTCACATAAGTAATAAGTTTCTCTGAACTTCCTTCTTCTCGACCAAGCTTTTCATCCATAATTTTACATAAAAACTTTATCAGTTCTATGTTCTGCCACTCATTGTTACCCCCAATATTATAGGTATCTCCTTGTTTTCCATTATGGAAAATTACATCTATCGCATCGGCATGATCGTTAACCCACAACCAATCTCTAATATTATCTCCCTTACCATAAACCGGCAAAGCTTTTTCTTCTTTAATATTATTAATGAAAAGAGGTATTAACTTCTCCGGAAATTGGTTGGCTCCATAATTGTTTGAACAATTAGAAATTACCATAGGAAAGTTATACGTATGAAAATACGCTCTAACCAAATGATCTGAACTAGCCTTTGAAGACGAATAAGGACTTCTAGGGTCATAAGGAGTTTCTTCAGTGAAGTAACCGGTCTCTCCTAATGAGCCATACACCTCATCTGTTGAAACATGGTAAAATAATTTGTCTGAAAAATCATCTCCCCAACATTTTCTAGCAACGTTCATTAAATTGGCTGTTCCAATCACGTTGGTTTGAATAAATTCTAATGGATTAGTAATGGAACGGTCAACGTGAGATTCTGCTGCCAAATGAATGACTGAGTTGATGGAATACTTTATAAAGGTCTCCTCAACAAAAGCCTCATCTAAAATATCTCCTTTTACGAAAGTGTAGTTGGGCTTTTCATCTACATCTGATAGGTTTTCTAAATTACCTGCATAAGTTAGTTTGTCGAAATTTACAATCTGATAATCAGGATATTTATTAACGAACAAACGAACGACATGAGAGCCGATAAACCCCGCTCCTCCGGTTATTAAAATGCTCTTCTTCTCCATTATAAGCTTAGGTATTTAATGTTTCCAACTTTGTTTTTTAGACTTCCTTTTACGTCAAAAATAAATCCTTTTTCATCCATTAGTCCTTTGAAGTAGGCTTCATCTTTGTCTACATATTTATCGTGATTTACTGCCACAAGAACTGCATCGTAATGATCAGACTCCTGTTCAACTAAAGAAAAACCGTAATGCTTTTCCAAATCGGAAGAAGAGGCAAATGGGTCTATCACATCTACTTGCAAGCCAAATGACTTTAACTCATCAATAACATCTACAACTTTCGAGTTTCGAATATCACTAACATTTTCTTTAAAAGTGGCTCCCATCACTAGAACTTTAGCTCCGTTTGAGGCACCATTGCGCGCTACAATTTCTTTTGTAATTCTTCCAGCTATGTGACTGCCCATTCCGTCATTTACAGCTCTACCAGAATTAATAATTTGGGCATGATACCCAAACTCTTTCGCTTTATAAGTTAAATAATAGGGGTCAACTCCAATACAATGTCCGCCTACTAAACCCGGTGAAAATTTTAGGAAATTCCATTTGGTACCTGCTGCTTCCAATACCTCATAAGTATTTATCCCCATCTTATTGAAAATAATCGAAAGCTCATTAATTAAGGCAATGTTTACATCACGCTGCGTATTTTCAATAATCTTTGCAGCCTCTGCTACTTTAATTGATGCTGCTCTGTGCACACCTGCCTCTACAACAAGCTCGTATGTTTTTGCAATTTCTTCTAAAGAAGTCTCGCAACAACCTGAAACAACCTTTACCACGTTCTGCAAAGTATGTTTTGTATCGCCTGGATTAATCCTCTCAGGAGAATAACCTACCATAAAGTCTTTTCGGAACTCAAGTCCGCTCAACTGCTCTATAACCGGAACACAATCCTCCTCAGTACAGCCGGGATAAACGGTGGATTCAAACACTACGTAATCTCCCTTTTTGATTACTTTCCCAACGGTTGTTGATGCGGAAATAAGTGGCTTTAAGTCGGGCAGATTATGATGATCTATTGGCGTTGGAACTGCAACAATATAAAATTTAGCTGCTCGCAAGTTCTCAATGTCTGCAGTAAAAAGTATGTCCGAGTTCTCAAATTCTGAAGCTGGAAGCTCCTCGCTCGGGTCTTCGTTGTTCTTCATCATTTCAACTCTTTCTGGGCTGATGTCAAAACCAATTACACTTACTTTTTTTGCCAATGCCAAAGCAATTGGCAATCCAACGTAACCTAATCCAATTACGGCAACTTTCTCTTTCTTATTTACAAGATCTTTGTAGATTCCCATATCTCGTGATTTATTCAGCTATTTTAAAAACTTGATTTTCTTCTAATTTATATTCTTGCTTTGATTCTGAGCAAACAGCTCTATTGTTCTCATCAAACGATAAACGATGACCATATTCGCTAATCCAACCAATTTGCTTGGCTGGATTGCCAACCATTAAGGCAAAATCCTTAACCTCTTTTGTAATAACCGCTCCAGCCCCAATAAAACAATACTTACCTAAGTCATTCCCGCAAACAATTGTTGCATTCGCTCCTATACTTGCTCCCTTTTTAACAACCGTTCTAGTATATTGATCTCTTCTTACAATTGCACTCCTGGGGTTCATGACATTTGTAAAAACCATAGAAGGTCCTAAGAATACATCGTCTTCGCATACAACACCTGTATATATCGATACGTTATTTTGCACTTTCACATTATTGCCAAGTATCACTTCAGGTGAAATGACACAATTCTGACCAACGTTGCAGTTCTCTCCTAAAATTGAATTAGGCATAATATGACAGAAATGCCATATTTTGGTTCCATCTCCAATTGTACATCCTTTGTCAATAACAGCAGTTTCGTGTGCAAAATACCCCATCAACTACTTCATTATAAATTTTGAGAAGTCATTGTGTTCCTTTTTATGAAGTTCCTCTTGACTGAGTGACTTGAAATAATCATATGTAATTTTCAGACCATCTGCTCTATTTACCTTTGGCTCCCACTTTAGTTCGCGTTTTGCGATCTCAATATTCGGTTGACGTTGCATTGGGTCATCCTTGGGCAAATCTTTGTAGATTATTTTTTGATCCGTCCCAGTCAACTTAATAATTTCTTTGGCAAAATCTAAAATTGTAATCTCATCAGGATTTCCAATATTTACAGGTTGGCTGTAATTACTATGAAGTAGTCTATAAATACCTTCTATCAAATCATCTACATAGCAAAATGACCTTGTTTGGTCACCTTTCCCAAATACAGTTAAGTCTTCCCCTCTTAACGCTTGTCCAATAAATGCCGGTAAAACTCTTCCGTCATTCAAGCGCATTCTTGGTCCGTAGGTATTGAAAATTCTAACGATTGCTATTTCTACTCCGTGAAAAGTATGGTAAGCCATCATTATTGCTTCTTGAAAACGCTTTGCTTCGTCGTACACTCCTCTTGGACCAATTGGGTTCACATTTCCCCAATATTCTTCGGTTTGTGGATGAACCAAGGGATCTCCATATACCTCAGAGGTAGAAGCAACTAGTATTTTAGCCCCTTTCGCTTTAGCCAAACCAAGAAGATTATGCGTTCCAAGTGAGCTAACTTTTAACGTTTGAATAGGAATTTTCAAATAATCAATGGGGCTCGCAGGTGACGCAAAATGCAAGATATAATCTAACTCCCCTGCAACATGAACATATTTTGAAACATCTTGATTATAAAATTCAAACTGTTCAAGCGGGAACAAATGCTCCAAATTTTGAATATTTCCTGTAATCAAGTTGTCCATGGCAACAACATGAAAGCCTTCTTTAATAAAGCGATCACATAAATGAGACCCTAAAAAACCTGCTGCTCCAGTAATTAAAACTCTTTTCATTCTATTTAGCTGTTACTTTATTTCTGCCAATACTTACGTAGGTGAAATTTTCCTTTTCCATCATTGGTAGGTCATAAAGGTTTCTGCCGTCAAATATTACTAAGTCATTCAACTTTTCTTTTAACTTGCTAAAATCAGGCGTCCTAAACACAGACCACTCGGTTGCAATTACTAAAAAGTCAGCATCTTTACATGCATCGTATGCACTTAAAGCGAAGTTTATTTTATTTCCAACTAACTCTTGCACGTTTGACATGGCTTCTGGGTCATAGGCAGAAATCGTTGCTCCCGCAGCCAATAATTCTTCAATTAAATACAAGGCAGGTGCTTCTCGAATGTCATCAGTATCCGGTTTAAAGGCCAAGCCCCAAAGTGCAATTTTTTTTCCTTTTATATCACCATTATAGTGCTCCAATATTTTTGGCATTAAGGCCGTTTTTTGGTCTTGGTTGACCTTCATCACAGATTCTAATATTTTAAAATCATACCCTGCTTCAATGCCTGATTTCGCTAACGCTTGAACATCCTTCGGAAAACAACTTCCACCATACCCTATTCCAGGAAATAAAAATCGTTTGCCAATTCTAGTGTCAGAGCCTATACCAACTCTTACCGCATCAACGTCAGCACCAACTTTCTCACAGAAATTAGCAATTTCATTCATAAAGGTAATTTTCGTTGCCAAAAACGAATTCGCAGCATATTTTGTAAGCTCTGCAGACTTCTCATCCATAAAAATGATTGGATTGCCTTGCCTTACATACGGCTTATATAACTCCGTCAGAAGGTCCTTCGCTCTTGTTGAAGTTGTGCCTATTACTACGCGATCAGGCTTTAAAAAGTCATCAACCGCGAAACCTTCTCTTAAAAATTCAGGATTCGATACAATATCAAAATCAACTTTCGCATTTTTTGCAACAGCAGCATGAACCTTCTCGGCCGTGCCAACTGGAACCGTACTCTTGTCGATAATGACTTTGTAGTCGGTAATTATTTTTCCCAATTGCTCTGCAACTCCGATAACATAGGAAAGATCAGCTGACCCGTCTTCTCCCGGAGGTGTTGGGAGCGCCAAGAAAATAATCGTTGCATCTTTCACTGCTGACTCCAAATCTGTCGTGAACGACAATCGATTTTGTTTGATGTTTCTTTCGAAAATGACATCCAAATGAGGTTCATATATTGGAACGATCCCATTTTTCATTTTTTCAACCTTATTCTTATCTATATCAACACAGATAACGCTATTTCCGGTTTCGGCCAAACAAGTTCCTGTTACTAATCCTACATAACCTGTTCCTACTACTGCTATTTTCATCTAAATCTTGTTTTATCTTATCTATTTGCTATAACGTACTCCCTAAGAGTATTCGTAATTTTTTCTAATTGCTGTTTATCTAATTCAGTATGCATGGGCAATGAAAGCACCTCTAGTGCTAATTGCTCTGCTACAGGAAAATGTCCATCTTCATATCTCTCGTCTCTATATGCTTTTTGCTGATGAAGTGGCACCGGATAATAAATCATTGCGGGTACACCATTGTCCATCATGTGCTTTTGTAAAGCATTTCTATCTAGCCCAACAATCCTTAAGGTATATTGGTGAAAAACATGGCAAGAATTGCGAACTCTTTCCGGTGTAATTACCTCTGGCAAGTCTTTAAACGCTTCATCGTAGTGCCACGCAGCTGCTCTTCTTGCATTTCCATAGTCGTTCAAACGCTGTAACTTTACACTTAATACTGCCGCTTGAATACTATCTAATCTTGAGTTTACCCCAATCTCATCATGATAATATCGCACTTTCATTCCATGATTTACAACCATCCTCGCTTTTTCTGCTAAGGCGTCATCATTGGTAAATAAAGCCCCTCCATCTCCATAGCAACCTAAGTTTTTTGAAGGAAAAAATGAGGTACAGCCAAAATCTCCAATTGTGCCCGACTGCTGCGAGCGACCATCCTTAAAGTGAAAGCTAGAACCGATTGACTGCGCAGCATCTTCAATCACAAAAAGATTATTTTCTTCTGCAATTGCCATGATCTCTTCCATATAAGCACATTGGCCAAACAAATGAACCGGGATAATGGCCCTCGTTTTAGGCGTAATTGCCTCTCGAACTGCATTTTCGGAAATTAGAAAAGTATTCTCATCGCAATCTACAAGTACTGGAACCAAACCAAGCAGTGCGATTACCTCAGCTGTGGCAACAAACGTAAAAGTTGTCGTGATTACCTCATCTCCTGGCTTTAAACCCAACGCCATCATCGCGACTTGCAATGCATCCGTTCCATTGGCACAAGGAATCACATGTTTCACTTGCAAATAGCTCTCTAATTCTTCTTGAAAACGTTTAACTTCAGGTCCATTTATGAATGAAGAGGTATTTAAAACACCTTGAATACGCTCGTCTACTTCCTGTTTAATATCCTCATATTGACTTTTTAAGTCAACCATCTGAATTGCCTTCATATGTAATTTTTTACGTTTTGCGAAGATAGGGTTTTTAGCTAAATTTTGAAGCCTAAAGTATTGGTAATTTAGCTGTATGAATTTTTTAAAAGTTGCGATACTCTTTGTGCTAAATGCCGTCTTGCTCCAAGGCATCAGTCAAGTTAAAAGCTACAGAGACTCAAGCGAATCTATTCCTTTTATTCGATTTCAATATTCACACCTTCTACCTTCAGGTGATTTCGAAGATACTTTTGAGCAAGCAAATACAGTCGGGGCAGCTTTTGGTCTAAAAACAGCCTCAAATTTTCAATTTGAACTTGAAGGGAACTTTATGTTTGGATCGAGAGTTAATCGAGTTGGCTTGCTATCTGGAATTGCGAATGAAAGAGGAGACATTACTGATTCCCAAGGTGAACTAGTTAAAATCTCTTATGACCTGCGAGGTTTTAATGTTTTTGCATCTGTTGGTAAGTTGTTTCCATTGAAATTTACAAATCAAAACTCTGGAATTTTAACTCAATTAGGAGTTGGCTATTTACAACATAAAATTTTTATTGACTACAGAGATGGGGATGTATTTCAATTGAGCGAAGAAATGCTAAAAGGCTACGATCGACTTCATAGCGGATTTGCTATGAAGCAATTTATTGGATACCAGCATTTCGGGAAAAAGAATCTCTATAACTTTTACATTGGAATAGAGGTTCAACAAGGATTTACAAAAAACAGAAGAGAATACAACTACGATACTCAAAGCTTTGATCTGGGCAGAAAACTAGACTTCCTATACGGTGTCAGAGCTGGCTGGTCCATACCAATTCGAGAAAGAGCCCCTGAAGAGTTTTATTACCATTAAATACCATGAGGGTACGCTATAGTTTTGCTATATACATCTATTCATTTTTTATAAATGTTGCAGCGTTAGTCGGGAACAAAAAAGCGGCACTTTGGGTAGGTGGTAGAAAAAATTGGAAGGATAATTTAGTCAACTTTAATCAAGGTAAAAAAAAGGTAACCTGGTTTCATGTTGCCTCTTTGGGTGAATTTGAGCAGGCAAGGCCCTTAATTGAGCAAGTAAAAAAAGTTGATCCCGAAGCGTTTATTTTAGTTAGCTTTTTCTCTCCCTCAGGTTATGAAATAAGAAAAAACTACAAGTTAGCCGACAAGGTAATTTATTTACCTGCAGATACTCCAAAAAATGCAAAAGCATTTTTAGACTTGGTGAAACCTCACCGAATTATTTTTGTGAAATATGAGTTCTGGTTTAACTACCTTAACCAAATTCAGCTTCACAATACAACGTGCTATTTGATTTGCGGGATATTTAGAGCGAATCAACACTTCTTTAAAGTATATGGAGGTTGGTTCAAAAAACATCTCGCAGCATTCGATTACTTTTTTGTGCAAAATCATGAATCGTTGAATCTTCTAGAATCAATTGGATTCAAAAATGCTTCAAAAACTGGTGACACGAGGCTAGACAGAGTTTTGAGCATTTCGAAAGAGCCATTTTCGGAAGAACGATTTGAGAGTTTCTCAAAAGAAAATCCAGTGTTAATTTTTGGAAGTAGTTGGGAAAAAGAAAATGACTTAGCGGTTAATTTTGCAACTATAAGACCCAATGTCAAAATAATTATCGCTCCGCACGAAATTGACACAAATAAAATAAATGCACTTAAAGAGCGATTCACCTCTCCTTGCAAATTATTGTCAGAAACCAACCCTAATGAGGATTTAGGAAAGGTAAAGGTTTTAATCATAGACCAGATAGGTTTGCTGTCGAAATTGTACCGGTACGGAAAATATGCATTTATAGGCGGAGGCTTTGGCTCAGGCATTCATAATACGCTTGAAGCAATTATCTACGGTTGCCCGGTTCTTTTTGGTCCAAATTACAAGAAGTTTCAAGAAGCACACGACTTACTAGAAATTGGCGCAGGATTTTGCATACAAAACCAAGAACAACTTAATACCACCGTGGAATTCTTGAACAATGAGTCGAACTATTACAGCGCAAGAACAGGCGCAAAACAATATGTCATTCAGAATGTAGGGGCTACAAATAAAATTCTAGAATATATCTACAAAAGGTAGTTTACCTCAACATTACTCTAGTGTAACCAAATTGCTGCACTAACCAAACTTTTCAAGGTTGCATAGTTAGTTTCTTTTTTACATTACCCCTTCTCGCCCGATTTTAAAACACTTACATTTATTAAGTACCTAAACTCGAATAAAATGCCAAAAAAAGTCAAAAAAATTTATGTGCTAGATACTTCTGTTATTATTCACGATCACAACTCTTTAATGAACTTTGAAGACAACGACATTGCGATTCCCATTACGGTGTTAGAAGAGTTAGATAATTTTAAAAAAGGACATGATAATAAAAATTTTGAGGCTCGAGAATTTACACGAATGGTGGATAAATTATCAAGTAAATACACGCTTAATGATTGGATTCCTTTGGGGTCCGGTAAAAAGTCAAAATTCAAGATAGTATTCCCAAATCCTGATTTAAAAAACAGTCCTGAAAAGATTTTTGATGATAAAAAAGGAGACCACCAGATTTTAAATGCCGCATTAAGCTTGCAAGCAACGGAAAAAGAAAAACTTGTAGTTTTAGTTACGAAGGACATCAACCTTCGAATAAAAGCGAAGGCTCTAAATATGATTGCCGAAGATTACAGCACCGGCAAAATTAAAGATGTTTCAGATCTATATTTAGGAAAAGAAAAAGTAGAAGGAGTGCCATCCGAAGCCATTAAAGAAATCTATGAAAAGGGCAAGCTTTCGGATTATAGCTTCATTAAAGATAACATTGAAAATAACCATTTTTACATATTGAAAAATGGTAAATCGTCGAGCTTGGCTTTCTACAACCCAATCGAAGATTTGCTTGAGAGAGTTGAAAAAATAAATGCTTTTGGTATTGTTCCAAGAAACGCAGAACAAGCTTTTGCGCTTCACGCCATACTCAATCCAAACATAAAATTGGTTACCATTCAAGGGGTTGCAGGAACGGGTAAGACGCTACTAGCACTTGCAGGAGCTCTGGAGCAGCGCAGAGACTTCAAGCAAATTATTTTGGCCAGACCCATCGTGCCACTAAGCAACAAAGACATTGGCTTTCTTCCGGGTGATATTAAAGATAAGATTAACCCTTACATGGAACCCCTATGGGACAATTTGAAGTTCATTAAAAATCAATTTAGTGAAACAGACAAACGTCACAAGCAGATTCTTGAAATGCAGAAAACGGAAAAAATAGTAATTACCCCATTGGCATACATTCGAGGAAGAAGTTTATCTGACATAATATTTATAGTTGACGAAGCCCAAAATTTAACACCGCATGAAGTAAAAACGATTATAACGAGGGCAGGAGAGAATTCAAAAATAATTTTCACGGGAGACATAAGGCAAATTGATACACCTTATTTAGATGAATACAGCAATGGCCTATCGTACTTAATTGATAAGGTTAGAGGAAATAAGCTTTACTCCCACATTGTATTGGAAAAAGGAGAGCGCTCTGAATTAGCCAACTTGGCTAACGAGTTGCTTTAAGACATTTCTCAATTACTTCTGTGAATTGTATCTAATGTTACCAAACAACGAATACTGTATTGCGTAACTTTGTAAAAAAAGTATAGATGCTTAAAAAAAGCTCAAAATTATACAGTATTCTAAAGTTTAAGTGCCCTTATTGTCAAGAAGGTGATTTTTATAAGTCAACTAATCCTTACAACTTTTCTAGCATGTCTGAAGTAAAAGATAGTTGCGAAAAGTGCAATCGAAAATTCAGTATTGAACCCGGATTTTATTATGGAGCAATGTATGTTTCATATGCATTTGGTGTGGCACATGTTGTAAGTTTTGTGGTTGCAAAATTGGTGCTTGGTTTTGAAATGGATTTTTGGAACTTCATCATACTAGTTGCAAGCTTTTTAATTCTCCTAACCCCCATATATTACGCCCTTTCAAAAATAGTTTGGGCGAATTTATTTATGAACTATAAAAATGAAAAATCATGAAAGACTTACCTATTAATGAATTTGTAGAAGGATTCAAAAATGACGAAAATGCAGTTATCATTGACGTGAGAACCCCTGAAGAAGAAGCAGAAGGTTTAATTCCCAACTCAACAAACATGAACATCATGGAACAGAGCTTTCCTGCAAAAGTGATGGACTTAGATAAAACTAAAAGCTATTATGTTTATTGCCGATCTGGTGGTAGAAGTGCCTCTGCTTGCCAATTTATGGACAAACAAGGATTAACAGTTTACAATTTACTTGGAGGTATCCAAGCTTGGAATTCATTTAACTCTTAGAATCATGAAAAATATATTTTACATCGTCTCCTTAAGCTTTTTTACGCTTACCGCCTGCAATGGGGTAGCTCAAAAGGAAAATTCAACGGAGCAAACCACCACTTCTTCGTACGAAGTTCTATCGCCTGCAGAATTTAAAATAGCACTCGAAAAAGAAGAAAAACCTCAATTAATTGATGTGAGAACAGCTGGCGAATTCTCAGATGGAACGATAGCAGGTGCTGTGAACCATGACTTTTTAAATGGATCATTCCAGAAAGCGATTGAAAATTTAGACAAGAATAAACCAGTTTATGTTTTTTGTGCTGTAGGAGGGCGAAGTGGAAAGGCATCTACCCTGCTTCAAGAAAAAGGATTTACTCAAATTATTGACTTAAAGGGGGGCTATAACGGCTGGCCTAAATAAATACCAAGATGAAGCGAAAAGACTTACTATTTCCTCTGCTGCTTTGCGCAACATTGGGATTGGCTCCATTCTTTCCTGAACCACACTTGTGGGGTAAAATAAAGTGGATTTGGGGAGGTGCTGTTGGTATGGCCGGGAAAGACTGGTTTGATTTTGCTATGCACGGATCACCATTTATCTACTTAATTTACAAGATAATAAATATGCCCAAAGCCAAATGTGAACATTCCAATTATTTTAACGTATCATTAAGTAATTTTAAATTCCAATTTAAATAGACTTTTATGAAAAGGATAATCACGTTTATCTCTCTTATCACAATGGTAATTTTCAGCGCTGACTTAAGTGCTTCAAAAAACTATACATTAAAACTAAAAAGTGGTGATGTTACGCTGCCAGCAAACAATCCAAACGCTACCCTTTCTGCCACGGCAAATAGCATTTCAGAAAAGTATGTAGTGGTTCAGTTTAGTGAAATACCAACTACTAATAAAAAGGAAATTTTAAGACAAAGTGGTATAAATTTATTAGAGTATCTGCCGCTTCATGCATTTATCGCAACGATAACTAATCCAAGTGAAGAAACGTTGCAGAGTTTGAACATTCGTGCAATCGCTCCATTCACCTCCAATTACAAATTTTCGAAAGATGTTAAAAATGCAGAGAATCCGGGCTGGGCTGTTTCGGGCAATGAAATAGACCTTATGATTGAGTCACATTTAGATGTTACTTCTTCAAGCCTAATTGCCTATTTACAAAAAGAGCGGTTCATTATTCTCTCTGAAAACAATTCAGCAGAATACATTGAAGTTAGAATTCCAAAAAACAAATTAAATCAACTTGCATCTACAGACATTATAAAAGTAATTGATTACGTACCTGCTCCACCTGAAAAGGAAGACCAAAGAGGAAGAACGTTACACAGATCAAATATGCTGGACTCTGACCACCCTCTAGGAAGAAAATACGATGGAACAGGAGTAAGTATAGCCATAGCAGATGACGCTATAATTGGACCGCATATTGACATAAAAGGTAGAGTTACTTCCTTTGCGACAAACCAAAATGGCTCTCACGGAGATATGGTTAGTGGAATTGCAATGGGTGCCGGAAACTTAAACCCTGATAACCGAGGAATGGCTCCAGGAGCATATCTTTATTATTACGACATTGGAGGATACCCGCACATAGCCAACGCTGTTAGCAACTACAGTACAAGAGGGGTAGTTATTACCTCAACCTCGTACAGTGAAGGTTGCAATGGAGGTTACACCTCAACAACAAGGTTTGTTGACCAGCAAACGCGGCAAAACCCTGAGTTACTTCATGTCTTTTCTGCTGGGAATAGTTCAAGAAGTAATTGTGGATATGGAGCATACTCACCCACCAGCCCTCGGGTAAACTGGGGTACCATTACTGGAGGCAGAAAGCAAGGGAAAGCAGTGATTGCAACAGCTAATTTGCGTTATAATTCAATCATTGAAACGAGTAGCTCAAGAGGACCTGCAACTGACGGAAGAATAAAGCCAGACATTAGTGCAAATGGAACTGGCCAAATTTCAATTAACGCTAACAATACTTACCAAACAGGTGGTGGAACATCAGCAGCGTCTCCTGGAATTGCAGGTTTAGCCGCTCAAATGTATCAAGGTTATAGAGCATTGAACAACGGTAATGATCCTGAATCAGGTTTGATTAAAGCAGCCTTGTTAAACACCGCTAAAGATTTAGGGAATGTTGGTCCCGACTTTACTTTCGGCTGGGGTAGAGTTAACGCTCATAGAGCAATGACCTTGCTTGAACAAAACAGGTATTTGAGCTCAACCATTTCTCAGAATGGCAACAATTCACACACTGTTACAGTCGGTGCTAATGTTGAAGAATTAAAGTTCATGATTTATTGGACGGACTACGAAGCATCAACTATAGCTGCGCAAGCGCTTGTTAACAACATAGATTTAAAAGTTGTTACACCAACAGGCGATACATTATTACCTTGGGTATTGAACCCCACACCAAACTTAAATGCTGTTTTCATTACGAGTCCGGCAACAAAGGGAATTGACAGTTTAAATAACATGGAACAAGTTCAGATTGACACGGTCAGCGCTGGAACTTATACCTTGCTAGTGAATGGCAAAACAATTCCACAAGGCCCTCAGAAATATTTTATTGTATGGGAAAGCAGAGACGATGCCATCGAAGTAACCTATCCAAGTGGTGGAGAAGGACTAGTTCCTGGAACCACTGAAACTATCCGTTGGGATGCTTTTGGAAACACCGGAACTACCATTTTAGAGTATAGTTTAAATAATGGGACAACTTGGATAGGTATTACAACCACAAATGGTGCAGCAAGGTCCTTTGATTGGAATGTACCTGGAGCTGCCACGGGTGATGCGTTGGTTAGAGTTCGAAAAGGAACTAGAACAGGAGTTTCTGCACATAATTTTTCAATCATCAGACAACCACTGAATGTTAGAACAAATTTCATTTGCCCTGACTCGGTAGAGTTAACCTGGAATCCGGCTGCAGGAGCAACTGGCTATAAAATCTACCAATTAGGAGCTACGCGTATGGATTCAATTGGGGTTTCAACGTCTACAACTTTTAAAGTGTACAACCTCAACCTTTCAGATGATAACTGGTTTGCTGTTTCTGCTTTAGGAAATGGTTTTGAAGGAAAGCGGTCTCCCGCAAGACCGATTGGAAAAGTAGTCACTAACTGTCCGTTTGATTACGATTTAGAAATAGTACAAGTGACTTCGCCAAACAGTTCTTTCCTCATTAATTGTGGAACAGACAAAACTCCAATCGCTGTTACTCTAAGAAATAATGGAGATAGTATTGCTGTTAATGTCCCTTTAAGAATGGTTCATAACGGAGTGACCTACTTTGACACTTTACAAGCTCCACTAATAGCAAATGCTACAAGAACATTCAGTTTTTCTGATTCATTAGTATTCGCAACTTCAGGAACAGATAACTTTGATGTAATAGCGGAACAGGTAGGTGATCAAAATGAGCTTAATGATTCAATTCGTTATGATTTAACGGTACTAGCCTCTGCATTTACCTTACCTTACACTGAAGACTTTGAGAGTAACTTAAACTGCTTCACAACAGCTGATTGTGGAACGACAACGTGTAACTTAAATGGCGGTTGGTTTAATGGATTAAATGGAGTGGATGACGATATTGATCTACGGGTTGATTTTGGAGGAACACCATCAAATGGAACAGGTCCAAATGTTGATCGCAATCCTGGGACAGGAACCGGTAGATATCTATATTCAGAAGCGTCGGGCGGATGTACTTTTTCAGATGCTGTAACTATATCTCCGTGTTTCAATTTAACAAATACCATTGCTCCAGAATTTAGTTTTTGGTATCATATGAATGGAACAGCGGTGGGTAGAATTAATGTAGACATGTTTACCAATGGTGCTTGGACCAATAACATTATCAACCCAATTAGTGGTTCTCAGGGTAATTCTTGGCAACAAGCCACTATTGATATGAGAGCATATGCCGGTCAAACTGTAAATTTCAGAATTACAGTAACTACAGGAAACAACTGGTCAAGTGATATCGCTATTGATGACATCAACTTTGTTGACCTTTCATTAGGATTAAATGAAGGGAATTTAAATAATTCTTTCTCAGTTTATCCAAATCCTTCAGACGGCATGTTCACGTTAAAGTTCAATGAGCTTCCAACAAATAATATTCAAATTAAAGATATGAGCGGAAGAATTATTGAAGATTTAAATATTAAATCCGAAATAAGTACAATTGACTTATCTAACTATTCTAAAGGAATTTATTTCTTAACGGAAAGAAATTCAGGTGTAGTGGAAAAACTAATTGTCTATTAAGAATTCACAACTAAAAAAAATCCCATTCTGTTTTTCAGAATGGGATTTTTTTTACCCTTACAGAAAAGCTTAATTTAGCCGCCCAATTTCACGCATGACAAAGCTACAGACATTAGAATATCCTTTAATGGAAGCCTTTTACACCTTACAGGGCGAAGGTTATTACACAGGTAAAGCTGCTTATTTTATTCGTTTAGCGGGTTGTGATGTCGGTTGCCACTGGTGCGACGTAAAAGAAAGTTGGGATGCTGGTTTGCATAAAATTGAAACCTCCGAAAATATCGTTAAATCGGCTCTTGAAAACCCCTCGCATTTTTGTGTGATCACGGGAGGCGAGCCAATGATGTATGACCTTACAACATTGACTGAGAAACTAATTGCCGAAGGTTTTGAATTGGCAGTTGAAACCTCCGGGGCATATGCTCTTAGTGGAAGTTGGCATTGGATTTGTTTATCACCAAAAAAGTTTAAGGCTCCTAAGGAAGAATTTTATGAGGTTGCAAACGAATTAAAAGTCATTATTTTTAATCAGTCTGATTTTAAATGGGCTGAAGAACATGCCGCCAAAGTGAATAAAAATTGTAAACTTTACTTGCAAGTAGAATGGAGTAAACGAGAAGAATTAACTCCAAGCTTGATTGAATACGTAAAACAAAACCCACAATGGCGAATCAGCGTTCAAACACACAAATATTTAGACATTCCTTAGCAAAACTCAGCACCTCCTTATTACTGCTGATACTACTCTCTTGCAACACGGCAATATCAATTGCACAATCGACTTCAAGCGATAAAAAAGCTCAAAAACTATATACTGAAGCTCAAGCTTTTTACCAAGCCTATAAGCTAAATGAAGCTGAACTTACCCTTAACAAAGCACTTGAAAGAGACCCTAACTTTGTCGAAGCTCAAACATTGTTAGCCTATATTTATATTGACAACAATCAACAAGAAAAAGCAAAAGCGAGTTTTGAAAAAGCCATTGCAATTAACCCCAGAGTAATTCCCAATAATTTTTTCTTCTTGGGAGAGCTAGAGTTAAACGAAGGTAACTACGAAGAAGCTAAGAAACATCTCTCACAGTTTATTTCAATTGAAGAGGTTAATCCTAAAATACTAGAAAGGGCGAAGCAACAGTTGGATAATATCAACTTCGCACTTGAAGCTAAAAAGAACCCTTACCCTTTTGAACCAATTAATTTGGGCGCCAATATAAATAGCGAATTTTTAGAATATTTCCCGTCAATGACGGTGGATGAAAAGACCATTCTTTTTACGCGAAGACTACCGGATCCAAAATCTCCAACGAAGTACAATGAAGACTTCTATATTTCAACCAAAGTTAATGGAGAGTGGCAGAAGGCTCAGAATATGGGCACGCCAATAAATACGGAAATAAATGAAGGAGCGCCTTCGTTGGCTGCTAATGGACAACTTATGATTTATGCTGCTTGTGAAATTTTTGGAAACTATGGAGGAGGTAAATTAGGGAAAGGAAGTTGCGACTTATTTTACAGCGTTAAAAATGATCAGGTTTGGACGAAGCCAATCAACCTAGGTGAAGTAATTAATACGAACAACTGGGAAACGCAACCATCATTTTCGGCGGATGGAAAATCATTGTACTTTGTGAAAGGAAAACGAGGCATGCAAAGCATGAACGACGGAAATATTTATGTCACGAAACTTCAAGCTGATGGAAGTTGGTCAAAGCCTACCCCTCTTAATGCAAACATAAATACACCTGGAAATGAAGAGTCTGTTTTGATTCATCCTGATGGAAAAACACTTTATTTCTCTTCAGATGGTCACGTTGGAATGGGAGGATTAGATATTTATATGAGTCAATTGGATGAAAATAGAGACTGGGGACCAGCAGTTAACCTTGGGTATCCAATAAACACGCATAAGAATGAAAATAGTTTGTTGGTTTCACCAAACGGGAAAATTGCCATTTTCGCGTCTGACCGAGAAGGTGGCTATGGCGGGTTAGATTTGTACCAATTCGACTTGCCTCAAAATTTTGCTCCAAATAAGGTTACCTATTTTGCAGGAAAAATATATGACAGTAAAACAAAAAAGCCACTTGGTGCGAGATTTGAACTACTAGACTTAGAAAGTGGCGAAGCAATCATAGAGGCATTCTCAGATAACACAACAGGAGAATTCTTGGTTACTTTACCAACAGGAAAGAACTACGCATTGAACTCCTCAAAAAATGGCTACATGTTCTTTTCAGAAAACTTCTCCTTGATAAACTACGCGTCCGACGAACCATTCGTTCAAAATGTGCCGCTTAATCCAATTCTAGCCGGCGAAAAAATTATCTTAAAAAATATCTTTTTTGAAACTGCTAAGTATGATTTAAAAAAAGAATCGAAAGTAGAGTTAGACAAACTAGTTGCCTTCTTAACTAAAAATGAAAACCTAATTATCGAAATTGGAGGACATACTGACAATGTGGGGAATGCTCAACTCAACCTTACTCTTTCAAAAAATAGAGCTAATTCGGTGAAAGAGTATTTAACAACTAACGGCATACCTGCGGAGCGACTTCAAACCAAAGGCTATGGAGCGAGTGAACCCATCTCAGATAACTCAACAGTTGAAGGAAAAGCGCAGAATAGAAGAACTGAGTTTAAAATCATTCGTCTCTAACTAAGTCTCCATTCAAAGAATGGCTCTTCATATAGGGACAGCTGTAGAAAAGTATTTCAAAGTGCTTAAAATTCAAAATAAAAGAAGCCGCTTCATTTAAATGAAGCGGCTTCTTTTTATATAAATAGTGTTGGATGTTACCTGTTTAAGAAGACTGACCCACGAATTTCTTCGGTTCCGATACGAATAATGTAAAAGTAAACTCCAACCTTAGCAGGCCTTCCTCCCAATGTTACACCATCCCAACCATACTGACCAATATTCGAGTCGAACACTTTTTCTCCCCAACGGTCAAATATTTGAAAATCCACACATCCAATAAATTCTCCCTCAAAGCCCGGGTCAAATATATCGTTCAATCCATCTCCGTTTGGAGTGAAAACATTGGCATCCTTCAACTGAAGTAATTCACGTAGACTTGCAGGTTCAATTACCTCTGTGGTAGAATCGGTACAAGTTAAATTACTCCCAATTAAAGTAACTGTATTTTCAACTAGGTTATCGATTTCAAAATCTGGATGTCTATCTCGACTAACAATTTGTCCATTCAACTTCCAGATGTAATCGTCAGTGTAAATCGAATTATTTTGAATTTCAACGATAGAGTTCTCACACCTAGGAGAATTTAAATAATCAAAATCTACCTCAGCTGCCTGTTTCATGTTTACGTAAATGCTATCAGTATCAACGCAACCCAGTGCATTTTGAATTTGCAGCGTAAAATATTGTCGTGTCGCAGCAGTAACCTTAATTGAGCTTTCTGTTGTGTTGCTTAACACATTATTAGGATTTGAAGACGACCACGAATAGCTTATTCCATTGGTATCACCTTGCAGAACTGGTGCAAGAACAACACTGTCACCTGAACAAATAGCTGTATCAACCGGACTAAAGTCCAAATTGAAAACATCAATAAACAAGGTATCTGCTGCTATACATCCATTAGCCCCGGTTCCAATGACTATAAAATTAGTACTCTTCAACGCTCTAGCTATTGGATTTGCAATCAATGGATCGTCTAGATAATTAGCAGGCGACCAACTATACGCAGCAGCCCCTGTTGCCGAAAGTTGAACAGGCTGATCTACGCATAACGAGGAATCTTTTTGTGCCTCAACAATTGGCAGTGCCTTCACATCAACATTTACTGTGTCATAACCAAAACAACCACTTACGCTTGTTACCGTTAAATAGTAAATTGTAGAACTTGTAGGGTATGCTCTTGGGTTCGGATCTGTCACTGAAGATAATTCGAAAGCAGGAGACCAAGAATAACTTGCACCGATAGGTCCTGTTGGGTTCCCTCCTAAACTTACGGTGTCTCCAAAACAAATTGAAATATCACTTCCTGCATCTGCTATAGGCAAAGGAAAAATAGTAACATCCTTTCTGATTGAGTCTATGCAACCTAGGGCTGTTTGCACCTCTAATAAAACCGAATAAGTTCCAGGTGACGCATATTGATAACCAGGATTTTGTAAGGTTGAAGTTCCTACTCCATCACCAAAATTCCATGACCAAGAGGCAATACTTCCCGTAGAAAGAGTACTGATGTCAGTAAAGGCAGCAAAATCACCTTCACAATCGGCATCCACTCTAAAATCCACATTTGCTAATGGGTTAACATTCACAATCATTGTATCTGTAGCAGAACAACCCAACGCGTCAGTTACGGTTACTACATAAGCCGTTGTATCATTTGGGAATGCCCTTGGATTGGCCAATGTTGGATCATCTAAGCTTGCTGCATTATTCCACAAATAAGTAGCAAGTGGATCTGTTGAAGTTGGAGCCCCACCAATGGTGATTGTATCCCGATTACAAATGGTTAAATCAATACCAGCATCAACATTTGGTGCAAGTGTTACCGTAATGTCAACACTGTCGATACTTACACAGCCATTTGAATTCGTAACGGTTACTATGTATCTCGTATCCACAGTTGGAAATGCTCCTGGCTGAGCTGCTGTAGCATCTGTTAATGTGGAAGAGTTATTCCAAGAATAAGTCTCACCGGTTACATTGGGCTTACCTAAAACTGTTGTATCCAACTCACAAATTGATCGATCTGCACCAGCATCAGCTAGTGGCAAGGTATCTACAATTACATTTCTAACAATAGAGTCTAAACATCCGGAATTGGTCGAAACAATAAGCTTGACGGTATAAGTTCCGGGAGATTGATATTCATAAGTTGGGTTCTGGAGAATTGAAGTACCATTGTTATCGCCAAAGTCCCACGTCCAATTTTGAATTAAAGCAGGTGTAGAAATATTTGATAAGTCAGTAAACTGAGTAGTATTTCCACTACAAACTTTAGAAGCTCTGAAGTCAGCATTTGGCAATGGATTCACCAAAACAACCACTGAAGAAGTGTCAAAACAGCCTGTACTCAAATCCGTTACCGTCAACCTGTAGCGTGTTGAAGCTATTGGTTTTGCTATAGGATTTGCAGCTGTATTGTCATCCAAGGTCCCTGCATTATCCCATGTGTACGAAACATTCGTTCCAACTGATGTTGGTGTTCCTCCAATGGTCACTGAGTCATTCAAGCAAATGGCTTGATCTGCTCCAGCATCTATTCCTGGAAGTGATACAATGGTTATTGTTTTTGTAATTGAATCGGTGCAACCAGCGGTAGAAACTGTAATTAACTTTACATCATAAGTCCCAGTAGAACCATAGGTATAGCTTGGATTTTGTAAGGTTGATGTACCTACTGCATCACCAAAATCCCAAACCCAACTGTTTATGCCACCTACAGCAATAGTAGAAACATCTGTAAATAAAGTAATATTTCCTATACACGTATCTGCAACAGAAAAGTCAACAACTGGTATTGGATTCACAGAAACTACCACTGAAGAGGTATCCGAACAACCAGTTGAATTTTCTGTAACGGTAAGTGTATATCGCGTTGTGATAGATGGCGAAGCTACTGGATTTGAAAGCGTATTGTCATTTAATGAAGCACTGTTATCCCAAAGGTAACTGACATTTGGTGTGCTAGAACTAGGACTTCCGCCTATTTGAACGGTTCCTGTATTACAAATCACTTGGTCAGGTCCTGCATCTGCACGAGGAAGCGGGTCTATTGTCACTGGAATAGTTATTGAATCGGTACAACCAAAATCACTTGTAACAACCAACTTTACATTGTATGTATTTGGTGTTGAGAATGTATAGATCGGGCTTTGTTGAGTAGAAACTCCCACCCCATCTCCAAAGTCCCAAGACCAAGAAGTAATACTTCCAGTTGCAATGGTAGATGCATCTGTAAATTGAGTAACATCGTTTTCGCATAAATTGGCAAAAGTAAAACTAGGTGATGGTTTTGGGCTAATCACCACTGTATTGATAATTGAATCCTTACACCCTAAAGCACTCTCGACGACAAGTTTGACTTGATAAGAACCTGGAGCCGCATATTGATATGCAGGATTTTGCTGAGATGAAGTTCCACTTAAATCACCAAAATCCCAGGCCCATGACACAATTGACCCTGATAAGATTGAGCTACCTTCCGTAAATTGTGTTATCAAATTCTCGCACACATCTGCCGTTGTAAAGGCAGCAACCGGAACAGGATTAACCACAATCACTACCGAAGCTGTATCACTACAACCAGTTGTGGTTTCAGTTACGGTCAAGCCATAACGAGTGGTTACACTTGGAAATGCTAAAGGGTTTGCTATTGTGGCGTTTGATAAACTGGCCGCGTTATCCCAAGAATAGCTTACACCTGCAGTCGAAGATGTTGGAGCACCTCCGAGTGTCACAGTATCTCTATTACAAATTACTAGATCAGCACCTGCATCGATATTCGGCAGCGGAACTACTGTTATTGTTCTTGTAAGTGAATCTTTACAACCAGAGCCTGTCTCAGCAACAAGTTTAACATTATAGATTCCTGCAAGTGCATAGGTATAAGTAGGGTTTTGTTGAGTTGATGTTCCAATTCCATCACCAAAATCCCAAGTCCAGTTTGTAATTGAACCAGAAGTAAGAGATGAAAGGTCTGTAAATATTGTTGTGTTACCCGCGCAAGTATCAGCCACGTTAAAGTTAACAACCGGAATAGGGTTCACAGTAATTAACACAGTAGACGTGTCGAAGCAACCCGTAGTATTTTCCGTGACAGTTAAACTATACCTTGTTGTAATCGTTGGATTTGCTGTTGGGTTCGCAATTGTATTGCTGGTTAAACTAGCTGAGTTATCCCAATTGTAACTCACATTTGGAGTGCTTGAAGTAGGAGTTCCTCCTATTAAGACGGAGAATGTATTACAAATATCTTGATCGATACCTGCATCAGCTGTTGGAAGGGGGTTTATGATAACTTGCTTCGTAATTGAATCTAAACAGCCTGCCCCACTTCCTGATACTAGCTTTACATCATACGTACCTGCTGCAGGGAATGTAAAACTTGGGTTTTGAGCTGCAGAACTTCCTAATCCATCAAAATCCCATCTCCATGTATTTACACTTCCTGATCCAATGGTACTTCCATCCGTAAATTGTGTTGAATTCGTTAAACAAAGATTTGCAAAGGTAAAATCTACTGTTGGTTTTGGGTCGATGGTAACCGGAACGGTAATCGAATCTTTACAACCAAGATTGCTAGTCACTACTAATTTCACTTGGTACGTTCCAGCACTTGAAAACTGATGCGTTGGATTCTGAGCAGTTGACGTAGCAGCCAAATCATCGAAGTCCCAAGCCCAATTTGTAATTGTTCCGCTAGCAATTGTACTTGCATCTGTGAACTCCGCAATTTGATTAATGCATGTTTTAGTAAATGTAAAGCTCGGCGTTGGCACGGAGTTAAATAAAACGTCCATCGCATCACTATCAATGCAACTAGTTGCTGTTTCAGTTATGACTACTGTATATGTTGTTGGGCTTGTTGGAGTTGCAATTGGATTGGCAATATTGACATTACTTAAACCGGTAGTTGGCGTCCAACTGTACGTAAATCCTGCACTTGGTGCTACTCCAATTTGAACACTGCCCCCAGGACATATGTTTTGATCTGGTCCTGCATTTGCGGTGGGAATTGCGTTGACTATGACTAAAGCATTGTCTGTATCTGAACACGTAGTTGAAGTTCCTATAGTTACCGTCACTGTGTAAATGGTATTCACTGTTGGCGAAACTGTTGGATTTGCCAAATTAGAAGTAAAACCCGCTGGGTTTGAGCTCCAAGCATAAGTGGCTCCAATTGGTCCAGTAGGCACGCCACCTATTTGAACACTGGAACCTATACAAACAGATTTCGGACCTCCAGCATTTGCATTTGGGAAAGGAATCACAACTACGTCAACTTGATCCGTATTTGTACATCCATTACCATCAGTTACCGTTACTGTGTAGGTCGTGGTATTTGCAGGTGAAGCAATTGGATTTTGGGAGGTAGTGCTACTTAATCCTGCAGCAGGAGACCAAGATATAGAGTTTCCTAAAGCAGTAGTAGGAGCACCACCGATTGGTGCAGAGCCACCAGGACAGATGGATTGATCCGTTCCTGCATCTGCATTTGGAAAAGTAATCGTAATGGGTTGACTCAAAATCGAATCACATCCTTGCCCAGAAGTTGCAGTTAAAACTACATTGAATGTCCCGGGTGCGGAGTAGGTATGTGTTGGGTTTGTTTGCGTTGAAACTGTTGAACCGTCTCCAAAATCCCAAGAATAAGTAACAGTTCCTCCTACTACTGTTGTAAGGTTAGTAAAAGTAATTGGAGTACCGGGGCACTGATTATTTGGAAACGAAAAGTTCGTTTGAGGATCAGGAAATTTGAAGGTATAATTTAAAATATTTGAACTTGAAGTACAGCCTTTAGATGCGTTCACTAATTCTACTCGATAGTTCACATCATCCGCACACGGGGTAAATGTTTCTGTTAAACTGGTACTTGCTGTACTTTGATATAAGTTAAATCCTGTTCCTAATGGGTACTCTCTAAAAACCCTGTATTGAGCTGCAGAACCTACCGGATTTGGATTCGAAATCGCGTTCCAATTCACAGACACGTCTGTTGGGTTGGTAGTTGCTGAAACAAAAATGGTTGAAACCGTGTCTTTTGCAATGTTTTGCACAATTCCTTTACAACCGGACCTACTCCTTACGACGTAATGCATTTGTTGATTATTGGCATTTGCGCCAACATGAGTATATGTATTGGTACTATATGTCTTAACACTATCGAGAAGAACAAATGGACCGTTTACGTCTGTCGCAGAATAAATCATCCACGCAGTGAACGAATTATTGATATTAGGGGTTAAATCCCAATCTAAAGTAACATCACCGTTAGCCAATACATTAACACAATTCACATCTGGAGATTCAATAACCGTATCACCAACAACCGTAATGGATATTGTCGAAATATTCAAAGAAGGAATTGGACACTCATCATCTGTCGCAGTAATAACGAAGGTATATGTATTTTGACCACTGATACACCGATCTGTAAAAGAAACATGGTTACAATCTGTTTGCCAACTAAACGTGGTATTTACCCCTAACAATCCTTTTGCAGGAAGTGTGGTACCCAATGTAGCACAAGGGGGGTTCAAGCAACCAGTTGTTGATGTAAAGTTTGTTCCAAACTGCTGTCCTGTAGCAGTTAAAAATACAGTGTCACCTAAATACGGTGGAATCGTTGTTAGATTTAAACTTGCAATGTCTCTAGCGGCCAGTGAAAAAGTAACTAAATCTCCTGCTCTTACCGTATCATTGTAACGAAATCCTCCCATTCCATTGGAGAATGGCGGATCAATGGTTGGTTTGGTTTGAGTAACTGCACAATTACCCGTAATAACAGATTGTAACTCTCTTACAATTTCTGACACCTTCTCTCCACATTTATATGCGCTTACTTTTACAGCGGAAACATACTTTCCTGCTGTTGGAGAATTAACAGAAATCTCTCCGGTAGCAGAGTTAAGCGTTTCAGGCCCGGGAAAAGGGTTGTTAAAACTAAACCCCGGTTCAAATGCAATAAAAGCTGGATTCACCCCTTCATTATAAGTTCCGGTAAATCCATCAAGCGGACTTGTCCATTCATAAACCAAGGAATCTAGTTCATCGTCAGTTGCATTATGATTATATGTAAAGGCAGATCCTCTACAAATTAAACTAGTCGCTTTTTCTCTGAATTGAGGTGAGTTGTCAATACACTGATTGGCAACAGAACCAGAATGTGGAAAGATTTTTGCCCTCAATGTAATATTATGTGCATTCGGCGTTGTTGCTCCAAGTAAGTTATTATTTGCATTTCTTGCGGCCTGAGTGTAGGTAACAATCCAGCCTGCCGGAGGTGGGATGCCATTTAATCGCACAGGATTCATTACTCTTACGTATTCAAAAACCACTTCCGGGTCACCTGCTACGCACGAATAATTTTGAAATCCCGGGCTCCCTATCCTGCAATTTGGTCCGACCTCACTATCTACCCTCTGAGAAGCATTTTCTGTTAGCGTGAGCGTTTGACCTACGTTAGGATAGTTTTGAATTCGCCAAGAGGTGTTTGGCCCCCCATTAGCAGCTCCGCTGCAATCTCTATACGTTTTGAACGTAAAAACATATTGTCCTTGTGCATCACAAACCCACGTAACTTCACCACCCATAATATGAGTCGCATCTACTTGATTTGAAAGTAAAAAGAGTGAAACAAAAAACCCAAAATACAGTACAATCTTTTTCATAAAAAGTCTTAAAAAAACCAATGCTCTAAAATACACATTCTATTAATTTAAATAGACGAAAAAATTAAGCAAAACGTTGATTCGAATTTGGTTAAAATAAACAAGTAACAATTCTGTATTTTTGACCTCTTTCAGAAAGAAATATATAATATGAATTTAGCAGGAATTATTTCAATCTCGGGCAAGCCCGGATTATCAAAAATTGTGTCTCAAACTAGAACAGGCTTAATAGTTGAGTCATTAATAGATGGAAAGAGAACGCCAGTGCACGGTGCTGAAAGAGTTAGCTCGTTGGAAGACATCAGCATCTATACTTACGAAGAAGACATTTTATTGAAAGATGTATTTCAAAAAATATTCGATGCGACTAAGGGTAAAGCTATTTTATCCCACAAATCTTCAGCAGCAGAACTAAGTGCTTACCTTAAAGAAGTTCTTCCAAATTACGACGAGGAAAGAGTGTATGGAAGTGATATTAAAAAACTAGTTCAGTGGTATAACCTGCTTCAATCTAAGGACTTGTTAAAAAAGGACGAAGAGAAATCGACAACTAAGAAGGAACCAAAGGCTGCGAACAAGGAAACTTCAAAAGCCAGGCAAAAGCCAAAAGCAGCCAAAACGCCTAAAGCAGCAAGTTCTGCTGCAAAAGGTAAAAAAGGAGCACCTAAAGGAGCAGCAAAAGGAAGATAATAATTCAATATATGAGCATTACAGAGAAACCAACCCGAACCTTTGTAAGTAATGAATTGAGCTTTACGTGGGAAAACATAAAGCCCTATTTCGAAGATTTGTCAAGCAGAACGATAGGATCAAAAAGCGACCTATTGCAATGGTTAAAAGACAGAAGTGAAGTTAATGCAGTACTAGAGGAAGAATTTGCATGGAGGTTCATTCGAATGAATATTGACACTACTAATGCTGAACTTCAAGAGTCATTTCAATATTTTGTTGAAAATATCAATCCACAAATTGCTCCGTTTGAGAACCAACTTAATCAGAAACTTTATGCGTCTCAATTCAAGAAAGAATTGACCGAAGATGGTTATCCAATTCTGCTAAGAAGTGTTGCGAACGAAATAGAATTATTTAGAGAAGATAACATCCCACTCTTTACCAAGCTAGAATCGGAGTCACAAAAATATGGTGCTATTTCTGCAGAAATGAGCATCACTTATGGGGGTAAAGAATTTACCTTGCAAGCTGCGGCAAAGTTTTTAAAAAATACAGACCGAAAGGTTCGTGAGGAAGTCTACCTTCTTATTCAAAATAGACGATTTAAAGATGTCAAAAAGCTGGACTCTTTATTTGATTACTTAATTGAATTGCGGCAAAAAGTAGCCCAAAATGCCAACTTTGAAAATTATCGAGATTATAAGTTCAAAGCGATGGGTCGATTTGACTACACGGTGGAAGACTGTGATGCATTTCACTCGTCCATCAAAACACATTTAGTTCCATTATTAAAGAAGGTAACTGACAGGCGTAAAGAAAAACTTGGACTAAGCAACTTAAAGCCATGGGATTTAAGCGTCGACATCGATTTGAAAGAGCCGCTAAAGCCTTTCGAAAACGGTCAGGAGTTATTAGATAAAACCATTGAATGTTTCGACAAAATAGATCGATTTTTTGGAGACTGCTTGCGCGAAATGGATCGAAAAAAAAACCTTGACTTAGAATCGAAAAAAGGGAAAGCTCCTGGAGGATTTAATTACCCATTGTATGAGTCAGGGTTTCCATTTATTTACATGAATGCGGTAGGATCTTTTAGAGACATTGTCACCATGATTCATGAAGGTGGCCATGCCATTCACTCAGTATTAAGCCACAAACTTGAATTAACTGATTTTAAGGGTCTAACTTCTGAAATTGCAGAATTAGCGTCTATGAGTATGGAGTTGATCAGCATGGATAATTGGGATGTGTTTTTCGACAATGAAGAAGATTTAAAACGTGCAAAACGTGACCAATTGATGGATATTTTAGGTACTTTGCCTTGGGTCGCAACAATTGATAAATTCCAGCATTGGGTCTATACTCACAAAAATCACTCGGTAGCCGAAAGAAACAACTATTGGTTGAGCTTGACCGAAGAGTTTAGCTCAGGACAAGTAGATTGGACTGGTTTAGAGAAGTTTAAGGCTACACAATGGCAACGACAGTTGCACTTATACGAAGTGCCATTTTATTACATAGAATATGGAATGGCGCAACTCGGAGCAGTTGCCATGTGGCGGAATTACAAGAAAGACCCGAACAAAACAATACAACAATATAAAAATGCGCTTTCATTGGGTTACACTAAGTCAATTGGTGAAATTTATGAAGCGGCAGGAATAAAATTTGACTTCTCAAATGAATATGTTCAGGAATTGAGCCAGTTCATTTACGAAGAACTTCAAAAAACATTTAAAGATTAATTACAAATGAGTCACTCATCATTGCATGCTATTTCGCCTATCGATGGCAGATACGCTTCTAAAGTAAGTCAACTTTCACAGTATTTTTCTGAAGCAGCTTTAATTAAATATAGAGTTCGAGTAGAAGTTGAGTATTATATTTCGCTGAGCAAAGTATTACCACAGCTTTCGAATGTTACGGAGGCTCATTATAAAGAGTTGAGAAACATACATATCAATTTTAATGATAATGATGCTGAGCGTGTTAAGGAAATAGAAAAAACCACCAATCACGACGTTAAGGCTGTTGAATACTTTATAAAAGAAAAACTAGCAGGTACTGATTTAAAGGAGCAATTGGAGTTTATTCATTTTGGGTTAACCTCCCAAGACATTAACAATACCGCAGTTCCTCTTTCACTAAGAGATGCAATAGAAGACGTATTCTTACCAGAGTTAAATGAAGTAATCTCGGAATTAAATGCATTTGCTGTAGAATGGAAAGACATACCAATGTTAGCAAGAACACATGGTCAGGCAGCCTCTCCTACTCGACTAGGAAAGGAGATTATGGTGTATGCTGACCGATTAAAGGAGCAATATAACGGATTAATTAGCACACCGTTCTCTGCAAAATTTGGAGGAGCTACGGGTAATTTTAATGCTCACTTTGTTGCCTACCCAAACATTGACTGGGTAGAGTTTGCAAATGAATTTGTTGACGATACATTGGTTTTAACTAGAAGTCAAATCACAACCCAAGTTGAACACTACGACAATTTAGCACGACTTTTTGATGCTCTTAAAAGAATAAATACGATTTTAATCGACCTAAACAGAGACGTTTGGACCTACATTTCGATGGACTATTTCAAACAAAAAATAAAGGAAGGTGAGATTGGTTCTTCTGCTATGCCCCACAAGGTGAACCCCATAGATTTCGAAAATTCTGAAGGAAATTTAGGTATCGCCAATGCATTATTTGAGCACCTTGCAGGCAAATTACCAATTAGCAGGCTACAAAGAGACCTTACCGATTCAACAGTGCTTCGAAACGTTGGAGTTCCAATTGCGCACAGTCTTTTAGCAATAAAATCTCTTCAGAAAGGACTAAGTAAGCTCATTATCAATGAGAATAAAATCAAAGCCGATTTAGATGACAATTGGGCCGTTGTTGCCGAGGCCATACAAACTGTTCTGAGGCGAGAAAACTTCCCAAAACCTTACGAGGCGCTTAAAGAGTTAACTCGAAAAAACGAAAAAGTTACTTCACAATCAATAGCTGAATTTATTGACAACTTAAGCGTTTCTGAATCAATAAAAACTGAATTAAAAGCAATTACACCGTTTAATTATACAGGTATAGAATTGTTCTAACTTTGTGGTTTGGACAATCGAATATGATAGTAAATAAAGGAATATTTCTGGCTCTTTTTGTTCTTCCATTGTGTCTATTTTCTCAGTACACTGAAAAAATTGGTAGTGGAAGGCCTGGCCAAGCTAATGGCCCTTTCGGTGTAGGCAAAAATATCTATCAAGTACAAACTGGATTTAGGCTTTCAGAGGTTGACTCAGAGTATTTTATTTTTAAACTTAATACTGAAATTATTGACAATAGCACGATGTTCCGAATTGGTCTTTTTGAAAGAACAGAGCTTAGAGCCGGCATAGACTATAATATTCGTGACAAGTTTAGAGAAGAAAATACAGTTTTACAATCCCAATCTAGGACTTCAAACCGAGAGGAAAGGGTATTAAATGGAGTTTCCAATATGAGTCTAGGAATTAGACAAAACCTTACTCAGCAAAAGAAAGCTCTTCCTGCAATAGGCATTCAAGCAACTGCTTTACTGGGTGGATTAAATGATTACAAAACCGACGTGGTTGCTGTTCAATTCAGATTGTTGTTACAACATAAAATAACAAAGAATCTATTACTCAACACCAACTTAACAACTGCAACCGAAACAGAAAACCTAAGTTATACATTCAGCTTAAACTACTTAATAACACCGTCAATTAGACTAGTAGGTGAAATGTATGGAGTAGCATATTTTAACGAGGTAAACCTTGAGAAAGATGTAACCAACAACTTTGATTTTGGCATCGGCTATTGGATTAGTGATAAACTGCAAGTAGATCTTTTTGGTGGGTTTGGCTATAACGGTTCAACTTTTCGCAGTAAATTTATTTCTACTGGGCTTTCATATCGCATAAATAGAAGGAATTAATTACTCAGTTTCTATTTTTCACCCTCCTACTTCAAGTTCACACTTATTGGTCTTTATTTTATTAAATTCACAATATTAAATTGTAACATCGTATGAACAACATTCCATTCACCAAAGATAACGCTGCACAAGAAACGATGCTGAATGCTTTATTGGAACCGTTGACAAATGAGGTAAAACAGCAGCAGCTGTACCTTAAGAATACGAATAAACTTTACCACAACTACGTTGAACGACTGAATAGTATTGAAGGAGCTAACAGCACCAGCAAATACATAAGTGAAACGCACTGGCTAAAGAAAGAATTCTACGATCAACTTAATAGTGAATTCCCCGCTACGAAAGACATCAGTGTGTTCGATTACTACCAAATAGTTTTTGATGCATTTTGTGACATTACCAACGATAGTGAGACCGAATTAACGGAAATTCAGCAACCAGAACGTTTTAAAATTCAAGAAAAAGACAAATTTGGTCTGCGGGTCAAGAAACTGTTTAAACAGTTTTTCTTCTGGATTAGCACCATACCCTCGCACATTGCAAACCTTTTTCGCAAAGAAAAAAAAGAAGTGACCTATTGGAGTCATAAAATTCCATTACAAGCCATGTTGCAAGTGCACTTCTGGCAAGACTTGGTAAAAAAGAGTTTGGTGCAGTTTGAAGAAATGCAAAAACTGAAGTGTGACGCTAGAACTGCTAAGTGGGAAATAAACCAAGAGATTAATCATGAAATTGCTGCACTATTAGACAAGGAAGAAATTAGTTTTATTGAGCTTAAAAAGCATCTTGAAACTATGTCAGAACGCAAAAAGATTCAAGAGGTGATTGATGACTTTGACCAAAAGCTAACTGATTGGAAGGCCCAAATCAATGAATATTTTCAAGAATGCCTCACTGAGTTCAATACCAATTTGCCACTAGTCAATACCATCGAATTAGATTCAAAAGTTTACTCAGGTGCTTCACTGCGCACGAAAGGGCAGAATACCCAAATTGAGTTTAAAAAAATTCTTAATGGCTGGCGAAATACCCAATTTGCACAAATTGATGATTACCAAGTAGACTTAGAGCTTTACCAATTAAAGTACACGGGACTTACTCAGTACTTTCTACTTGAAAATGGTTGTAAAACAAGAGTTTCTAAAACAACAACGGAATTTATTAATACCATCAAACTCGATATAGAAGAGGTTATAAAAAAGGTAGAAGCAAGCAACAACATTGATGAAATAAAAAGCACATTGGTAAGTGAAAGAATAAAGTTGCACCATCAGCTGGAAAATAAAAGTGTCCCAGCGGCTGTGAACGCTCTTTATGAAAATAATTTCCCAAATCTACTCGAACGACTAGAAACCAAAATTCGTAGCCAACTTGGACAAATTAAAGACAAGCGAATAATTTACAATAGGGAAGCTTATGATTCGCCAATTCCTAAGTCTAATTTGAGTCATTTCGACCCCAAAGAGCTTGTAGAAGTGGATTTAATTGGTCCTTTTTCCAAAAATTTATTTCAGCTAAAAGCCAGCTTAAATGACACGTTAAGTAGCACCGAACTTGGCTTAAAAGAATTGGTTGGAATTGTTGATTACAATTTGGATGCAGCCATTAATTCTGCTGATACAAAATTAACGCTAACGGAAATAAAAGGCATTGCAAAAGAGGGCTTAGAAAGAGCCTGCTCTAAAACTCAAGGATTAGCCGATAATTTAAAGGTGATATCTGACATTATTGAAGGCAAACTAAAAGATGAATTAGACGAGCTTAACAGCGAACTACTTCAACTGACCAAAAACGAAAATATTACAAACCTCAGAATTAAGCTAGCCAAAGCTAAAGCAGTAGAGAAAACTACTGCTTACCGTAAGGAATTATTCGACAAAGCCAGAAACTTTATTCCGATTGCAATTCGATTTGCTAATCAGAAGTTAAAAAAGTTGAAAGCGCTCAGTAATTCTCTGCAAGAACGTATTGGGCTACTTGAAAAAAGCAACGAAATAACGACTGAACTGTCGGACTTTTTATTGCAATCTGAAAAAGCAATTGAACGCTTACCCTATGTATACAGAAGGCTATATGAAATAAAACCACTGGAAGAAGAAGGTTTTTTCGAGGGCAGAATAGAAGAAATGGCCAAACTAGAAGAAGCGTTTAAACACTGGGAACTATCTAATATTTCTTCCGCTGTAATCGTAGGAGAAAAAGGAAGTGGCGCAAGTAGTTTGCTAAATCAGTTTGTTAGAAATCATAGTGACTCCAACATTATTAGACGAAAAATGACCACTACGGCTTGCTCTGCGCAGGCATTTTCAAACTTCTTCGATGAACTTTTTGAAGAGAAAACACTGGTTGATTTTAATGACATTGTTGATTTCTTGAACAGCGGGATGAAGCGCATCATTATTCTTGAAGACATTCAACACTTTTACCTAAAGAAGCCGAATGGATTTGAAGCCATAACGCTACTATTCGAACTTATTTCACAAACTGCAAAAAACATTTTTTGGCTGGTGGGCACAAGTACATTCTCGTGGAGCTATTTCCAAAAGACCATTGCCATTGAACGATATATTCGTCATAAAATCGTTTTAAGTCCTTTGAACGATGAACAAATTGTAAAATTAATTATGAAACGCCACAGAGTAAGTGGCTACAATTTAAAGTTTGATACCGGTGAAGTGCAACGAAAAGACTTACTCTCGAGATTTAAAAAGAAAGTTGACGATAGCCAAGAAGGATTGCAGAAATCATTCTTTACTGAACTTAACGATTTCGCTCAGAGTAACATTAGCTTAGCTTTGCTGTACTGGTTGCGATCAGCTATTTCATTTGAAGACAATACCGTGGTTATCAGAAAAATTAAAAATATCAAATTCAACTTTTTAACCTCACTCGACACAAATAGCATATTTACATTGCATAGCTTATTACTACATGATACATTAAATGTGAGCGAGCATGCTGAAATCTTTCATCAAGCAGAAAGACAAAGTAGAATGACGTTGATGGTTTTAGAAGACAGTGGCATCCTCGATTCAAAAGACGGAGAATTTCACATAAACCACCTTGTTTACAGACAAATAGTCAATGTATTACGAAATAAAAACCTGATCCACTAATGAAGAAATTTATTGTTTTTTTCGTAGTTGCATCCTTTATGTTAACTTCAAAAGCATCTGAGGATTCCATTCAAGTTTCCAATGATTCGCTACAAATAGGAGAAGTGCTAATGCCGCCGCAGTTTAGGACTGCACTAATGAAAGTAGACTCCGCTAAGGAAGTGGTAATACAAGCTGTCCAAGCTCAGAAAATACACATTGACACTCAACGAGTTATTATTTACGATACAGTCAAAATCAATGCAGGTGAACCTGAGAAAGAGAGTTCGTTTACTGAAGAAATAATACCAATTACTTCGAAAAAGGAGACGGTAACTCCTTTAGGGGAAATTATATCATTTGGAAATATACTTTGGTCTATAATTATTTTAATCGGGTCGTATTTCTTTATCAAATTACTGATTATAATCATTGAAAGGTTTGCTGAAAAAAGCACGAACTATAGAATAACGCTCAAAAGCTTATCGCCATTTGTTAGAATAATAGGTTGGTCAATAGCTGTCATATGGATAATTGAAGGTGTTTTTGAGCTATCTAATGACAAGCTTTTCGCTTTCATCGCTTCCGCAGGATTAGCAATAGGTTTTGCCTCTCAAGATATTTTGAAGAATATTTTTGGAGGAATTATGATATTATTTGACAAACCTTTTCAAGTGGGAGATAAAATAGAAGTCGGCGAAATCTACGGTGAAGTAAAAGAAATAGGACTCCGCTCAACGAGAATAGTGACCAAAGACGACTCCCTTGTTTCTGTGCCAAACGCAGAAGTTGTAAATAGTGCTGTTTCAAATTCGAATGCCGGTGAAGCGAATTGTCAGGTGGTAGTAGAAATATACTTACCTATAGACACGGATACAAACACCGCTCGACTAATTGCTACTGAAGCCGCTCAAATTTCTCGATACATTTATCTGAACAAGCCAATTGTCGTGCTTTTCTTTAACGAGGTAAAAATGGAAAGAAGCTACTTAAAAATGCGCGTAAAGGCATATGTATCTGACATTCGTAACGAATTTGCTTTTAAAAGTGACATGACGGAAATAATAATGAAGGAATTTTTAAAAGAGGGGATTTTTAATAAAAATGATGTCCAATAATCTATCTAGGAGATGAGAAATAAACTAAGTAAAGTCCTTATTCCAAAAGTGAATTTTCGAAAATTCACAGAATTTGCATCATTTAAGGAAACTATTGGGCAAGCTCCTGGAACCTTAATTTATACTGGCAATAAAAACGAGACGGACGTTCAGGTTGAAATCTACACGTACAACAAAGAAGAAATACAAAAGAAAGGTGGAAAAAGCTTAACTGAAATAGCAGGCGTAAGCTCAGAAAACAGAGTAAACTGGTTAAATATTGACGGCCTACATAATATTAAACTGATTAATGAAGTTGGAAAGACATATGGACTTAACTCCTTGGTTTTGGAAGACATCCTTCACGTTGACCAACGACCAAAGATGGAAGATTTTGGAGATTACATGTTCTTTACAATCAAGATGTTTTACAACAATCCAACAGGAGAACTTGAATTTGAGCACATCAGTTTTGTGCTCACCAATGAAAGTGTCATCTCATTCCAAGAGCGGCCCAAAGATGTTTTCGATTTAATTCGAGATCGATTAACCAACTCGTACGGAAAGATTAGAGAAAAAGGAGCGGATTATTTATTTTATCGCTTTATCGATACCATCATTGACCATTACTTTATTGTACTAGATAAAATTGCAGAGAAAATTGAGCTCTTGGAAGATGAAGTAATGGAAAATGCAACCACCAAAACACTCCAAAAACTGCAAGGCGTGCGTAAAGAATTAATTTACTTAAGAAGGTCCATCTATCCGCTTCGAGAATCAATTAATACCATCTTAAAGAGCGAAAGCCCATTGTTAAATGCAGATACTGAGCGTTATTTCATGGATGTTTACGATCACACCATTCAAGTAATAGAATCTCTAGAAACATACAGGGACTTGCAAAGTGGTATTATGGATTTATACATGAATACAGCTAGTAACAGAATGAATGAAATCATGAAGGTTCTGACGATTATGAGTTCCATCTTTATTCCATTGACCTTTATTGCAGGAATTTACGGCATGAACTTCCAACACATGCCGGAATTAGGCTACACTTGGGCCTATCCCGCAGTCTGGATTTTAATGGTGGTACTTGTTATTTTCATGTTAATACTGTTCAAGAAAAGGAAGTGGCTTTAAGCTTTGCAGGTTATTAACAATTTCTTAAAATAGTTAATAACTTTGTTGATAAGCATATTCCGTCGATCTCTACACCCCCTGTAAATCCTTCTAACTTTGATTCCAATAGTTATCAAATTATTGTATCCTTATGTTTACTAAGATCTTCGGAAAGAAAAAACTCAAAGAAGACAAACTTGCCAATATTTTTGTTAATTCTATTTTACAGACTACTGAAGAGTGCTTCTCAGATATAGTAGGTATCATTAAAGAGTCACCGGAGTTTGTTATTACACCTGAAATTGAAGACAACGGCGACAGCAAGTTTCTACTTGTAGTGATTGCTGCCAACTTAAAGGAAATTCCACGTCATTTGGAAGCACATCAAGATAACCGCGTAATAAACCTAATCATAACTAAGCTATCTGGGGTTTTTAATGTTGAATTCGATAAATTGGAAAGAACGTTACGTGAGTATCAAAGTTACTTGAGCAGAGTAAACCACCCGTCGAACAATAATTTATATGCTATGTCCAAGGCAGTCTTTTTTAAGTACAACTTAGGACAATATCAAGAGGAGTATTTTAAAAATATGAACTCTCCAAACCCACTTTTTCTAAAAAGGTTAGACGAAGCCATGAAGTTGTTCTTATTTAACTGGGCTGAGACGAAGGAGAACCACCAACTTGTCCAATAAAAAAATCCTATTCTTCGCGTAGTAAATTCGATGTATTTGCTTGTGCCGTTGGCATAATCAACAAATCGTTAATATTAACGTGAAAAGGCCTTGAAGTAACAAAGAAAATTGCCTCTGCGATATCATTCGCCAACAAAGGCTGATAACCATTGTATACGTCGTCTGCTCGTTTTTTATCTCCGTCAAATCTCACCGTAGAAAACTCCGTGTCAACAGCTCCAGGACATACTGCTGAAACTTTTATTTTATGAGGTAGTAAATCCAACCGAAGTGCTTTTGCAATTCCTTCTACCGCATGTTTCGTAGAACAATAAACGTTGCCTTTAGCGTATACTTCTTTACCTGCAATTGAGCCTATGTTTACAATGTGACCAGACTTACGTTCAATCATTAAAGGCATAATCGCCTTTGAAACATACAACAAACCTTTGATGTTTGTATCAATCATTACTTCCCAATCATCTACATTCCCGTCCTGAATGTCCGAGAAACCTTTCGCTAGCCCTGCATTGTTCAAAAGCACATCAACCTTTCTCCAGTCTTCAGATAAACTACTAATAGCGGTCTTAACCGCATCGTTGTCTCTGACATCAAACTGTAAAGTCAGTACATCCACAGAAAATTCTTTGACGAGGGTTTCCTTTAATTCATCCAAACGATTCAACCTCCTACCGGTAAGAATTAAACTCCATCCATTTTTTGCATAAAGTTCTGCGGTCGCTCTTCCAATTCCTGCCGTTGCCCCGGTAATTAATATTGTTTTCTTCATCTTCCGTACGTTTCGGCGTATGTTCTATACGTTAATTTTTCTAGACTCGAAATTATAAAAAACTGAGCATCTTCAGTAACCTTAAGTTCAAGTTGAGCTTGATCTTTTACAATCATGAAATCATCTTGAACCAAAGCTTCTCCGTCAATTTCTGCTTGGCCATTTACTAAATAAATCGAATGCATCTTTTCGGCATTCAGTGAAAGGGAGAACTCCCCAACTCCCATAAATTTTTCTACAATCTCTACTCCAGAACTTTCCATTTGAAGTGGAGAGCCTGCTCCACGATAAACCTTTGTGCGAATTCCGTTCTCTTCTTCTATCGGAAAAACTTCATCTGGATAATCATCGTAACTCGCCGGCCGCTGAATACTTTCATTCAAATTAGGGTCAAACCATACTTGAAACATATGCCCTCCAGCGTTAATTTTTTCTGAATGAGAAATTCCACTTCCTGAGCGTATAATTTGGGCTGCCCCTTTATCTAACCTTCTCCACTCTTTATGAGCGGTATCGTAATGCTCAATTGACCCTTTTGTAACAAAAGACATTATTTCAAACCCTTGATGCGGGTGTAGTCCAATTGTGCTGCCATTTTCAGACCAAGCATGTGACCAGTAGAAAACATTAGAGTACGGTTTCAACTCTCCCCCTTCTCTGGGGAAACTGATGGGTTTATTTTCAAGAATTTCTCCTCCATTGAATTGTCCAGATCCTTGGTGAGCTTTTCTAACTATATGTATCGACATGTATTTTGTGTTTTATGCTAAAAAAAGGGACTTTGTCCCTTTTCTTTAACTGATATTATTCTTTTTTGTTTAGTCTTCTAAACCGTAAACCATTTTAACTTCTTCAAAGTTGCCATAATCAAATCCTGCGATTTTTGCACCCGGTGTAATTACTACAACTCGATATGTTCTATTTCGGGCAGCAGCTAACGTAGGAACACTTCCATTAACGGTTACTGTTATTTTTAAATTAATCACTCCAGGACCATAAGTATACCCAAAACTAAACACTCCATCTGTATATGGTACGGCGTTCCAAATAGTACTTGTAGGGTTCGAATTGTCAGTAGTTTGGTATAATAGAACTACACCATTTGACACTATATTCCCGGATATAGAAGGTACATTAATAGAGTTTACAATTCCGTTAACTCCTGCAGGATTTGTCCAACTGGCAGAATCTACAAAGAAAACGCTTGAAACAACACTAGCAGCTCCATCCTGACCGTCCACACCATCTCTACCATCTCTACCAATAGTTCCATCTTGTCCTGCCGGTCCTAATGGCCCTTCAGGTCCTACGGGTCCTGCTGGCCCTGTGTCTCCGTCGGTTGCACACGCCATTAAAAATAAGGCTGCAATTGATAAGATTGAAAAGGTTTTCTTTAACGTAAACATATCTGCTATTTTTAATTCAAGGTTCAAATATAAACTTTCTTATTCCTATTTTCCATCTGTTACATTACATATTTCCGACTTGAGTGGATAAAACACTCTCAATTTATAATTTTTGAAATTTCCGTGTATTAAAACGAAAGTAAAATGCATTAAAGGTTACCTTAGCATTCCAAAATGAAAACTCACTTGAGAAACTCACTTAAAATTTTACATAACAATAAGTTAAGAAGACAGTCATCCAATGAATCGTAAAATAAAATTAATATGGGATTTTTTCGGTGAAGACGCAAAAAAAACGGCTGAGCACCATGCCATTCACTTGAAAGAATTTGCAAAAATGAAGACGCTTAAAAATACTGACTCGGGCACAGAAGAAGTTTCGGCTCAAGAACACTTGGCATTTTTAATAGTGGAAGAAGAAAATATGATTGTAGTTAGAGATGCACTTCGTCCGAAACGAGGGCAATGGGTAGAACAATAAGATGACGCAAGATTTAGCCCTTTCCATATTAAAATCAGGAAAGAACGTATTCCTTACCGGTTCTGCAGGAACGGGTAAAACATACGTCCTCAATCAGTACATTACCTACTTAAAGGAACGAAAAGTACCTGTGGCCGTAACGGCATCAACAGGAATTGCATCAACTCACATTAACGGCATGACCATTCATGCATGGGCCGGAATTGGAATAAAGGATAGCTTAACACAAGCTCAACTTCGTACCTTAAAAACCAAAAAGTACCTCGAAAAAAAGTTAGAAAAAGTTGAAGTTCTCATCATTGATGAAATTTCAATGCTACACCAACGTCAACTTGCGCTAGTAGATCAGGTTTTAAAATACTTTAAAATGAATCAACTACCATTTGGTGGTATTCAAGTAGTATTTTGTGGTGACTTTTTTCAACTACCTCCAATAGGAAATGACAACGAAACGAGTAAAAACAAGTTCTGCTTTATGGCACCGCAATGGGTCAATGCAGTGCCACATATTTGTTATTTGACACAACAATACCGTCAAACCAACGATGAGCTGAATGAAATATTAAATGAAATTCGATCAGGTCGTATTTCAGAACTCCGATACACTAAATTACAAGAATCTGTAGGGCAAAAAATCAAAAGCAAAGTTGACCCGACTAAATTGTTTACTCATAATTACGACGTGGACAACATAAACGAAGCTGAATTAAAGAAGATTAAGGGTAAATCACGGTTCTTCTCAGCAGATACGAAAGGAAACGAAAAGCTATTAGAAGGGTTAAAAAAATCTGTTTTAGCCTTAGAGAGCATGGAGTTGAAATTGGGCGCCAAGGTGATGTTTGTGCGCAATATTCCTGAAAAAGGAGTCGTTAATGGCAGCCTCGGAGAAATTGTTGACTTTGACGAAGAGGAGAATTATCCACTCGTGCGCTTAACGGACGACCGTTTGGTTATTGCCAGTCCTGAAGATTGGAAAATTCAGGATGAAACAGGAAAAGTTTTGGCGCAATTCAACCAAATTCCTTTACGCTTAGCTTGGGCCATTACCATTCACAAAAGTCAAGGAATGACGTTAGATGCTGCAGAAATTGACTTGAGTAATACCTTTGAAAAAGGCCAAGGTTATGTGGCACTTTCCCGACTGAAAAAGTTGGAGAACCTGAAACTTCTCGGAATTAATCAAATGGCATTGCAAGTTGACTCCTTAGCCTTTAAAGCAGACAAAAGATTCCAAGAGCTTTCAGCAAAAGCGGAGCAAGAAAGTAAGACAGCAGAGTTAGAGAATGAAGCTAAAAAATTCATTAAAAAATGCGGCGGTACAACGGATAAAAAAGAGATATTAAAACAAAAAGGAAAGATAAAAACCAAAAGCAAAAAGGAGAGCACTTACGACCAAACCTATGATTTGATTAAACTAGGGCGCAGTATTTCTGAAATTGCTGAAGAACGCGGAATGGTGGAAGGTACCATCGCTAGCCACATTATAAAGCTGAAAAAAGAATATCCGGAAGCTAACCTCAGCAAATACAAACCCAAAAAGTCTATTGTTGACGCGGTAGAAATTGCCTATAAAAGCAAGCCAAAAAACGAAGTGCTAAGCACCAAATCCATCTACGACGAGTTAAATGGAAAAGTCAGTTACACTGACATAAAATTAGCCTTAGCATTCATTATTTAACGAACTAACGAACAGAAAAGCCCGATAATCGGTTGCTTTTGTCTTAATTTACGTTTCATTTATCTTATTTGGGAGCACTACTCAATAAAAATACGGCAAAGCAAAAAACCAATGGTCTAGGAACTTTTGGAGGAGTGTTCACACCTTCCATTTTGACCATTCTTGGGGTAATTATGTACCTAAGGTTTGGTTGGGTTGTTGGCCATGTTGGCTTAGTAGGCACCTTACTAATTGTTACCATGGCAACAGCCATTACTTTTTTGACCAGTTTATCTATTGCATCAATTGCGACAGACCAAAAGGTAAAAACCGGAGGCGCATATTACATGATTAGCAGATCTTTAGGAATTGAATCTGGTGGCGCCATCGGGATCTCATTGTATTTCGCCCAAGCCCTTTCGGTTGCTTTGTATACGGTCGGTTTTGCCGAAAGTATTGTTCAAGTTTTCCCTCAACTCGATGAAAAATTGTTGGGAATCATCACAACAATTATAGTTGCCGCCATTGCTTTAGGTTCAGCTAAAGCAGCCATAAAAGCGCAGTATGTGATTATGGTGGGAATTGTTATTTCAATCGTCTCTTTAATATTTGGAAGTGCCATTGATACCACCGAAGTGATCAGCTCGACAGATCCTGCGCCTGAATCACCTGGATTTTGGGTGGTTTTTGCAGTTTTCTTTCCGGCAGTAACCGGAATTATGGCAGGTGTTAACATGTCCGGCGACCTGAAAAATCCAAAGAAATCGATACCAAAAGGAACTTTCCTTGCAATTGGTGTAGGTTATCTTATCTACATGATTTTGCCTTTAATATTAGCGAATAGAGCTCCTGTTGAAGCCTTAATCAACGACCCATTAATTATGAGAAAGATATCATTTTGGGGAGATAGTATTCTCATTGGCGTTTGGGGTGCAACTTTATCTAGTGCAATTGGCAGTATGTTAGGGGCTCCTAGAGTTTTACAAGCGTTGGCAAAAGACAATATTCTGCCTCCTTTTTTAAAGTGGACGGGCAAAGGCACAGGCGATGATGACAACCCAAGAGTAGGGACCATCTTTACACTGGGTGTAGTACTCATTACCGTTTGGATTGCTGATTTAAACCTCATTGCCCCTATTCTGACCATGTTCTTTTTGACCACCTACGGTGTATTAAATGTAGCGGCTGGCACGGAACGTTTTTTAGGGAGCCCCTCTTTTAGACCAACTTTCAGGGTGCATTGGGTATTTTCATTGATTGGAGCGGTTGCTTGTTTGGCTGTGATGCTACTAATCAACACTACCGCAACAGTAATTGCATTACTTTTTGTTGCAGGAATTTTTATTTGGCTAAAGAAAAGGGAGCTCAATTCAACGTGGGGCAGTATTGGTCGAGGCGTTCGAATGGCGGTTCTTAGAGCCAACATTATGCGCTTAACGGAAGATTTAGAAAGTAAGAATTGGCGACCGAACCCAATTGTTTTAGCAGGCTCACCTACCAAAAGATGGCACCTGATTGAGTTTGCCAATACCTTCACCAACAAGCAAGGAATCTTATCAGTAGCGAGTGTTCTTTCAAAGGGCAGCATGAATACCGAGCAGATTCAAAGCATGAAACTGCACATTCAAGAATTTATGCTCAAAAAAGGGGTAAATGGCTTGGTGAAAGTAATGCAAGCAAAAGATCGTTTTGAAGGAGCGGTTAACCTAGTGAATGCTTATGGATTAGGAACCCTGGTTCCCAACACGGTGATTTTGGGAGAAAGCCAAAGCAAAGAATTTAGAGCAGATTTCTGCCAGATGATTCAACGGTTTTACGAGCTTCAACGAAACGTTTTAATTGTTCACAAGGCAAAAGGTGATAAGACATTTGGAAACCGAAGACGAATTGATGTTTGGTGGGGAGGATTAAAAGGAAACGGTGGATTAATGATGATTCTGTCTTATTTAATGTCGAACAACATTGACTGGAGGCAAGCCAAGGTGCACATTAAAATGGTAGTTGGGTCAGATAACGCCGTCCAAAAGGCGCAGGATAATTTGAATGCTATTTTAGAGGAAATAAGAATACAAGCGGAGTGTGATATTATTCCAGCCAACGGCAGAAGCTTTGATGAAATACTGCAAGAATCTTCTAGGCACGCCGATTTAATTTTTATGGGAATGGCAACTCCAGGAGAAAACTTCGAAGAATACTATGAAACCGTCCAAAATAGGATTAAAGATTTACCAACCACCGTATTAGCACTAGCTGCACAAGAAGTATCTTTCGGTAAAGTGCTGGTAAAAAATAGTGATGAAGTAGATAATTAATGCTTCATCAATTTCTTTGAAACTACTTCTCCGTTCTCCAACTGAAATCTCAACAAATAAATTCCGTTAGGTTCGTTACTTAAATCCAATTGACCGTTGGTTATTGAAGCTTTCACTAAGCTTCCATTTATATCATAAACTTGATAGGTTTGATTGGTTTCGAAATTCTCAAGTCTAAATATTCCTGTTGATGGGTTGGGGTAGGCAGTCAGTTCCTTTTGATTTTCAATCTTTTCTTCTAGATTTACCGGCAGGCATCCAAAAAAAGGAAGATTGCTAATAAACCCAGAAGTGCTAAAGTTTAAATTAATTAATGGGAGCACATCAATTGAATACCAATTTGTATCGTGCCCGAAGAAAACAAAACTAGACTTATCAGGCTGCAACTGTTCATTTAAAGTATCTAAACCAATTAACAATGACCTGCCTCTTGGGTTAGCTAATGCCGACTCGAATCCAATCAGATATAAGCCCGGACTATAACTGTAATTGCGTATAATGCCGCTATTGATTGGCAATGTTATCATTTGCCCCAAATTGGCGCTATCAACAGTAAATGGTATCATTCCTGAAGCTACTTCTTGACCAACAACTATTTTTTTTGCGATAGAGTCAAAGGATGCTTCCCAAATCTTAGGAATAATTATATTTCCAATATTCGAGGTGTCATTTGAAATAAAAAAAGATATGGAATTAGGTCTAGGTCCTGGAATCGGCGAGAGGTACAATCGGTTAAATTTAAAAACAGTTCCAAAACGATCTCCTTGCACCGTGCCTCCTAATTGATTTAAAACTGTATCTCTAAACAAATTGGACCCAGAGCCTCTTGGATTAACGATTGTATCAGACTTACTATACACTGTATCTGTCACCTCAAAATAGAAAGAGTTAGGGTCTAGCCTAACTCCTGAACTATCCTTAATAGTAAAATTAGTTTGATATTTACCGAAATAGCAAAACTGATAACTGAGAAAACTTCCATTACGAGGTAAACTCAATTCAAAATCTATTACTTCCCCAATCGCGATTGTATCTTGAATTACTCGATTACTGTATACTAATCCTACCCCAACGCCACCTTATGGGTAACTGTTATGCTTAATCTCAAACTCTAAAGCATAGTTATTGATCATCCTATTTCCTATATTCTAATACTTCATATATAATAGCCTCTCGGTTGCTTCATAAAATGGAATCTGAGTAACCAATGGCGCAATTTCCGTCGAGTCGTAAAACAATAGTACTGCTTTCTAGATTTTAACAGAATCTTGCTGTGCAGTTGCAACAACTGAAAGTAAACTGAGGACAAGTAAAAAGTGTAGTTTTTTCAGCATAGCAATTCTTTCTAAAGTAGACCTTTACAAGATAGCGAATTTTACAATAAGTTAAATGATGCTAAAATAAAAGTCAAATCCAATCCTTATGACAATATTTTTGTCTTATATTTGGCAAAAATTACGTCACTATGCATTTTGGAACAAACCTTTCATTTTTAAGAAAAAGAAAACAACTTTCACAGGCTGATTTGGCCGATGAAATAGAAATCAAAAGAAGCTCTTTAAGCGGCTACGAATTAGGAAATTCAGAACCTAATTTCGAAACACTTTTGCGTTTTTCAGCCTTCTTCAAAATTTCGATCGACAAACTTTTGAAAGTAGATTTGCAGAAGATTTCCGCTCTATACTTAAGTCAGCTAGAGCAAGGTTTGGACATAGATGTAACTGGAGGAAAGCTGAGAGTTTTAGCCACAACTGTTGACGCCAACAACGAAGAAAATATTGAGCTAGTTCCGGTAAAGGCAAAAGCCGGTTACGCCACGGGCTTTGGCGATCCAGACTTTATCAAAGTACTCCCTACCTTTCAACTGCCTTTTCTAGACCGCAACAAAAAATTCAGAACTTTCCAAATCAGTGGAGATTCCATGCCTCCTGTTTCAGACAAATCTTGGGTAACGGGAGAGTTTATTCAAAATTGGAATACCATCAAAGATGGGTATCCGTACATTGTTGTAACTTCTGACGATGGTGTGGTTTTTAAAAATCTCTACAAGCAATACGATAAAAACCAAACACTTTTACTGTGTTCCACCAACCCCATTTACGAACCGTATGAAGTAAACGTAAACGAAGTGCTAGAAATTTGGAAATTTGTGAATTACATTAGTGATGAAATTCCTGAACCTAACCTCTCACGGGACCAACTAAGTAGCTCAATGCTAAACATGCAAAAAGAAATTCGAGAAATTAAAAATACGTTGCGAAGCACCAATGACTAAGCAGCTTCTTTTTCTGCTCAATCCTGCCCTGTAATTAACAACTATTTGGTATCTTTATGCGTCTTAGAACATTAGACGTAAAACGTTATCAATATGAAATTTATTACTTCGTTAAGCAAAGCTTTAATCCTTGCTTCAGGATTATTTTTTACTCAAAACAACATCACTGCACAGTCGCAATTCCCAGCTTTACCTTCCAGTTGTGTAGCATCTCCTGAATCAGTTACCCTTGTTCAACCGAACGCAACCTCCATCACAGTTATTGGAAAGGGAAACCTCAACAACCATTGGACGGAAACTACAGACGGTTACACCGTTGTGCGAAACATCGCCGGAAACTATGAATATGCAACTCAGCAAAATGGAAATCTAATTCCAAGCGGAGTGCTTGCATCTGACCCTACCAGCAGAACTGCAACAGAAATAAACTATACAGCTACATTGTCAAAGTCAATAAAGCCGACTTTAAGCCCCTTAAAAAGCTCAATTCTAAGTCAAGTTAACGCGCAATTGCAAAACAAAACCTTTCCTACAAACGGAAATATTAGAGTATTAGCCTTATTAATTGACTATCCAGATTTACAGAATGTAATCCCAAAAGCGGGCTTTGATAGTTTACTTTACGGAGTCAATTACCGTTCTGGCGATGGTAGTTTTAAAACATTCTATGAAACCAGTTCAGGTGGTCGATTAACAATAACCGTCGACGTAAAGGGATGGTACAGGGCAACTAATAACTTCCAATACTATGCAGCAGACAGCGGTTACGATAGAGCTGCCGACCTAGTAAGAGAAGCAGTAGACGCAGCAGAGGTCGCCGGAACTAACTTTAGTTTATACGACAATGATTCTGACGGTGATGTAGATGGAATATTGACAGTTCATTCTGGACCAGGAGCAGAAATTGGTTCGCAATCAGGACTTTATGTTTGGTCACACCGTTGGGTAATGAGTGGAGGAAACACAGGAGCTGCATTTTACGACGGAGTTTCAATTAATGATTACATGATCAACCCTGAAACAAGAAGCGCAACCAACAACTCTATCTCAGGAATTGGTGTTTTCTGTCACGAATTTGGTCACAATTTAGGCTTACCAGATTTATACGATACCGATAATAGTAATGGTGATTCTGAGGGTATTGGTAATTGGTGCCTTATGGCTAGTGGAGCTTACTCAGGTAATTCAAACAGACCTTCAGGGTTTTCTGCTTGGTGCAAGGAAGATTTAAACTGGGATACCGCTCAAGTTTTAATCATCGGGCAAACCGGAAACTACACTCTTAATCCAGCAAGCACCAATCAAAATGAATTTTTCAGAGTAAACACAGCATTAAGCAACGAGTACTTTTTAATTGAAAACAGGCAATTGGTAGGCAGAGATACTGACTTACCTGGTCACGGTTTGGCCATTTGGCACATCAACACAACCAAAACAAATTCATTTGGGAATAGAGTAAACGGTGACGAAACACTGAAAGGTGTTGACTTAGAAGAGGCAGATGGAAATGATGACTTAGACAATGAAGTGAACAGAGGTGATGCAGGAGATTTATTTCCTGGAACTTCAAACAGAACGGTTTTTGCCGACAGCACAACACCAAGCGCTCAAAATTATTTATTAGGGAATACCGGGTTGGAAATAAGAAACATTGCAGAAACGGTAGGCGGTCCAATACGCTTTAGTTTTGGAAGAGCTCCGGGTCCTCCATGTGCCGCTTCAACTACTTTTACTGCTAATACCGGGTCATTTGATGATGGCAGTGGCCCAGGCTTAGAATACGTAAATAACCAAACTTGTGCGTGGCTCATAACCCCAACTGCTGGCACCGTAACACTTAGCTTTTCTGCTTTCGACATTGAACCAATAAACGACACAGTTACGGTTTATGACGGTGTAAACATCAATGCTCCTTTACTTGGAAGATTTAGTGGAAACACTATTCCGCCAAACTTAACTTCCACGTCCAATGCAATGTTTGTTCAATTTAAAACGAATGCTACGATAGATGGTCCAGGATTCGACGCTTCATTCATTACCAACACTTCTACATCACCTTGCTCGGGCTTAACCAACTTAACAGCTGCGAGTGGTTCCATTAACGACGGAAGTGGAACTGCTAACTATCAAAATAATGCTAACTGCTCTTGGTTAATTCAACCGGCAGGCAGTCCTGCAAGCATTACCCTGAACATGAACTCAATAAACTTGGCAGACATTCAAGATATGGTCCGAGTATATGATGGAACATCCAACACAGCTCCGGTAGTTGGAAACTTCTTTTTAAATAATGCTGGATCTCCCGCAATTGCCTACAGCGGTAGCATGTTTGTAGAATTCACTTCAAATGCTGCAAATACTGCAGCAGGATGGGATGCAAGCTACTCTAGTTCTAGCACCTTCTGCTCACCTAACACGACTTTTACCGCAGCCTCAGGAACATTTACGGATGGCTCTCAACTTGCATCAAACTATCTTAACAATACAGATTGCAGCTGGTTAATTCAGCCTACAGGCTTAGTAAATCGGGTCATTAGTTTAAGACTTAGTCGATTCGCAACGGAGTTAGGAAATGATACCTTGACTATTTACGACGGAACAACTACAGCTGCTCCAATTTTAGGTACTTTCTCAGGCAGTTTAGGCGGGTTAACAACGGTAACTTCTACAGGAATAGCCATGTTGGTTACCTTTAAAACCAACGGATCTACAACTGCAACTGGTTGGAATGCAATTTACAACAATATTCCTACTCCTACTTGTTCAGGAAATACAAACTTAACCGCAGCAAGTGGAACATTTGATGATGGCTCCGCAACTACTTCCAACTATTCAGACAACCTCAGTTGCTCTTGGCGAATCCAACCAACGGGAGCAGGAAGAATTACCTTAAACTTTAACCGCTTTAACACGGAAGGTAATTTTGATTTTGTGACTGTTTATGACGGGCCTAATTCTAGTGCCCCGATCTTAGGCGCATTCTCAGGAAATAGTATACCGCAGCAAGTTATTTCTGGGGGTAATTCCTTGTTCGTAGAGTTTACATCTGATGGTAGTAGCAATTTTACTGGGTGGGAAGCTAATTACACCTCCATTACCTCACAGTGCTTTCCTCTGATCAACTTAATTAGCACCACTGGGAATGTAGCAGACGGGAGTAATGCAAACAACTATCAAGATAACTTGTCCTGCTCTTGGTTAATCCAACCTGCAAGAGCTGCATCAGTTACGGCAACTTTCAATACATTGGGCATTAACAACTCAGGAGATACTCTTTACTTTTACGATGGAATCAACAATTCAGCACCTCTAATTACAAAAATCACCGGAAATACTATTCCGCCGACTGTTGTTGCTAGCACAGGTCAAATGTTTGTAGAGTTTATTACAGACGGAGCAGCAAATGATGCTGGTTGGGATTTTGACTATACTTCTATTATTCCACCAACCTGTTCTGGATTGACTACTCTAACAGCAGCCTCAGGAACCATCGAGGACGGCAGTTTGACTAACAATTATGATAATAATTTAAGCTGTACTTGGTTAATACAGCCCCCGGGAACTCCTGCCGTTATTAATTTTAATATGACCAGTTTAGACCTTGCTTTTGGAGGTTTTCCGGGAGATAGGGTTAGAATTTTTGATAATGCTGCGGGAACCGGTTTCCCGATTAGAACATTTACAGGAACTTTCACCGGTAATACGGTAAGTTCTTTCACTGGAGTGATGCTTATTGAATTCACCACAAACGGAAACACTACCGGACAAGGATGGGAAGGGAATTACAGTTCTTCTTCCTCACTTTGTGTGCCGTTAACAACGTTTACCAATAATAATGGAAATTTTACAGATGGTTCCCCTTTTGGCCAAAACTATGCCAACAACAGCGATTGCAGTTGGCTAATACAACCGGCAACTCCAAATCTTGCTATCAGTCTTCAGTTTTTCCAATTCTCTACCGAGCTAAACAATGACACGGTTACCGTATATGATGGAGCAACCACGAACGCCCCTATTTTAGCAACTATTTCCGGAAACAGTCCAACAATTCCTACATTACTTTCCTCAGGAGGTGACATGTTGGTGACGTTCAAAACAAACGGATCTGTAGTAGGAACAGGTTGGAGAGCATTTTATAATACGCAACCAATACCTGCATGCAGCGGAACAACAACGTTAACCGCAAGCACAGGAACATTTGATGACGGAACCTCTGCCACCGCTAATTACTCACCAAACTTAAATTGTTCATGGCTGGTGCAACCGGCAGGGGCGAGTTTGGTGACCTTAACTTTCAATCGATTTGACACGCAGAACAATGGCGACTTTGTATCGGTTTACGACGGAACCAGCAACAGTGCACCGTTAATTGGGACGTACAGTGGCAGTGCAGTTCCACCGGCAATTAATTCATCAGGAAGTAGTCTTTTTCTTGAATTCACTTCCAATGGATTTTTTGAACTATCAGGTTGGGAAGCAAGCTACAACTCCACAAATTCTCAATGTTTCAGTAACCTTTCAGTAACAGCTTACAATGGAAATATTGAGGACGGTAGTGGAACCGCTAACTATCAAGACAACTTAGGATGTTCTTGGTTGATAGAGCCACCGTTGGCAACATCTATCACCGCTTCATTTAACACATTCAATGTAAGTAACCCAGGAGACACTCTTTTCTTTTACGATGGAAATAGCTCTACTGCACCTCTACTTGCCGCATACACCGGAACAACAATTCCGGCTAACGTTACCTCTACAGGTAACCAGCTGTTTGTTGAATTTGTAACAGATGGCTCTGCGAACAGCACTGGTTGGGATTTTGACTACACCACCACTATTTCTGTGAGTTGTGCAGGAACAACCAATCTTACAGCGGCCTCTGGAACTTTTGATGATGGAAGCTCACTTACCGCGAACTATGATAACAATTTATCTTGCGAATGGCTGATCCAACCAACAGGCAATCCTGCTAGTATTAACTTTAATTTAAATCGAATAAACTTAGCCAACTTTGGAGATAGAATTCAAATTTTTGACAATGCTGCGGGAACAGGTTTCCCGATTGGAAATTATTTTGGTACGAATTTGGGTACCACAACTACTTCCTTCTCCGGAGTAATGTTGGTTCGGTTTATTTCAGATGGCTCCAATACAAGTACAGGTTGGGAAGCAAATTATAGTTCATCTGCAGGTTTTTGCCAGCCAAATACAACATTCACTGCAAACACCGGTAATTTCACAGATGGCTCACCATTTGGCCAAAATTATTTAGACAATACAAATTGTGAATGGTTAATTCAACCCACCGCACCAAATGTGGCAGTTCGATTAAACTTTTTTGGCTTCGACACAGAAGCAATAAACGACACGGTTACTATTTATGATGGGGCGACGACAGCTGCACCCATACTTGGAACATTTTCGGGAAATACAACACCACCGATAGTTACCTCAAGCGGAGGCAGCATGCTAGTTACTTTTAAATCAAATGGATCTATCACTGCTGATGGATGGCGTGCTTTTTATAATACGCAACAAATACCTGCTTGTGCAGGAACGACAACGTTAACCACTGCAACTGGAACATTTGATGATGGGAGTGCTCCTTTTGCCAACTATGTATCTAACAGCAATTGCTCGTGGTTAATTGCCCCCACAGGTGCACTCAATGTTGACTTAACCTTCTCAAGGTTTAATACAGAAGCCAACTTGGATTTTGTAAATATTTACGATGGAAATAGCAGTGCAGCTCCTTTATTGGGTTCTTATTCAGGAGCAACTTTACCACCAGTAACAAACTCTAGTGGCGGAGCGCTGTTTGTTGAATTCACTACCGACGCAGGACTAAATTTAACAGGTTGGGAAGCGAGTTACACTTCATTTAATACAGTAACCGTAGATGTACCACAAGACACAGTATTCATTAACGCCGGAATAGGTAGCACTAATACACTCAACCTTTCTTCTAACGTTGCCTGGACTGTTTCTGACAATGCACCTTGGTTAGTTGCTACGCCAGTTAACGGAAGTGGAAATGCAACGATTAACCTACTTGCCATTCAGGCCAACATTGGACCAGAAAGAAGTGCACAGCTAATTATAAACTCAACAATCACTGCAGATGCAGATACCATAATTGTTATTCAGCGAACCTCCGGCAGGTTTTTAACTGCAGCTCCTGATACTTTGTTTTTTAGTGGAAATGCTGCGCCCAACCAATCAGCAACCATCAGCTCAAATGTTTCTTGGACATTGACACCGGACCAAGCCTGGATTATGGCCACTCCTTCAGCAGGTTCAAACAATGGAAGCTCATCAATTATGGTGCAAAATAATTCAAGTAATCAAGTCAGAACTAGTTTTGTGTTAGCAACGGGAACTCTTGGTGCAGCCAATGATACAATTTGGATTGTTCAGGACACAGCGGCTACCAATAATAACCCTACTCTTTCTTTAGACAAAATGAACATCACCTTAGCGCAAGCAATGGGAAGTTCTGATGTGTTTACCGTAAATTCAACTACTTCTTGGCAAACCACATCTGGTGCCGCTTGGTTAACCGTGACAAACCCGGCAATCACAAATGACACTCAAAGTGTTACTGTAACTGCGAACAGCATGAATTTAGCTCCTCTCCCAATAGCGACATATGTTGCAGTGCAAGATGTAGCAGGAACTTTATTTGATACCGTATTTGTATTCCAGGCAGGAACAGCTCCAATTCTAATTGGCTCGCCGGACACCGTATTACTGGGTGCAACATCAGGAAGTACAGGAGTTTTAAATGTAGGTTCTACAGGAATATGGACAGGTGTGGAAGGAGACCCATGGTTCTCTCTTTCTCAAAATACAGGAACCGGTATTACAACTGTAAACCTTACGACAAACTCAGCAAACATTGGTAATTCCAGGTTATTTTCATTTGTGGCATTAGCTGACGCTGCCAATGGTTTAACGGATACAATAATTGTTATTCAAGATACTGTCACCTCAGGTTTAGTCACAACCCCAGATACCTTGCGACTAGGATCTGCAGTAGGTAGCTCAGCAAGTTTTAATGTGAGCACTAGCTTAACTTGGACGGCAACACCCTCTGCTAGTTGGATTACTGCAACTCCTGACAACGGATCAGGGAGTTCCTCAGTATCTGCAACAGCTGCTGCCAATCCAGGAATCACAGACCGAATAGCATACATAGAGGTAGCTACAACAGGTGGAGCGTTAAACACAGATACCGTTTGGGTAATTCAGGAAGGTTTTGTGGCCAACTTGGCAGTTAATCCACCAACCATTAACCTTGGATTTACAACAGGAAGTAATGAAACAGTAAATATTATTAGTAATACGTCTTGGACAATCACAAACCCAGCATCTTGGTTAAATGTTTCATCAACTTCGGGAATTAATGACCAGGTACTCACAATAACTGCAAATTCGGATAACTTGACAGGAACAGCAAGAACTGCAACAATCTTAGTCGACGGCATTGGTGCAGTTACCACCTCAATTACAGTAAATCAAATTGATGGAAGCCCACCCACCTTTATCTCTTCTAAGGATACCGTTTTTGTCGAAAATGTTCAAGGAAGTACAGGAACGTTCTCAGTGCTTTCAAATGCGAATAGTTGGACCTTGACAGAAAACACCTCTTGGTTATTGATTAATCCAACTACTGGCTCTCAAACGCAAAGAATTACTGCACTGGTAGCAACCAGAAATGTTTTTGGAGCAACTCGATATGCAAACATAACAGCTAGTTCTAACGGATTCTCAGATTTTACCGTGGTAGTTGCCCAAAAAGAATCAGATCCGATTTTCCAAATTGCACCAGATTCAATTTTAATAGGGGCTGACTCTTCAGATTTTGCAGAATTCAACATTAGCTCAAACATGCCAAATTGGAACATTAGTGAAGGTGCTACTTGGTTAACCATCTCTCCGGAAAATGGAGCATTTACGCAAAGAGTAAAAGCTACTGCTGTTGCGAGAAATACATCAGGAGCCCAAAGAAATGCAATAGCGACAATCTCTGCGCCACCGCTAGTTCCACAAACCATTAAAATTGTTCAGGATACTATTAGAACTATTGGTATTGAAAGTGCTGATTTTGAAATTGACCTAAGTGTGTATCCAAACCCATCTAATGGACAAGTTACAATACAATTTGGAAAAAATCAGTTAACAGGAAAACAAGCAACTATTCATTTGTTTAATTTAATTGGAGAGGAAATACCAGTTCAAGAGAACTTCTCTAGCAAGAATAAAATATTCTTGAATTTAGAAAATCATGCTTCAGGTATCTATTTCCTATCTATTGAATTGAATGGAAAAACGGTAAATCGAAAGCTAATTTTAACAGATTAAACTCCAAAGGTTCTTATCAAAGCCCTAATTTATTATGATTAGGGCTTTTTTTTGCCCCTCACTAATCACTTCCTAAATCAGAATCATTGATTACCTTTGTTGCCTTGTGAACAACCCCCTGTAAGGATGAAGATTAACAATTTTTTAAAAACCATATTGCTGCTTTTCATAACGGCAACAGCATATCAAAATGCCCAAGCGCAATTTTGTGCTAGCTCAACTACATTAACAGCTTTGAATGGTACGATTACCGATGGAAGTGGAAGTGCAAATTATGCCAACAACACAAATTGCACTTGGTTAATTCAGCCGATGGGAAACCCGGCGAACATTACATTTGCAATGGACACCATTAACCTATCTGGAAACATAGATGCAGTAAGGGTATACGATGGGACAAGTGCAGCAGGAGTTTTAATAGCAATCTATCGAGGTAATAATTTAGGAAATGCAGTTATTGCAAATAGTGGAAGTATGTTTATTGAATTTACTTCAAACGGCTTTGGCAATGCTCAAGGTTGGGCTGCAAGCTATACCAGTGCGTCAAGTAATTGTCAACCAAATACAGTAGTTACTGCAAATAATGGAGCTTTTACAGATGGTACCAGAAATGGATTTAATTATGCTGACAATACGAATTGCGAATGGCTCATACAACCAGCTGCACCGGGAGTTTTTATTGAGCTGAACTTTAGCAGATTTCAAGTAGCAGGGGGAGACTCTCTTATCCTTTATGATGGAGCGAATGCATCGGCACCTGTGCTTGGTATTCTATCAGGGAATAATAATCCTGGAACATTTCAATCTAGCGGTGGTAATTTATTTGTGCGTTTTGTAACCAACTCGATTGGTGTCGCAAATGGATGGAGGATTGTTTACAATACTCAACCGATTCCTTTTTGCAGTGGGTTAACAACGCTTTCAGCTCCTAGCGGAGTATTTAGCGACGGTAGTTTACCATTTAGCAATTACATTTCAAATAGTAGCTGTGAATGGCTCATTCAACCTCCCGGAGCCGTATCAGTTGACTTACAATTTAATTATTTTTCGACGGAAGCGAACTTTGATTTTGTCACTGTTTATCAAGGAACAGATAATAGTGGCGTCGTACTGGGTTCGTTTTCTGGCAATAGAATTCCCCCATCAATTACAAGTACCACAGGGGCTATGTTTGTAGAGTTTAATACAGATGCATTTATAAACGCTACTGGATGGGAGGGTGCTTATTCCTCTAGCAATACGGCAATTATTACTGCGGCCGTAGACACTATTTACCTAAATGCCGGAGCCGGAAGTATAGCCTCATTTCAACTTAACGCAAATGCCAGTTGGACATCAACAGACAATCAAAGTTGGCTGGTCTCAACCCCAGTAAATGGCACGGGAAATCAAACCATAAACTTATTAGCTATTCAAGGAAATGTAGGTCCAGAAAGAACTGCTGAATTATATATAAATGCCCCATCAGGAAATGGGGGCGATACTGTAATAGTGATACAGAGATCATCTGGTAGGTTTTTAGAAATTCATACTGACACGCTTTTCTTTAACGCAACGAATGTCGCAAATCAAAATTTCAATTTACTTGCTAACGTATCTTGGACTAGCAGCGTATCTGATCCATGGATTTCTTTAACTCCTGCAAGTGGAAGCAACAATGCAGCACCTCAAGTAAGTGTCGCAAATAATACAACAAAACAGATTCGAAACGGCTACATTGTCATTTTGGGAACCCAAAACGCAGGTAATGATACCATTTTTGTACAACAGGACTCCTTACAACAAAACTTTTTTGCAAGTCCAAATAGTATAACCTTAAACTCTGCTACAGGAAGCAACGACTCTATTCAGCTCAGCAGCGACTCCAGTTGGACTGCAACAACAACTGCTAATTGGTTGAGTATATCTCCAAATAGTGGCAACAGCTCTTCTACTATTGTAATCTCAGCTACAACAGCTTCTCCCACTGCCCAAAACAGAACTGCTGCAGTTGTTCTCAGCAGTTCCAATGGACTTTTTACCGATACGGTAAATGTTGTTCAACTTGGAATACCACCTTCCCTATCCACCAATCCGGACACTGTTGTCCTGCAAAGTGATACGGGATTGTTTGCAACTATAAATGTTAGTTCAACTGGTACATGGAATGTTCGTATACAGCAACCTCTGTTTGAGTTAAGCAGCAACTCAGGCTCAGGTAACGGTAGCATTACAGTTAAAACCATATCGGTTAATCAAAGTGGCGCTGACATTGTAACCTTAGTGCTATTTACAGACCCTATAAATAATCTAACCAGTACAGTAGTAGTTGTTCAGAAAACCTTAATTAGAGCGTTAACGGCTAACCCTGACTCCTTGTTCTTGGCTCCTAGTTCAGGAGAAAGTTCAACAATCTATGTTAGTTCAAATACTTTTTGGGCGGCTAATACCTCAGCAACTTGGTTGAATTTAAGTAAAACGAGTGGAAATGGAAATGACACCTTAACTGTATCCACAACATCGGAAAACAGAACCGGTAATATAAGAACTGCGACAGTAGTCGTAAACCTTCCAGGTGGGAGAATTGCAGATACCATTGTTGTTACTCAATTTGACGTTTCTTCAAACTTTGCATTGTTTTCTGTGGACACCTTATTTTTGGCGAACACCTCAGGTAGTTTTGCAGATTTTAGCGTGATTGCGAATGGTAATTGGACGTTGACAGAATCGACTGTTTGGTTGGCATTAAATAAAACCAGTGGCACCAATACGGAAGTTGTAACGGCTAGAGCAGGATCTAATAATTTATTTGGAGCTCCTCGTTATGCGACAGTTACTGCGAACTCTATTGGAAACTCCAACCGGAAACTAGTCGTTGCTCAACTCGGAGCTACATTAATCTTTAGCTATGCACCAGATAGTTTAGTTCTCGGAGCAGACTCTGCATCTTCAGGGAAATTTAACATCACATCTAATTTGCAAAGTTGGAATGCAAGCACAACTGAGAACTGGTTATCGGTTACTCCAACAACCGGATCGCTTACCGCAGAAATTACAGTGACAGCAATAAAACCCAACACTACGAGCATCCCAAGGTCGGGCACAGTAAGCATTAGCTCTCCGCCATTTACACCCTTAATTGCTAAAGTTATTCAAGACACAGTTCGATCAATTGGAATTAAAGAAAGAGCTTTAGAACAGCAAGTTTCAATTTTCCCTAACCCAAGCACCGGCCAACTGAACATACAGTTTAATTCAGGTATTGATATAGCAAATGCTAGCATCGAAATATTCGATATTCTTGGAAAGTCGACGGGTATTAGGTTAGATGAGATTTCGAAGGAACAATTACTGCTGAACCTAGCTGAACTAGACAAAGGCTTTTACATCGTTAGAATAAGTATCGGCCAAAAAAGTGTGGCTAAAAAGATTCTCCTACTAGCAAAATAATGACAAATACGTTTAACGTAAAAAAGGGAATATGCTAAGCGTATTCCCTTTTTTGTATTTGCAAGATTATACCTTACACTTTCATAATATCTGCTTCTTTGGCTACTAAAATCTTATCCACTTTAGAAGTAAATTCATTTGTTAACTCTTGAATTGTGTCCTCCACAGCTTTTGCTGAATCTTCAGAAAGTCCATCCTTCTCTAATTTTTTAATTTCATCGTTCCCATCCTTTCTTGCATTTCGAATTCCAACTTTTGCGTGTTCAGCTTCTGCCCTTGCCTGTTTCGCTAAGTCTTTTCTTCGCTCTTCAGTTAACTGTGGAACGTTAATTAAAATCATTTCTCCGTTACTTTGAGGGTTTAAACCTAAGTTAGAGTTAATGATAGCTCTCTCGATAGGCTCCAAGGAAGACTTCTCCCACGGCTGTATGGTTAATGTTCTGGCGTCCATAGTTCCCACATTAGCGATTTGAGGTAACGGTGTCATTGATCCATAATAATCTACCATCACACTTCCTACCATACTAGGACTAGCTTTCCCCGCTCTAATTTTTATGAGTTCTTTATCTAAGTGCTCCATCGATTTTTGCATTGATTCTTTCAACGAATCAAGTATAAAGTCTATTTCCTCTTCCATTTGAATGATTTTATAAAATGAAATTAATGATTTGTCCTTTTAAAATTGAACAAGTGTTCCAACATTTTGCTCTCCGGCCACTACCTTCTTTAAATTTCCTGGAGAGTTCATGTCAAAAACTACAATGGGTAATTTATTTTCGTTGCACAAGGTAAATGCCGTCATATCCATTACATTTAAGCCTTTTTCATATACTTCAGAAAATGAAATTGTGTCAAATTTAACAGCATCTGCATTTTTTTCCGGGTCTGAGTCATAAATTCCATCTACTCTTGTTCCTTTTAAAATTACGTCTGCCTCAACTTCAATTGCACGCAAACTAGCAGCAGTATCAGTTGTAAAATATGGATTACCTGTTCCTGCGCCAAAAATTACGACTCTACCTTTTTCTAAATGTCGAACAGCTCTCCTTCGAATATAAGGTTCTGCAATCTGCTCCATTTTTATAGCAGTTTGTAGACGGGTAAAAACATCGTATTTCTCTAGCGCAGACTGAAGCGCCATTCCGTTGATTACTGTAGCTAGCATTCCCATGTAATCACCTTGTGCTCGATCAATTCCTCCGTCAACGGCTTGTATACCTCGAAAGATATTTCCGCCTCCTATGACAATTGCTACCTCGACACCGGCCCTTACAATTTCCTTTATTTCCTTTGCATACTGATCTAATCTATTGTGATCGATTCCAAACTGCTTCTCACCCATTAGCGCTTCTCCACTCAATTTTAGAAGTATTCTTTTGTAAGCCATAAATTTTATTTTGAT
>Ga0206129_10000162_pt1 | contig 115060 bp, 141 predicted proteins | sample Helgoland_Spring_8_FD_148616 | JGI IMG/M metagenome (GOLD analysis project Ga0206129, IMG submission 148616) | Pelagic subsurface seawater microbial communities from Kabeltonne, Helgoland, North Sea - Helgoland_Spring_Bloom_20160502_2 | ecosystem: Environmental > Aquatic > Marine > Epipelagic... | reverse complement strand
CTTGACAATGTAGTTTTGTGCGTTATGATTTAACGTATGAATAAAAATAATCTTCAATCAACTTATTGTATGCTTGAATCTTTTGTTGAATCTGGCGAAATAACTGATTTGCGCAAAACATATTTTGAGAAAATAGCTCTCCCAGAAATGCGTGAAGTTAATCCAGAGTGGAAGCCCAAAACAATACAAGAGGCTTATTTAATTTTAAAAAATTATCTTAATAAAGAAAAAAGCAGCAAACCAAACTTTTTTTGTTGACATTGATTAAATTTTAGGCATTATATGTTGTATGTCTAAAAAAACAAAACCAGGTGCTGATTTAAGAGCGCCGAATCCAACAAAGAGAAAACTCATGGGACGCTCAAGCGGCGCACTTGTCCACAACGATCATGTCGGTCATTTGGTGACTCCAAAGATTGACAAGGCCATCAAAAAAAATCTGGACAAGAAATGACTGTAAATATAAAACAATCATGATGAGATATAAAGATGTTGAATTTAGACCAGCAACCGTGGACCGCCGCGCCGAGATTGTTGCTTGGACTTATAGCGAGAGCTTAGACAGGGAAACTTGTATTACTCTCTGTTGGATCATGCAAGACAACGAAGGTTGCTATATGAGAACTATCGGGAATCGATATGTTGAGTATGAAGATATGGAAGCATTGAATCACGTTGCTAAATATGCAATGAGATCTTTGAATATACAACTTGAATTTGAGGAAAGATTATGAGTGAAGTAATATATATAATTACCGCAGTAGTTTCAGTTGCTGCATTCTCTAGATTTGTGTGGTGGGTAGTTAATGTTAATCCAGAGAAGAAGAAATAATTATGAAAAAGTCGTTTAACGAACAAAGGACCAAGGACGGCTCGCTCGAATTAATCGAGAAGATTACTATTGGTGTATTTTCAGTGTGCATTTTTGTATGCCTCTGTATCTGGTTGAGTTGTCTATAAATTATGAAAATTACAATAGAGCATTACGAAGAAAAGGTTACATACGAAAGTAAACACGATTCAATGGGGATGACTGTCCTGACCGAGAAGTTGTACAGTCTGTGCGTTGCCGCGGGGTATCATCCAGATTCTGTAGGTGAGTCCTTTTTTGAAAAAGGTCGAGAAATGACAGAGCATCTTTATCCAGATGATAAAATCGAAGTTGATTTTGATTCTGCTGAAGATGTAGTGTCTTCGGGTGTCTCTGATCCAATTCAAGGTAGTTGGGCTGGATGGCCAGATGTTGTAGTTAAAAGCCGATACAATGAGGAACGAAAATTCACTATCATATCTAAGAATTGTGTTGAGTATTCCTTTGAAGATGATGGTCATGTTGGATGTTCTCGAAAGGATGATGGTAGCTTAGACTCAGTTGACCCAAGTGGTGGACCGTATATTGCTGTAGGTACAAATCTCAGTAAAGTTCATAAGGAGTTAGAAGGCTTAACTGTTATAAAGATCAAACGCGATAAATCGAGAATGGGTACTTACTATCTCACAGTAAAGTAATAAAATGGAAAATACACCAGACAATTGGGTAGTAGTAAAAGTCGGAGAAGGAATCTATAAAGTCCTTGCGGGCTGGAGCGGTGGATATCTCGATGGTGATAGTTGGAAACTTAATAGCGGTATCTCTGAAGTAAAAGACGATGGTGGTCATTGGCTATTCATTGGCGAAAGCGGCAGTGTCTATAAGTGTCACAAAGAAGGTTACGGTACTAGAATGAATAACTATGGTATCCTTAAACAATTACTTGAAATAGATGGCACTGAACTAATGGATGAAAAAACAGATTGGATGAAATTAGTATGAATGAATACGAAGAAAAACAAAATGCATGGCAAGAAGCGACTGACAATTGGGTTAAGTTGACTCTTGAGAAGTATGATAGATTCGAACCTGACGAACTGACTCAAGTCTTTATGCGAGGTCCGTTTGCTGGATGGAGTGAGCGTATGGTTCTCGAGTTAGCGATGGGTATGGATGATGCAAATAAGAAAGTACCGAGACACAAATAATTATGAAATATATATCAGAGAATATTAAACCCTTAGCACTTATCGCGATCTGCGGTTGCGTTGGATACTTTTTAGGTAGTCCTATGACTGGAATGGTAGTTGGAATTACTATCGTAGCGTCTGTCACACTATTACTATAAAATTATGCCGCGCTCTTGGATAGTAAAAAAGGTCGAATGGTGGAAACATCTGAAGTGGCGCAAGCGCGATCAAAGTAAAAAGGAACGGCAGCAATCGAAAAAAGATATACACAAACAATTATGAAAGTAAAAATCAAAGCAGAACTAGACGACGAAGCATTTAAGACTGGAGATTTTATCCAAGAATTGGGTAAGATTCAAGACCAGTATTTGGATAAGCTTGTAGCTAAAGTCAAGAAAGAGAAATGGATCGAAGGTATGGATGAGACTGAAATTCACGATTGGTTATTTGATTATTGTTTTAATGGTTGGAATAATGATAAAGACGGATTCGAAGATACATTCACGGAGTGTATCGATAAGTGTTCAAAATACGAAGTAGAGTAAAATGAGAACAATAGCATCATTAATACTCTTTTGGGCAGGTGACATGATCGCTAAGATCTTTTTGCGATACGACTGCACGGCATGGATCATGTATAAGCCATACCATAAAATAATGATCCTATCTAGTGAAATTGATAATAAACATAAAGTTTGGAAAAAGAATAATGCAGAACAAAAAAAACTTGACAATTTTTAAAATCTAAGATAAATTATGTAAATTATGAAAAAAGTAAAAATAGTAAAACCCCCAGAATTAACATACCAGAAAACTGTTCACACTTTAGTAGTGGAGGTTGATGGCGTAGTATATACAGCTTACAGAGTGGAAGATTGTAATGCCGCTGACACCGAGTTTGACGAGCGCGATAATGTTCCTCTCGAAGTACAACAAGCTATCGACGCATTGTTTTGGCATGATGAATACCATATAAATGTAATCTCTGGCGGAGAAGTATTTGAAGTCGATCCAGATGAGTATTAAATTTAAACACTTTGTTGGGGCGAATAATATCCTGATTAAATTTGAAGATGGGCGCGTTAATTTGCTACCTAAAGAACATATCTCTACATATAACCAGATAAAACAATCGCAAATAAAAGAAAAACATATTAAAAAATTTATAAATAACAAATGAAAAGAAAATTTAAAATTGTAGGTGCTGGTTATGGCGGCGAGTACGCACTCTGCACTAAAGACGCAGATTTTGTAAATAAATGGGCGAACAAAGAACATCCAGACTTAATTGAAGAGGCTTTAGATACCTTTTACGACGATGCTGATTTAGAACACGTCTTTGGAATGTATTCCGATTCTAATTTGACCGCTTACGAAATTAAGGATGGAGAAGAGGTAGAGATTGAAGAGGACATACCAGTAAGTTGCCTTATGAGCCGCGAAGCTTATATAACTGACTCTGAACATGGTTCAGTTCCAGTAATGATTTTTCACAGCGCAGAGAAAGGTGATTTTTGCAGTTGGGAATTAGAAGCCGAAGATTTCGATTCAAAACTTATTTCCGCTGCTGTTATTGAAACAGATTTTGGAGAATTTATTCAAGACCTTTACTACAATGGTGAAAAACTAGAACTCAACGATGAATACGTAGATACGAGGGGAAAAGGTTATTACGCCGAGGTTGGATGGATTAATCCAGAGTGGCACGAAAAAAGAGAAAAATTTGAAGACGAAGAATTAATCAAAGAGAATTGGAAAGAATTCTTGGAGACGATGTGAAATATTTGATAATTATATTTTAAAGAATACTGAGAAAACCCATAAATATATGACATATTACAATAAGTCTGCAAATAAGTGTAAATACATTATATGTTTGGACTTATCACAATGTTACTATCTACACTTGGGGCGACTGGCATGGGCAGTATGCTTAAGATTGTTGGTGGCGCCTTTCAGGGGATTTCAGAAGCCAAAGCAGCCAAAGAGCGCAGAGAGCTTATTAGAGATATGCAGGTTCGTGAAATGGATATTGAGTTTCAAAAAATGCTCGTTGGCGAAACCGATAAAGACACTGGTATTTTCACTAGGACTACTCGCCGCCTCATTGCTTTTATGGGGATGCTCAACTTTTTCGTCATCTCAGTACTCTGCACCTTATACCCAAATACAACCCTCGTTACTTTTACCCCTCCAGAAAGTAAAGAGCAAATCAATCTTATCTGGGGACTCATTAAGTTCCCAAGTGGAGCAGAAATCACCACAAGCATTACTACGGGACACATCGCTTTGGTCGCAATCACCACCCTTGGGGCGATAATAGGTTTTTATTTCACTCCTGGCGGCAGAAGAGGCTGATAAATGTGTAAATATTTATATGGCAGTAGGAATTTATAACCTTATAATTGAAAAAAGAGCAACTTTTTCAATAAATTTATCAATAAAAAACTCAAACGGAAGTAGTTATGACCTTTCTAATACTTCTCTATCTTCTCAAATAAGAGGTAATGCGGGTAATGGATTACAGGCTAATTTTACGATAGATGTTATTGGCGACCCAGCAGATGGCTCAGTCACATTATCACTTTCAAAAATTCAGACAGATGCCCTTTCTGTTGGCCCAAGCTCTTATGATTTATTTGTAGATAAAAGTGACGGAACTTCAGAGAAACTATTACAAGGATCAGTTACAATTGTAGAAAATGAAACGGCACTTTCCGCTAATCCGATTCCAGTAGCCAGCACTTATACGCCAAGGAGAAATGTTGGTTTTCTAAACTCTAGCCTTATAAGTACTGGGGTATCTCAATACAATTACATAGATACTGAGACCTTTTCTGGAATTGATGTGGTTGGTTTAAATGCAGTATCTGCCAATCGGGATTGTAGAGTAAGATTATATAACAGCGTAGATTATAGCGATCTAAGTAGACCATCCTTTCAAGACCCAGCCAACGGAGCTGGTTTAGTTACTGAGGTAATTTTGACCTCTGGAGAGACTGTGCAGTTTACGCCATCTCTTATTGGGTCTGTAAACAATACTACTAATAGCGGTCAATCAATGATGGTTGCTATAAGCACGACATCTGGTCAAACAGAAAGTTCCCTAACTGGTTATTTTGATATTTTACAATTCCTATAGTAAGCTATGAAAGAGTACATAGTAACTTTATGGAATCATGAGGATTTAAATTCATTCTATCATGAAATGGAAAGCTCTAGTAATTGTGATTGCTTGCCAGACAGATGTGTAGAATGTATAAATAGAAGAGAAATTAGCCGCAATACGCATTATTTTTTAGATGACGAGGAAGCATTAGCTCTTGCAAACGACGAAAGGGTTAGAAGTGTTTCTTTAACTCCAGAAGCGCTAGGTGCTAAAGTAGTACCAATAAGCAGTACCTCAAACGTTGACCCTTCTTATATATTTGGCGAATCAAATTGGGGATTAAGGACTGCTATTAATGGTTCGAACACAGATTCCTACAAATTTTATTCTTCAAATGGGGCCTTTAACTATCGAACGGCATATTTTTTTGTAGACCAACAAAAACTAGGTAACTATATTACAACGCGTTCTATATCGACATCCGAAATAGACTCCAACAAGGGCAAAGATGTCGATGTTGTTATAGTAGATGGAGATCTTGACCCCTACCATATAGAATTTAAAAAACATACATCCAGGGTAAGATCAGACGTAGAAAGATTGCCCGAAAAAATTATTGTAAGTGGTGATTCATTTCCAACTGGTAGAGTTTTAAACAGGTATTTTGATCGATTCGCGCAAACTACGCCGCTTACTCATTTCTATTCAGACGTAGAAAGCACCCCTCGTGAAGATATGGTGAGATTATACTGTTTTGGATTGACTAGTACAGACATTACATTGGCTCTCAAAAGCGGATACTATCCTAATATCGCTACAAAAACTATGCCAAAGCCATCTATACTTGATAGTGGCTATCAATATAATTTTGAGTACTCCTGCATTGATTACTCGCAATATTTCTATTCGTCACCCTCTTATAACAGTAGCGAATACTCTAATGATGGAGTCATGTCAAATGAATATAAGATTATTCCATATAGAGATGATTCTACACAGCACGAAGTAATTTCGCTTCAGTCAGATGTTCAAATTGTTTTGAATGAAGAATATGAAGGTAGATATTTTGTTAAAAATAGGCCATTAGATTTTCGTTACATATTAAATTCCGCTAGAGGGGCCTTAAATTATAGAAAATACGTTGCCCCAGATATTATACATACTTCTGACCCTTCTACATCCCTTATTAGTAGTCCTCTCCGTTTTAGAGAAGATATTTATACTGCAGCTTTTGATCTTATCTCATCAGCTTCTGGGACCTCTAATTTCGTTTACGGACCGAGCAGTAGAGTTACACAAAGAACTTGGTGGCCAGGATACAGCTACAATCCACAAAACTCGTCACAAAGTAATCATGGGATGCATGTAGCATCTATAGCCTGTGGAAATTCACAAGGATTAGCCTCTGAGTCCAATATATATAATATTAATCCGTATGAAAATAATGCTAACCTTATATTTGATTCTATCAGAGAATTTCACAATTCCAAGCCGATAAACACAGGAACGAATAGAAAAAACCCAACGGTAATTAACAATAGTTGGAAATACTCTTATACGCCACCAGAAATCGAAAACCTAACTGGTATAACATCAGAATTTAGTGAAAAATATTCCAATACTTATTCTCCGATTGGTGATGAAATTCAACTTCCTTACAGTTTAAAAGTTAGCGGAAAGATAAATGATGCAAATTATATATATGGAGCCTTTGATTCAACAAGATTGATTATAGGTGGAGCATTTACTGGTGTAGAACTAAATGGCGAAAGCTATGATGTTTCTAATCTCTTTGCACTAGATCTTTATAATAATACAATATTAAAAGACCCATTTAATTCAAACGACCTTTTCTTTGGTAAGGGCGTAGACGGACCAGTTGAAACAATAGAGGTCAACACAACATTCAGAGGCTACTACCAAACTAACACAAGCCCCGCTTCATTAGGAAAAATTTTAGTAGGAGGCGAATTTTCAAACTTTATAAATAAAAACGGCTCTTTGAGTCCAGTGTCAAATTTAATAGCCTTCGATCTTACATACGGAGGCGTTTCAGACATAAATAACCCATTATTCCAAACTTTAAACGGCAAAGTTAAAAAAATTAAGAAACAGACAAATTCGGACTTCGGCGATACATACCGTATTCTTGGAGATTTTAATCAATATAATGGATCTACACAGAACAGCATACTAATAACAGACACCTCTTTCAATAAGACTGGTATTTCAGGATATGATACGTTCGACCTTCCAACTTTGTCTAATCTTGGAAATGCCGTTATAAATGATTTTTCAGAATCTACTAGGGCTGATAGATTCACAATGAACCACTCAATGGTCATTGTAGGAGATTTTAATCAAGTAGGAGAGCATTCTTGTCAAAATATATGCGCTATAGATCCTACTGGAGGCGTAGTTGTTGAATTTCTTGAAAACTTTTCTGGTACTAATGGAGAAATCCGTTCAATAGTCAATCAAACCAACATACTTAATGTTGATTCCCAGTATATAGTATTAGGCTCTTTTACTTCTGGGAATAACACAAACTCTCCTTATTCCTGCAGATATAATTTGCGTACAGGAGCATCTGTAGATCAATATTCAAACTTTACTGTTAACGGTCCAGTGACAAAGATGGTAAGCGATTTTAATAATGGTTATTACCACTTGTATGGAGAGTTTACTCAGGTAAATGAAAAAGATATTAATAATGGGCTTCCTTCTTCTTATTGCTATGTAAAAAGATTCGGGTGGCATACGGACGACGTTCCTGGCTTACAAAATGCGTGGAGGCTTGAGCCTGTAATAAATCAAAAAACTTTAACTGGACTAGGTAATGTAGACTGCGCCATATCAATTAATAAGACTTATGCTCTAATTAAAAATAGATCTGAACCTCAAGATTTCGCGTTTAAGTCCAAGACGCCCGCTTTATATGTTTTGGGCGAAACTCTACCAGGACACGATAAAAGCCTTGTTGGGCTTATCTCAACTTTTCATGATATAGATATAGATCTGCTCGAAGATTTTGGGCAGCAGGAGCAATTTGCAGGTTATAACTTCAATATTACCCTAGACTCCGTCAATTCCGACATGGAAGACTGTATTGAAGATGGGATAGTTATAATTAATGCCGCAGGTAATGATAATAACTTATTAGTTCCATCGGGGCATATAAATTATGCCAAAGTCATTGGCTCTATACCCACGAACTATTCTTTCCCTTTTACTGGCTCTACTCCTCTTTTCAGCAACTTAGAATTCAATTCAGCTGGCGCTCCTCAGTCCGTGGGCATTAATGTGGGATCATTAGCTGCGAATAGAGAAGAAACGGGTCAAATAAACAGAAGCTTTTTCTCTAATTATGGTCCACAAGTTCATGTTTATTCTCCTGGAGAAAACATTATTGGAGCCGTCAATAGCGGAGGAGGTTCATTTAAAGTGTTGGACTCTTACTATTCAAAAAAGAATGGAACAAGTATGGCATCACCTCAAGTTTGTGGAATAGCTGCGCTCTATTTGGAAAAATATCCAAATTTAAAGCATGAAGATATTTCCAATATTATGCAATCTAGATCAGAGAGAGATGAAATGTACGATCCAGATCCAAGTGAAGAAAGTTATCCAAACGTTCCTTTAAATAACGTCAACCTTTATGATTCTAATAATTTTATTCCTAAATATTGGAACTATGAAAAATTGAACTCATTTTATAGAATAGTATATCCACAAAGAGTGTCCCCAGAGAGAACTCCTAAGGGAGTTTTATATCCAAAATCTAAAAATAGATTTCTATAATGAGCATACCTGTAATAGTTTATGGAGAAGATTCTGCTTCAGTTATACTCAATTCACCTTCAACCGCCTCGATATCTCTATCTGATAATAATCAGATAGAAGTAGTAGCGTCTAGCGCAAATACTACTACGATTACAGCAAGTCCCAATGTCAGTATTACTTTAATACTTTGAATTTTTTGTGTATATATATAATATAGATACAAGCAACTCTAACTAATAGTAGCTCCTCCTACGGGAAAATAATTAAATTAATATAAAATATCATGCCATTAATATATATAACACTAGCACTCGTTGCAGTTTACTTAGGAGATAAGGCTCTTAAGGCGTACAAATCCAAGAGACTTAAACCTAAGGCAAAAAGAGCTAGAAATAAGAAGGGTAGATTTGTAGCCGACAACCCCAATACAAGCAAGAATGAAGCTTGGATAGGAGGAAAATCACCCAAAAAAAATCCTAAAAAGGTTATCAAGAAAAAGTAAATTCATGACATAGTTTTTTGTTTGATCTCGGCTCTGTGTGCATATAATAATGCATACATGAACTACAAAGACTTAGAAAACTTAGTTATTGATTGGGCTGAAGATAGAGATATTTTTGCAAACTCTAACCCAATCAAGCAAATAGGCAAAACTCAAGAAGAGCTTGACGAGACTCTAGAGGCTTTGAATAAGCTTAGCTTACTCTCTAATCCGCAAAACTTAATAGCTAAATCTGAGGCTATGGCAGAAGTTAAAGATGGCATTGGAGATATGATCGTAACAATCATTTTATTGTCAGAAATGGTTGGAGTAAAAATGGAAGACTGCTTACAGTCAGCTTACGATGAGATAAAGGATCGCAAAGGAAAAATGGTTGACGGTCTTTTTGTCAAAGAGGGATAATATGAAGCCTATTATTTTTCTTGACATGGATTCTGTGATTGTGAATTGGACAGATCCAGTCGCTAAATATCTAGATCTTGACATAGATGGAAGCATTCCTAGAGAAGTATCAGAACTTACTACAGAAAGTCAGCAGAAAGAGATTGACGAGCTTATGGAGAGTTATCTTTTTTGGATTTCCCTAAAGCCATTTTCATGGAGCGAAGCTTTAATTAAAAGGGTTTCAGAAATGGGGGAGCTATATTTTCTTTCAAAGGCGAGGCCTAACTCTCCATGCTTTGGAGGCAAAATTGATTGGATTAAAAAATACTTTCCAACCTATAAGGATAGGCTTATCGTTACGTCGAAAGATAAGTTCGTCTGTGCTTGCCCCAATAACTTTCTCATCGATGATGACGATAGACATAAGCTCCTCTGGGAAAAGAGGGGTGGTAAATTCTTTCATTGGCAAGAGATTAGGCAAAAAGATTTTTGTGATTCAGAATTTAAAAAAAGGCTTGTAGGAATACAGCTTTTAGTAGATACTTATAAACATGGGCTATAAGGAACTAGATAAATTTGTACCTAAAGGTTGGGGATATGAAGAATGGATAGTCAACAATGAGAAGTATTGTGGCAAAATCTTGTTTTTTGTGAAAGGCAAGAAATGCTCTTGGCACTTTCATAAGTTGAAACATGAGACCTTTTATATACAAGAGGGGTCGTTAAAAGTTACATACGGCTTTGACGAGGACATTTTAAAATCTAAAACAATTATTCTAAACAAAGGTGATATATTTGAAGTTCCGATTGGCCTCGTCCATCAAATGGAAGCCATTGTAGATACAAAAATGTTTGAGTTTTCTACTCAGCATTTGGATGAAGATAGTTATAGAATAACTAAAGGAGATTAGTGAAGAAGATTTTATTGACAGGATCAAAAGGATTTGTTGGATCTAGGTTTTTAGAACTTATGTCTGACAGTTACGAGATTGTTACTTTAGATAAGGATGAGGCTCATCTACTGAATGCCTCTCTACTAAAGGAGGACATAGATTGCGTATTCCACATTGGCGCAGAGACGGATACTATATCTAATAATCTTCAAGAAATTTTTACATACAACTCTCTCTTTTCTGACAATCTTATTGAGTTATCTTTATCCTTAAACATACCAGTAATTTTTTCCTCCTCCGCTTCCCTTTATGGCAATGGCAATAATGTCCCTATGAACCCCTATGCTTGGAGCAAATGGGTTACAGAAAACAAGTGGCAGGGCCATCATCTTTTTACAGCTCTGAGATATTATAATGTATTTGGAATTGGAGAGCATAATAAAGATATTAAGATGACTTCGGTTCTTTACCAATACCTACATAAAGATAAATTCACTTTGTTTGATGGGCGACCCAAAAGAGATTTTGTATATGTAGATGATGTCGTAGATGCGAATATCTATGCTTTTGAAAATAAGCTTCATGGAGTATTTGACGTAGGGACTGCAACTGCTAGACCTTTCGAGGACTTCGCAGAAATACTAGGCAAGGAAGTTCAATACATACAAAACCCAATTAAGTCTCAGTACCAAAATTATACTTGCGCAGATGAACGAAAGTTCTTGACAGGTTGGAAACCCCAATATACATTGGAGTCTGCAATCAAGAATGTCATCGCCTACTATAATGTATAAAAAGGATACTGGACAAAACTTACTTAGATATAAATTCAAGGAACATAAATTTTTAGTCTTCGATTATGAAACTGAAAATTTAAATCTTTGCTGTTTAAATAAGCCTTGGGAACTTGGCTATATAGTCGTGCAGAATGGAGAGGTCATAGAAAAGGTCAATGACCGAATACTATGGAAAGATCTAAATGTATCCGAAGACGCAAAACGTATCACTAAGTTCGACATAGAAGAATACAAAAAGACCGCCAAAGATCCAGAGAAAGTTTTATCTTCTTTTGAAAAGTATCTATTTGATCCAGAGTTTACAGTCGTTCATTACAATGGTCTTAATTTTGACATGTATATTCATCAACTTTTTCGAGAAAAGCTTGGTAAGCCACCCAATTACTCATTTTTATATCGAAGTTTAGACGTTTTGAGCTTATGTAGAGCATTCAGGCTGGAGAAGCAGCCACCAGAAACTAGGGAAGAGTTCTTTTTCTGGCAAAAGCAATTAGCTTCATATTATTCTAGTCCAAAATTAAGGTCTCTTAGAAAGAAACAGATGAATGGGTCTACAACTCTATCATCTATGGCCAAAGAGCTTGATGTATCAGTTACTGGCGATGCTTGGCACAACGGTCTTTATGATGTACAAGTTACATGGGAGATACTAAAGTCTCTGTTCTGGAAATTGGAAATAACCTCTAACCATATCAAATGATATATTTATTTTATAGCGCAAATTCATTTAACTCAATACTTTCTTTATCTGAAAAAGCTGTTGGTGGAGGGAGTAACTCTATCGTAGAAATAGCAGAGGAAATGAGTATAGATAAGGTATTTTTAGTAGAAAAGAATCCCTCTTCGTTCCCTTTGGCATTTAATAATCTTGGCAAAAAGCTTGTCTATGGAATAGAGTTTATAGTCTGTCAAAATATTGAAGACAAGACCCCTGCATCAGTTGAAACAGAGCATAAGGTTATTATTTTTGCGAAAAGCGGTTCTTCTTACAGTAACTTTCTGATGAAGCTATATTCTATCGCAGCCACGGAAGGAGATTATAATGGTCAACCAAGATTAGACTTTAAAACAATTGATAATAATTGGGACCAAGACTTAGTAATGGTAATACCTTTCTACGATAGTTTTTTGTACAATAACTTGCTCTTAGGGTATAAATGCAATATCTCTCTTAATCAGAATCCGATCTTATGTTTAGAGAATCACGATCTCCCATACGATGTAATTATAAAAAAGAAGGTTAAGCAGTTTGCAGATCAAAATGGCTGTGAAACTTTAGATACTCATAAAGTTCTATACAAAAGAAAGATTGACGTAATTTCATTTCAGACATATAAGTGTATCAAAAATAAGACCAATATGGAAAAGCCCAACCTAGAGGGCTTTGCAAGCAAAAGCTTTAACATCGTATGATCGAAGATATAAAATTTAAAAGCCAATTTAAAAGCTATTCAGAATCCTATTCTATTGATGGGGTAAGGATTCCTTCTGTAGATATCGATGACGCTTATAAGAGAAAGCATGGTTTAGATACAAGTATGCCAGATAGCGATATTTTGAGGCAAATATGTTTAATTGGATACAAAAACAGGGGAATAGATTTACTACCTAATAAACAAGAATACATTGATCGTGTAAAATTTGAACTATCCACACTGGAGAGGCTTGGATTTACTAGATATATGCTAATGGTTTGGGATCTCATCGAGTGGTGCGATGAAAGAAAGATTGCCAGAGGTTGGGGTAGAGGTTCTGTAGGAGGCTCCCTAATAGCCTATTTGTCTGGCTTGGTTGCCGTAGACCCGATTGAACATGGTTTGATTTTTGAGAGATTTATCAATGAATCTAGAGCAAAGAGCAAGATGATTAATGGAGAACAGTATTCCGATGGAAGCACAGTTCCAGATATCGACATTGATGTATCTTACCTACATAGAGATCGAGTCGTTAAGGAGTATTTGGAATCAAAATATCCAAATAGAACTTGCCACATCTCTACGATGAATACTCTATCTACTAAGCTCGTGCTAAAAGAAGTATGCAAAAAGTATGCTATGTACGACGAGTCTAAGGCGAATAGAATATCTTCCATGATCGGTAGCGATGCTGGCACACTAGATAGTCTAGAAAAAACCATTGAAAACAATAACGACTTTAGAGAGTGGGCAGAAGCCAACCAAGATATTTTCAATATATGCAGAAAGTTAATTAATCTACCAAGAAATTTCGGTGTTCACGCCGCAGGTATTGTCGTTTCCTACGACGAAGTATTCGATTCGCTTCCTCTTGAAACTAGAAAAGATAACGAGGGCAAAGAAAAAATAATCACTTCCTATTGCAAGGATGATGTGGCAGAAAAAGAAATTAAGTTAGATTGCTTGGGACTAAAAACAGTAGATATCATTTACAATACTGCAAAGGAAGTAGGTTACGATATAAGCAAATTCGACCCAGAAGATCCTGAAATTTATAAGTTTTTATGCTCATTTGATTATACCTATGGTATATTCCAATTAGACGGAGATACTGCAAGCAGAGTTACCAGAAGAGTTAAGCCAAAGTGCCTTAGTGACGTTTCGGCAATATCTGCTATAGCTCGTCCTGGAGCTTTGGCTTTCTTAGATAAGTTCGTTGAGGCTAGAGAAACTGGAAATCAAGAGTCAATTTATCCATCAATAGATGAAATACTTAAAGAGACTTCTGGTGCTATCCTATATCAAGAGCAGATCATGGCCATTGCAAATAAAGTATATGGATTTTCATTGCTAGAAGCAGACGTACTTAGAAAAATTATAGGCAAAAAGAAGGTAAAGGCAGTAAGAGAGTGGGAGAATAAGATCTATGAGGCTGGAGAACGCCATAAGATACCCAGAGAGGCCACAGAGATCTTTTGGAATACAGTTCAGGCATCTGCTAAGTATTCCTTCAATAAGTCCCATTCTGTGGCTTACAGCTACATTTCTACGCTATGTTCCTATCTAAAGATAACATATCCTGCTGAGTTTTTCAAAAATTGTCTGATGCTTGCTAGAACCTTTCAAAATAGTGAGGCTCGAATATTGCAAATCTCTAAAGAAGCTCCTCACTTTGGAGTAGAGATTAAGCCACCCGACTTGATTGAGTCCAGCGAAGACTTTACAGTAAAAGGGAACGTCATTAGATATGGATTGAAATCAATTAAATCCGTATCTAATAAAAGCATTGAAAAGCTTAAAGACTTCAACCCTTCTGACATGAATAAGTTTAAGATGTTTGAGTTTGCCAAAGAAAGCGGAATTAATATTACGATCCTCTGCAATATTATAAAGGCGGGTTGCCTATCTTCCTTCTCTGATAATCGTGGAAAACTTTTTTTAGAAGCAAAAACTTGGAATCTCCTAACAGAATCTCAAAAGCTGAAAATTTATAAGTATGGTAGTAAATATAATTTTGACTTACTAAAGCTTCTTCTCGATGTTAAAAATGGAGATCTGCTATATGATGGTAAGGAAATATTCTCTACAAATAAAAGGCAGAATAAAAATGGTGAAACGGTATCAACTTGGGATACATTCTATGGTAAGTATTTAAATATAAAGGAGGAATATATTAAATATTCTAATAATCCTAACTTTTATAACTATTTTTACGAAGTAGATATCCTTGGATTTGCTTATTCGATGAACCTAACAAAGGTAATTGAGGACTTGTATCCAGATGCAATCAATATCTCCGAAGTTGAAGACCTACCCACAGACTCTAAGATAGTTTCTTGTGGCATAGTCCAAGAGGTTAGAATTTCTAAGACTAAAAAGGGTGGGTCAATGATCAACATTGATATAGCGGATGAGCATGGTAGATTTAATCTAAAAGCGTTTAATTTTGAGTATTTTGATTCCAGCTCTCGACAAAGGGTCAGCGTTAATAATGTTGACGATATCAAGGCCACTCACGGCAGGTATCCAGTAAAGAAGGATATAGTTGTTTTTAGAGGCACTAAAAAAGATAGATGTGCATTTGTAGATAGGTTGAAGATTTTAAATTTAGAACTTTAGTGTAAATATATAATATGAAGACATACTCAGCAAAAGTTAAAAACGTCAATGACTATTCCTCAGCAGCTAAACTATATATGATAGCTAGTGAATGTTGTAGTTGTAAGGTAGTAAATAATTTGCCAGAAATTACCTTTATGTTTTCTAGCATAAGCGACAAGAACTGTTTTAAAAGAATGGTAAAATGTCTGCAAATTTTTAGTAAATATGAAATATAAAAGTAAAATTTATGAGGATAAGAATGATCTCTTTGATGCTTGGAATAAATTCAAGTTACAGAATAGCTCTTCGGTTTATCCAGTAATAAGCCATCTATACAAGAAATCCAAAATGACTGGTTGTTATTTTGAGTTTGATATTAGAACTAAGAGCCAAATAGAAGATTTCTCTGAAATCAGAAAGGTTATAGATATATCAGATTGAAAATGGTGTAGATACATTATATGAACCTGTATAAAAGCAAAACCTTAATAAGTTGAGTGAAAAATTACAGGCCAAAAGAGTTTATAAGTCAGAGAATTTTGTTTTTTCTGATGAAAAGCTTCTATCTGAAATACAGTTAAAGATATTTTTCCTAAAAGTTATTGGGGATGATGAGTTTATAGCCAAGTATGGTTACGATTTTCAGATATTTTTATGCGGAACGGGTTTATTCGATTACTCCTTTGCTGGATATAAAGAGATATATATGCTTAAAAATGAGCATTGGACAATGTCTAGCGTACTTCATGAATTAGCACATTCGGTGAAAAGAGTACGCAAAAATCCACATGGCAAAGCTTTCTGCAATAGATATTTATATTTTATAAGAAAATATTTGTCAGAAGAAAAATCAGAGCAACTTAAAATTCAGTTTAAAAAAAATAAAGTTTCTTTTTAGTTAAAAAACTTACAGGAACTCCGTGTTTTTTTGCAAATAACATGCGAACTCCGTGTTTTTTTTGCAAATAATAGGCACACGCGAGTAGCGCAAGAGCGATGTGTTATAAATTATATTTTATACAGATAAATAATTTTATTTGTATTTTCTCGCAGACAATTTTCTATCAAATGTCAATAATATAATTATAAAAAAAACAAATAGTCTTTTAAAAATTAATTAAAAAAATATTGACAATCTTTATATCCATGTATTTATATGGTGGGATATGAATGACAAAAAAATAAATAAATTGCCTCGCAAAGCTGGCAGTGGACGAAAAAAAGGATCAAAGTCTTTTACTAAAATGACTTTTTCGGAGCTATCTAATATATGTGGTAGCGCAACTATTGTTCCAGTATCCAGAGTATGGCTAGAACAGATTGGAGTAACAATTGTAGGTGATAAGACTACTGAAATAGTAGAAGTTAAGGAAGAGGTCTTGCCTCAAGCCTCCATACAATTCAAATTGCACAAGTAAATATGCTTTACATTCTCATCTTTTTTATTCTATTCATTATACTATGACAAGCAGCAATTTCTCTAATTTAGTTGGACAGGAAGAAGTAAAACGTAAACTCAGCTTTTATGCTGATGCGCAAAATGCGACAGGTAAGTCTCCCTTCATCATGCTTAGTGGTGCTAAGGGGCTTGGCAAAACACAGTTCGCTAGATCGTATTCAAACTCGTTGAAAAATAAAGATGGTAGCAAAAGACCATTCTTAGAAATAAACTGCTCTACAATACCAAATGCAAATTCTTTCTTTACTCAAATCTTTTTACCCATTGTAATGCATAATGAGGTTACAGTCTTCTTCGACGAAGCTCATTGCCTTCCAAAGGATTTGACAAATGCGTTTCTAACGATCTTCAATACAGAAATGGAATCATGGAGAGAGTTTATGTATAAGGAGGAGAATTATTCTTTCGACTTTGAGAAACAGAATTATATCTTCGCTACGACTGAGCTTGACAAGATATTTCCACCTCTAAAAGACAGGCTTTCGATGATTGACTTTGCGCCGTATAAAGTTTGTGAGTTAGGTCAAATAGTTCGTAGTCAGTCAAAGGTGAATATAGAAGATGATATACTGCAAGACGTAGCATCAACAGCAAGGGGCAATGCTAGGTCAGCAGTCAAAAGAGCTAAAGAGATTCTTCTATTCGTCGAATCAAGAGACTGCCCCACCTTTAACAAAAAGGCTTGGGACGAGATGAAGCATATTCTAGGAATTAAGCCAATGGGTCTGTCAAATATAGAGGTAGAAATCCTAAGAATTCTTGATGAGAGGGGAGATTGCACACTTCAAATGCTTTCTTCTGTAACAGGAATGTCAAGATCAGCCTTACAGAGAGATGCCGAAATTTATTTGCTTAGGCAGGGTCTGCTCAAGATAGATGGCTTAAGGAAGATAACTAAAAAAGGCGTAGACTTGCTTAAGATGGTAAAATAATTTTTTTTAAATTTTTTAAAAAAACAATTGACATTACGGATTCAATCAACATTGTTACGAACATGATACTACAAAACCAACCAAAAAACATAAAGTCCTCCGCAAATCTTCAATCCGCATCTTGCTCTATTGATGCAGAGGATATGCGCTATATCGCTAGTCTACTTCGCAATAACTATTCTGACACTATGCTTGCTACAATGCGTGAGATTATCGCAAACGCAATCGATGTTAGTAATGGTAAGAAAGTCGATGTTCAGCTTCCCACAAGAATTGAGCCAAACTTCATTGTGCGTGATTATGGCACAGGTTTGAGTGAAGATGATATGATGGGTCTATACACTAAGTACGGTAAGTCAACTAAGCGCGGTAGCAACAATGCAATCGGCGGCTTCGGTATCGGACGCTTTGCACCTTTATCGTACACAGAATCTTTTGTTGTTATCTCTATCAATGGAGACTCCAAAACATCTTACTCAATTCGTGTTGACGAAAACGACGATACAGTTGTCAGTCGCCTTTGCTCTGAGTCAAATTCTGGAGAGGCTAATGGTATCTATGTACAAGTACCTATCGAAAACCAACACATCGATAATTTTAATTTAAAATTTAAAAACTTCTCTCGATACCTACGGGATAATCTTAATGTCAAGAATAATTCCTTTGATTATATCGAGCCAGAAATTTCATGCGATGTATTTGATTTTTTTGAAGACTCAAGCGATTATTATTATAGAACTTCTCAACACTCAGAATGCAACAACCCTCACATCCTTATGGGAGGCATCATGTATCCTGTAAACAGGCACGACTATAAAAACTTTGTAAAGGGTTTGGTATATAAAGCAGATATTGGTGAGTTTAAGCTCCATCACAGTCGTGAGGCTTTAGAATACAACAACAGCACCGTTGAAAAACTCGAAAAAGCATCCGATAGGATTGCGGCGGCACTACAAAAGCGAATAAAAGACCAATTTGATTCGTGCGATTGCTTGTATGAGGCTACTAACATTAAAGGCTCGATTCAAAAAAAGTATGGCAAATACTTCTCCAAGGAAGCAACCAAGGTAGAGTTTGATTCAAATAAATTTGGAAATCAAACTGTTGAAACAACACTATTTCCACGTAAAATGATGGGTGAGTTTGAAACAGTGAGAGTTCTACAGAACAGTATAGGCAATTTATCGACTTCAAAGAAAGCTTGGTTTGATGATGATTTGTCTCCATCTGAAAATAGGTTCTTCATAATAGATGATGGCGTAAAGCCTCGCTCTATCTTGAATCGCCTCTCCTTTTTAACTAGTACTCAAAAGGCGATAGTTTTTACAAGCACAGATGAATCAGTAGTCAAGAAACTTATTGACCGCTCCAAGCTAATGAAGTCTGCAAATGTCAAGCTTCTATCCGAGTGCGAACGAACTATTTCTAAAAGCACAGCATCTCAAAAGTCTTCAAACTCCTTGCTTGCAGGGGCAGACATTTTATCGTTTTCAACAGACAATGTCTGCTACACGCAATCGCAATTTTGGAAAGCTCAGAAAGAGGACTTGCCAAACAGTGAAACATACTATTATGTTAAATACTATAGTAATAAATTTCAGAAAATCAATGGAGAATCGTTTCCGAATGGTGACTCTCCTTCTTGCAACAGGGATTTAGTGAAAGCCTTGATGCGGATAAATCCAAGCCTAAAAAAGGTTTATGGCATTCGTCACTCTTCTTTAAAGAAGATAGCTAGTATGGACAACTGGATTCCACTTGAAAGCGTTTATATTGACTGGATTAAGAATTCTGAAAAAATCATAGACAAGGTAAACCATGATGCAGTAAATGAAAAATTGCGAGACAGCTTTGGCAACCATGCCTATAAGCTTTTCAATCTTATTCCAAGAATATCTAAAGAAATTCCTTCAAACGAATTAATAAAAACATTGAAAAATGCTTTAAGTAAAACGCAGGATACAGCTAAAAATAATTGGTCAGTTCAAAATCTAGTCAATCTTGGATTGGTTAATCCAACTATATCAAAAGAAAAGAAAGCTATAGAAGACTTTGATAAAAAATACCCTCTAGTGAAGCGCATTATCCAATGCGTAGATAGGTATAGTAATGAAGAGTTGTCAGACATCTTTGATTACATAAAGAGTTGGTAGTATCATAAAGACATCCTCATGGGCTTGGTAACTCATGGGGATGCAATTTTTTAAAAAAATAAAAAATACATTTGACAATCAGCATTGTTAGATTACCATATAATGAAGAATCAAGTATAACTAAAATATAAACAAATATGAAAAACATCCCATACATTATTAGCGAAACAAGTGCATCTCTCATTTACGAGGGTAAGCCTTACACACTGTCAGCAAGTCAACCTAACTTCGCGCCATTCAAGAAGGCGTTGTTAAATGGAGACTTTGAAACCGCAATCAATTATCTAGACATCAAGACCTCTATCAAAGAGTTTTCTGATGGTGTGCTATCTGTTATAGATGGTGCAGTTTACTATCATTCTGAGCGTCTACATGGTGCTGTTGTTGATAAGCTTCTTGAACTGCTTGAGTCTGGAATGTCAACGTCTGCACCTTTTATTAAGTTTATTAAAAATTTGCTAGACAACCCAAGCAAGTCATCTGTTGATGAGCTGTATGACTTCCTATCCTACAAATCTCTTCCAATTGATGATGAAGGCTATGTTATCGCCTACAAGGGTGTGGCTGATGATGGCTGGTCAAAGTCTGGCAACACCCAAACAACTGTGCTACAGGGTGAGGTAAATGATCGAGGTCAAATCATGAACCGTGTTGGTGATACCATTGAAGTCATGCGCCGATGTGTTGATGATAACCGTAGCAACGGATGTTCTCACGGTCTTCACGTTGGTTCGTTTGAATACGCTAAGTCTTGGGCAGCAGGTGGCAAACTTCTGATGGTTCGCTTTAATCCTGCTGATGCAGTAAGTGTTCCAGAGGATTGTTCTTGCCAAAAGCTTCGGGTATCTATGTATGAAATTATCCAAGAGATTGAGATTGAAGATGATTCTGAGATTACCAAACCTTATTATGGGGTTTATACAGATGGCGATGCTACTGAATATGATGATGATTAAGAATGTCAAACATAAGAAAGAAACGCTTGACTTGCTCAAGGAATTAAATCAGAGTTGAGCTATTAAAAGATATGGGGCGCAGCATCCTACACTGCATAACGATAATATCAAGGAAACTAAATTATGAAGACAGTATATTTGCCAGTAACAATAAGTGAAAAAGACTACGTTCTTACGTGCGATGGCAAGTCAGTCGAATCGTATGACGTTATATACAGCGAAGAGTCAATGAAAGAAGTGTTGGCTCAAGGCATTCATCCAGATTGGAAGTTTACTAAAATGGTAGACCTTGAAGAAGACCATCTCATGAAATACGCCGAATCAATCATACTGAACAAGTTACTACTCTACAACACCTATTAGAATGAATATATTTGCTTTATCAACAGATCACGAAGTCGCCGCAAAATGGCACAACGATAAACATTGTGTCAAAATGGTTACAGAAATCATGCAATGCCTATCCTGTGCCGTCATCCGACATGAGACTCCGACCCATTTATTGCCACTGACTAAGAAAGGCACACCAGTTAAGGGCGGCTATCATCATCACCCTAGTTCTATTTGGGCGGGTAATACCAAAGGAAATTTCGAGTGGTTATGTCATCACGGTATATCATTAGCTAGAGAATATACAAGACGTTATGAAAAGACTCACTTCTGCGAAGCCGCTATTACCAAACTGTTTTCTTTGATTGATTATATCCCAGATGGAAAGCAAGAAGATTTTGCCATCGCCATATCAGAAGACTCAGAATGTCGTAATGTGGAGAATTTTGGCGATCTTCATCCTGTCACACAGTATCGACTATACTACAAGATTGACAAGGCACATCTAGCAAACTGGAAAGCCAACAAACCTCATTGGTATGATTACTCAGTAGAAAAAATTATCGAAACATCAATTTAGTATTTGCTTGACTCCTTATTGTTTATAACTAGTATGGCGCATATCAACTGTTCCAAAATGGAACAACCCACATAAACTAATACATTATGTTTACATTTTCTAATTCTATAAACATATCAATTCAATGCTTTCCAAAATGGAAACAATTGCGGAAGGCAACAGACACAGCAAGAAATCAAATAAGCCTTGGGTATCTACTAACAACTCATTAAATGGAACAGAAAGGAAAAGCACAAGAAGCATTATTAATGATGCTGTATTTTATTTTTGGGGTCATAATCTTTGGTCTCATAGGGTCTATCGCGTCAGCTATCTTTAAATTAACTCAAATATGAAAAAGAACAAACCAAAATCAGACATCTTCCTAGATATAATTTATTGGATAGCGGGTGCTGTAATTTTCGCAGGGCTAATGGCTATTGTGTGGATGATGATCTCAACATCACTATCAGCATCATCATCTGATATGTTAGTTGAGACACAATCATGTTGTTGCTGCTGTCGCTGCCCACAGGCTAACCTAGACGACGAAGTAATCTATACTCTAGAAGTCAAGGATGATTCTATGAAGGTTCTAGTTGGTGAGCCTCCTGCAAATCCAGTATCTTTGTCTAAATAATGTATATGAATAAATTAACTGAAATACACTACGTCGTTATCGTTCTCGTCCTATTTCTTTTCATTGCCCTCATCTCGAATAGGGCGCAAGGTGCGACCATGACCGATCTCATCCTTGCATTGGAAAAGGTCGAGTCTAACGGAAACGAGATTGCTTATAACGAAAGCGAAAAAGCTTTAGGTTGTTTACAAATTCGCCCAATCATGTTGGCTGACTATAATCGCATCTATGGCACAAGCTTTACTCACGATCAAATGAAAGATCGTATTATCTCTCACGATATTGCAATAGGAATTTTTCACCATTATGGCAAATATATAGAGAATGGCGGTGAGACTATAACTGCAAAACACTTTTCTTTTATATGGAATGGTGGAGGTTCGGCTTGGAAACGTGTAAATAACCCAAGAGATGACCGAAAACAAAAAAACTTAGAAATTTACTGGACAAAGGTCTCTAAACATCTATAACTAAAATTATGAAAGACAATATCTATTATATGGAGAGCAGGGCATCTTGGGAGGTCTCGCAAACTTCGATAGTGTCATTTAAACTATCTGAATTAGTGAAGAAAGTTATTAGTGATGGTCTAATAACTAAAGAGCAATCAAAGTCAATAAAAAATATCTCTGATCTTGATGTTGTTGATGGCTTCTTTATGGAAGACTATATTGACATTAAAAACCCAGAAAAGAAGCGGTTGGTTTTCGAGAGTATGAGTGAGCCTAAAGAAGATTTGTTTATCCATTCAGAAGAAAATGCTTTACGCGATCTCGATTGGGACTTATTATACAAATCGGGGCTGATTGGATACCTAAGACAAAACCCCAAATATAATAAAGATATGTCCGTAACAGATGAACGCGACTTATTCATTAACATACTAAATAATTATGCAAAAAACAAAATACATTAAAACAGATGAGATGATATTCCGCGCCTTATGGCTTGCATCTGGTCAATTTTTAAATAAAAGAATCCCAGATAATTGGAATGCTATGGAAAAAGATGAGCAGCTTAATTTCATAGAGAAGAATATCTTTACTCCCTATAAGGGTTTGAGTAATGATACTATGTATGATAACCTATATAATCTAGCTAATGATTTTGAAGAATATGGAGAGTTTTGTGCTTCCAAAAAGTCTGATGTAAACGTTGTTGTAAATTTCTAAATATAATGAACATTAATGATGATACCGCAATTGTCTTGGCTTACATTATAGGCTTCCTTGCAACTCCAGTATTTTTTGTAGTTGCAGGAGTAATAAGGATAACCCAAACCTTAATAGGCTTGACTATGGATTCGACAATGCTAATAACACATATAGTGAATAAAACAAAGGAAAGAAGGAATATATATAATTGATACATATAATGGTAATTATATATATAAATAGATTCTTCCTTAGTAATCAATAACAATAGAGAGTAAGAGAGAAGTAATAGAATAGGTATAGGAGTTATAATAAATAGAGAATTGCGTAAGAGGCTGATTAGTAAACAAATAAGGGATTAATAAGTTAAGGATTATTGATTGGGGGTTCGCCAGCTTATATTCACGCCGAGCAGCATTTTTTTTAAAAAATTTTTTAAAATTTATGGAACTGATAACAAACACACTAGGATTAATTTATGCAGCTTGCTTTGCGCTGTGTTTTATACCGCAAATAGTCAAGACTATTATTACAAAAGACGTTGACAACGTGAGTGTTAGCGTATATTATATATGTCTGCTAGGATATGTATGCGCACTGACTTATACCCTATTAAAGGTAGGATTAGATTTATGGCTTCAAGTCAACTTTATTTTAAGCGGAATTGCATCAGCCGCAATGATATTTTGCTACCATAAATACAAAAATCGACAAGTCGCTGTAAATAAGGTAGTTAGGAATATTAGCGTAGATTAATGGTCTACTTTTCATAGGGGTAAATACAAAAAGTCAAGCGAAAATAGCGCGAAATAACGCCAAATAGTCTGAAATAACCCGAAATAACGCCAAATAGTCTGAAATAACGCCAAATAAACCGAAATAAAGACAAATAATAGGGTGTTTACCCTATAAGGGTCTACTTTTCATAGGGGTTTAATACAAAAAGTATAGTTTTCCGTAGGGGTCAATACAAAAAGCATGATTTAAAAAAATTTAAAAAAATTTAAAAAAGAATTGACAAAGGAATCATGGTATGCATACTTGTAACCATGACCAAGTTATACCAACACCTAAAAACACAATCTGAAAAAATCAACGAAACCAATGACTGCGCCGTTAAAGCTATAGCGGTCGTTTGCGGCATTCAGTATAAGGATGCATGGAACCTTGCTAAGAAATTTGGGAGACGTTTCCGAGGACGAACCAATACATATAGAATAACTTTCCCAGCAATTAAATCAAAGGGTTTTGTTTGCACTGATGTATGGGATCATAAGATGAATAAGGCTAAGACCATTAGAAGCCTTAAACCCCTTATCCCATCTAGGGGAGTATTTCTCGTTTTCGTTAGAGGTCATGTCTTTGCCGTAAGGGGTGGAGAGATTCATGACTGGAGCGAAGGGCGATGTCACAGAATTACATTAATTGTAAGAGTTTCAAAGAAAACTGTTGACATAGCATAATAATTATCTATGTTTCAGTCTTAACCCACAATAAAACTAATCAAAAATACAAAAAGGAAAATATTATGCCAAACTGGTGTCACACAACATTAAACGTAGAAGGATCTAAAGAACAAATCAAAGAGTTCAGCGCTCTGGTTTCGAGAGCTATTGAAAACAACAACAGCTTATGCAACGCTATTATACCAAGACCTGCAGCCGAAGAAGATAATTGGTATTGTTGGAATATAACGAATTGGGGCAGTAAGTGGGATGTGACTGATATGTTTGTGGAATATGAAGACGACATAAACCTCAATTTAACTTTTGCTACTGCTTGGAGTCCTATCACTCCTATCTTCGATGAATTGGTTAAGCGCGGCTTTAAAGTCAAAGCCGAATACCAAGACGAGGGATATATGTTTGCAGGTGAATATGAAGATGGCAACGAAACAGACTTTGAAATAAAAGAGTGCGAGGATTGCCAAGAGCTTGACGAACCTAACTACGAATGCAAATGTGAAGGAAATGGAGTAATGATCCTACGATAACCAAACCAAAACATTATGAATAAAACAGAAGCATACATAACCGCATCAAAATTCTACCTAACCGATGAGCTACCATCGAACTTTGACGAGCTAGACGAGCAAGACGTGACGGACTTCATCCGAGACAACAGGTGGGAACCATTTGAAGAGTGGGAGCCACACGGCATCTGGGATCTGATCGAAGATCTAGCCTCCGAATTTCTACGTATAGCCAACCAATAATAAAATGAATATACACGAAGCCCACTCCGCTATGCGTGAAGAAAAAAGGATCCGCCTTCCAGATTGGGAGGAAGGGTCTCACGTCACCATCAAAGACGGCGAACTTGTCGATGAGAATGGTGATGTTTTTATCATGAGTCCTTGGTGGCTCGACTGCACCGAGTTCCAGATCATTTAACTTAACACCAACCAACCAACCAACCCAAAAACATAAAGAAAACATTTGACATACGCTCATGGATACAAAAGAAAGAATAAAATCATGGGAATCTTTAGGCTCTCCAAAGCCGAGTTGGGAGACATTTAAACGAATGTTGCCATCGTGCGGAGATAATCCGTTGGTAGTTAGAACATTGTGGCTGAAAAAGAATTCAAAAAAAAGTTTGACAATCACTCCAGACAATGCATGATTGAAGATACTTAAAACTAACTAACACACATTATTAAAATAACCATACTATAAACAATGAAAATAATGAACCTATCACTACACCGCTCCAAAGATGAACCTTTTGTTCAGAAATGGGAAGTCGCTCGCCAATGCGTTTTTTCTGCTCGCCTTAATCAAGAGCATATCGACTATCCGCACATTCCAGCAAAGCTTGCTGAACTTTTGTTTCACGTAACCAACGCGCCGATTGAACTTATAACTAAAACGCACGAAAAAATTCTTTTGGCTTTGTGGGAGAACTGCTCAGACAAGGAAACTTTTTACTCGACAAGTGTTGGTGACGTTGTTAAGATTATCGACCACGAAGGAAAACTGACAACACTAATGTGCAAATCACAAGGATGGGAGGAACTATAATTTCTTCAGCAAAAGTAATCAAACAAAAATTTAGCTTAGGTTTTGTGCGTCGCTCGGTCGGCACAAATTAAAAGACAGACGAATCAGCTAGTTCTAGAATAGTGTCCCGATACCAATATGATTCCTGCCTAAGTTTTTTTAAAGTTTATTTAAATTCTGCTTGACATATTAGAATATTAAGACATACTGTACAACATCATGAAACCAGAAAACCTTATACACGTTGTGGCTGATATTGCTGAAGCTATTGTTGAACACAGGATGGGCGCACACATTGTGTGGGAAGACAGGGAGGATGGATCAGAAGGTCTCACAGAAGAAGCCCAAGATCTATTTTGCGAAGTGTCTGACATCATAGAACCTATAATACTTAAACACATCAAATGAATACTATGACAACTGAAATCATAAAGGATCTGTCCATCGAAATAGCTTGCCTTCTTGACGAACCATGCGAAGTTACGGAGCAGGATTTAATCAAACTACAGGACTTAATCACCAAGCTGGAAAACCAACAACCACCAACACAAAAATGACTAACTACTTCACATATACAAACAACAACGACGGACTGGAAGCCATAGTTGCAACTGGCAATGATCGCCACGATTATCGTGTAATAATGAATGACACGGATGCGGGGAAAAATGTAACTGTGCTATTTACGGATAGCATTAAACAAGCGCACAAGGCGGCAAAGGAGTTCGCCTATTGCGAATCAATCGCATAAACCACAAACTAACCAAAAATACTATGAATACATACAAGATAATCCGCTTCCATTTCAACGGATCACCCCGCACGATTAAAAAAGGCTTGACACTTGAGGATGCGCAAGCCCATTGCCGCCGCGATGACACGCACGGTGACGGCTGGTTTGACGGCTACGAATCGGAATAGACCCTACAACCAAATAAATAGTATGACTAAAAAAAACTACTTCGTCGAGCTGATAATTACTATTGGCGAATATGAAACCCATACCAATTATGTATATTCAGCAACCAACGAATCTGAAGCGAGAAAACTTATAGAGGAGGATTGCAACGATGACAATGATGAGAGGCATACCAAACTAAAAAGCATAGTGGAATTATCCGAAGATGATTTTGCCGTCCTAAGTCGATTCATTTAACACTGTAGACACCTTGTTATACATTTTTATCTTTCTGTTGTTACTCGTTATATTGTAACGTTGTGTGGTAGTCGTCCCATCTTGTGGTTAGGGTGGGGCGACATTACCAAATAATCCAATTTAACCCGAAATATTCACAAATAAAACAATTTAGTGCAAAATAAACCCAAATAATATGATAGGTCAAGAAGAATTATGTATGTGGACTGTAGTTGTAGTGGCAATTATGTTTTACTATACTATATATTGTAGATAATTTTTTTAATTCTTTTTTTAAAAAAGGTATTGACATACCATCTTACTGAGACATACTGAGAAGCATGAAAGTAAGAGTATATCGCAACCTAACCAAAAAATGCCTCTCCGTCCAAACCATGACAGACAAGGGCTGGAGAGTAACCAGACACGTTCAATCCATTTGCTTGATCGAAGCGTCTTTTAAAGTATCTGAAGCAGGGCGACAAAGAGTGCTGTTGCAGAAGAGAAAGAATGTCCACGCTTTTGTAGAGGGATACGAAACAGATTCATTTGACGAGTCAACCGCCAAGGGCGTTAGCTACAACCCATATAAATCATCTCATTTCTTTTTAAAGGACGATCCAAGTATCGCAATCTTCCAAACCCCATCAGCCAGAATAAAAACGTCGGGAATCGAAATTAGTTCTTGACATCGGCATCAACCTTTGCATCATAACACTATGATCACAAAAGAAATTAAAGTAAGTTCTATTCCAACGCCAGATGTTTGGAGAAAGAAAGACGATCTACTCGCCCAAGGGTTTAAACACGTAAACAATATACGTGTTCGAGGCTCTGATCGATTCACTATGATCTTCACTAAAGATTAAAACTTTTTTCTGTCAAGGTGTGTTGTGTGTTGCCGTCTAGTCTTGTGGTTAGGACTAGGCGGCTTAACATTTTCCCCAATTCCCCAAATAACTCTAAATAATATTAAATAAAGCAACTAGTCAAGATATATTATTGTATTTGTTTTTTCTTTTCTGATCTATTTGCAAGGTAATTATTTTTTTAAAGTTTTTTAAAAAAGTGTTGACATATGCTTTTTACTATGCATTGTTATAGATCATGACAAACATAACTATAACACATAAACAATCATACGGAAACGACCACTTGTATATCACGGGTGATAAAGCAGATAATTTAAAGAGCTTGCTAGGAAAGAAGACTGTTAATCTATCTGATTTAAAAAACCTTCTTAAGCTTGGGGTTCAATTTGACATTGACGCAAGCACGCAAACATGCTTAAACATTACTTCCGCAATTAATCACGGTGCAAGCGAAATTATTTTTCCTTAACACTTGACAAACCATAAAAAACATACAGTATAACGATTATGAAACTACTAACCACAAACACAAAACTCGAAAAAGATACCACTTGGCACACGCTAGGAATTCAGCTTGCGCCTTTTACCCTTGGCGGCTTTGGCAATGTTTGCACAAGTGCAAGCCAAGGTTGCAGTGAAGCTTGCTTATTTACAGCAGGGCGCGGCGCGATGCCTAATGTTAAAGATGCACGTATTGCACGCACAAAAAAGTTTTTCACTGATAAGAGGGGCTTTATGACGCAACTTTTTGAGGAAGTTACTAAAGCCGAAAAAAGCGCGAGTCGAAAAGGTTTGAAACTTGCCATACGTTTGAACGTTCTTTCCGATTTGCCTTGGGAAAAGATTAAGCATGAAGGCAAGACAGTTTTTGAGGCTTTCCCGCAAATCACTTTTTACGATTATACAAAGCATTTTAAACGTGCAATGGCATTCGCTAAAGGTGAAATGCCTAGCAACTATCACTTGACTTTTTCGCGCAGCGAGTCAAACGAAAACTTGGTAAAACTTATTTTAGAGCTTGGCGGAAACGTTGCTTGCGTTTTCCGTAATGAATTGCCTAAGACTTGGCAAGGTAAAAAAGTAATTGACGGTGATAAGAGCGATTTACGATTCTTAGATGATTCAAACGTCGTCGTTGGATTAGCGCAAAAGGGTATGGCTAAAAAAGATGCAACAGGCTTCGTAATAGGGTAAGACTAGCGCAAATACAATCAAATATGATATTTATAATTATCTTGCTTCTATTAATAGTAATAAATTAAAGTAAAGGGGGGTGAAAGGGTTTCGATTTAAATTATTTAATTTAAAGACGGTGGTTCAACTCCACCCACCTCCATTATTTTTTTTAAAAAAAAATAAAAAAGGCATTGACAATCATTATACACCTACCTATTGTCATGGCATAAGATTAATTCTGATCTTATAAACCACATAAACAAAATGAAATTAATTGACCAAGTGAATCAGATTCAAAAAGATGCCCGTCTCGCCCTTATCAAAAAACTTGCACTTAAGAAACGTAAGCTTAGTTATGCCACAGCCATGAAAAGCCTTGACGACAATGCTCCAAGCATTGCAACGGAAAATGCTCCAAGCGATTTGACATTCAATCGCCAAAAAGATGATTTGACAAAAGATATAATGGAAAGAATTTTCGGTTAACATATGGTTATGGGAAGCGGTGTTTTTAGGTTGCACTGCTTCCCTTTTCCTATATAACTTTTATTACTATGAAAACAGATATACTACCACAAGACATAAAAGCATTAGTTTTAGATTTGATTCTAAAGAAAACTGATTTTGGATGGCAACTCTTAAACTATAATATTAGCAGTAATAGAGTTGACCTAGATTTTGGACACTCAAATAGATCTGATATAAGTAATAGCTTTTGCTTTAAACTAGATGATTTAGAAGTATCTAGGGCAAATCTAAATATTTGGATTAACCAGGTCAAAGCACCGTATCTTAAATAGATTCAAATACAACTATGATACAGGCGAAATAATAAAATAGCTTGTAAGCATATGTAATTGCCAGTAGCTTTTAAACAATCTAGACTATTTGTCGAGGGAAAATTTAAAAGGTTTTGTTTGTTTTAGTGCAAAAAAACTTTAAAAAAAAGTTGACAAGCCCACTTGTGTAGTAAATTATATACATATGAAAAAAGCCACAGACCTAATACCAGAAGCAATTGACTTCTTGACTCAGATGAACTATAACCACAATCGCAAGATGGGTGTTGAATCTAAAAAGTTTGATTTACTATACGGAGAAAAGAAAGTCTCTGTTATGGAAGAAAACTTTAAAAGGGTATTGACAATCAAAAAAAGTTAAACATTCTATTGACCATGACCAACACACAAAGCAAACAGAACTTCCTTTACCACGCTCGAAAACTTCGCAACGAATGCAAGGGCTTAACAGTCGAGCGTAAAACTTATGGTGGTTGCACTGAATTATCAGCCCGCCAACACGGCACAAACGATAGCGTTTATTTATACATGGGCGTTAGAGGTCATATCGACTGCTCCGTAGCATTTACAAGAGGGCGTTAAACAGTCTAGTTAAACCACAACCACAAACATGAACGATCAAATAAAACTATCTCGCAAAAAACTAAGCGACACATACAAAAAACTAGGGATCGACTTCACTTTCCCTATCGAGATTAAAAACGCCGAAGGCAACCTAACCTACTTCGAGGACAGCTTTGGCTACTGGCGGCGGAGGGAGCGTGATGCCAATGGTGACGTTGATTACTATGAGGACAGTACAGGCGTAAAGCGAGGCACTCCTAAATCAACTAAACAATAACACTATGAAAAAACTAAGCGAAATATATAAGGAACTAGGGATTGATTTTAGCTTCCCTATCTTAATTGAAGATTCCAACGGCTACGCAACTTACTACGAGAACAGCGATGACTACTGGGAGAGGTACGAGCGTCATGACAGTGGCAACCCTACTTACTACGAGGACAGCTATAAATCTTGGAAGAAGTGGGAGCGTGATGCGGATGGTGGCGTTCTTTATTACGAGGACAGCGATGGCTGCTGGGATAGGTACGAGCGTGATGCCAATGGGGGCGAGACTTACTACGAGAACAGCTGTGGTACAAAGGAAGGCACACCACGTTCAGCCAAGACCTGCGAAGGAAAGGTCGTAGAAGTTGACGGAATTAAATACAAATTAAAAGCACTATGAAACCACTAAGCGAAACATACAAAGAACTAGGGATTGATTTTGATTTCCCTATCAGGATTTGGGATGCCGAAGGCAACCAAACTTACTACGAGAACAGCGATGGCTATTGGAGAAAGCGGGAATACAGTGCCAACGGCAAAGAGACCTACTATCAGAACAGTCGTGGTTATTGGTGGAAGAATGAATACGATGCTAAGGGCAACCGAACCCACTGCGAGACCAGCAATGGTTACAAAGAAGGGACACCTAGCATTCAATCTTACGAACGTAAGGTTATTGAGGATATTGAACAACGCTATGCCAAGATTATCCTTTATCCTTAGTAGCCGTCAGCTCTTTAAAAAAGTTTAAAAAACTTTGCGATAAGCTTGACTTGCCACTTCTTTAACCTATACTGTAAGCATGATTAACTACCACAAACTACACGACCTCTCCTGTCAATACTGGGAAGCAATCGCCCGCCAAGACTATGAATGGTCTGACTTCATCGACTCATGCCTTGAGCGTGAGGGCGTAGAGCGTCTTCCTCGCGAAGATTGCGAAGAGCCTATCCTCGACCTTTCTCCTCTCGAAGTAAACTAACCTAATTAAACAAAATGAAATCAGCAATTTTAAACAAAGCTATTTGGGTAGAGATCATCAAAGAAGAGGGTAACTTATGTCTTGTTCGCGATAAAGATGTAAACGAAGTTTGGGTTCATAAAAATCATCTTGACGCAATTGAAACAGACTAATGAAAACTGTAATTATAAATAGCGTTAGAAAGAATACTATTGTAAATAATATTATTTTAATATCATTATCAACTATTCTATGCAGTTTATTTTGCTTCGCAATATTACAAATAGCAGAGAATAGAGAAGTTAAAAGAATTGATTTGCAAGAGAAAGCTTGGGAGAAAAAAGGTTACAATCTAAATAATACTAAATAAGACAAATAGATGCAGATAAGTATAAACGTTCTACTAAACCAATTCATTGTAACTGAAAATGGCAAAAAGACTATTTTAACATTAGATGAGGTGGCAAATTATTTTAAAAAAAAAGGTTGACATGAGTTGTGCGCCATAGGATACTACTCGCTCAGTAGTAATTTATTAACCACATAACCAAAAAAACACATGACACAAGATAAAGTAAATCAAATTAAAGAACTCGCTCTCGCCAATTACGATGAGGGTGGTCACTGGGTAGTCGAATGCTTTTCCGATCAAGATATACTAGAGCATTTTAATTCCGTTGAAGACGCTAGAGAGTATTGGCTTCTTAAACAGGAAAATGAAGATGAGAAACAAGCCGCTTATGAATTTTATAACGACGGTAAATTTTGGGCTGATTTTTATAATGTAAAGACAAGTGTGTAAGTAATATGGTTTAAGCCGTCACTCGAAAGGGTGGCGGTTTTTTCCTGCCCAAATAAGACAAATAGATCGAAATAGAATAGATAGCCCAAATAGTCTGAAATAAAGCAAATAAAACTATCCTGTCTATCCGTCAACATAATCCCTTTATTCATACCCGTGGAAATCGACGGGATTAGGTAGAATTTAAATTATTTGATTTAGAATCTTTTTTATTTTTTTTTCTGCATTTGCTTGACTCAAGCATTTCGATAGTCATTTTATACGTTATAGCAATTCTGCTATATTAAAACTAAGTCATTATGAATAAACTAAATGCATTAAAAACACTTCGCAAAGGCACATTTGCCATTGCTAGAATCGTATCTAAAAAGAAGCCTTTAAAAGCTTTTGCTCAGCACGATATAACTAAAGTCATCCTTTGCACCGTTCGCACAGGTATTGAGTATCGTAACCTATCTAAAGTAAAAGACAATGGAATCAAACCTAAGAGCCTACCTTGGGGCGAATGGGAATCCTATCCATACGCTATTACTCACAAAGGCAATCGCTATTTGAGACTCTACTTGGGTCAGTCAATGAAAGTGTTTTATTTAGTTGACGGCGTAAAGGTTTCTTCTAGCCAAGCCAAGATCATGCTTCCAAGCTCAAGCGCATCTTCAAAGCCGCTTTGCATAACTGTTAAAGAGGCTGGTTTAGTTAGCCTCAAGCAGAAGGGTAAAGAGTTAATTAAGTAATACAATTTACATCGCTACTCGAAAGGGTAGCGATTTTTTTGTGTCTAAATAAAACAAATAGATCGAAATAACGGAAATCCTCACAAATAGATCGAAATAACAGGAATCCTCACAAATAATGCAAATAATATATACGGGCATAGGCATGCAGCTATGTGCATCTGATTTTACTGGTATTAGATAATCTTATTTAGAATCATTCTAAAGTGAATGGCTAACAGGTAGCTAAAATTATTTTATATATTTTAAAGCAATTAATTTGACACAAGGTAAACTGATCTATCTATTGAGCAATGTAGCTATCGTATAGTTACCTAGATTAAACCATATAAAACATATCATATCATGAAAAACGTAAATGCAAATGAAGCCCTCGCCCTCGATATCACTGAACACGCTTTGAACGTAGAGTTTAAAGAGATTCGTATTAATGGCGAGTATAGCGCGACAGTAGGCAATGATCGCTCGATTCCAACATTCGACAGATTGCTTGCGCCCTTTGTCGATCTCTCAAATGCAATGCAATGCGAGTTTAATCCATCGATTAAACTAATGCGTTCAAGTCATGGCGCTGATGGAACTATTTATTCCATCTCTATGCCATACAAGACGATTAAGCTGGGCGAGCGCGATACAGAATGCCGCATCGTGCGTCACGGGTCGCTTAACTCATCTTGCTCTGATCGCTTTGGTTTACAGATGCTGGTTCAGATTTGCTCTAATGGCATGATGGGCTGGAAGTCAGAGGGCAATGCCGTAACACGCTTCACAGCTAACTGGAAGGGCATCTCACAAGGGCGCATCGATCTTGCGCTTGGGTCGTTTGACTCTATGCAAGCTCACTATGTTGAACTAGCTAATGATCTCAAAGCGATTCGTTTGACTAGCGATGGCGTCACTGATCGCTTAAATCGTATTGTCAAGGGCGAGTCTAAGCGTGCCGAAAACATTCGCGATGAAATCCGCGAGCTTTTTGTTTCGGGCAAGGGCAATCGTGGGCAAAACTCATGGGATTTGTTCAACGCTGTTACTGAGTATGAGAATCATCACAAGGTCTATCGCAACACAAATGGCGTTACAAGCGCTGAGAATCGCGCTAAAGGCGTTTTAGCCCTCGACACGGATAAGTTAGCAAGCTTGGTAGCGTAAGCAATCCTAAGCCCTCTCAAGCCCTCTCAAATAGAGAGGGCTTTTTTGTGCGTAATAACTAGATCAACTCAAATAACTATAATAGCCCAAAATAAATCAAATAAAGTAATAGCCCAAAATAAACGGGATAGAGCGAAATAAATCAAATAAAAGGTAGTGATTAGATAGGGTAGATCATTGCACCATGTGATTAAAAGGATTAATGTAAAATCGATTTACTATTAAAAAATCTTATACCGAATAAGATTGACACCGTTTTGAGATCGGCTGAAAATGCTGGCTGTTCTTTTAACCCGCGCACGATGCGCACACATAAACCACACACACATATACATATGAAAAACTACATACAAATCGTTCGCTCATTCATCCGCTTTCAGAAGAAAGAGGGTTTCAGTCTAATCAGTTCAACCGATGGAACTGGTTCAGTCCGAAAGCATGATCATCCAACAGCTTCGGCTGAATGGGCATGCTCATGTGAAGAGGGTGCATTAACCTTTGAGAAAGAAGGGCATCTGATCACCGCTTTCGTAATCCTTGGCAACGATGCCTGTGAGACTGTAGCGGACTGGAGTTGGAAGGCTAATGCCGATTCAGACGTTCTTAAGGCATTTGAACGCGCTTGGGAAGCTTGGGAAGCGCGATGGGAAGAGCCTATCGGTGCGGCGACTCTTCCAGAGGGATTCATCTCTTACGGATAAGACCAGAAAGCCAACCAATTCATCTCCTGTCTGAAATATGGCAGGAGATTTTTTGTGTCCAGATACTCCAAATAGATTTAAATAAAGTAGATCAAATAGAACAAATAATCTGAGCCAAATAATAGTCTGAAATAAGCTTAATAAGAGTGGCCGCAATCTGGGCAAATAATATGGGTAGGCTAAGGCTAGTGAATCCCCTTGGTATGTGCTGTCAATTTATCCACTATTAGTAAAACTTATTTAGAATCATTCTAGAATTATTGCGTATCTGGTACGCGTTTTTTTTAAAAAGATTTGTTTATGCCATTGACAGGCCTTTTCAAATGCCTTTGTTTATAGCCTGTTCTTTGACATTTTCCTACTTTTCCACTCTGGCTTTGATCGGCCTTTGATGGGTGAGCAGTGTGAACGTTTAAAAAGTAAGTCGGGAGCGGGATTCTAGCAATCGCCCGAAACTGCTTTTTGAAAACTAGAATTCATTATTGGAAATCCCGAAAACTAAAAACTAACCACACATAAACATATATATGAAAAAAGTAAATGCACAAGAAGTACTCGCACTCGACATCACTGAACACGCTTTGAACGTAGAGTTCAAAGAAGTTCGCATTAATGGAGAGTATTCGGCAACGGTTGGAAATGATCGTGCTGTTCCTACGTTCGAGCAATTGCTCGACCCGTTCGTTAAGTTGTCAAACGGGATGCAGACTGAGTTTGACCCTTCGGTTAACCTTATGCGGTCAAGTCACGGAGCAGAAGGCACGCTCTATAACATATCAATGCCATTCGGAACGGTTGACCTTGGCGGTCGATCGACTGAATGCCGAATCAGTAGATTCGGGAGTTTGAATAGTTCCTGTTCCGACAAGTTCGGCTTACAAATGCTAGTACAGATTTGTTCCAACGGGATGATGGGATGGAAAAGTGAAGGGACTGCTGTCACACGCTTTACAGCGAACTGGCAAGGCCTTTCCAACGAACGCATCCAATTTGCTTTGGATGGATTCAGCGGGATGAAACAACACTACATCCAACTTGCCGAAGACTTGAAAGCAATCCGTTTGTCTGCTCCCGAAGTTGACGAACGTTTAGAGAGAATTGTCAAAGGCGATTCCAAGCGTTCGGAAAACATTCGTGAGGAGATTCGTGAATTGTTCGTAAGCGGGAAAGGGAACCGTGGAGAAAATTCGTGGGACTTGTTCAACGCTGTCACGGAGTACGAGAATCACTTCAAGTCTTATAGGAATACCAATGGTGTTTCAAGTGATGAAAACCGCGCCAAAGGCGTCTTATCGATCGATACGGACAAGCTGGCCGAACTAGTAGCATAAATTCAAAGGGACTCTTTCGGGAGTCCCTTTTTTTTGGCTTAATAATTCGGAATCAAATATCGTAAATAAACTAAGCCAAATATTAGAAATAAACTAAGCCAAATATTAGAAATAATTTAAGCCAAATAATATGATTATGCTGACATTGACCTATCACCATATTGCATCGATTACCCTGGTATCTTATTACATCGATCACCCGTCTAAAACATCTACTATTAGCGAATCTTATTTGGAATCATTCTAGAATTATTGCGTATCTGGTGCGCGTTTTTCTCAATTTTGACTTGCAATCGCTATTCTATTCTATTCTATTTGTGGCATGGCGCTGTTGCCATTTCAACCTAAAGGTCGCGATTTCCTTAATCGCTTTTATACCATGTCATTCACATACGACCATCTAATCAGCACCTTCGGAGAAAGCAGTTTCGAGGGACAAGACGTTTCAATCGACATCTCCTTAAAGGAATATGGCGTCGCATGGCAAGTTCTTGGGAGTAAAACCAAGTTTGTTTATGGCGTCGAGTGGAACGGCTCGAAAGGCGAATTCACTGCCTTCGACCACTGCTTCTTCGATAGCGACATCGATGTCTTTTCAGAGTTCGATTGGGTCGAGTTTGATTCGATCTACTCATACACTGGTTTAAGTGCAGATCAGTGGAAGGAGCTTCCGATGCCACAAAAGATCACCGACCTGCTATCCTATTATGGTCGAGAAAACATCTTTGGCGTGGCAAGTGTCTAAAGATGAGACATAGGCGCGACTGGACTTAATATCTGATCGCTCCTTTTCTTCCAAATACATCAGATCGTTTAAATAATAACTCAATAATAACTCAATAATAACTCAATAATAACTCAATAATAACTCAATAATAGCCAAACAAAATGATATTCATCATCATCTTTATACTTCTACTTTGCATCAACTTATAGCGTGATCGGACCTTTTCATACCATATATATGCTATGATTTTTTTTTAAAAAGATTTATTTATGCACTTGACGCATATATTCATTGCCCTACTGTCATGGATGTCGGGGGGCAATTCAGCTCAAACAACTCGACCTTATAGCACATGAATAAACTGAATGCACTACAAACACTTCGCAAAGGCTCTTTTGCCATTGCTCGGATCGTCTCTAAAAAGAAGCCACTCAAAGCCTATGCACAGCATGACATTACAAAGGTAATTCTTTGCACTGTCCGCACTGGTATTGAGTTCCGCAATCAAAAAGAAGTTAAGGAAAGCGGAAAGGAAGTTGGATCACTGCCTTGGGGCGAATGGGAATCTTACCCCTACGCAATCACCCACAAGGGCAACCGCTATTTGAGACTTTACTTGGGGCAATCTCTCAAAGTGTTTTACCTAGTTGATGGTGTAAAAGTTGCGGCAAATGTTGCCAAGCAAATGTTGCCAAAAATCAAACCAAGCCAAAAGCCACTTTGCATCACTGTAAAGGAAAGCGGACTTGTAAGCCTAAAGCAAAAAGGAAAGGAATTGATCAATGAAAGTGTTTGAATTGATTGCAATCCTAATGCTAGGTTGCTTAATCGGGTATGCGGCATTCGTTGGATTAAAACTCGACGACCAAGCAAGACAAATCCAAGAAAGCAAATGGCATAAAGCAAACGATTAGGAATATCCGAGGACGTCGAAATAGTCGGCGTCCTCTTTTCCTTTCAAATACTCTCAAATATATATATACGCACATGCTGATACTAGCCTTTATAATCGTGATCATACTGATCGTTAGAAACTGATCACTTGTTCACTATGTTACCTTGATATCAAGGCAACGCTGCTCGCCTATGGCATGAAAAAAAGATTCATTTTTTTCGCTGATGGCTTGACATACCCATTATAAACTGCATTCTTTAGATCATAGCAATTAAGCTATATTAAACCATATATAAAACATGACTAAAGCAATACTACTAGACCCACAAACATCCTCAATCATGCCAACAGAAGTTGATGGCTTCGAGGACATCCAGCGCAAGATCGGATGCCGATGCTTCACTTGCGTTCGCTTCCCAGATGGCAAGCACGTTGCCTACGTCGATGACGAAGGTCTGATCAACGGCACTGAGTATGGCACGATGTTCAACGATGAGATCTACCCAGAGCCTCTAATGGGAAAGGTCTTGATCATCGGCACTAACAATGCAGGTGAGGATGTCGATTGCACGATCAAGGGATCGGAACTGCAAGACATGATAGAAGGGATCGTTAAACTGTCATGAAAGCATTCGACATCTTCGCAGTAATTCTCGTCGCACTCATCGCAACAATTATATTCCTCACGGGATTAAAGCTAGACGATGAGGCACAAGATATTCAGCAAAGCAACTGGCACATCGCGGAATAAACTAACGGGGGGTAATTAGCGTTACCCCCCCTTTTTGCGCTTTGCGAGAAAAAAATAATTTTTTTTTTAGCGGTGGGGGACCCAACTTGTAGGCTACGAAACGGGAAAAATGACTTTTATACCCCGCTATTGAATTGACCTCTCATATGGAATCTCAAAAAAACCCGACCCTCTATTTTCTCCCAGGGAAATTTTCCATAAACCCCTCCACATCAACCTCGCAGCTCTGAACGTCCCCATAATGGGGCCATCGAATGACATAATCGGCCTTATCCCTCAAGACCTTATCATGCCTCTCCTCTAACTCATTTGCTGCAGCCACTCCAATTTTGTCCACATAAACAATAGTCCCACCCATGCCTTTTATGGCATCAATTTCAATTGGAAACCTAACATCTGGTACAATGCCGCGAGTGCCTACAGCGGCGATAGCCTTGTCCATCCATATGGTGTCGCCGAACTTCTTCTTCATGGCTTGGCCATATTCTACTAGCATGGGGCGAATGAGTTCTTTTTCCAGTGAAATTTCGGTGAAGGCCGAAATGCCAAAGTGTTTTTGGAAAAAGGGTTCGCAATCTTCTTTCAGTGGCTTGGCGAAGGAGATTATTTTCATTTCTTCTCCCCAGTTCTGAAGAAATTTCTGCTGCAAGATTTTTGCGGCTGTGTCTTTGCCCGATCTGGCAAAGCCAGCGATGCCAATTATTCTAGGTCGTAGCATACGATAAATCCCTTCCCATTTACCTGAACTCCCATTACATTGTAGTCAATCCACTCTACGGCTTCTTCGCTACTCATTTGTTCACTAAAATGCTCATACATTTTCTTATATGAGTAAATTAAAACTCCCTCATCATCGTGACCTAGGACGCATTCGTCCAAACCCGTTAGGATTAACGCTTCTTCGTGCAGGAGACCTGCGATTATATCTATATTCATAATTTGTTATTATTTCACTTATTTTTCAAATGTCAATCTTTAAATTTTCTCAATTGACCTTGTTCTAGACAATAGCCTTCGCCATGACCAAGATTTTTAATATTTTCTTTTTTGATTAGGTCCTTTTTAAAGGCCCAACCTGGAAATGTTACAGTGCTGTCTTCGACGGTGGCAAGGACATACATATCTACGTCGTCATTAACCTTTAGGGTTGAAAGCAGTTTTCCGTTCTTATATTTGGTAGACTTAATGTCATACCTATACCCCTTATAAGTGCCATCCTCACTGCCACTTCTTGGCGTGAGACCAAGGTCTGGAAATGTGTTAAAATGCTTGGAGAAGGCGTACTCTGCCATAAGTCCCATAACGTCAGCTTCGGAGCCATCCTGATCTCCCATCTTTGCGTCCTTTACGCCAGCACTTCTGGCAATAAGAGATCTCATCCTGCCAATGATTTGACATACAGTTACTTCGTCTGGATTTAATTTTACTTTCATAGGCCTAGCTTCTCTGCGATTTCGTCTGCACCAAAAATAACTTCTCCAGTATCTGTAACCAAGCTAGGTACAGACCTAATTCCGTGCTGCATAAAGAAATTGGGATCAACATCCATATCTTTGAATTCAACTTTCAGGTCAGAACTCTCGATTCTGGCTTTTAATGTTTTACATGGAGCGCACCATGATGCTGTTGCTAGTTTCATATTTTTTAAATTGGTGGACCCACTGGGACTTGAACCCAGACTCAACGGATTATGAATCCGCTGCTTTAACCATTAAGCTATGCGTCCTATTTTGAATGTTTTTAAATTGGTACTCCGAGCAGGACTTGAACCTGCGACCCACGGTTTAGAAAACCGTTGCTCTATCCAGCTGAGCTATCGGAGCATAAATGGGTGTAGGAACGAGTCTCTCTCTCTTTTCGATATTCGTAAAGGCCCGACCGAATACCGCCTACATAAATTTATATTTTGAAAGTTATATTTTTTTGTTTTGATGTCAAATGTTTTTTTTAATTAATTGGAATGATGTTATTTAGTCACTCAGTCCCTTAACTATTCACATCATAATAGGTTGAAAGGGCCGTTTGTCAAGTTAATACAGTAACAAAGGTGAAAAAATACGTGATTCACCGTATTCTTTTAGGTACTCCCATTTAGTATCATGAAGTATGAACAAGTTACTACTCTTTTTACTACTACCCTTCTCTATTTTCGCCTCTCCAGAAACAGAAGCTGTCAAGATATTGTGTGACAATGGAAATATGCAGCATGAAGTTGCCAGCGAAAAAACAATATACGCAAATAAGGGGGATTACATCCTTTACAAGAATCATACGCCAACTGAAGGTATGTTAGTTATAAGCCCAAATGGCGGGTGCGAAAAGTACAGAAAGGGCATATCTTCGAATAGAGTCGTATTAGCAATAATCAAAACTTATTCTTAAATTCGTATAAAGGCTTTTTTCAGTGTAAATCTACTATAGATGGACACTCTGCATACTATACGACACGACATACATTCTTCTCAAACGCTTGAAGTATTTACTTCTGGTAATTTCGTATCAGGGATATTGGACTTTTTCCCTTTATATCCGACTGGTACTCCTCAAAATTACCACATGTATATCTATGCGATGCAGGAATACAATCGAAAGCTTGATGGTTTCGGCGGCCAAGTGATAGAACCTGTTGATGCTGGTTTTAGGCCTATAAATTTTGGAAGTTTCTTTGGTGATGTACCAAGTCCTGGAATAAACGACTTCCTACTAATAGAGGCTGGTGGATTTTTATTACAGCAAGATTCTTTTAAGCTCGTTCTAGAGCAGGACGACTAGTTTTTGCTCTATTTTTCTTAATTGGTGTATATAAATACTATGCCGAAAACAGAATTCAATGCGGTTAGCAGTATGTTCGAGCTTTCCCATCAGGCTGGAAACATTCCGCATATATTAGATCAAGCAAGTGGAGCTTACAGACCCTTAATCACTGAGGACTTCTCTCTTGCTAATTCGGCTGGAGAATCGCATATAGATGCATTCAATAGATTAAGAGTGTCTGAGCCTTTAACTCTTTTCGATTCTAGCCATAGATATTCTGACAACAATTTATGGGCGGAATTCCATTCTGGACCCAATAGTTCTGGCGTTTTTAACCCGAACCAAGGGCTTGTGGATCTCAACGTTGATAATACGTCTGGTTCCCAAGTACTTAGGGAAACAACTAGAGTTTTCTCATATCAGCCAGGGAAAAGCTTGTTGGTGATGACTACATTTGTAATGAATCCAGCTAAAGAGGGTTTGAGAGAAAGAGTCGGGTATTTTGGAGAAGAAAATGGATTTTATTTTCAAAAGGACGATTCCATCGTCAGTTTTGTTGAAAGGCATTTTACCGAAGGCTTTGTAGATGAAAACATCATAACTCAAGAAAATTGGAACACAGACAAATTAGATGGAACTGGAAAATCTGGAATTACTTTAGATGCATCCAAAGGTCAAATCTTATGGGCTGATATAGAGTGGCTTGGAATTGGAACAGTGAGAATGGGTTTCGTTATTGACGGTAAATTTATTATTTGCCACAAATTTCACCACGCTAATTTAATTGCCCAAACGTATATCACCACGGCATCTTTGCCGCTAAGATACGAAATAACAAATAAAACCGCAACTTCTAGCGGTAGCACTTTAAAGCAGATATGTTCTACTGTGATTTCTGAGGGCGGTTATAAGCTAAATGGTCTACAGAAAGCTGTTGGTACGTCGATAGTGGCCCCTAAGGTCCTAGGTACTGCTGGAACGAGAACTCCAGTAGTAACTTTAAGGCTAAAGGCTAATAGGCAAGACGCTGTAGTCATATTGACGGCTGTGTCTATATTGCCCACTGCTGGCAATGTAAACTACAGATGGGAGCTGGTAGCTTCCACTGTTTCCTCTGGTGGAACGGGAACCTGGATTTCATCAGGAGCTGACAGCTCTGTCGAATATAAGCTCGACGCAACTGCAGTCACTGGCGGCAGAATACTGGCCGCTGGGTATACTCAAGGATCTAACCAAGGTTCAAATTCGGTGGATCTTCTAAAAAACGCTTTATTCAAGTTCCAATTAGAGAGAGATTCTTTCAATGGAACTAATTACGAACTAGCTTTAGTATGCTCTTCTGATACTGGTAGTGCAGATATTTTTGGATCTCTGGACTGGGAAGAGGTATCTAGATAAATGAGCTACTTATCCGCCCTAATAGACTTTAATGGGAAGGTGGATGGATGTAATGGTATTATTTGCGGATGCAATGAAGTTGCAAGCGCATTCGATTTAGAGATACAAGGCAACGATTGCGTTGTAGATATCAATTTAAACAAAGAACATTCGCCAGTCTTCAAATATAAAGAGTATCACCAATCCTGTATGGAAAATATGCTTATCCCAGCAATTCAACCAGATGTAGATATAAAATATTTGGCAGCTATATTTGACTGGTTCGGATCTTTCAAGATATTGCAAGTGGGAGAAAGATACTATCCACAGGTGGTTTTTAAATCTAAGGAAATTTCACACTTCTTATGCGGTCACCTAGGAAAGCCAGTTAAGGATACTTTAGTTTTACATTCAAAAGAGATTTTATATTTTTTAGAAAACACTAAAAATTTTATGTTAAGAAGAACTGAAGAGGCTGAGGTGGTACTTGAATGTGCCATAGACTCTAAAAATCCCTATAATAAAGATAGAATGTTTTTATTAAAAGATTATTTAAAAAAAGCTATTTAATGTAAAATTAGTGTAATACACACTACATACATATTGCATGAATATAAACGAAAACAATCGATTAGACCGCATTGAAGAGAAGATAGACAAAGTAGCGGAAGCTATTGTATCTATAGCTCGTGCTGAAGAGAGAATATCTTCTTTGGACGACTCTACTAAAATTATTCTTAAGAGAATGGTTCACCAGGATGACCGATTGAGGCTAATTGAGAGAGACCTATCTCACGTTGAAGATACAACGAAGACCATTCGATCTGTCGTATGGACTATAACGACAGCAATAATTGGAACATTAGTTGCTGGATTTATTTGGATGTTTGGTACACTTCCATTAGATAACAACAATCTGCCAGGTCGTTAATAGGCAGTTATTTGATAGTAGTTAAGACTCTGCTCAATTCAAAGGCTCTGCCTTTAGGTAGAAAATAATCTGCTTTAATTTTAAAAATTGTTTTTTTAAATAAAAAAGCATATATATAATATATGAAATTTTGTACAGACTGCGGTTCAAAGGTAAAGCCATCTAATGGTTCCTACCCTAAATTTTGTGCTGAATGCGGAAACGCATTTGGCGTTAAAACTATAAAGAAAGAAGTGTTCGAGGAGGCTGATGAAATAGATGAGTTTTCTCTATCAAGCCTAGACTTTGATTTTTCGAATGAAGATGATTCTGTTCTAAAAATCGAAAACGTTATAGGTTCCAACGAAAGTGGCGAGCCAAAAAAAGTAAGTAGAAAAACGTCCTTTGCAAACATTGATGAGCTAAGAGTCAGAATGAAACGGAATTCAATTGACGAAGCGTAATGATGATTTTTGAAGACGTTGAGCCTAATATAGAAAAATTACTAATTAGATATAGAAACAAGTGGAATCTTGATGTAATTAGACACTATGAATTTGAAGACTTTAAGCAAGATGTGAAACTTCACATTTATCTTAAATTCCAGCAATGGAAGCAATCCGAACCTTTTGATCCTTGGTGTTCTAGAGTTATTCATAACCAACTTATTAACAAGAAGAGGAATCTATTTACCAATCATAGTAAACCTTGCTCTGATTGTTTTTTTAACAATGGTGGTGATTCATGTGGATTCACAGAGAGTAAGACTCAGTCTGTTGAGTGCAGTAAGTTCAATCAATGGACAAAAGGCAAGAAAAGTGCTTATGAAATAAAGACTGCAACCGATATTGACTCTGATTTTTTGGAGATATCTAAAGTCGAAGACTCAAATATAGATTACGAAAAGTTTCTGTCTTCAATTAGATTGGAGATACTTGATCGCATTAAAAATGAAAAGTATAAGATGACTTCTACTACATTAAAGATATTTGACATGACTTATCTACAAAAAAAAGATGATAACGATATATCAAGAAAGCTAGGATATACTACTAGCGAGAGAAATAGAAATCCAGGATATAGGAACCTATCTTTACATAGAAAAATAATTAAAGAAATAGCAAAAGAACTTTTAACCAATGAAGACTACGATTTTGTATGAAAAATAAATTTACATTAACAGACTCTCAGAAGGAATGGATTAAGAAAAATGCAGAGGAGCTTGAATACGATGTTAAAAGTATTACAATTTCTATAACTGGGGATAAGGGAAAGGATGGAAGATCTTTGGAAGGTATGGCTGTAAAAAAGTTTTTGTCAGAAGACTTGAACGTAAAGCCGCAGGTTAGAAGCGTCAACAGTGCAGAATACGAAGCCTTTCAATTAACTGACAAACAAAAAGAATTTCTTAGATTTAATTTCGAGAAAATGTCAACCACTGAGCTTGCTCTAGAGCTTTTTGAAGAACTTAGAGACATTGAACTGCGTAGGGTAGCTTTTAGCAGGCCAGGAGTAGCCATAGCGAGGTTTTTAAATGAAATTGGGGCATCTGCCAACAAACAGGGTAAGCAGGCTAAATTTCAGAACCCTGACAGTGTATCTTCAGCTTTGATGATTATCAATAAATTCACTGGAGCTAAGCTTGAAGAGAAAAAACTTAAAGATCATCAAATTGAGTCCATAGAAGGTTTGTGCGTCAACTTAAAAAGAGTGGGCGTTAGACATACTATGGAAAACTTTAAGGAGGAGATAGAAAGGGAGAGATTCTTGGAAAGCTTTATATGCGATACTTGGGACAAGGAGGATCTTACATCTGGAGAAATATCCCAGTATATTGACTTGGCAGGCGAGAGAGTTCACTTAGATCAAATCAAAAACCATCAAATGGAACTTAAAGAAATGATGGAGGTTTCGATGCGTAATGATGACAAGATCCAATATACCTTAGTTGAGAGTATTGACAAGCAGATACAGAATAGGGACAAGTGTATGGGTCGAATAGAGAAGCTTCAAAAAAGTTTGGAGGGAACTAGAACGCAAAGGTTAAAGGACAAGTCTCCAGACAATGTTACAATTCTTTCGATTATTGAAAAGTTTATGAAAGAAAAGGAGAGAAAGCAAATTCTAAAGATGCAAAAGAGAAAGGACGAAGTTCTATCTAAAGACATAGATAGTTTAGATGATATGGATGAATATGTATCTAGAATATTGGGCATAACTAAATCTGAAATTATTAATCAATAATGAGATACTCAGAGTTTAAAACAGAAGCAGAGTTTAAAAAGTATTTGCGCAGAGAGAAGATCTTGATGGCGGAATACTTTGAAAAATTTGAACCACGATATGATTTATATTCTAATGAGGTTATAAAGTATAAAGATAGGGCCAGTTATTTGTCTACATATTTTAATGATAAGAGAAATATGAGTAAATGGCTCAAGATTCAAGATAAAGAAACTTCTTTGAATTTTATAAAAAATAGATTTAAATTTAGAAAAGAAAAGGACGAGCTGCAGTTCGTACCATCTCAAGTGGAGAGCAGAAGCTTAAAAGAAGTTCCATCAATAAATGCATATCCTTATATCAAGGAGGATATCGTATGGGAAGGCTTAAACCTAAAACAAAGATTCATTTATGAGGAAGTAGATTATAAATTTGATAATCTGGACGAAGCTATCATAGGAATCGATACAAGAGAGAAGGATAGATTAGATTTCAAGGGAATTAAAACTATAAAGCATAAGTTTGATTTTGGAGATTATGGATTTATAAATGAACCCTACTTTTGTAATATATTCTTCGAAAGGAAGTCTATTACAGATTTGTGGGGTACAATGTCTAAAGGCTATGATAGATTCTGTAGAGAAATTGAAAGAGCTAAAGATTCTGGAGCATATGTCATAGTTATGATCGATTATGCTTATAGTAAAGCTACTGGTTACAACTTCAATAAGAGATACTCTAAATCAACATCTAAATTTATTTTTCATAGAATTAGAAAGATGCTGCAGACTTATGATAACGTACAGTTTGTTTTTTCTGGTGGCAGAGATCAAAGTGAATACTTAATCAAGAAGATAGGCTTAATAGGTGAAAAGGCAAAAATGTATGACCTACAGTATCTTTTAGATACTAAAAAAATAAAATGATTGAAAAAGGAAACTTTGGGCTAGAAGCCCCCGACGTAATAGACGAGATGCTTAAGGTCGAAGGAGACCTAACTGAAGCTGAAGCTTCTGATATGGTTGCAAGGCTCTTAGCATCAAAACCAGGTCTACTTTACAATATGCTTACTGGTGGAGAGAATCTATTTAGCTTTCAAATAGCCAAAATGGCTGTCTTAGCCAAGAGAGACTTCACCTTAGATGTAAGTGCTAGAGGTGGAGCCAAAACCTTTACTACAGCAGTATTTGCCCTAATATATGCCATTACTCATCCTGGGATTAAGATTCTAGTACTGGGTCCTACCTTAAGGCAGGCTAAGACTCTATTGAATTACATAATGGATATATCCAAAAAGCCTAATGCTTTCTTACTGCGACAATTTCTAACCGACAAGAGTTATAAGAGAGATCCAGATAGATATTCCATAAAAATTGGAACTGGTATATTTGGTCCAGAGTCAGAGATTTTTGCTATGGCATTGGGTGATGGTAAGAAAATTCGTGGAGCTAGAGCGCAAGTAATTATCCTCGATGAGGCTTTTGCTATTCCTCAAAACATCATTGATGAGGTTATTGGGCCGATGATGATTGTCAATGCGAATATTTCGGAGAGAGTTGAAACCAAAAAGATAGAGGATAAGTTGGTGAAAAGCGGGAAAATGAAAGATAGCGAGAGACGTAAATTCCCTAATAATAAGATGATAATGCTATCTTCTGCTTGTTATGAATTTGAGTCATTCTATAAAAGATTTGAAAGTTATAGGGATAAGATTCTAAGCCCAAATATAGATAGAGAAGAAGGGGAGATTACATACGGTATTGTCAACTTGGGTTGGGAAGCGCATCCACCAGAATTATTGTCGAAGACATTTGTATTAAGGGAACAGGAGTCAATGTCTGAGGATTCATTTAGAAGAGAGTATGAAGCTCAGTTCTCTCCAGACTCAGCATCTTATTTCAAGATGTCTGTCATGGCGAAGAGAACTTTGGAGCCAGGAGAATATCCTCATGTTGAGATAAAGGGAGATGACCCTTCTAAGTATTTTTATATTCTTGGGATTGACCCTAATTTTAGCAATTCAGAAACTAGTGACAACTATGCAATGTCTTTGCTTAAAGTGGAAAGAGGTAAGGAGAATAAAGGGACTTTGGTACATAACTATGCGGTCGCAGGACTTGAGGCAGAAAATATTATTAATTATATAATTTATTTGATCACCCATTTTAATATCGAATATATTTGTATGGATTTCGCTGGCGCTAGACAATCTTTAGATACTTGGAATAATTCATCTTTATTTAAAGACAGGAATTTAAAACTGGAAGACTTCGAAGCTAAGTTTGATTCGGAAAAAGATGTCAGAAATAGTAAGTACTCTTATGATTTAGGCTCTAGAAAGATTGTGCATATTCAAAACTTTAATACTGGATGGATTAGAGAGGCTAATGAGTATATGCAAATGTGCTTTGACAGGGGAAAGCTATTCTTCGCATCTGCTCCTATTGACAGCGAATTTGAGAGCATGGTAAGGAAAAAGGATATTCCTATGGATAAAATATATTATATATATGGACAGGAAAATGAGGACAACTTCAATGAAGAAGATTGGTTGAAAAAAAAGCAGTATGATTTCGTTGAACATCAAGTCAGATTAATATCACAATCCAAAACAGAATGCGCAAATGTTAAAATGATTGCGTCTCCTCAAGGGCATCAAACTTTTGATTTGCCAACAACAATGAGAAAGATGAATACGCCAGATAAGCCAAGGAAGGATAGCTATTCGTCACTTTTACTTGCAAATTGGGGCAGAAAATGCTATCAGTTACTTAACGAAACGGACGAAGAAGAGGTATCTACTTGGGTTCCTCCTATGATGTTCTAATCTTTCACATAAAGTCACATTAAATGTAATATCTACCAAATGGCAAAAAAGAAGTACAACTCAAATTCTCTATATCATAAAGATAGAAAAGCATACTATGCTCAGAAAGAAGCGGAAGCTTCTACTCAACAGCCAGAATTAACTTATAACGATGTCTTCTCTAGCAGAGAGAATATCGAAAAGAGTATTGGGATGGTAGGAGGAGGCAACAGCAGGAGCGGCTTTCTAGGAAGAACTTTTGATAGTGCTTTGGGCGTTGACAGCGAGTTGGCGGCAAGATTTCCAAATCTAATAGGTAGAGGGACTATTTATCGTAGACACTCAGATGGGTATATTGGCATTCAAGAGGTTGTATACTTGTGCCAAAAGGCTTGGGAAGAATTTCAGCTGTTTAGAAATACTATAGAAACTATGGTAGAGTTCTCCGTTTCAGAGATTCAAATCAGCGATAAAAATAGCTCTGCAAAAGCATTTTGCAAAGGATGGCTAGAAGCCGTCAATATGCAGGGATTCTCTGAACAATTCTATAGAGAGCTTTACAGATCTTGTAACCTTTTTATTTATAAAATAGGTGGGAAGGTAGATAAGAAAGATATTACCAGCTTAAGAGATGTTAAAAGCGGCAGTGTCAATATACCAGTAAAGTATACAGTTCTTAACCCAGCTCAAGTAGCCCTTGAAGGTGGAGTAACATATGACTCTGCAGTATACAAGATACTTAGCCCTTACGAAATACAGAGACTTAAAAATCCAAAGACTCCAACTGAGAAGGCTATTTTCAACAACTTAGACAAAGAAATACAAGTTCAAATACAAAATTATAGTGAAAACTATGGCAGCTCTCAAGAAACTTTACGGGTAGCTTTAGAGAATGTTGATTCTATCTTCTACCAGAAGCAGGATTACGAATACTTTGCTGTTCCTCTATTCTACGGGGTACTGGATGATATCGAACTAAAAATGGAAATGAAGAATGCTGATAGGCAGATTATTAGCTCTTTGGACAGTATGCTTCTTCTTCTTACTATGGGAGGGGCTAAGGGTAGAGACGGAACTGAACTTCCTCCAAATCCTGAGCATATGGCTTATATGAAAACTCTATTTGAGAACAAGAAAGCTCAACGAGTACTAGTGGCCGATTACACTACAAAAGCAGAATATGTAATCCCAGATATTGATAAGATCATCGGGAAGGCTAAGTATGAGCAAGTCAACGAAGATATTAGAGAAGGCTTGCAAACTGTATTTGGAGGAAACGAAACATTCTCTAATTCGGTTACTAAGGTAAAAATATTTTGCGAAAGACTTCAGAAAGGTCAAAACATATTTAAAAGATGGCTTGAAGATGAGCTTAGCGATGTCTGCAAGAAGATGGGATTTAATGCCAAGCCAACTGTAAAGCTTTCTTCCGTAAGTCTAGAAGATGATGCCCAGATGTTTAGAGTTTATACTAGAATGGCAGAGCTTGGATTCCTAACTCCAGAGGAACTTTTTGAAGCAACTAAAAATGGAATGCTTCCGAACTCTCATGAGAGTATTCTTTCTCAAAGAAAAAAGTTTAAAAAGCAAAAAGAGGAAGATATATATTTCCCTCAAATTTTCAACAATAGTCAATATAATCCTTTGGATGCTGACACAGGAAATAATGATAAGGAGCCTTCTGCCAATCAAGTCGGAAGGCCTCCAAGTAAGGATTCTGGATTCAATGAAGTAAGACAAAGAAGAGTCGGCAGCATTGAACAGCTTTCAATCAAGAGCCTTAAAGATGTATTGTCAGAGTATGATAGTCTTAAGGAAGATACCAATAGCTCCTTTGCTAAGAAATACGGGATAGAAGAAGTTAGTGAAAAGCAGAAAGAAATTACAAAGTCTATAGCTTACAACATATCCAAGAATTATGAAATAAAGGACTGGAAAAAAGCGATTGAAGAGGTAATAGAAAAGAAAATTGTATTGAGCAATACAGATATCGAAAATCAGATTGAGAGCATTTGTAATGATTTTGAGCTTAGTGACGACTTTATGGGTATGTTGATTTATCACTCCAAATAACTTCTCAAGTTTGGTGTTACCATGTATATAACTATATGCGCTCTTCGTTAAGTGACAAATTCAAATATAAAAGTACCTTCCTTTCTAAGGCAAACGTCGTATCTCTAACCACTTCTAATCTATCGAAGGCTTCTTTACAAAATTTAAAGGATACTTTGAATGTATCAGAAGGTGACTTTGAGAAAAATCCAGACCTATTATTTCTTTCTGCGGACTTGTATGTTTCAGACAATGCAAATAAAAATGGAGATCTGGTCGATAGAGAAGGAGCGCTTGAGCTTGCTAAGCAAGTACCTAATAAATATTTAAATTTAGAACACGAGGAAGATATGATCGTAGGATCTCTGATTAGCCCTTTCTACAGAAAGTATTCTGAAGATAGGGAGATGATAGAGGAAAGTAGCCTAAAAGACTACGACGGTCCAGTCGTAGTTGGAGGCACTGGATATATCTGGAAAAGTGTTAACCCAGACCTAGCTGAATTTTTAGTTCAAGCTTCCGAAGAGGATAGCGAAGAATATGGAATGGCTTCTATGTCTTGGGAAGTATATTTCAATGACTTTGAAATCTTAAAGGGATCAAAGTATGTTGCCGAGGGTGACATAGTTTCTGATAAGAGAGAAATTGAAAAAATGAAACCCTTCTTAAGGTGCTATGGAGGAAATGGAGACTATGATGGTTCTCCTATCTATAGGCTGATAAAAGGAGAAAAATTATTTTTAGGTGCTGGCATAGTAAAGAACCCTGCGGCTGATGTTAAAGGTATAATTACTTCCGAGTCTAAAATTATTAAAAATAATAATAAAAAAAATTCACAAACAGTGAAAATAAATGTAAAACCAAATAAAGCAATGAAGATCTCAAATATTACAGATTATAAAAATGCGCTAGCTTCTATTACCTCTGGTGATGAAGTTAATGTAACTACCCTTGCATCTTTGGAAGCGAATTTCGATTCCGTAGTTGATAAAGCTCAAGCTTCCGCTATCGCCGACGAAATTCGTGCGAAGAGTGAAGAGTTTGCAGCTTCCATCTCCGAAAAAGATGCACTTATCGTACAGGCCGAAGAAGCTCGTGCGACGTTGGAGACGAAAATAGCAGAACTTGAAGCAGCTAAGGCCGCTCAAGACTCCGAACTTTCTGAAATTAAAGACAAAGTTGAAGCGCAAGAAAAACAAAGAGTATTCGACGAAAGAATGACTGCTCTAAGTTCTGAATTTAATCTTGAAGGCGAAGTAGCGAAGGTTGTTGCTGAAGAAATCAAGAATATAGATGAAGAGCAGTATGGCGCTTGGCTTAGTAGATTTAAAATTTTAGCTGGAAGTCACTTAAAGGCAGAAGCTAGTGAAGAAGTCTCTCAAGAAGAGTCCGATTCAGAAGAAACCGAAGAGTGTGTAGCAGAAGCTGCGGCGGAAGAAGAAGCAGAGGCGGTAATCACCGAAGCTTCCAATTCAGCAACAGAAGAAGTTACTAACTCTCAACATGAATACAAATCCCTTAAAGATGAATTTGAAAACTTCGAATTCGAACTTGCGGGTAAATAAAAAAAACATAAAAAAAATAAATTATGGCATATAAAGACCTAATCCTAAAACCAACTCGCAACGTTCCTCCTCATAAGATCGTTTCTGAGTTCCGCACGGACTTCACTGGTCAGGCTGGTCATCTCGTTAAGGTTTCTTCGTACGATCCTGACAGTGACACTTATTACAGCTCATCCCCAGTAGGAGGTTCCTATGATGGTATCTACAGCAATCAGCAAGTAGCTCCATATTCAGTCGCTAAAGCCGCAGCAGGAGATACTTCTGCTCAGGTTCTTGGCATCACCCTCGAAGGCACTGCTACTGTAGACGCTAACGGGAATAAAGTCGATGGCTTCAACAAACGTTGGGCTGACGAAAATGGTTACGTTGCTTCTGGCAAGCCAGTTCAAATTGCTACAGAAGGTCTATTTTGGATTGATGCAAATCAAGTCAATGGTGGTACTCCTGCTCCTGGTTCTGGTCTTAAGGCTGGAGCTGCTGGCACATTTGCTCTTGTTGATACATCTGTTGTTGTTACAGGCGCTGTTCCTGCCGCTGCTCTTCAAATCGGAAAAGTTATCTCAAGCACTGGCACTCGTCAGTCTGATGTTCTCATCCAACTGTCACTCTAAAATATAAGTTATTACTAAAATGAAAATTAAACTAAAAGAAAAACCAGAACAAATCGCCCTTATTAAGGCAATGGGTTCGAGTGACGAGGAAACTTCTGCAAAAGCAATGAAGGTTTTCGCAAACCTAGTTGGCCCTCTTGCAAGAAAGGTTCTTGACGAAACTAATATCATCGATTCTTTGTATGATACTATTTCCGTTGGAGAGTTTGAGCCTCGCACTATTCCTCTCGATGATTTTTATAACGTCGATAAGCCAGACTATGTTCGTGTAACATTCTCTAGCCAACCAGGCGATCTTGCATACAGCCAATTGACTGGTGCTGATGACATCCCCTTCACTACTTTCGTAGTTACAGCTGCTATCGCAATGTATCGTAAGTATCTTAAGGCTGGACGTATTCAACACGCTGAAAATGGTATTCGCAAGATGATCAACGAAGTTCGCTTCAAGATGAAGCGCCAAGGCATCCAGCCAATCCTTGATTCGGTTGCTAATGTTCAAACTAACGATCAGTATCACGTTACTCGTTCGCACCAAGCTGGCAGATTCGTTCTTGCCGACTTGAACCGACTTGAAACTCTTGCTTCTCGTATCGTTACTTCTGCTCTTGGCGGAACTCCTAACGCTTCGGGCGCTCGTGGCATTACTGATCTGCTAGTTTCTCCTGAAATCGTTGAAGACATTCGCGCTATCGCTTATAACCCAATGAATACTGTTGCTGCTGATGGTGGCGCTCCTGCTAACACAGAGGACGGCATTGCTGCTCCTGATTCGCTTCGTAACGAAGTGTATGGTGCTGCTGGTATCCCAACCCTGTATGGTTGCAACATCATCCAAATGGTTGAAATGGGCGTAGGTCAGGACTTCAATACCATCTTCGATGCGTTTGCAGGTTCTAATGCTTATCCTGATAATGCAGGAACTGGTACAGCACAATTCAATGGTGCTACTGAGCAAATCGTTCTTGGTATCAACAGATCTGTTGATGTTAACGGTCTTGTTAAGGTTGAAATCAACGACAGTGAAAGTGGTTCGACATTCAATGCTCTTCCTGACAACCAGTTTGTTGCCAGAGAAGGTAAGGTTGGATTCTACGGAACAACTGAAGCAGGTTATCTTAGCGTTGAGCCAAGAAACCTCTTCGCTATCGCGATCTAGAACTAATAAAATCAAAACTAATCCCGTCAGAAATGGCGGGATTTTTTTGTGCCTAAGTTTAGAATTTTCCCAAAAGGACGCTACACCTGTATATAATAATATGGAAAAAATTAATGGAAAAATTAATGGCAGTGATACTTTGGTAAGCGCTTTGGGTAATAAAAAGTCAGTAGCAGGTGTTTCTCAGTTTTTGGATTATAAAATTCTTATTAGTAAGATGCCTATGGAAAAACTATATAGGCATGGTTTAGAAGAATTTGGTATTAAGCCAAACAGATCCTTGAAAGGTAGAGAAACTTTTGAAAAAAAATGCTTGGCTGCATTCAGAAAATCTACTGGCCAATTGATGAATCAAGATTTATCAAAAAAGCTGACTAAGACCAAACAAAAGAAGCTAGATGAAGTTCTGAAGAAGGGGATTTAATTTCTTTGTAGGGTTTTTTAACTGTAATAATAGTTATGTCTACGTACCAATTAACAGGAGTTGCTTATGAGCTTCATCAAGAGTTAAATTTCCCTAGCGAACCAAGTCAAAATAGAATAAACCTTTGGCTAGAATACAACGTCGGGAAATTAAACAATAAGATTTCTACTAACTACAGTTTAAATTCTGGAGAATATGCACCTCTATTACATCAAGACGAAAAAGACATCTTAAAGTCTCTATACTATGTTGAGTATTATACAAATCTATCTAGGGATATCTTAATAAAAAGCTCTAGTGGCGGAAACATTGTCTCTATAAAGGATGACGAAAGTTCAGTTACTTTTGAAAAGAGTAAGGATTCCTCTGTGGAGATATATAAAATTGCTAGAGATATGGATAGCAGGTCTACGGATTTAGTAAATCTATATAAACATAATAGGTCTGGACCAAGAGACCCTCAAGAGAATTTAACTGGCTTCAAGTATTAATGATAGTATTGACCGACAGTCAGCAAGATAGTGTTAATGATGGAATGATGAGTTTGCATAATTTTTTTGCTAGTAAAAACAAATTATTTGCTATCAAAAAAGGTACTACTACTGTTATTAGTGAGAGTAGCGCTCATAACTCTTATTATCAAAATAGCATTGAGAATAGTAAAACTGTTGAAACTCAAACCAGTGGAATGTTTTTGGCTAGGGCATATTATCTAGACAGAGGTACTGAATTTAAGCCAATAGACGGAAATCAGGGTAGTGTTGCAGCAAGCCCTAGAATTAAGCTAGTAACTGATATAACGGGAAGAGATTTTTTAGAAGACTCAAAGGACGTTTATTGGGATGAAGAGTTTTATGATTTAATTTCAGAACCAAGAAGACACGGCTTACTGCAAAATAACTTCTACACTTACTTCCTAGAGAAAATTAACTAATGGCAATCTTCAAGGCACAGATAAATAAGAAAATTACGAAAGCCTTAACTGGAAGAAAGGCTAGGTCTAGCGCAATAAAAAAAATGTCTGCCGATTTCAAAAGATCTAAGAGGCAGTTTTTGTCGGAGGTTGGCTCTGATAGGTCGTCACAAATGGTTCAGTCTGATGATAAAACAAGAGGTTACTTCGGCTTAGAGCCATCACAAAATCCAGTGCAAGATATAAAAGAATCTTTCGAAGAAAAAATTCAACTGAATACTAGGCCTAGCACTACTAGAGATAAAAATAGAGCATTTTACAAGTTTCAAATACAATATCCATCAAGGCCAGAAATTTATAATGATGATCGATTGAGTCTACCGTGGACTGCAAAGACTTGGGTGCAAGCGTTGCAGGAGGGGCTAGGAAGTATTGAAAAATTCTTATTTAAGCCAGGTGCTGGTAGGTCTGAGCTTGGTTATCAGATTAAAAACTCAATAAACAGGGAGAGTGAGCCAAGAGATAGTTCGTATCTAGACAGATTAAGAGATATTTTTGAAACAAAACTTAGAGGGGGGAATAGATGATACCGCAATACGATCATAAGCTAGGGTCTTATTTTACTCTATATCTAGAAAACAGGCTCTTAGAGAAGGGGCAGGCTTTTACTAATACTACTGGAATTTTTTACCCAAACGATCAAAATAATATTAATGGACTAACCTTTTCAAATAGTCCTTATGGTCAGTGGGTTTATGATCACTCAATTACTGGTGCTATAATCCCAAGTGGAGTTTATGTAAATGGCGAAGAGGTGAATAGAGGTACTAGTGGATTGTCTATAGACTTTTTAAATGGTGGCGCTTATCATGAAGACTTTGGAGACTCTCCAGTGTCGGGAGCATTCGCATACAAGGACTTTAACGTATACTTTAAACCAGAAAATGAAACTCAGGTTTTATTGAGAGAAGCTTTTAGGTCCAAGGACCCGTTGAACTTTTTAACTGGATCTAATAATTTGAGAATAAATGCCCCATGCATTATAGTCAGTTCTAAAAATAGCTCTAGCGAGCCTCTCGCATTTGGTGGCCTAGATGAAGTAACTTATAACTTACAGACTTTAGTTTTAACTGATAATTACTATGATTTGGATGGAGCTTTATCTATATTTAGAGATTTGAGGGAAAATTACTTTTCGGTAGGAGACTTTGAAAAAATACCTTGGGACTTTAAGGGTGACTTAAAAGATCCAGAATATAGCTACAATGATATCAACGCAGCATTTAGCGGTGGGTATGAAAAAGCTTATATTGATAAGGTGACTATAAACTCTACAAATAGTGTAGATAATGAATTTTCAGAGTTTAATATAGGCTATGCAGAATTTTCGATTATAGCTTATAGGTTCCCAAGAAAATGATTCACAATTTCGCAAATAAAATGTATTAACTATTATAACCCAACTTTTTTAAAACTATGGCAAAAAGAATTCAAACAAGATATGAAAGTGCTGGCCTATTTGTAGGCCCTTCGCCAGCAACTGGCAGACACTTTGCAGATGGTCTTTACGGTTACACCAATCTATTAAGTGGATCAAGCGGTGATAACCAAATCAGACCACTATTCAGAGTACAGTCGTTCTCCGACTCTTTCGACAACCCTCTTCAGAACATTAATCAATTTGGACAAGCTACCACTCTTGCCAAATTAGCTACTTCTGCACCTACCCCAACCTTCGATTTCACTTATTTCACTAATAATGGATTGAACGAAGCTATTCTTGGATTTCCAGTGTCCCTTGAAACTTCCACTATTGCTGGAAATGTAAGTGGCTTGAGAAATTGCTTGTCTGGATTCTTTGATTCTACAAATGATTCCAAGAACTATTTCGCACAATTCGTCCCAGAAGGTAAGTCCGTTTATGGAGATACCTCTGCCGATTCAGAGGACTTTGTAGTTTGCTTGTCGAATGGCTTCATAACTAATTATGAAGTTAGCGCAAGTGTTGGTGGGTTCATGGAATCTACAGTTTCTGTTGAAGGTTCTAATTACGTAGTTAATTCTAATAGTACTGGCAACATTTCTCCAGCAATTTTCCCAGAAAATGGAGACAAGGTTACTGGGTGGCAATATGATATTCCTGCAATCTCACAAGACTCCACTGGAGCTTTTGCTGGTGCAGGTTCTACAATGCCAGCGGTCATCAAACAAGGTGGAATTAAACTTAACATCAATGCTCTTTCGGGTAACATGGGTGTTAACATTACAGAATCGAATATCAATTCGTTTTCCGTTAGCATTCCAGTTGCTCGTGACAACCTTGAAAGACTAGGAAGTCAATTCGTTTTTGCTCGCCCATTGCAAACACCAATCGATGGAACAGTAAGCTTCGATTTTAATGTCACTGATATGTCAACAGGTTCTCTTGTTGATCTATTCAACGGCACATCGAACACTGAGTTTGACTTTAGTATTGTAACTGCTGGAAGTACTGGTAATTCGGTAGATACAGATCAATTCGCTATTTTTGTTAGAGGTGCTACCTTCGAATCGGAAAATACATCTCTTGATATCGGATCTGCAAGAAACGGTTCTGTAACATTCCAAGTCCCACTTGGTACTGTTGATGAAACTGGAAAAGGCATATTCTTCAGTGGAGCCGTCAAAACAGCAGAACTTGCTGCGAGATACGCAGGTCGTTCATAAATTTTAAATATTCATTTAAAAAACAAAGCCCATTGATTTTTTTATCAGTGGGCTTTTTTTTAGTGTAATAGTATATAGGCATGGCTAGATCTGATTTAGAAATATTAGCGGAAGTAAAACTCTCAAACACAAGAGAGTTTAATGCTCAGTTGCGTGGTCTTGAAAAACGTAAAGTTATAATTGACACAAAGCGAAGTGAGCAGGCTTTAGGCAGAATTACAGGCAAGGCAAATGAGTTTACTAAATCACTTGAAGCTTCTAATGCCCGTGTCATCGCTTTCGGTGCTTCTGTGGCCGTCATTGAAGGGGTAAGAAGAGCCTTCCTAGAATTGGCTACCACCGTAGTACAGGTGGAAAGTAGCTTGAATGCTATTAACTCCATCTTCGGAAGAAGTAGCGATACGATATCGAAGTTTGGTGACGAGCTGTTTAAGGTTGCTAAGAATACTGGTCAGGGATTTCAAAGAGTAGCTGAAACTGCACAGGAATTTGCCAGACAGGGCTTGAGCGTAGAGCAAACTCTAAAGAGAACAAGTGACGCTCTGATATTAACTCGACTAACAACTTTAAACACAGAAAAAGCAATTTCTGGTTTAACTGCGGTTGTTAATGGTTTTGCATCCTCTGCTATAACGACTACTGAAGTCATAAATAAGTTAAGAGCAGTTGAAACTGCTTTTGCGGTTTCTTCTACAGATCTAATTGATGCGGTTTCTAGATCGGCATCCGTTGCTCAGGATGCTGGCATATCGTTTGAAGAATTGCTGGGTTTCATTACTGCGATAAAACAAAGAACTGGTTTGGGTGGCGCTACTATTGGTCAAGGTCTGAAGACTGCTTTAACTAGACTTAATTTACCTACTAGAATTGCACAGTTGAAAGAACTTGGGGTCGCTGTTGATGAAAGTGCCTCGACCTTTGATAACTTAGTAGCAGCATCTGTAGCCATTAGTCAAGCTCAAAAGGACGGGGAAAGAAGTCTTGCCACTCAAATATCTACAGTTGTTGCTGGCCAGTTCCAGGTTTCAAAATTGTCGGCCCTATTTAGAGATTTAGCATCCCAACAAAGTATTGCTGGAGGAGCGACAGACGCTGCGACTAAGGCAACTAATGAAGCTATTATAGCCAACTTAGCTTACAATCAAACTATTGAGGGTATTAGTAATCAAATATCTAACAATATAGGTCAAATTTTTGCAGGCCTTGGAAAGGCTGGGCTTCAAGACTTCTTCAAGTCTATTGTAACGGATATAAATGTATTGCTAGAAGCTCTTCAAGGCAATGATATTGGAGGTGGGTCCTTTTTGGCGAATATTACCAAGGACGTAATTTTACTAGCTAATGATCTTAAGCTTTTAGCGCCACTTGCTGAAGGGTTTGTGAAAGTCTTGACTGGTCCTGCATTTGTAACTGGCTTGGCAATTATTGCCAATACTTTAAAAAATGTATTCACTCAGGGTGGCGCAAGTTTGCTTCAACTCAGTGGTATAAACAAAGTTTCAGAAAAACGAATAGCAAATCAGAGAGTTATTCAAAGCTTGTTAGCTCAAGCTACCTCTTCCGAGTTAAAACAACTAGAATTAGCAACTTCGCAGGCACAAAAAGAACAAATTATATTAGGCTTGCTGACTAAACAACTTGCTGCGCAAAAAGCCTTAGAAGCTAGTTCGATTAGAACTGCGCAAAGCTTGTCGAGACAGGGTGTATCTCTTGGTGGATCTGTTTTTACTGGAGACGTAAGTAGGAAAGGAGGAAGAGCAAAAGGTTTTGCTGGAGGAACTTTGGGGGGAGCAATAGAAAATGAAAAAAGGGCGATCAGTAATGGCGTTGGTGGAGCTAGTTCAAACGCGCAAGTAAAAGTAGTAAATTCATTCAATTATGGAAAGGGCAAGATTGGGCCAGCCGTATTGAATAGTGATGAGATTTTAATACCTAATAAAAATGGCGACATTGTATTGAATAGAGATATGGCAGGATCTTCTGCTATTAGCTCTATGGGTGGAAACTTTGCCAGAGGTAAGATCCCTATGGTTAAGGGATTGACCTACAAGGCCTCTAGGGATGGCATTAGCAAGCTTCTGATGGGTAACACCAAGTTTCAGTCTGTAAGCTACTACAGTAAGAAATATGACTCAGTTAGACAGCTTTCAGGGGTTCAGCATTCATCTATGGTTGCTCAGTCATCTAAGGCTGGAAAGCCGCCTCCTAAGGGGTATTCTAGCTGGAAGCAATACCAAAGGGAGAATCAGATGGTTACTCTTAGAGGTATGCAGGGTGGCGAACAAGTAACTAAAAATATAAAACTCTCTGATATAAGAAGGGTTAGAGCTGGGGGAGCTACCTATATACCTAATTTTGCAGAAGGCAGGGTCAATCTTGATGTAACCGATCCTTTTCCTTTTGGTCAATCCTCAGGCAGGGTCAACTTAGGCGATACAGAAATTAAACAAATGGAAAGAAGGCTGAGAGCAGGACAGCCTTTAACTCCAAGACAAATTTCAAGAATTGAAGCTGGTTTAGCCTCTGGTCAAGGCTTTAAAATTCCAACACTATTGAGACAGGCTGCTGCTGAACAAACTTCTATGGCTGCACAACAGGCTACTAGAGGTTTTGGTAGAGATACACCAAAAACACCACCAAGCGGTGCTGATGAAAGGACTAGAGTATCTCCGACACAAAAACCTTTTGTTAAAAATGATAAAGGGAAATTTAGACCAGTAGGTGATCCAATTTATAATCCTGGATCAACTGGATTTACTGGGGACCTTAGAAATAGCAGATTTACTTTTACTGGACAAACGGACTTAAAGGGAAAAACAAGGCTTGTCCCTGAAGTCGCTGGTCCACCAGCAATAATACAGCCAAGTTTAGCCGAGCAGGCAAGAAATGCGCCAAAAAACTTTAGCAAAGAGTTAAAAGAGTACAACTATAAGGATTTTAAAAAACAATTTGCGGCTGGCGCTGTGCCTAGTGGGTTTAGGGGAGATGCAGCTCCATTTGCAGAATTTAAGAGAAGGTTAAGACTTGAGCTTATAGAGGCCGAATTAAAAAAGGAGTCTAAATCACAAGGGAAATCATTGAGCTTCGAGGAACTCAATAGATCCAAGGAGGGTAGGGAGTTAGCAAATAAAATTAAAAATGCTGGACTGGTAAACTTCAAACAAATTGAAAAGGGAACAAGAAATGCAGTTCAACAGTCTCTTTTGGCTGATGCACAAACACAACTAGAGAAGTCTGGAACGGGTAGGTTTGGTTTCGACAGCGGCCTAGAAAAAAAGGCAAAAGGAATATTAAACTCGTCAACTGGTAAAAAACTTACACCAGAGTCTAGAGCTAAATTTAACGAATCGGTTCAATCTAGAAAAATAGCTAGAGGACAAAGACTACAGGGGGCTGGATTTGGACTTAGCTTTGCTGGTGCTTTGGCAGCGCCAGTAATTGGTCAGGGGATTGCAAAGGTAAGTGGAAATGAAAGAGCTGGGTCAATTGCATCTGGTGCTTTAGGTGGAGCTGCGACTGGAGCAAGTGTGGGTGCATTTTCTGGGAATCCGCTTGGTATTGCAATAGGTGCTGGAGTTGGGGGTCTACTGGGTGGAGTTAGTGCTGCGCTTTCTACAGCCACTGATGATGCCAGCAAGTATTCCAAGTCTCTGGGCGAGCAGCAAGATTTTTATAAAAAGAATATAGCTTCTGCACAGGCATATGTAAATGCGCAGTTTAGACTAAATGATGCATTTGAAAGTGGAACTGCATCAGGAAAACAGATAGCGGCCCTGTTCTCTGATATACAAAGAACTTTTAATGATTTTCAGAACGATCCAAATCTTGGGAAATCAGAAAGAGGGAGGAAGCTTAAGCAAGACTTTGTTACTGCAACTCCAGAGGAAAGAAGAGGGATATTGGATGAACTCCAAAGGGAAGGGCAGTCAAAAATAAGGACAGCGTCAACACAGAAGGCTTTCGACGATTTCGCTACAAAATCTAAAGATAGGCGAGCTACTATAGAGAAGGAGACAGAAACTATTAGGGGTGTTGGTCAATTTGCCTTTGGAGCGCCAATAACAAGAGTAACAAACCAAGATCAACTTGATCTTAGTAAGATTACAGAAGATGAGGTATCTCTTTTTATTGGAGGTCTTCTAGCGGATATAGATCTTGACAATGTTGACTTTTCCACTTTAGAGAAGTCTGGAAGTAATCTCCAGAGGCTAATTGCGCTGGGCCTTGAAAAGGAAACTGCAAAAGCTTTTGCTCTTCAGTTCGACACAAATAAGCTTCTATCAAACCTATTCAAGAAAGTGATTGGAGATGGCTCCATTAAGACCAATATAATTGAACAGCAAGCTGCCGCTGCGATAACAGATGCGAACTTTAAAGTCGCAGGAGCTAACAGAGACTCTGACGCTGCTTCATCTAATTTGTTCCAAGCTCAGGCTGGACAGTCTGCTGCTGATAGAATAACGCAAAGGGGTGAAGTTAGTAGAGCGTCCAACCTCGCGCAAAATAAATTGGAGTTTCTTTCTAGGCAGGGATTTGACCAGACACGTAAAAAGCAGGACCTTCAGATAAGTAATCTGAAAACAGCTCTTACAGATGGGTTAAAGGATCTTAACTTGGGTGCTTCAGGGGGTGTCCAATCTGCTTTTAAAGATAGATTGTCCACATTCACACCAGAACAAAGAGCTGAGGTTTCCCCAATCTTGGAAAGGGTTGCGAATGAAGGAGCCTCAATTAGCGATATAAACTCTCTAATAGGAAAGACAGATGATAAGGATTTGAAACAAGAGCTTGCAAAATTGGCAATTGAACTAGCAGGAAATAGAGATGCTCTTGTCGCAAATACAAATCAGTCACTTGCAGATACAGTAGCTCTCAATCAACAGGCTGAAAATCAGAGAGTTGCTCAAGCAGCATTAAACGATTTAGGGTCAAAGACGGGAGGTCAGAACCTTTCACAATTATTTGGTGAAGATAGGGCAGCTAATAGCCTCACTGAAGAAATTAGAACGGGAATGAGAAAAACTTTCTTAGGATTGGGTCAATATGGTGGAGATAATGGAGCAAATCCAGTTAGAGAAGTGCTGGCTGATAAGAATTCTCCAGAGGCTCAAGCATTAAAGGGGGCGGCTGATGTAATTAGAGAGCAGTTTAATCTTGTTACTAGATCAAAAGCTGAAGGGGGTCAACTAACCGATGAACAGAGTAAAAGAGCTAGGAGCATTTTTGAACGAGAGTTGAGTAAAGGGGATAGAACTCCTGAAGGGCTTGCGGATTTACCTGGAAGATTAGAACGTGTATTTGACCGTTTGTCTGATCAGGGTGTTAGACTGGACTTAGACGAACTAGTTAAGATTGAAACTAATACAGGTGAAGAGATTGGTGGCTTTGAAGTAATTAACCAAGGTTTAGGTGATATTGTCGAATCCCTTAGGGAGGTCAGCCCAACATTAGGCTCACTATTAAGTAAGGTTACTCCAACCGAAGGTAGGCTTCCTGGAGCGCCACCAGTTGTAGAAGGAGGCAACGAATCTGCCACCGCAGCAGACTCTGCAGCAAATGTATTAGCTGCACTCAAGATACAGGAGGCCGAAGCGGTGATAAATAGAGATGCTATAGCCACTCTAGTAGAAAAATTAAATGCAAATACTCTTACTCAACAGCAATTTATTGAAGCATCTAATAATCTAAGTCAAAAGATTGCAGAGGGAGTAATCAAAACCACTGATGTTGTTACTAATATAGATATAAAGCTTCCAGAAGGCAGCATAGCTAGGTTGGGTTCAGTAGAAGAAGCGGTTGAAGAGTTTAGGAGAAATTTAGAATCAATTGTAGACACGATCAGTGAATAATTATAAAAGTGAATTTTAATAATGCTAGTTTATTAGGTTTTAAAAAAACAAATCAATTCTTAAATTCCAATTTTAGATTCGGTTCAAGAGTTGAGTATGAGATAGAGGGATATTTCATAGATCTTCAAAATGATATTGGTGTAAGCGGATTAGTTAGCGCTTCTGAGTTTTTTAGAACTGGTCTTCAAGATTATCAGCCGATAATACTAAATGGAAATGACTTCGGAAAAGGTAGGGTATTAAGTTTTAGTAATAACGATGCAAACTCTTTACAGTACTCTACTTACAATCTATCAATCGAAGGCTTCCAATCTGGAAATTTAAGCAATCTTTCTGGTAAATATTATAGCGGATTAGCTCCCTTAGTAACTGGAAACACCATTTTAGAATCTCCATACCTGCTTGAGGATTTTTCTGAAGATTTTAATATTAACAGGGATGGTGATCAATTTTCTTATACGCATAGTATAAATATTAAATATGCTAGTGGCGATGGAGTGATAATCACCCCTATTCAAAGAGCAAAAGGTTTAGCTACGGAAATTTTTCAAACAGTAGAACCGCCCTTTGAACTTTTAGATAGCTTTCCTGGACAGAATTTTTTTACTGGGGCAGTAGACGAGAAATTTAATGAATCCTACGATTTAGTAAACAACTCGGTTAGTATTTCTAGAAAATTTTCTACATATACTTCTGAATTTGAAAAATATTCAGTAAAGCGCTCTCATAACTTCACAAAACAAGCAGACGGAATAATCTCTGTTTCTGAAAATGGCTCAATAAAGGCAAAATCCTTTTCTATAGAAGTCGATCTATCCGAAGCTATAAAAAGTGAAATAAGCGGATCTTATGGTAGATGTAGTGAAACTTATCTAGCATATGGTAATTCCTCAGCTCTACCTTCTGGAGCCATTTCTAATTCTCAAACTATTGATAATTTTGCTGGCGAGGCTAACTACACAATATCCTTTAACGATGCTGATTCTAATTATGGAGAAAATTATATTTTAAATTCAACACTCTCCATGCAAAGACTAGGAGACATTATGGAGATTTCTGAGGAAGCAAGTATATTGGGAAGAGGTGAATCTGAGGCAGAAAAAATGCAAAACTCTGTGAATGGCTACAATATAGAAAAAGAAAATATCTATGGAAGATGTTATAGTTTTTATCAGGAGCGGGGCGGTATTAAAGATTTGAGCCTAGAGGATTGTTCTTATAATAAAAAAACGAATGGAAGTTCTATAGACTATAAATATAACTTTTCCGATGACTCTTCTCTAATAAGCGGAAGAAGAGTTTCTATTTCGGTTAACGATGACGATTCAATTAATACATTTGCCAATTTCTCCGCCTTAGGTGAGAAACAATTTGTACAAAAAATCGATACTACAAATCAGGGATCTAGAGACTTAAAAATATCTATAAATGGACAAGAGGAAGATACGCTTTATGATCTTCTTGACCAGGCAAAGGGTGTAGCTAATGAGCATGTAAAGAACTATAATGATACTTATATTGATGGCGCAACTTACCAATACAATTTAGAGGAAAATGCATTAGAAGTATCTGTAAAATATAAATTCAACAAACTGGTTAGGAATAGAGCTACATTATGACTCCAACTAAAATAATTTACGATAGCTTTGACTTTGGTGATCAACCAACACCATTCTTGAGTAGTCAGGAGAATTTTTTAAAGTATGGGGAAAACTTTGGGAGTGAGGAATCGTACTCTCTAAATGGTCAGCTTACTGGAAGGGACTTCAATGATCTTAGGTCAGAGCAATTGAAGCTGATTAGCGGGTTTTCAAAAGACTTTGGAATTTTTATAGTTAAGGATTTTAAGCCTTATGAAGCAGAGGTAATGGTAAGGAGCGGAGTAAAGATTGATTCTATCGACTTTGGGCAAAGCAAATATAATAAAATTATTGATTATAATATTAGCTTTACTGCTTACCCAGTAGATTATTTTGGTGATAATTATGGAGTTATAGATCCACAGGAGAGTTGGTCGTTTGAAGAAGGTAATGATGGAATAGTTTCAATTTCTCACCTTATAAGCGCAAAGGGCATAGAAACTCCTCAAGCCGATTCATATGACAAATCATCTTCATTACAGAATGCAATAGACTACGTTAGGCAAAGGACTGGATCTACTCAAACTTTCATTTCTCCTCACTTTATATGCAAGGATTCGGACTACTCTTTAAATTTAAATTCTTTGCAAGAAAGTATAGATAGAGTTCAAGGAACTTATAGTGTAACTGAAAGTTACTCTTCTGATTTGTATGGAAACTCTGGTATATTAAGATATTCGGCAGATATAGACTCATCTATTGACGCTCCAAATTCTATCTCAATAAAAGGTAGATTAGAGGGAAGCATAGGTGATCCAATATCTATAATTAGGAATAGATTTTTAACTTATGATTGGTTCTCTACGGCTAGTGAATTTCTGACAAATCAATTTGGTTCAACATCTATTGGACAAGAGCCACTGCAGAAGGATATTACTGAAGACCTATTTAATAACTATATAAACTTCTCATACTCATTTGGTGATGATGAATCTATACGGGATCAGGTTAGAGTTGATACAAACATTTCGATCAATAGTGGAACCTCTTTAGTCTCCGTTTCTGTAGGAGGGTCTATAACATCATCTGCCGATAAGTCTATAAGGTCTGGACTTATACAAAGCGCTTTTGAGGATATAAATATATTCGATATAGCTAATGGAGAGTTTAATGCTTTTTTCGGAGGAAATGCACCAAAGTCTTTAAGCAATAGAGTTACTGCTGACTCATTTTCAAGGGACTCTGATACATTCGCTATAAATTTCGATCAGTCATTTGATAATAAAGACGCTCCAGAGGAAGACTTTTTTAAGGAAGTAAAGACGTCTCTATCATTTACTCCGTCTAAGATTTCTATAGCGTCAAGCGCACTTCCAGGCAAGGGTGGAAAATATGATACAATTGATTTGGAAATTAAAAACAGAGCATATTTAGACATATCCTTAAATGCTATACTTGAAACTGGAAGTTCTCTGTCTATGGATCAATTGGTATCCTCATTGAAAGTGAAGTCGAATGATATGCTTAGCGAATACGGGAAGCTTCAATCTTTAAATTTAGAAGGAGTATCGATTGGTACTGGGGACCCACTATCGATAACTCTAAATTCAAAATACTCTTTTGAAAGTAATAAGAATCTTTTTACGGCTCCCAACTATTCAGTTGTAAATGATTTTAGGGTTTAACTATTTCACATACTAGTTAAATGTCTGTATATAGATATAGGAATGGAAGAAAAGGATTTTTATTATTTTGAGTTTTTGGGCGAAAGGTGTATCAAGCATTTGTTCAAGGACTTCCTTTATCAATTAGAGGATATACAGGAAAAATACTCTATAGAGGACGACGATTTCGAAAAAATAAGAAATCGAGTTTTAGATAAGGGTAATGATACTATTCGTTTCTTTAGGGATCAGGGAGAGAATTATACAAAATTAAACTCAGGAGAATAAATGAAAAAATTATTTAGTTTTAAGGAAAAAAATAAGGACAAGGATTACGAGTTCACGCTCAAGCAACCTAATAGAACCGAGAGAGAGGAAATAGAGATTTACTACGCAGCCATGCTCTCAAAGTTAATGAACATGGGAGTTCAGACAAAAGCTTCCGTAGACAAGTATTATGCTGATAATAGCGATACCGCCCTACCAAAGAAAGATCAGGCTTATTATTTTAATCTGCAAAAGGAATTAGCGCAAAATCAAGAAAAGTTGATCAGAGAAAAATCAAACTCCGAAAAGAAGTTTGAGCTTTACGCTAAAATTGTACAAATACAAGAGGATATGCGTAAATTCACATCTTATTATTCTGCAATATATGATAATACGGCAGAGATTAAAGCCAGAGATAAGACTGTTGACTTCTGTATGTTAAATTACTCTTGTTTGGATGGAGATCCAATTTTTGATGTCGATGAAGAAGATTTCCAAAAAAGAGCTATATTACAATATGAGAAAGTTGACGATCTAAGGGGTGGAGATGAATCGGAATTCTGGAGTTCAGTTATCGATAGGTTTGTATTCTTGTTTACAATATGGTATCTAGATCTCGCTCAGACGGAGGCGGAGTTTCAATCCTATTATGACTCCTACTTTGAAGAAGAGCAAGAGCCTTCGGAAGAAGCTGAGGAGGAAACTGTAGAAGAACCTGCAGAAGAAGCTGAAGAGGAACCTTTAGAAGAAGTTTCGAAAAAAAAGGAGGGCTAATTGAAAGAAGAGTCGAAGCTTCGTTCAGCTCTTTCTGACATATTAAAAGGCTTCTCTTATTATAAAGATGAAAATTTTTATATTAAGCATTTGACTCTAGACGACTATGTAGATTTTGAATGTGAATATGATGCTTTCTACGAAAATCTCAGGAAAAAGAAGGTATTGAATAATGAAGAGCTGTTAGATCAAGCCAAGTCCAAGGATCTATGGTCTAAGCAGGAAGATTATGAAATTGAAGATTTAGAACGACTAATAGATCATACTAGGCAAAGCTCTCAGAAACTTCTTCTCCATTCTCAGAAGAAGGTTCAATTAGATTATATTGATGAGCTTGAGCAAAAGCTGTTTATTTTAATTAATAAAAAAAATTCTTTTCTAGCCCATTCTTGTGAGAGTATCGCCGATAGGAGGCTGAATGAATATTATTTATTAAATAGTCTTTTTAAAGATAAAAAATTTGAAGAACCTTTGCTTAGCGAAGACGATAAGCAGGACCCATCTTTAGATGTGCAAAAATACTTTAGAATACATTCGGAATGTCTTAAAAATATTTCTATGCAAAGTATAAAAACGGTATCTACTAAAGAGTTTTTTACTTCTAGTTGGAGAATATGTAATAATGCTTTTGAGTATTTTGGAAAACCTATTTGCAAACTCTCTTTCCATCAAACTAATTTAGCTAATTACGCAAAAACTTTTACAACAATCTTTGAGAGGTATCCAAATATAAAAAGCGAAGATCCTGACGAAATTATTAGATTAGCAAATTCCAGGTCCAAGCTAGAAGAAGTGTCTGGCGGAAAAGATGTAGATGTGGTTGGCATGACGCATGAAGAAGCCGATAAGATGGGTATAAAGATTAAAGACAGGTCTAGGCAATTTTCGCAGGATGCAGAATAAAAGGTGTAATATAAATATATGGGCTTAAGGGGCATAAACTACATTTATTCTGGAATATTAAAACTAGATACAGGCAACATGCCAGTATACTATGACTTTAATAATTTTAGTGATGAATTTTATACTCAGCTAGTCACACAGTCAGGAAGCCCCTTAATTACGCAAGACTCTTCTTTTATAATATTAGAGGACGTCGATGTTTCAGGATACAATTCTGTAAACTTTGCTTCTTTTTTTATTGGGCAAGATATAAATATTTTAAGCTCAAACTCTGCTTCTATAATAGGAAACGTTGATAGCTTTACTGGAAATGGAAATTCTGGAAATTTTAATTACGGATATTTAGAAATAAATAATCAAAAAGATTTATTCTCTAGAGATTTTACCGTACTCTTATCTCAAGATAAGCGTTATACTGGAGATGGAGTTTTATTTTCTTGTTTTGACGACAACGTTATAAAAAGTGGATATTCTTTTGGGATAAATTCTGCAAATAAAATGTATTTTGAATATTTTGATAATCAAAACCAAAGATACGATATACAAACTAGCTTGTTGCAGCTATCAGATAAAAACTTAATAGGATTAAGAAAATTCGATGACTCAATTTACTTTTTAGCTTATAATAATAGTACGAAATCTTTTGAGAGTGAAATAAAAAGCGTTATATCCGACCAAATTCTTCCTTGTAATAAATTTTTAATTGGTAGTGGGCAAAATCAAAAAAGCTATTCTGGCTTTATGGACGATTTTGTATACTTAAATCAAAACATTTCAACTGTAGATGCAAACATACTGGCTTCGGGCTTTTGGTCGGACACCAAGAGTGGGATTCCTTTCTTGATAGAGTCTGGAATTACTGGAGGAGTTAGTGGCTATGAATATAATTTAACTGGAGTAACTGGCATACTTTCTACAAACAGCATTTTGACTGGCACTGGATATACTACTGGTTACTCTGACATTTATCAATATGTTGTTGAAACGGGAGTTATAGCACCTGGAGAGGAAAAGATAGAGTTCTTACAAAACTTACCGCAGTATTGCATAGGAAACGAAGAAGTTCCAATATATAGAAAGGTTGTTACATTAGATTCAACTGGCGTAATTGGGTTGATTCGTCAATTCTCTGGAACCGATGAAGTTATCAATGGAACGGATATATATCAAAACGTTAACATCACTGGGTTCTTGTCTAGTGGGTTAAGAGCTACTACTATTTTCAATACTGGCAACAATGACATTTCTGGACTTAAGAATATTATGAGTGGCGACAGAAGACAGCTTTCTGAGTATGGAATGAGTGAAACTATTTATCTTGGCGAGTATTTTGATCAATCGTTTGGTCAAGAAGAGACTGGAATAAATAGCTTTAACTCTTTAGCTTTATATGAAAAAGAAGACGATTATTCTAATGAATTTAGAAATTTCAATTTCTTAAACAAGACATCTCTTGCAAGCTTAGATGGGACTGGATTTTCAATTAATCAAGAGTATGATGGGTCCGAATTTAGAGTCTTTTCTAATGGTCTTTTGAGATTTTCAAACTCTACCATAACATCAGCTGGTCTAGAAAATTTTTATAAATCTGGTTCAATAGAACCAGGTAAGGTAATATTAAGCGGTAATAATACTGACTCAAAAGTATTTTACGATGCTAATGACTTTGCAGTAAAAAGTGTCTTTAGTGGCAACAACAATATAAGCGTACACGATAACTTGTTTTTCAAAAAAGGGTATAAGTTAGCGTCTGGATTGGATTATACTGGAGACGCAATTAACAACTCGTTCACCGCAATAAAAACATCTGACTCAACTAAAGAAATTTTAGCTATTGGCTTTAGAGTTCAGAGTGGTCAACACCAGTCTAATATCATACCATCTTCGGGGAAATTCTTTAGAGGCTCCTCTACCAATTATTTTGGAAGGCTGAGGCTGCGCCGTGATCTATATTTAGAGACTAGTGAATCTTCAGATCTAATATCTAATAAAAAGCAGCTTATTCCAAGCGGAGTAAAATCTCTATTTGTTAATAGAAATTATCAGAGCGAGCTATCAACTGGATCAGTATATAGATCTTATCTAACTGGAGCCAGTGGCTTTTTCGATCTTTAGTTTGATTAAGTTTAAAATGGACTATAATTAAGTGTAATAAAATAAAGGAATGGCGATAAGAAAAACAGATAAGGTTACTTTGAATGGGAGTACTTCAGCGTACGGTGGACTAATAATTAGTGCATCTTATTCTATTGGCTTTGGGACGCAAGTCACGCAGTTAACATTAACTATTTCGAGCGAGAATGGAGCTTACACTATAAGCGAAGATAGTTTGAATGTTTTTGATAGTGATAAGATAAATCTAGGATCAAGAGAACTAAATATGGTTGCGATAGAGTACTCCATAGACGATAGTGTTAGTGGAAGAATTTTGACCGTCACTTATAACGACAAGTCGATTCTTCTTTTAGACAAAAAGTTTGTTGCTTTATTGGGGAGAAATTTTAACGCAACAGCAACGGACGAGTCTTTAATACTAGTTGGCAGAGGATACTTTACATTAGAAGAATCGTCGGAATTAGGTGGAGATTCGATTCCACTAACTAGATCAACCTCCTCTCAGGATGTCAGGCAGCTCCCAGATTATTTATATAACCTTGAGGAGCTGTTGGGAAAAATTCGAGGGAAAATTGAAAATATAGATGTTGCTTTAGCCAGACACGATAATAGCCTATTGAAGGAAACTACTGGTACTTTAAGAAACGTATTAAGTTCTTGGGGTTCAATATATGGATTTACCTTTTTTTTTAATGAGTCTGGTAAGATACAGTTTATAGATCTTACTGAAAGTATTTCTCCAGTTTTCCCTAACGAAGTTAACTTCATATCTGAAAAAAACTCATTCTCATTGAGAGATACTATATCAAAAGGTCACTCCGTTTATTACGGAAAGCCTGGTAAAAATATAGATGCTGGTGGAGGAGGCGGAAATACAACAAGCACTGGTGGAGGCGGAGAAACTAAGTATGGAGAATTTGAAGAGAAATCAGATACACAGATATATCTTTATAGGCCTACTGACAGGCCAGATCAGTATTGGGCTAATCCAGGATTTGCTATAAATCTAGGCAAAGCTGCTGCGGTAGGAGAGTCTTTTTTTGCTTACGCTGCTTTGTACTTGTGCAAGAAAGATCCAAATTCATATTCAAGTGTATTTGGATATGAACAGGTCTATACTTTGAACCCTAAGCAAAAAAAGGCTTTTGATCCAAAGGATGATTTATATGAGGATTATAACATAATCTCATATATTGAGTCAGATATTTCCGATACAGTCACAGTGGAAACTGTAAAGCAAAAATTTGCGCAATTCTTGACCTACGAGAATAATCTAGCTGAAGCCCAATATTTTAGATACAATTGGGCTATTGGTGCGGATTTAAAGTATGACAGAGAGGATATAACTGAATATGTCAATCCAGATAGGAAGAGTGCAGCTGAAAGTAATCATAGAATATATGCAACCATTCCGTGGGATTTGTCTTTCGACGTTTATGATAGTGTTAAATCATTAAATTTAAATAAGTCTGTAATATTTTTAGAAGTAAGTAGTTCCGCTAGATACAAGGCTAGAAGTGACGGATATAATCCAAATTTGAAGTTTGCAGCAGTTCTTAAGAATATAAACTTCACTAATATATTTGAAAGAATAAACTTTAAATACGAGTTAAAGCAGACTCTGAGAGTGGAGGGTCAAAGAATCGATATAAGGGGCAGCATTGATGATGGAGGAGGAGGAGGAGATCAAGGAGGAGAAGAGAATTTTACAGCTGCTTTAGAGTCAATAGCTTTTACTCAGCCAAGTTATAATTCTAATACAATTAGGACTGACGTCGATTTGGATACATCACCAAATCAAGTAGCGGCCTTATCGGATATAATTCAAGTAGACGGTAATAATATAAGGCTTGGTAATAGTCCTAGAATAGGAGGATCATTAACTAATTACCCAAACTTGGGATATACTATAACGCAGAAAAAAGTCCAAAAAACTTTTACAATTAATAATATAGATATACCAAATTATACCGCTTCTATAGAAAAGGGGCTGCAAAACGTAGATATAAGTATTAGTAGTAATGGCGTAAAAACTACTTATACGATTGGCAATAGAAACTTTACTTTACCTAGTAAAGAATTAATAACTCAGCCAAGGGGTGCAGTTATTGTCGGCAATCCAAATTCATTACCTCCAAAGAAGAATGTGTATTCAGTAAAAAGTTCTTTAAATACCCGAAATATAGAGGTGCTACCTTCGAATCGGGAAAAGCTTTTAAAATTCATCAAAAAATAAAAAGACATGTCATTCTCAATTGGAACCCAGTCAGGAAACTTTTCTTATCAAGCCTTTATACGGCCTCAAAGGGACGATCATATTTCATTTGGGTTTTCATTTATAAATACTGGAGATGGCTCTATTGAAGATAGGATTGTTTTTAGTGGCGAAAGCGGAAAGCTTTATGATTCTGATAATAACTTTTTCTACTCTTACAAGAATCAAGATACTTTCTCCGTTTCTGGGAATAAAATTGGGAATTATAATAATTATTTCGTTAATAATGTACTTATAAATTCTTACCATGAAAATGGCACTGGCTACATAAATAACTTTACTGAAAATGGAGTAGTTTCGGAACTTAGTTTAATGGGAGTAGAGCCAGTAATTAGTATTAGTGGAATATTCGAAAATAGTAATTTAACTGGAAGTTTAAAGGTTAGCAATAATTCTAGTGAGGGAATATCATTTAATATATTTTCTGGAAAATTTGAAGAATTATCTAACTTTTTCAATTTCAATACTGGACAAAATACTGGAATAATAGAGGGTCAATCTAGTAGAGACTTTTTAATTAATCAAATTTCAAATGTCACTACTGGAACTGGAGTACTGATACCAATATCTTTTGTTTCAGACTTTGGAACTTTTACAAAAAGCGGCTTAATTAGTTTTACGAGGGAATACGAGTACCTGTTGAGTTTATTGGGGTCAGACTTTTTGGATTCTACTGGAATATTTAATTATAATGTTTTATTTTCTGAAAGATACGGTCCAAATCTTACAGATGATCCATTCGGACTTCATTTTACATTTGGTAATATTAGTGGCTATGGTGGTTACGCTGACTATGATATTAAAACTGGTAAAATAACTGGGTCAATTCCAGGATTTGATATTTCTAGAAATATAATAGGCACTGGCAATTTAACTGGAATGATTGAGTCCAGCTTGGGCGGCGGGTATTTAACACTCTCTGGCTATAGCACTGGTCTTGAAATTAATTATACTGGAAATATACCATCTCAGATTTATACTGGAGAAACAGTATTTGCTACTGGAGAAATGTCGTATCCATTTTTAACGTCCTCTAGTGGGATTGTAACTGGATTAGATGTTGGATTCATAAGGAATGTTAGTGGAGGATATAACTTCACTGAAACTGGCGCTATTAGATTTACTGGTCAACAGTCTCTATTTCCAAGCTTTACGACTGGAATAATACTTAGTGGAAATAATACTGACGGAGAACCGATAGTAACATCGAAAAATGACTCTCTTTGCTTTTCCTTCGACGTTCAGTCGTTTACCGCTACATCAAATCAAACAAGAAATAAGGAATATGCCAGTAGATTTAGCGGATTTGCAACTGGCGCATTTGATGGGATTGCGTATTACCCAGGAGATCAGGCTGGCTTAGATATAACCACTACCATTAGTGGATCTAAGGTTTCTGGAACTCCAGGGGCATTCATAGGGACTGGAACTGGGGTTTTTGACCTCATTGGAACCTTTCCGATGGACACTAGAGATTCCCAAGGAGGTTTTGTTAATAATGGCTGGACGATAGATCTATCTGACAGAATTTTAACTGGACTAGCAACTGGCTTATTGCCAGAAGATCCAAATCTTACTGGATTGCTCTCATTTGGTACTGGAGTAACTGGCGCTGGATCTAATCAAACTTCTAATGTTTATTATTCTAATATATTTAGCGGGTTTTCTAGTGGAATTTTTGATGGAGAAATGAGAATTCCTGCCGACCAAATTGGTTTAATTGGAACGAATATTATTAGCGGATTTAAGGTTTCTGGAACTCCAGGGGCATTCATAGGGACTGGAACTGGGGCTTTTAATGTTACTGGAATCAATAGAATTGATATGAAGTTTCCAATACCCGATTACAGTTTGTATGTTAGTACAGAGCTTACTGGACTAGCAACTGGGTTATTGCCAGAAGATCCAAATTTAACTGGATTTATATTTAGTGGAACTGGAATAACTGGAATCGAATCTAAATTTACTACTGGAGTTTTGACGGGTAGCGGAATAATTACTGGGCAAGCTTCTGCATTAGCAAGTGGATTTACTGGAATAGATTTTACTTATAATTACATTGCAAAAGGTAAACTTTTGAGTGGAATGACTAATGAAACTGTTCATGAAGTTACGGACGACAGATATGTTGCTACTGATTTGTCAATGCTAGGAAATTATGATTATTTGTTCAGATCTATTCGATTGGGCAACACTTTCAGCAAGAATTTTACTGTTCAAGCACAAGACATTTCTTCTGGATATGTTGATTTTACTGGTCAGTTTCATTATTCAGGAACTGGCGCATATGTGCATCCTCAAGAAATTACTGGTATAGGATATACTGGACTTGGCCTCATAGGCTCAATTTCTGAACCAGTAAAAGATATAATTTTCAATGGGGAAAGTGGGGTAACTGGTCGGTATCTAACAAACACTGGAGCGCTTATTGACGATAGCATTTCTTTGAATGGAAATTCCTACGGAATCCCCGTTTCCAGCGTTTATACAAGATTTAATCCCTTTATTTTTAGTGGCAACAGTGGAATACTTCTATATTCTGATCACACCAACGAAAAGGCCCCTATATTATCATTTTCTACTAACGATGCAGACAGGGGTTCATATATTCATAACCCAGTATGGCTCAATAGAAGATTGCTGAGTGGTTTTTTCGATCTCGATCCGTCAGACATGACAGTTGGCGTAAGTCCTAAGTACTTTTTATCTGGAACTGGAGTTTACAAAAGCCGAAAAAGTAGAAGCTACAGAATTACTGTTTATACTGGGAATAACCTTGCAGATATGATCTATAAAGAGAGAGAAACCATAAGCGTTAATTCAACTACTGATTTCAATGAGAGATTTAACGATAGAAATATAAACGCAGACCAATATGGTGTGTTTAATGTCTACTTTCTAATAACTTCAGACACCGAAGATTTGGAACCTAGTGGGTTTAATTACTTCTATTTTCAGGACACCGACAACAGCAAGAATCCACCTGAGTTCGGCCCTCGCCAGTTTAATACGTTCTTAGATAGCTCTGGGCAGGGATTTCGCAGATTTTTAACAAATTACTCTTCACCGACTGATGCTAGTGGATATCTACTATCTGCCGATACCAAATATCCAACTGGGTCTACAACTAATAGGATCGCCATAGCTTTACCAAACACCATTAGCGTTACAAGTGGCTTGAATGTATTTCAAACTGGGTTTAATATGACTGGATATGCTGAAAATGTCAGCTTTGAGGGTACTGGAATGTCTGGAGTTGGCGGTACTATTGAAGTAACTGGTGAAAATGCTGGATTTTTATATGCCCTTCAAGATGAAAGTCTTTTTCCTAATAGTAACATACCCAACGAAATATTCACTCAAATGACTGGAAATTTTAATGGCGAGAAAAGTATAAATAATTTTGAGATTCCTACTGGAATTTTTATGAATAATGTGGTTGGCTTTTTAAGAAAAAGAGTAGACTCCACCAACGAAAAAATCGACGGTTATTCATTGGGTAATTATGAACTAATAGAGCGATTAGGAATATCTAATTATCAAAGTAGTATGGAAGAGATTAGCGGTATCATGAAAGCATATTGTGATAAAATTGGGTATAATGTATATTTTGGAAGTGGCAGAATTGGATTTACTTCTGATCCTGGATTAACTTACCCAATCGGAGGTGCATTAGGTTTTGGTCTTGGCACTACCACAAGTACTGCTTATGGTCCTTGGAGTAAAGATGCAAAATATGCAACCAGGCAAAGTGGAGGACTTTATACTTTAATCGAAACTGGTATAGAGGTTGCTACCCAAGGATCAAATCTTCCATATTCAGGTATAATGTCTGGAAAAATAACTACTGCAATTCCAACTACCTTTGCTACTGGATACGTTCCTTTCAATTCTGGAGTTAGTGGAAATATTTATTCTATAACTTTTACTGGTATTGAAAATACTACTTCCAAATACTTTATAAGTTCATTAAATGAAGGAGATATTTATATAGATCCCTTTGCTTCTAGCGGAATAATACCCTCTACTGGACTTGGAACTGGAATAGACCAAATTACGGTACTTGCTGGAGAGAAGTCTGGCGAATTAGCCCAGACCCTTTTAAATATGTTTCCTTTTTCTGGAACTGGAGTAAGGGCATTATCCAATAGCCCCCCATTGGGTGGGGATAATGACCTTTATGCGGATAACTATATATTTTCGGGCGTTCCTACTGGAATATCATTTGCTACTGGGGATGACAGTACTGGTTCTTTATATGCTATAGGTTATACGGGAATCCAAACTGGGCCTGCCAAATGGTATATAGATAATTTAGACTTCAGTGGCAATATTCTAGACCTAGATGCTACAGTCACTGGCTATGTGCCAACCATAGCAAGTGGAACTGGAATAGACCCTATTACGATCCTTGCTGGACAGCAGTCTGGCGAATTCGACCAAGCCATTCTCAATATGCTTCCATTTAGTGGAGTGAATTTGCAGACAATAACCTTTGACCAACCAGTAGGAGGGTTTGAGGATTCTTATGCAGATAATTTTATATATTCGGGAGTTAGAAAGGGATTCAACTTTGCAACTGGGATATTAACTGGATCGTTTGATTACACTGGAATATTAAACTTCACTCAAAGAAACTTACAAAAAACGGGAGTCAAGATTGGAATTGGAGTAATATCTGGAAACATTACTGGAATAGTATACCCAGGAAGCGGAGAGTTTAATTTCTCTGGAATTCAAACTGGACTGCCGCAGTTTATAAATTCAGTAGTACCAACAGGACAGGAGGTATTTTTACTATCTTCTGGAAATGTTCCTATAACTCCATTCACTGGAAACTTAAATAGCTCTTTTATTGGAACTGGATTTTATACTGATTTTGTTAATCCTGCTGACTTAGAATCTTTGAGTTATAGCTTCCCTATTCCAAACTATATAAAGACCTTTACTGGAGAGTATGAGATTCTTACTGGTATTAACAATACTGGATTTGCTAAATGCACTGGCTTCTTTAATATACCTTCTATTAATCTAACTGGCTATTCGGGTTATGTTGTTCTTACTGGAGATGATGACTTAAATATCCAAATGGTAAAGAAAAAATACTTTGCTGATTCTGTAGATTTAAATATAATTAAATATAGTGGCATCGGTACTTTAGACGCATCATACGATAACACAGGATCTTTAACTTTTATAGGATAATTATGGCAATAAATAATACAAGTTTAGCAGCATCGTTTATAGAATACGACGTAGATGGAGAAAACCAAGATGGACATTTAAGCTACTCGATTTCCCCATTAACATCTAGCGACAAACCAAGTCTTAATATGGAGGACGAGAAGAAGTTCAATACGTTTAGAATTCAAGCAGGTTCGGACAATGGATCAAAGATGTTTAATATAGACATGAATCTAGAAGATTTAAAAGCTATTGCAGATGCGGCGGATAAGGATATAGAGATGAAATTTAGAACATTGAAAGTATGCAATAATGGGTTAGAGGCTAACATAGTGGTCCTTTGCAGCCAAGCTTTTAGAGTAGACCCCTAGTATACAATATGGGCGACGAAGACGTATACTTTAAAATTTATGGAAACCCAATAATCCTTGGGCAGTCCACTAACTCAGGTGGTGACAGAGATGGCAGAGAGGAAAAATCTAGAACGGTTAAAGTGAGCGTTTCTGTTGGAGACACCATGTCTTTCACTTTCAATACGCTTGATAGTGTTGCCAACAATGGACTTCAGGGAACTTTTCAATTATTTGCTAGAAGTGGAATTGAATTTTACGACATAGAAGAAGATGAAGTAATAACCAGCTTTAAACTTCCAAAGGAGCCTACTGTACAAAATGAATTTGATGAGCCTCTAGGTTATTATGAAAATAAAATTTTGTTGGTCAGAGATACTGAAGGTAGTTCAAATTTTCTACCAGTAGAGGTAACAATCCAATTTAAAGGAACTGTAGAAATTCTTAACGCTGGGTATGATTTTTATACTTATGATCAGTGTTGTGATTGCGCTCTTCTTCCGCATATAGATTATAGAGGTTGCACCGTTTATTGCGAATGTCCACTACCTGCTCAATGCGACAACGATGTAGAATGCGATTGCAATAGTTTTTGTGATTCATCTGCCCCTATATGGCAAAATGACGCTTATACAAATGGAGAAGGGGAGTGTACCCAAGGCTGTGAAACTAATGACGATTGCTGTACGGATGACGAAAATGATTTTAGGTGCGTAGATGGGGAATGCCAAATAGCTACCGAATGCCCATGCCCAGAAGGGCAAAGATGTGTAGATAAAAAGTGTGAGGATGATCCAGATGATCCAGATGATCCTGATGGTCGTGATTGTGGTGATGACAGACCATGTCCCACTGGTTTTGAATGCATAAATGGGGAGTGCGTGGAAACAGATGATCCTGATCCTCCTAGTATTGGACAGGTATACATGATGGTTCAAAAGGTAAGGGTAGAGCTTAACAAGGTTAAATATGGTTGGGATCAAATAGGACAGGTTGCAAGTGAAGTTTTTTATAAGAATTTTACAGATCAGACTATTGTGTTTAGGCGATACAGAACCGTTGACGTTGATGAGGGTTGTACAAATTTTAACGGATATGAGTATAGTGAGTACGGAAAACAGATAGGCAATAAAGGACCCTGTACAATTGATAATAACTCCGACGATGGAGAACCAAGAAATGGAGATGGATCATTTACGAGGGCATATGTACAGCTTGAGGGTACTAATTATAATCCTCCAGATGACTTAATATACGACCAGGGTATTTTCGATACTCCTTATAGGAGCGCCCGTTTAAGGACTATTATGAAAACCGCAATTCTTCAGTCTTCATTTGACAACTATAAAGGTTTTCCAAAAAATGGGGTTTTAAAGACAATAACTTTTAATGAAGATGGGAGTCGCTCGACTGACGTTAAAAGAGGGCAAAATGTAAATTCTGACGCAGGCTCTAGCTATGGGACAAATGGTTTTATAGAGAAGATTCAATACTATTTTGTAAAGGTTATAGAAACTAGTACTGCTAGTTCACCGAGTTTTGTAACCACAGAGGAAAGGGGTGAAGATATTGAAATTAGTCGAACCACTCAGACTGATCAAATCACTGTATCTGAAAAAGATACTTATGTAGATGGAAGAACTTCAAATGAAAATTTTATTAGTACTACGCCCTCTGACACAACTATACCTTGGTCTAGCGTACCCTATGATACTAGAATTGTAGATGTAAACGGAGTGAGTCCTAATGGAACTAAATACCCTATTCAAATTCAACAGAAGATAGTCGTGACTAATGTGTATACAACTAGTTTGTATGATGATGCAACCGACGTATACATAAGTGGTCCTGGCATCATAGCAACATTCGAGACGCCTGATGCTATATTTGACCAGAACCCACCTGATGTAGAAGGTTACTGTGAGACTTACGAAGACTGCAATTCAGGTCAGGACTGTAGAAATAATAAGTGCGTTGCAACTTTAACGCAACCATGTAGTAACAATTCCGAATGCCCAGAAGGTCAGAGTTGCGATAACGACGGAAAATGTAGGGGATCTCTTGACATAGACTGTGGTGATGATCCTTCGCTCTGCCCTGCAGGAAGCCAGTGCGTAGATGGAAAATGCAATACAAGTGATCCAGATGGTCCAGATGGTCCAGATGGTCCAGATGGTCCAGATGGTCCAGACAAGCCACCGCCAGTCGAACCTCCTGACGATCCTGACGATCCTGACGATCCTCGTAACTGTGACGGACCGTGTCCAGATGGACAGATATGTGTAGATGGAAAATGTGTGGATGATTGCCCAGAAGCACAGCCCCCAATACCAAATTCAGTAATAGTAATACAATGATTTGCGAAGAAAAAGAAGCTATTTGTAATACCTGCCCGTTAAAAGCTAATAAAGTTTGCATTAAGTGGGCTAAGGTTTGTGTGGGTATGAGGTGTCCAATAAATGCATTTGAGGATAAAAGTGCCATAGGAAGGCTAGTGAACTGGTCGATAAAACCCGTGCGGAAGATTGAAGTTGAGAAAGCTCCAGCGAATTTAGAAGATATATTCTTTGGAATAAAAAAAGGAAAACTTCCTAATAAGTACAAAGATTTAAAAATATCATATCTTAACGATAAAAATAATTTGGGTAAAGGCTGCTCACAGTGCAAGCTTAACGGATTGATAAGCCAATACAAAAAAAAGATAGCAAGTATTTAGCTTGCTATCTTTTGGTTATTTTTATATTTTTTTAAAATTATTGCATCAACTTTTTAAGTGTTGCAAATAACAATATTTGCAAGAAGTAGATATAGGGCAAGTACATTACACTTCCTCCTATAAGGGTGAGTACTACTGATATCCAGAAGCCTATGCAGATGGGACACATTAGTAATGAGGCAACACTGAAATCCGTCTTAAGGATCTTAAAATCAAACTTCATTGCTATAAACTCATTGATGTTTGAGCTATCCAGATCTGTTTTAAATAAAGTATTAATAAAATGGATTTTAAAGTCGCTTAAAAACCAAACAGTAAGAACTAGGCATCCTGATACGGACAAGTAGACAATTAGGGGGAAATTACAAATAGTATTCATATTTTATTGATTTAGTCTTTTAATTTTAGAAATAAGCTCAGTTGCTTTCACTTTCTTTACACTTTCCCAATCTCCATACTCAGCCCATTCGTCATATTCGCTTGGCTTAATCCAGGCTTCTTTTGGATGAGACTTAACTCTATCCCTAAGAAACTGCTTGAATTCATCGAAGGATGTAATGGACAGCTTGTCCTTGGAGGCCTTTCTCAGGGTGAAGATCGGGCCAGTAGGAGCGCCAATAGAAAGAGTCGATGTATCATTCTCTTTTGGAATTTCCCCAATTTCATCAGCTCCAAGCATCGAGATATTAAAATATGCTTTTACGGCTCTGACAAAAGAACGATTTTCTGCAATAGGACCTAAGTAATATTTTGCAAAAGAATTTGTATTGCAATAGTGAGCATCACCAATTCCGCTAGTAACTTTTCCATTTGCCCACTTAATCTTACAGCATAGTCCAGTGTAGGATTCATGAGATTGACCAATGGGTTCATAGTCAATTGACTCGAAACCTTCTTCGTGCAAAATGTCTTTGAAGAATTGTAGCAGAATAATTTTAAACTTTTCGTCAACAGACTCTAAAACTTCCTTTTCCTTTTTCTTGGAAATTTTTTCGCTGTCTATTTTACCATAACTCTTGGCCATCTGTTTATTCAGAACCAAAAACTCTGGATTATCTTCTAAGTGTTTTTTCCAATCAATCATATTAACTTTCTAATAGTTTCTGCACTTCTTTTTTGCTAAGGAACCAAAAGTCATAAAAAATGCCAAAAGCCTCTTGGGTGATATCATCTTCTTCAATAGAAGAATCGAAATTTGATGAGAAAGGAACAGTTGAATTAAAAATATCTTCTGGCTCATCCTCGTTTTCATCGAAATTAAATTCAAGGCCAACATCCTCCATTTCAACAATTTTAACTAAACATGGAAAATCTTCTGGGACATCCTCAGAGAAGAATACTTCTTTGTTATTTATTTGGCAATCTTCTGCCATCATAAGCTTCATATCTTCGAACTCCTCTTTATTTTTAACTACTGTGCTATTTTTAATCATATCTATATATTATTTGGGATTGTTATTTTGTCAAGTTTTTTTTGATGATTCTAAAAAATTGGACCTCTTCCATGAAATCTTCATCCATCTCTTTGAATTTAATACAATTATCTTCTAGAGATTTAATGCTTTCATCGGCAATCATCGCTTGTTTAGATGTAAAGACCTTGCCGTTACTTAAAATGAATTTATTCGAAATGTAAAAGCAGTCAGAATTAAGACCATCTATATTAACTGAATCAATCTTCTTTAGGTGGACCTGGCCTATGTCTAAAAACATGAATCTTATTTTGTCTATATTTTCTGCATCATCTGACCATAACTTACAATCTATACCGATATTCAAAAGACTTTTGACGTAATCTTTATTAGCATCAAGCGATACTTTGAAATTAATATTTGAGATATTGTCTCTACAAATTTTGTACAGCCTTATTTCGCTTTCTTTGGAAGTAATGACAGAGCATTTGACCTTTTTTAATAAACTAAATAAAACGTTATCATTACATTCATAGTCGCATCTAATTGTTGGCTCAACATTATTAAGAATGTTTGCGTCTACGTCTAAATTTGGGACAATTTCTATTATTTGTTGCGGATAAAATTTACCAGTAAAGATAGTTTCTTCGTCACTACTCTTTTTAATTCTAAGAGCTTCGTAGACTTTATTTACAATGTCCTCTACCTTTATCATGTTAATCGTCTTATCAGGCTCATTAGAAGCGAACGAGGGGTTGTTCCCATTTCTATGTGAAGAGATTAAATGCGTATTTTCAGATTTAAAATAAGGTCCATGATTCTCTGGAGTAGTTGGGCCATATACGGAGACTACGGGAGTTTCGTGAAGTCCAGACAAATGTACAGCAAAGGAATCATTGCCCAAATGAAGGCTGCTGTTTCTTAGTATGTAATTGGTTTGATGCAAGCTAGTTTTGCCAATAAGAGATTTCACGAAAGGGATATTTAACCCCTCTGTTCCTATGTGCAATATTTCATATCCAGCATCATGCAGATCCTTTTTAATGTATTTTAATACATCAATCCAGTAATCATAATTCTTACTACTCATCCCAGATGAGGTCTGTATAGTAATATACTTTTTAGGTGTTGGATAGAAGAATTCTAGCGGCTTGCATTTTCTGATTTTAAAGCCAGAATTTAAAGAGTAGGTTTTTAACAATGAGGGCATTATAGTTCTGGGTTGTTGTTTGAAAGGTAGTTTAAGTGCTTTTGAGTTGATACTGTTGGCATGATGAATACATCAGCTATATTCTTTTCGCTACCTGCTCCAATTACAAAAAGCTCTTGCTCTAATTGTGGATAAAATGGTATCATTTTATCGACAAAGTCGCAGCCAACAAACACTTCAAAGTATTTTGGGTCAGTGCAAACAATAATGTTATGCTCTGGATATTGTTTTCTAACACCCTCTAAAAGGCTAAGTGAGATAATGGTATCACCCAAGCTCTCCTTGATTACGAACAGCACGTTCTTTTTGCCATTTTTAGGCAAGATATCTTCTATGTCACGATTCTTGGAATCTTCTTGTTTTTCAACATTTTGCTGAGAAATATTACGAAATAGGGAAGCGATACTACTATAGTCCTCTCCCTGCTCAACCCTTTGCATCCAATGCCTCATTCCAGCCTCATCTGGATACTCTGCTCCAAGATACCCTAAGTAGAGACTGCGTATGAAGTTCTCTCCAGTTAAATTAAAATTTGGTTCAAAGCTTGGATTTGACCTATCTTCGTCGTCAAAAGAAAAGTCAGTATAATCTACTTCAGGTAAAGAGTCGAAGATTTCCATCCATTTAGCGGCAATAACTTTGCTATCATATCTTTCCTTAGCCCATTTGATGGATTTGATTTTTATTTCATCCTTATCCTTTTCTGAGATTGTTTCGATCTTTTTAATAAATTTAATAATATCATTAATGTTTGGCTCTGCTTTTACGAAGCCAGTTTGACACTCTCCACTTTCAATATGTCTTATTTCGAAAACTGAATCACAGGCAGTATACTCTGACCCGCAAGAATAAGAAACAGTAGCAAGCGGAAGCCCACACATCATAGACTCTGCGTTACAAAATTCAAACCCACCGCTAGTAAAAACTGAAATACACGCATCTGCCACTCCATAAATCTTACACATGTCCTCATCCGTGACCCCATTCCCAACAGAAGAAGAGTCTACGCATTTCTTATTCCCGCAAAATTCGCAGTCTTTCTGCTCTCCAACGTACCTATTAATTTTAAACTCCTTACATTTATTGCAAACATAAGTGGTTAAAATGTCTTCTGGATCAATTTCCAGAGACTCGATGATACGAGTTAGCGGCCAGCCTTCTGTCCAGCTACAATGGAATAGTAGCTTGGATTTGCTTTTTGGATTCTGTAGCTTATGACTTTTAAAAGCCCTTAGGATAGAGTCATATTTTTTTCTAAGTTGATTACGTCCAAGGTAAAAGAATAAAGTACAGTCTTTTTCGATCCCAAATTTCTTTCTTAACTCTGACTTTTGTAACTTAGAAATTGGCTTGTAGCACTCTCCATCTACAGCTCCATTAACAGTACCTAGATTATATCTAGAGGAAAAATTCTCTTTATCAAAAACCTTTTTAATTTCTTTTTCACCAAAGCTTGCCCAAGAATAAAAGTTAGAGTTCTTTGCTTGCTGTATAGCTTCGGGCAAGATTGGAACCGAATCTATAGTAACGTGACTAATTAGATTAAGATGTTTTGCCCACTTAGTATCGCAAAACTTATCTGGGGGAAAAGCCCAAATATCATCAGAACACCATAAAATATCAGGCTTTTCATCCTTAACTATCTGCTCGACTCTATATCCTCCATATGTAGCCATGCGAGAAAGATGTGGGTCAGACTGTATTTTTTGAATATCTGCTGGATTACTGGGAATAGAACCAAGAGTTTTCCAGGGATACTTATCTAAGTTATGATCATTCTCGCTAACTCCAGAGCAGTAATGTACTATCTCGTACTTGTCTAAAGGATAAATCTCCTTTAGAATAGCTTTCAAGTTTCGAGACAAACCAGTTTTAATAAAAAGAGCGTTGGTGAGGAATATGATTTTCTTTTTCTTCATTTTCAAATTATAGATTTAAACTTTAATTTAACAATAAAAAAGCCAGCCATCTTTCGATAGCTGGCTAGTTTTTATATTAACCCACCTTGACCTTATTAAAACGGCAGATCGTCGTCGGAACTAAGCGGATTGCTTGATTCAACGAATTGATCTGGAGCTTCCTTCTCTTCCTCTTGAAAAGCTGGTTTACTATTCCCTTCGAACTGCTCAAAGAATGAAGAGGCTACGTCCCACAGGAAAGTCTCTGGTTCGGACCAATCCCACTCTTCCTTGCCACGAACAACCTTTTTTTTCGGAGCGGGAAGGCCATTTGGATTATCTTTCGTATATGCAAACTTCACAAAACCTCCATTTTGTTTGATTAGCATTACAGGACTCTTATCTTGCTTATCTGGAAAGCATACTAATTCTATTTCCTGAGAGACTTCAATATTTGGAATTCGTTTTACGAAAGCATCTCGGAGTTTGGAATTCCAAGGAAGCTTGACGATATACGATTCTTTCCCATCTTCAAGATTAATAGAGATTTGATCACCATAGTCTCCGCTTTCGACAGAGCCTCCAGAGATCTTACCAGTAACGCTACCGTACTGAAGCTCATATACTTCAGAGCCTTCGTTAGGTCCATTTTTAAGGGTGCGAGATACTGCCCCCTCTGTGCCTTCTGGGACACGTTGTGAAATCTTCCCACCGACTACTGTCAAGTAGGTAGATGATTTAGTTTGTTTGTTTAGTGCCATAATTTTGTATTATTTTTTGTATTATTATTTATTGTTTGTTGTTTAGATGCCCTATGTTAGGGCAAAGTTATATAATGTCAAGTATTTTTTTGTCTTATATTTGTGCTAGAAAATCCTGGAATTCGTTTTATGATTCTTACCTCTCCTCCCCAGTATTTACACTCTTTGTGACCAACTATTTTTTCTAGTGGATAGTCATCGCCAACAAATATTATTTTGGGTTTAATTTTATTAATCAGGTCTATGGGGCTGTCTTCTATGAACGAATGAATTTCATTTACTCCAAAATTTCTAATCTTCTTTTTTCTTTCATCAATGCAAGAGAGCAAAAGTCTTTTGTTTTTTATAATATACCTATCTGAGTTAAGAGCAACATGGAGAATATCGCATTGCTCCATAGCTGTCTTTAAAATATATTGATGACCTTCATGGAATCCATCAAAGCATCCAGCTATAAAACCTTCGATGGGGTTATTAGTCATTAAGCTCTGTTTCTGAAACAGAAACAACTCCTCTCTTTGATACAGCTATTGATGCGACTTGATTTGCGAATGAAAGGCTTTTATTAATATTGGCAGAGCGCAAGTATTCTGCTACAAAGCCAGCTAAATAGCTGTCACCAGCTCCAGACACGCAGTTAGCTTCGACTTCTTTTGTTTTAATGGTAGAGTCAGTATTGAAGTGATAAACCCCCTTCTCGCCCAACGTGACAAATAAGTTAGTTTTCTTGAGCAGGGTGCTAACTTGTTTCCCAGGGTCATAAGGAAGAAAGTTTTCATCAAATTCTTTTTTATTAATTTTTATAAAATCTACATACTTGATCCAGTTTCCAGCTTTCTTTTTTGTATCTATAATAATTTTGCATGAGAATTTTTTACGAATATCATGTATAAGACTTTCAGTAATAAATCCCTTGCAGTAGTCTGAAATTACAATCATATCTATAGGGTCACTGCATTTGCTCGAAGATGTTGATTGAATCAAGCTCTCAAGACTAAGGGGTTTACAGGGACTTTCTTTGTCTAATCTTGCAATATGTTGCCCAGAACTTTTATGCACGTATCTGGTTTTAATGATTTCGTTGTCTTGATGGACGAATAAAATTTTATCACATCCCAATGACTTTAAGTTGCTTACTACGTTAGCAGCTCCTCCATCATTCTTTTCTCTGAAAATTTCTTTTATTACTGGGCAGCAAGCTTCTGGAGAAAGCCTGTCGGAAGAACAGTAAATGAACTCGTCCTTTATAAATTCTCCAATAACTAAAATCATTTAGAGCCTTTCCATTCCAAGAAATCAACGGAATTTGTGAATTTTGGACATCCTTGCCATGATTTCTTTTCTACAAGGCTTTGATCCTTATCTTTAAAATCTTCTTCATCCCTTGTACTTTTTATAATATTGCCATCTTCATCTTTAAGTATCCAGTAATCGTATGGCCATTTTTCAGAACATACGTAATATGGCTTGCCTCTCTTTTCTACATTCTTATGAGTGTCTGAATAGGAGTGTCCAGGATATTTTCCATAACCGCATACAATAGAACCAGAGAATGTACCATCCTTTGGATAGCCTTTGTCTGCTGCCATATTGTCATACATGTTTAGCTCGTCAAAGTTTCTTAGGTATACGTAAAGATCAGAGAGCCAAGATTCAAACCCTTCTAAAACTTCATCGGTGACTTCTACTCTTTGGTCTGGCTTATCTGGAAATCTAAGAAAAACAAACTCAACAAAGGCAGTCATATCCTTAGCTTTCTTAGCCCAGAGAATATAGGACAGAGCCTGAACACTGAACTCCAACTCTACATCTTGTTTTTTCTGAGCAGAAGATTTATAATCAACAATTCTATATTTTTTGCCACGGCTAGAAGGCTTATCAATCTTGCCTCTCAACTCATAAGGCTGATCTTCAGTACCCTTTAAGTAAAACATGGTTTCTAGGTTTTCATAGTCAACCTTATAGCCTTTGCAGTAAAAGTCATAATTCAAACCTACGAAAATCATTTCGCAAATCATCTCAAAATTATTCTGACCCTTATCATCTAGCTCCTCCATGTTGAAGCCAGACATCATAGAATTGATTAAATCAATAAGCTTCTTATCTTTTAGGATAGACCCCTCTTCTAGAATTTGGTCAACTCTGTCCTTATGTTTTTCTTCGATAAGCATTTCGAAAATGTCATGACATATCGTGCCTCTTAAAGCTCCATAATTTTCTTTATCTGGAGTCTTGTTCAAATACTTTGCATAATAAACTAAACTGCACTTCTGATATGTTTCAATCTTGGAGGCACTTAGTACATGTTTTGTTGGCTTATCCATTAGATAAAACCCTTCCTACGTTTATCTCTTTTTGACTCATCTTTTGTTTAGTATCTGATTTTGCTCTAATATATTTTTCTCTGAATAAAGTTATTATATCATCTGGATCTGATTTGAAAAAGTTTTTTACATTACTTTTATCATCTGAAAGATCATTGCATGAAGGAGTTTTTATCTCTAAGTTATGAGGTTCGAAATACTCAAATAACTTTGTATAATTTTTTACTGCTGCATTTTGACCATTAAACTTACTATCCTTATTATAGCAGATAGTTATTAGGCTAGGATTGACTCCCAATATAAAGGACATCATAGGCTTGCTAATATTTAAACCCATAGTTGGAAGTACGTTGGTGATGCCCTCATCATAGCAAGCAACGCTATCACTTGGACCTTCTACAAGAATCAAATGAGAATTCTTTAAAATAGATTTTAAAATAGGAAACTCGTCATTCTTTTTATTGTAAAGCCCAAATAAGAAATTTGTAGACTTGCCTTCGTGCTTATACTTTACACTGTGTTTTTCAGTAAGATCTCTTCCTGTAAAACCTACAATTCTTTGATGTCTGTCGAAGACTGGCCATACGTATCGCTGGTAAAGCTTTCCGCTATGAGAAACACCACCTTGAAAGAAGTCCAGCGTTTCTTTGGATACTCCTCTATTCATCCAGTAAGAGTGTTCTGGCAAGAGGTGGAGTAAGGAATCCTTTGACCAAAACTTTACTTCATTTTCGTCATTGATGATGTCTAGATCTAAGGAAGCAATTTTATTTATAACCGCCTTGTCTGGCTTTTTGCCAGTCATCTTTTCAATCAAAATCTCAATAGGGAAATTCTCGTTTATTGACCAATCTGTAGTCCAACCATTCTTTAGATTTATAGAAGCCCCAGAAGGGTTATCACTATTTCTATAAGTTGGGCAGAATTGAGCAAAGCCAGAGTCATTAACGCTGATGACTTTTACACCTATTTCGTCTAAAATGTCTTTTACTGAGTTCAAAGTATTGCCTCTCTAGTTGAATTGTTGTCTCTTGGATTACCATCAGCAAGTAGTTCGAGGTACTCTTGAACAGCTCTACCATCTCCGCCATCTTCGAATCTAAAGTTGTGGAAATTTAAATTTATCCAATTAGAGCAATACTTATTATTGATCTTAACTGGATTTTCAAACTTCCATCCATCTTTTCCTAGCTTTCTGAATTTAACTGGTATCAAAGCATGGGTTCCAAATCGCTCTACTGGTTGCTCAGCTTTTTCATCCATAGTCTTTTTCTTGATTAGTCCAACGAAGGTCGAGAGTTGCTGAATGTAGTCACTTTCTGCTAAAGATGAATCGTCATCTTCTCCATGTCTGTTTCGTTGAGCGCCGAAAAGAAATGTTGCATTGGAGTTTTGCTTAATCTCATCTTTTAAAATATCTAGAGTTCTAGCTATATCAAATCGAGCATGCTTAGGGTTAGCTAAACCATCTCCAGTAATCTTAAGATAATCAAAGACAACGATGGCTGGATTCTCTTTGCCAACATGCTTACGTATCCATCTTCGAAAGATAGATCGAATTTCAATCGCATTCATTCCTGGAATATAAACGTGGTGGAAGTTGTCAGTAGAGGAGCTACTTTTAAGAACCGTTCTAATTTTATTAACGGAATCTTTATTCTTAGCCCATTGACCACTTTCAATGAGATAGGGGTCTACATCTGCAACCAAAGCGGCCCACCGCAATGCTTGCTCTTTATGCTCCATTTCTGTATCAAGATATAAAACTGGAAGCTTTTTACCGTCAATAAAATTCTCTTTAATTTGATTTGCACATTGTTGCGCTAAACTAAGTAAAGCGCCAGATTTGCCATGAGAAGGCCTACCAGCAAAGCAATAGCTGTCCTTTGGGCGAAACCCACTAAAAGCCTCATTGAAGGTTGGCCAAGGAGTTTTAATTATATAGTTAGCCTTATCGTCATGAAGTGTTGCCTCAACAAGGTCGTATGCAACTGAAGCAATATTTATTGGTTCATTCCTACTTATGATATTTTCGCCATTTTCAGAGAACTTGCTCTCAATAGATGCCATGAAGTCAGATAGATTGCTGCCACTATATTGAGAAGCAATCTCTGCAATCTCATTAGAGTTTACAATTACATTTCTCTTTATCCGTAAAATTACTAGCTCTTTTGCAGCATCCACAGTCGCCTTTTCAGACAGGGGAGTTAGCAACATATTGTCGATAAAGTCCTCTACGTTACCCGACATTAAACTTATGCCACTACTTTTGCATCTAGCAGAAATTATGGCTGCATCAAGAGAGAGACCTTCTTCTAATAGACTTTTGCAAATACGGAATAGCGACCTTGAGTCAGTGTCTTTAAAGTCTTCCTCACTAATAAATTCAGAAAACTCATCCCATACTTTATCTGAGTTATATATCAATCCAGATATAAACTTGCGTTCTAGTGCTTTGTTCTTGGGAAGTTCTACGTTTGTCATTGGAGTTGAATATGGGCAATTTCTTTAGCATGTCAAACAAAAACTCCCGAAAACTGAAAGTCAGTAATCGGGAGCAAAGTTGATCAATATGTTCTAGACGTTATAGTAAAAGTTAGCTACTTCTCCAAGCGACTCTTCATAGAGAAAAGCTGTAGCTGAGCGAACATTCCCCACATACCCTTTATTGGAGTGCCAAGCATCTGGGGCGCATAGAGATGGAAGTATCCTGACTTTAACTCCATTATATTCTTTCATTTCTGTGCCATGAAAGTGACCAAGGTGAGCAGTTCTAAACTTACACTTAGAGAAGTTTGCGTTCTCTGTAGCCATGAGAAGAGGTAGGTTAGCTGCCTTTTCTTCGTTGCCATGAGTAAATAGAATTAGATTTTTGCCAAAGGTAACATACTTTCTAGAAGTAGGGGAGTTGTCAATTTTGACAGCATCATTGTTTCGATACCAAGCGCTTAAGAATTCTCCAAGATAAAAACATCTCTCGAAATCATGATTTCCTGGAACAATAACTATATCTACATTTACCTTTTTCGATAGTTCATCAACCACTTCTGCAATCAAATTACAACCAACTTGAAAAGACTTCGGCCATCTTGAGTCATCATCCTGCCTAGTACCCTTTGTAGTCATCCCAGATAGACCCTCTGAATTAAAGAAGTCATTTCCAATGGGAAGCACAATTCTATCAACAGATTTTAGATCGACCTTAGAAACCAGATAATGCATGGCTTCTCTGAAGAGGTTGCTGGCAATCTTAATGTCATAATCTTCATAGCCAGTTTCTTTGCCCCAACATAATTTGCTTAAATGCAGATCTGGAATAGATATTTCATAGATATGTTGACCAGCAGAGTTTCTTTTTTGTACTGGTCTGGAGATGTTATTAAGCTCCTCCTTGAAGAGTTTGATTACTTCTTTGGCATTTACTGTTTCCTTCTTCTTTAGCCATGCCTTTACTTGATAGAGCGGAGAGTGTCTCATCTCTCCGTCATTGCCTTTAGCTGCGACCTCCCATTTATTTACTATGTATCTCTCAATCTCCCAAATATCTAGGTCAATCTTGCACACTTCGATAAGATCCTCAAGAGTTCTAATGTTGGAAGATTTAGACTCTGCCGTGGCCGAATCTTTCTTTTCGTCAAAAGTAGCCTTTTCAGGATTAATAGACTCTTCGTTTTTACTTTGTTGCGGAGAGTAATCCGCGTCAAAATTTTCATCCCATATATTTTTAGCTCTAACCTTTGAAGCAGTTTCTTTTAATCCTGTTTCAGACATGATATGTCTAGCCACTTCCATTCTACTGCAACCATCCTTGTAAAGATCGATGCAATCCTTTGTCAACTTTTTGTCTTCCATACTCATATTATACACTTTCTATTGAATCCTTAATAAAATTAAAGATCTGTTCATTTGTTAGTTTTAGTGTTTTCTCATCGATTTCGATATATTGAAAACCATTCATTTCGCACCATTCAATCTTTTTAAAGTCCCTTTCTAGGGATCGTAAAAATTTTTGCCTATCTTTGTGGAAAAACTCATTGTATGTATCATGCTGTTTTGGGGAAACTTCAATTACTGTTGAAGTTGTAAAGTTAATTAGATCGACCCTAAGCTTACTACTTGGTATATAAAGTTCTTCGTGAACATCTTGGAAGCACCAAAGAGGTTTAACGATATCCTTTATTCGTTTTTGAGGTTTTGATACGGACCTATCCCAATCAATTTTACTCTTTGCAAAAGACTTGTTTACATCTTTGCCGAATATATTCTTTATCTTCAAGAGAGCAGGGATTGAAATTTTTCAAATAAATACTTTTTAGCAATCTCATTCTCTTCTAGCCAGTCTCTAAGCTTCTGTTCGCCTTGAAGCTTGAAATCTTCAGAGTTTTCTGGGATTAGAGAATTTAATTTTGCCTCTTCAAGGAATTCACTGCTAAAAGATAGCCAAGCCCCAGCCTTCTTAACAAATCCCCATTCCATCATAAGGCTGGCAATTTCATACTCAAGCCAAACACTTCCAGATGTCCCAGTAGAATTGTATTTAATAGGATATTTAACGGATAAGGTCCTCTCTTTATCAGTTTTAATAACGTTCACTTTACACCAGTGACCAGAAGGATCGTTTGGATCTCCAATCAAGTCTGATTTATACTTTGGCTGAAACTCAAGGAAGATTGTTGGATAGTGATCTTGCGCTGCACCACCAGATGCGCTGGAAAGTTGCGGAGAACCCTTTTCATACGGGTTAATTCTAATAGTTGAACGAACTTGACCTATAAGGCCACATACATGGCCGAATTTGGACATAGCGAGTGATACACGACTAAGGAAGTCAGAAGTTATCAGGGCGGCTCCTGCGACCTTCTCAACGGCTCCAGAGGCCTTCTCTAGATCTTCCCTACGCTTAAGGCCATTCGTAGAATCAATGACAAAAAAGTATCTCTTATTTTCTGGGTTGTTACGAATTAAGCTTCTCACTAGATCAAATACAGCTTCGTATACTTGGCACTCGAAAACAAAAACACTCCCATCTTCCCATGTCTCTGGATCATGAGTAAACTTTAAACCAGAACGCTTCTTAGTTTCTTTGCCTAGCCTACCTTCAGCCAACACCCAAATACATCTTGCGTTTTCTACTCCCTGTAGAAAGTTCTTAACATCTTCCAGCATTTGAGAAGTTTTTCCACCCCTACTAACTCCAGTATGACGAATGATTCCTGGGGTAATCTTCCCAACATGTAAGTCAAGTAGTAGACTTCCTTGGGTAACGCTAAAGTCAACAGACTCTTCGAAATTAAAGTGATCATCCTTGTTCTGCTTTAAGAACGAAGTTAACTGAGATGTGGGGTCCATACCCTCTTTTATTTTTTGCTTGGCCATTATTTTAAAAAATTCATAATTGTTTTAGGTTTTTTTAGTTCAATCTTTTCTGCGACGAACTCATCTTCAAGAATATAGTTAGGCTTTATTTCTGGAATGTCAACATTATTATAATAATACTTTTTTAGGTTTTCTCTAACAAATTTCTCCCCCTTGTCAGTTAAAAACCAGTGCAGTGAATTCAACTCGAAGCCAAGTGTTAGAAATTTCCAAAAGTTAAAATCATCTCCATAGTTATTATACATCCTTATGAATGCAATTTTCTCTGACTTCATTTCTTCACGAGACAAGGCCTTCTTTTTCTTGATAAATTTACTTGAACAGTATTCAAAAGAATCTTTCAAGAAGGACAGGTCAATCTTTTTTACATTTTTGGGTCTCTTTATCTTTAATCCGTCTTCCGTTTCTACAGTAGCATCAAACTCAATAAGATTGCTTGGCTTAATGTTTAAATTTTTAAAAGATTTTAATAAAGAAAAGTCGTAAGAGCTACATAGGAACTGGTCGTCTGCATAAAGATCTATAAAAAGCATTTTTGGCGCTATTCCATATTCTCCCTTTTTGCATATGTTTCCTTTGTATATTCCCCTAATTCTTTTAATCATAAATTATGACTATGCTAATAGTAGAGTATTAGTCAATGATTAAATCATTATTAACCATTCTTTTGACTAAAGTCTCAAAATCTACTCTCTTGATCCAACCCAATTCATTTACAGCTTCTGATGGATCACCTAGCAATAAGTCAACCTCTGCTGGCCGATAAAACTCAGGATTAACCCTAACAACAGCTTTACCATTACAATATAAAATTTCGCTCTCTTCTGAGCCAACCCATTCAAAATAGCTGTTATTAATATCAGCATTTTTAAATGCCAAATCAACAAACTCTCTTACTGTGTGAGTTTCGCCAGAAGCAAGAAGATAGTCTTTGGGATTTTCCTGATTCATCATTAGCCAAACTGCTTCAACGAAATCCTCTGCATGACTCCAGTCTCTCTTGGCGTTCATGTTCCCAAGCTCTAGCGGCTTAAAATCTTCTTCACTTTCAATAGACTTCTTGATTCTAGCTACAGCCTTAGTAATCTTTCTTGTTACGAACTCTTCGCCACGGCGCTCCGACTCATGATTAAACAAATAGCCCTGAACCGCATACAGGTCGTATGAGTCTCTCCATACCTTTACTATTTGTCTAGCTGCAACTTTAGCCGCACCATACGGACTTCTTGGTCTGGATGGATGCTTGAGGTCTTGTGGGCTATACGCAACATCGCCAAATTCTTCCGAAGATCCAGCATTATAATATCTACAGTTAGGGCAAAACTTTCTTATCGCCTCAAGTTGACGCATAACACCTACGGCATTAACATCAAAATGATTTATTGGCATTTTCCAGCTATTTCCTACGAAAGAGTTCGCAGCAAAATTAATAAAATAATCTGGGTTAATTTCATGGATACATGATGAGATGCTTGGTTCATCCGTCAGATCCATTTCGATCAATTCAAAGCGCGGGTTGTCGATATGGCTAATATTCCGATGATTTGGTACGCTCAATCTTCTGATTGCTCCAAAAATCTTGTAGTCTGTATTTTTCAACAGAAAATCTACCATATAAGATCCAACTTGCCCCGTAACACCAGTAATAATTACTTTCTTCATACGGAAGATGATATTGAGATTAGAGCAATTGAGCAACTATTCTTTGTATTCTTTTAGCATTCTTTCTATAATTCTTGTGCATACTAAGTAAGAGGATGTAAAATCCTCCTTATTGTTTATCATGGATTCAAGTTTTTGACTTCTAGCAAACTTATTCTTATATTTAACCATACCTTTGTAGGAAATACATAGAGCGGAGTATAAATCCAGAACTCTATCGTCCGTTCTGCGATCTACGCTCCACTTATGCGTATCCATAACGATGTCTCGCGATTTAATTATAACATCGAGACACCGATTTATGGAAGGTAGGGAATCTTCCTTGAGTAGATCCATCTCCTCCTTATTTAGTATATCATCCTTCACAGGAAGTACAGTTATTAATCTTCCGACTTAATTCTTGAGAGGGATTAGCACTTCTTTGATAATAGAACGTTTTAATTCCAGACTTCCAGCCAAAAATCAACAAGTCGCTAACATCTTTGGGTTTTACCTCTGGTCCAATCATTAAATTGAGGGACTGGGATTGGTCTATAAACTTTTGCCTAGAAGATGCTTGAATAACAATGTCTTTTTGAGATATCTCCCCAAATGTTTTAAATACATTCTTCTCCTCTTGACTTAAGAAGTCTAGGTGTTGCACTGATCCACCATGCAGTAAGATTGATCTCCAAGATTCTGGACTATTCTCACCTTTAGATTCTAAAAGTGACTTCAAGAAAGGGTTTTTATAAGTAAAATTTCCTTTAGCCAGTTTTTTTACAAAGTAATTACTATTCAACGGCTCAATAGACGGAGATACTTGACCCAGAATGAAAGAGGATGATGTTGTTGGGGCTATTGCTAGTCTAGTAACATTTCTTATTCCTTTACCCTTTAGCATTTCTGGTTCACCAAACTTATCAGCCATCTCTTTTGATGCTTTTAGTGATCTACTTTCTATTTCACTCCAAATTGAACTGTTAAGTATATTTGCCTCTAGACCTTCAAAGGAAATGCCTTTAGATTGAAGTAGAGAATGCCAGCCCAAAGCTCCCATACCCAAAGCTCTTTGAGATTTAGCGAACTTGTGCGAAGATTCCATGTGCTTGATATTCTCAGTCTTATCAACAAACTCCTGATTAACTGCATCAAGAAAATATGTTAGAGTTTCTACTGCATCAGTTTCTTTAATTTTGTCCCAGTGTAGTAAATTTAAAGAAGATAATACACAGACAAAAGACTCGTTTTCATTAGAGCTAAGGCAAATTTCAGAACAAAGGTTAGAACTGTTTATCTTTCTGTCAAGATCTTGATATATCTTAGGCGAGTTGTTGTTGACCGTGTCAGAGAAAAAGATATAAGGGTAACCGCTCTCAAAACGCTTCTTTATAATCTTACCCCAAACCTTTCTTTTATCTTTATCCCCTGCGGTCATTGACTCCATCCAGTCATCGGTGATCGTAACCCCAATACTCATTTTTTGAATAGGATGCCCATCCTCTCTAATCTGCAAAAACTCTTCAATGTCAGGATGCTCAACGGGAAGGTAAGCAGCAAAAGATCCTCGCCTTGCAGAACCTTGACTAACGACTTCAGCGATTTTGTCAAAAATTTCCATGAAATGGATTGGTCCCGACGACTCGCCACCAACAGAAATATTTTTACCTCTAGCCCTAAGCTCTCCGAAAAATCCAGAAGTACCACCTCCCATTTTAGACATAATGCCCACCTCGGAAGCTTTATCTAAGATCGACTCCATAGTATCCGATACGTGAGAATTAAAGCATGACACTGGAAGACCTCTCTTGTTACCAAAGTTGACCCATACAGGGGTAGATAGAGAGTAAAAACCTTTAGACATATAGTCTAAGAATTTTTCTGCAAACCCATCTACACCAAGAATCTTCTCAGCATTTTCGGCAATCTCAGAAATTCTACCTTCTGGGCTTTGACCCTTTTTTAAATAACCTCTAGAAAGAAATGTTCTAGAGTCTTCGTTTAACCAATAATATTTTTCCATTAATTTTAAAATAAATCGTCTTCATCAAAAGACTTGTTTCCTTTGCTGTATTCCACTGGACGAGAGTTAAAGAAATCCGTAGCTGAATTACCTAATACCTCTTCATCAAACCAAAGCGTACTCTCCAATTGTTCACTGTCAACTTCAAAAATCTTTTTGTAGCCAATTTGTTCAAGAGAATCATTTAACCTACTTTTTACGAACTCTTTGAGCAGATCTGAAGACAGCCCCTCTTCTTTAATCCCATTGATCATCCATTCAATAATTTGAGACTCTGCCTTAAAAGCCTCTTCTGCTTCATGTAGGATTTTGTCTTCTAGATCTTTATCAAAAAGTTCTGGATGCTCTTTACGAATAACGTTGACTAGCTTGATACCTATCTTTGCGTGGATATCTTCTTCTCTAGCAGTATATGCTGTTTGCTGATTAGTATCCTTCAACAAGTTCTTTTTGCCAAACCAGTTTATGATATAAAATTGAGAGAATAGGCTCACATTTTCTACAAAAAGAGTAAATAGTATCAAAGCATAAACGAACTGTTTTTTAGAGTCTTTATAATATCTATGAGTATACTTCTTTAGGTACTTAACTCGACCATCGATCCAATCCAGTTTAAGATTTTGCTCGAATACGTCATCCAAACCAAGCACTTCAATCAGGCGCTCATATGCGTTGTTGTGAATTACTTCGATATTGCCCATGACGTAACCCATATCTCTAATAGATGGATGAGGAAGATTGTCTCCAATCTTAGCCCAGAACGTCTTAACAGCTATCTCTATCTGCCCGATGGCCGATAAGGCTCTAATAATAATCTCCCTTTCTTGGTCAGTCATGTTAATTTTGTAGTCTTGAACATCGGACGTAAAGCTAAATTCTTTATCTGTCCAATGTCCTTCCCACATTGCTCTCATGAATTCCTCTGTCCAAGGATAGTGATCTGGTTTTCTTGCGATTTGTTCTTCGAATATCATTTGTTTTTTTTGTTTTGTATGTTAGGGCAATAGGTAATTACATCTTTCAAAAAACTTTTGCAAGAAGTTTAAAAGAAATAAAATTATAGCTCTAAATTGTGTAACGGAATCTACTTTACCGTACTAGTAAAAACAAATATTCTTTTTTCATTTTCGTAAATATGTTCGAAGTCATTAATCTTTGGATATCTAAAAGGGGAACCATCTCTATGGACAATAAAGTCCACTTCCCTGGTCTCAAATTTCCCATCGACCTCTACTTGCATTTCTTTCTTTTCTTTCATTTTTATTTGGTGTTGTTTTTTATTTTGGATATTTTATCCAACTGCTGCAATTGTTGCAGCCCTTATGTATGATGAAAATATTGGAGTTGTCAAAGATAATTTTAACTTAAATTTTAAATATCTAATCTTCATAGATTATATTTGGTTTTATTTTATTCGTTTTTTATAGCGCACATCCAAACTACTGGATCAAAAGTTTCTCTGTAAATTACAGAAATATTTTCTTTCTCCAAAGTTTTTTCTACATCTTTATAACATAATTCCTTGCCATACCAAATTTTATTAAGATATTTTTCTTCCTCCTCTTCACTATGAAAATAATCGTGACCCATGATAATGTCGCCCTTTTTAAGATATTTGGCAAAAGTATTTACTTCCTTTGGTTTGTCCCCTCCGTCACATAATAACAGACTTCGTCCATTTTGTTGGATTAAATTTCCAATTTCAGCTTCTTTTAAAAAGCAATCTTCTTTAAAAAACTTTGCTCCCATCCCAATAATTAATTTTATAGAATGAATATCTCTTACAGTTATATCCATAGTGTAAAATTGTTTTGGTTGTTTATGATGAGTTCTGGCTTTATGGGTAGATGGCTCTGAGGGATTTTCTGCTTCAACTGGAATTTTTGAATTCAAGCAATAAAGAGCAAGAGGTATAGATAATCCACAGTCATGGGTTCCGATTTCAATAATATTTGTAAAATTATAATAATTTAAAAGATCATTAATTGCCGCAAAAGCTTCATGCCTTTGTTGCGTAAAACAACCAAAAAAACTACTATGCATACTTTTTAATAAGCTCTCTCTATTTTTTTTTAATTCATCCATAACTTCTCCATCAACGTTAACTTGCATTTCTTTTTTTTCTTTCATTTTTATTTGGTGGTGTTTTTTATTTTGGATATTTTATCCAACTGCTGCAATTGTTGCAGCCCTTATGTATGATGAAAATATTGGAGTTGTCAAATACAATTTTAACTTAAATTTTAAATATCTAATCTTCATAGATTATATTTGGTTTGATAAGATTGTTTCGATGATAAAAATCATCATTCAACTTAACCTCTCCATCTTCCCATTTGTATGAGCAGCCATGATTATGAATGTTTTGATATTCTATTTTGAGCTTATTTCTTTCTGTATTAGTCCAAGTAAAATGTGGAACCCATGCGATGGACTGTGGAATAACTTTATTGGACAGGGATTTGTAATTCAACTCACTTCCATCTTTAGAGATGTAAAGTAAGTCGTTATCAAAATAAAAATGAGAGGCTTTTAAACCCCTTGCGTTTACTTTGAATATTCTTGGTGGAGTAAAAGGCTCTATCAAGTAACCATTACCAACGTAATTTTTGTAGCTTATAGCCCACCAATCAATAAATTCAGAATTCTCTACATAATTAATAATGTTTTCTAAATCCAATTTGCTGAATTTTTCATCAGAATCAATCAAGAATATTAAGTCGCAATCATTTTCGAGAAGAGGCTTCAGGGCGAAGTTTCTCGCTTCAGCATCTGTTATGTATTTGGGATCACTAATCAAATAATCAATATCACCATTTTTTAACTTACCTTTTAAAATACTAGTAGTGCCATCGTACTTTATACCTTTATCTTTATATTCGAGAAAAGGTACTGAAACAGCACTAATAATATGACCATACTCCTTACAAAAAGGAACAAGGTCCTGTAAGCAGCCATCAAGAAACTCTTCTTGATTGAAAGCACAAAGCATAAAACCTATTTTCATAGCCACCAATCTAAAATATAATCTGATCTGCCTTCATCAAAGTAAATCATTTAGTATTCTCCTTTGCAAACTCTTCTGAGCCAATGTGGGTAGCATTAATCGTATTAGGATCAAAGAAAGCAAATGGCGTACTCACTGTTGCAAAAAGCCCCTTCATAAACATGCCGCTAAGTAATTCGCAATGGGATTTGAATCTCAAATCATTTCGGTTTATTTGTCTTACTGCTGCATACCAATCTCTAGTTCTCATTAGAGTAGGCTGAAATGTTATTGTTGGCCCATATTCAGTATAATCAAAATTTTGTAAGTATATTTCATTTGTGATTTTTGTGGCTTTTGAAACATCTGTATTTATATCTGCATTAACTCTTACACAAAGAATATCCTTATTTGCTTTCATCAATTTTATGCCCTCCTGCAAAAGATATATCAAAGGCTTTTCAGTGTTTATTAACCAGTCATCTTCGTGGAATAGGATAAATTCATTATCGTGAACAACATTTTCATTCATTAGAGTTTCCATGTCTTTGAAATACTCTATTGCATGATTATTGTTTTTTCTGTTCCAATTACCCTTTGTCGTGAATACATCAAAACCTTTTGATTTAAAGAAAGACTTTAAATCCTCGCACTTGTCTTCACCTTCCTGGCTATCACATACCTTTATGTGGGCAGACTTGTTAGAAAAACAACCTTCGTCAATCTTAGAAAGATGATTAATTGTATCTTTAGCACAATCCTTGTAGCCAAAATGTCCTTTGGTTGTTGTATACAACGTTAATGATATGGGTAAGTTCTTCATGCTTTCTAAAGGGTCAAGTTTTCCAGCAATACAACTGGTATCGGACCACCATTGCAAGAAATAGCATGTCTAAAAAAAACTGTTTTCATTTTCAATTTATCTTGAAAACTTTCTGCCCATACTGTTGGAACTGATTTGTGGCAATTATTTGGCTGTATCCAATCATCTACTAGAGCATATGGAATTTTCAAATCTAGCATTAATTGAAAGTCATTTCTTATGCCACTTTCCCAATGATCACCGTCAATAAATATCATATCAAAAGACTGCCCTTCTAAATCTGGTCTGACATCTTGAGAATACTTTCTAATGAAAGTAAATCGATCATCAAACTTTTCTTTAACTTTTTCTGTTGCTTTGAGTTTTTCATCATACTGCTTTTGTTCAGCAGCTTGATATGCTTCGGAAGCCAATCCATCTATAGGGTCAACTGAAGTTAAATTCACACCTTCATCTAAAGAAAGCATAATAAATGCACTACCACCCTTATAAAATCCAATTTCTAGAATATTATTTGATTCCGTTATATTCATAGCAGATTCAAATATCCAGCCATCCTCTTCTGGTACGGAACAAGAATTTAGCCCTAGTTTATCATACTCTTCTTGAATTTGTTTTATTTTATTATTTTTATTCATGATTCTTATAAGAAATCTATTTCAATATTATGTTTAAAAGTTTCTCTTGATTCTAAATCTTTTTTAGATATTCCAACCTCTTCAATACTTTCTCCTTTACGGTTTTCCCAATGGGGTTTCCACCAAGAATTAATTTTCGATCTTCTATCCATATCTATATAACCTAAGTGCCAAATGAAGGGATTATGTAGCTGGCAATATCTTAGAGGATCTATTTGATAATGATGGCATATGTCAATATATGGAACTAAATTATCATCTTCATCGAGAAGTTCGCAAGTATCTGATTTTTCTATATCAATTTTACCATCTTGCTTTCTAGCAAAAGAGACTACTCCCCTCTTAGTACCCTCTTTCTTGCATATATACCATTTTTTATTGATAGAGGAATATTCATAATAAGATCCATAAAGATCAATAACTGGAATGAACAAGGATTTTACACTCTCATTTGATAAAAGAGTTTCTGCAAAGCTTTTCCAGGCTTCTGGCTTTCCGCCCATTCTTTCATCTAAATCACACTGAACGACAATTTCGTTAGAAGAGTTTTGATGCGAGCTATTTTTAAGCTTACCATCAAACTCAGGATCTTCCAGTGAAAAATCTTCCTCAATTATCTTTATAGGTTTAGAACTTTCGAGTTCCTTTAGGATTTGCAGAGAGTTGTCTCTAGAGGGTATAGTACTTATAACAATCTCATCTACGTACAATTCCCAGTTTTTAATTGCAGAATGAATGTCAAAGTCATTAGACTCTATGTTAAATGCACTAGTTGCTAGAGATATCATATAGGCTTTATGTTTTCGTAATCGTGATTATCTAAAATGTCTACTTCACCTAGTATTTTATTTCTATAGAAGTCATTAAGAATTTTTTCTTTATTGATAAGATCTTTAGTATCTTGATCTATGTCCTGCTCAAAGAACTCAAGGACTGATTCGTAATTGAATTCAACTCCTTTGCTTAACAGATGATTTCTAAAATCATGTCTATTCTCTAACCTAATTCTAGTAAGTCCTTCATCTTTCTCAGTGCCTAAATAGCACTGCATAGTGTTATCGATTAGATAATATCTAAAAAAGTGTTCTACAAAATGAAGTTTTTCTCTCTTGTTTGGCCTAGTGTTTGTGAAGTATTTTGAACTGTCTTCATAGCCCGCAATCTGCGTAAGCTCAGCAGCTCTATTCATGGGTCTGATGCATTCATGAGTTCCGTTTTCATATTTCATCCATTCGTTTTTTCTAAAAATAAAACCCTTGCCATGAAGAAAGACTCCCTCAAGGTCATTGTCTACCATTGATTTTCTAATCTTCGGAAGATCTGTTGTACAGAAATTTTCTGTCATATTTTCCAACGAGTCTAAAACTACAAAGAAGTCTCCAGAATTCATTAATGGGTCAAACAAATATCTATTCCTAGAAAAATCATATCTTCTAATCCAATCGAAAATATGAATTTTACCTTGTCCCCTATTTTCATTTAGTATGCTAAATAACTGGCTTTCCTGTTCAGTTAGGATTGGTCCACTCTTATGGAGAACAATATTCAATCCATCGAAATGCTTAGCAATAGGGATAATGTTATTTTTTACGGCTTCAATAGCTGGGCCATAAGTAAGTCCGCATAGCCAAATTTTATTTTTAATCGGTGTCATTTTTTATGTCTTCTCTAATTTTTGATTCCACGATTTCATTGGTAATAATGTTGTCTCTCCAAGCCTCTGGTACATAGCCCCTTTCGTTGTTTTTCCACCTAGGAAAATCTCCTTTTATCAATCTATCCCACTCCTCTTCGTTAAGAGGTGGATAAACCTCATGCCTATTCTTCGGGGGGTCAGTAAGAATCCACATCTCCTTGGTCCAGCAAGAATGTTTTAAAATGCAAGGGTCTTCTTGTGACAATTCTCTTACTGAGTAATAACCTTCGTCAGAAAATACTGTTGGCCTAACATGAGCTATAACGCAATTATTGTCTGCAAAAAAATCTTGAACCCATTCCTCTACATACTTTTGATCATTTGTGATTCCTGGTCCACCTAAAGTAGGTTTTGGAATTCTTTTATAGAATTCCGTTTTCATCATATTAGCTCTTTCTGAGAATTTTCCATTCCCTTGATTTCCAGCCAAGTCAATGCAGTGGTATTCGTCCAAAGCTCTAATCATCCCATTCATTGAATCTGCGTCAATCTTTTGATTTAGCCTTTGATCGCTTTGGACGTATATCAAATATGGAGTTTTGCAATAATCATACATTTGAACGGTAGCTGGGCCACAGCCAAGATTACTATCGTTTATAATTAACTCATCAATTAGTCCATCATTCAGGAACTGTTTACTATAACTTTTTGGAGTTCCGTTGTCGATAAAAAGAATGTTAACATCTATCAAAAGATTTTCAGCTAAGGACATTAGCAGTTCCTTTGACTCTTTCTCTTGAAAAAAGTCAAGAATCCCAATCGTTATCTTATCTGTAAAATCTTCCATAAACTTTTATAGTCATATTATGATTTAAAAACAATTCTTTTTTAGAAAACTCGTTTTCTTATTTATTTCTTTAGAAATAAATCTTTATTTTATCCTTTATTCTATGGTAAACCATAGGGTTTGGTCAGAGTAAACCTATAGGTTTAGTCTAAATAGGTAGATTTTAGCACTCTTTGCCTCCCATCAAAGGCTACTTGCTTAAGTAATTTAAGCTTTTTTAGTTTGCATATTGTATTGGTTATGGTTTGAGGACTGGTGTTAAATTTTTTCGCCAAAAAAGCATTCGATGCCCAGCATCCACCTCGATCATCATCATCCAGATTGAAGATTTCTGCCCAGATGCATTTTTCCATCCAAGTTAGTTGTTCGTTCTCCCAGATATTTTTAGGTATCCAAGTCCCTTTCCACGCACGTTTAGGTTGTTTTATATCTTCCATTTATCAAACATATAAAATATCTTGCAAAAAAGTCAACTTTTTATTGACATTTGTTTTATTTGTAGTATATTAGGAGGAATGATTGATGATTTATCTGATTTAGAGCTTACTGAAAATATAAAAAATGGTATTGACGTAAATAACTGTTTGAAAGAGTTACAAGAGCGGCACAGCGGAATCTTTTATAAAAAGGCCAATGCTTACTCTGGAATAATGGAGATTGAAGATTTAAAAGAAAATCCTTTAAGTTTTTTTTATGATGCTGCAAAAGAATTTGATGTTAGTAGGAGCAAATTCTCAACCTGGATAGGCAATAAAGCATTTTGGACATGTCAGAGCCTTTGCAGCTCAAAGAAGTATTTCGTAGAAATAGAGGATAACCACTTAGTACACATGCCCAATTACGGTAAAAGGGAGTTATTGAGTTATGTTGAAAATGATATTCAAAATAAAGAAAATAGAGAAATTTTAGAAAAAAGGTTGTCAGGAATGACATTTTCAGAGATAGCTAAAGACATGAATAACAAATATTCTGGCGAATGGATTCGTCAAAAGTACAATAGAATTTTAGATAGATATAAACAGATTTTAAATAATGAGTAATTTTAGTTTGCAGGTCCCCATTAATGGCACTAGCTTAGGTCAAGTATCTACCAATCTTCTATATGAGCTATTCTCTAGAAAGCTGGAGCCTAATATTTTTCCAATAGCTGGAATAGATCTATCTTCTTATGAAGATATCATTCCTGAACAGTTCATGGCTTGGTTGCAATTGTGTACTCAAAAATCATTGAAAGACTTCAAGAGAACTGAACCGTCCTTGAGAATTTGGCACATCAATGGCTCTCAAGATTCAATCAGTAAAAACCCCTTCCTTTATTTTTTCCATGAGCTAGATCAACTTACTGCGACTGAAAAAAATATTTTGAACTCCTATGACAAAGTTGCATCACCTTGTTCTTTCACGGAAGAGGTCTGCAAAGAATATGGAGTTGATAACCACAAAACAATTAACTTGGGTTACAACTCCCTTGCTTTTAAAGAGACTGAAGTTAAAAAGTATGAAAATAATGAAATTGTAATTGCTTTAGCTGGCAAATTTGAAAAAAGAAAGCATACTGCTAGTATCATTAATTTGTTAAAAAATAAATTTGGGAATGATAAGAGATTCAAGATACATCTTCATATATTCAATCCCTTTTTCCATCAAGACCCGAATAAATCTATGGAGATAAACAAAATGAAAGTAGTCGAGGCTTGTGATGGAGATGTTCCCCATAACATGATCTTTATGCCCTACTTTAGAAAGTTAACGGAGTTGAATCAAGCATATAATATTGCAGACATTGTTGTTGATGGAAGCGGTGGAGAATCTTGGTCTCTACCTTCTTTCCATATGGCTGGACTCGGCAAGCAATGTGTAGTTAATTTTAATTCTGGAATTAAAGAGTGGGCAACTGATAGTAATTCTATTAAAGTGGCTCCTAATGGTAAAATTTCAGCAATCGATAATCTTTTCTTTCAACAGGGGTCTCCATTTAATTGCGGAAATATTTATGATTTAGATATAGAAAATATGTCTACTTCATTAGATTCTGCCGTTAAAAATGTCCTTGATGGGAAAATTAATGAAGGCGGCAAAAAGCTACCATCTCAGTTCACAGATGCAAAATTCTGTGACGAAATACTAGAACTAATAAAAATATAATGAATACAAGTACTATTAAATCAAAAGTAACAAAGTCCCGCGGTAAATTTATGAGAGTAAGTCTACAAAATTCTAAAGTTTCCGAATGCTTTATGGGTAAAGTTAAATCTATCGGAGAAACATTCGTAATCTTTGATCGCTTCTCTGGAAAGCGTGGAGAAATTAAAGTCCATCGAAACTCAATCAAGAGTCTTGCTGTAGTATAATTGATGGCCTTCCTTCGGGAAGGCCTTTCTTTTTTGCAATATTATTGTGTATAATACCTACTATGGACATTCGTAATTTTTTAAAAAACGGAAAACAAATAATGGAAGTATCTTTCTCAGAAGATGAGCTATGCTTTATAGAGATGAGTGAAGCGTCTCTTGCAGAATCCTTGAAAAAGAAGGTAAAAGAACACAATGAAAAATTCGGAGACGACAAAAGAAAGAGAGTTACCCTCTCTAAACTAGAAGCGGTATACAAAAGAGGGGTTGGAGCCTATCGAACAAACCCTCAGAGTGTTAGACCAAGCGTAAAAAGCTCGCAGCAATGGGCTATGGCGCGAGTCAATTCCTTCTTGCATGCATTAAGAAATTTAAAATACAAAAGTGGAAAACACGACACTGATTTATTGCCAAAGAGCCACCCAATGTCTGGTCCTTCTGGAAAAGATGGTAGACCCAAAAAAGCCTCCAAAGAAGCTCCTGAAGGTTATCACTATATGCCTGATGGCAAATTAATGAAAGACTCTGATCATAATGGTGCGGCGAAGTGTAAAGCTGGAATGGAAGATTATATTTTTTCCACTCCAGAAGGCGCAAGAAAAAAATCAATTCAAATTGGTTTTAAGGGCGAAATTCACACAGACGAAATGGCTGACGGAACTCCTATGTATTTTCCAGGATCAAGCGAAGACGTTTTCCAAAAATGGTTTAACGAAAATGATTCTCATGATGCTTCTTACAATAAACCAAAGAGTATAATGTCTAGCGATTGTGACGATGATTTGGATAGAGATGGAAAAGAAGTTGACTCTTTTACTTTTGCGGCTGAATTAAAAAAGGGTGTCAAATTGAATAAACCATTCAGAACACCAAAGGGTCCAAAGAAGTTTTCGGTTTATGTTAAAAACGAAAAGGGGAATGTAGTAAAGGTTAATTTCGGAGATCCTAATATGGAAATAAAGAGAGATGATCCAGATCGCAGAAAGTCATTTAGAGCTAGGCATAAGTGCGATACAAATCCTGGTCCAAAATATAAAGCTCGCTACTGGTCCTGCAGAATGTGGGAGTCTGGAGAAAGCGTTAAGGATATTATATCTTAAATAATTGGAATAAGGTTAAAACTATAGCATAATGTATTATGCCAGAATACATTTACAAACATCCAGAAAGAGAAGAGTATATTGAGTTAATTCAATCGGTCAACGATGAACATGTTTTTCATGATGAGGACGGCTTAAAATGGGATAGATCTTATACCCCAATAAACTTCAGTACCCATAGTAAAATCGATGCCTTCGACAAAGTGGCTTTTACTGATAAGACTGGAAAAATGAAAGGCACATATGGAGATATGTTGGACTACTCTAAAGAGCTTAGCATAGAAAGAGAAGAGAGGCTTGGATATGATCCAGTCAAAAAATCATATTTTGAAAAATATGAAAAAGAAGTAGGTAATAAGCACGTTGAAGATAAGCCAAAGACTAACTTAGAAAATGATTTTGCTAGTATTATAGATTAACCTATAAATTATAGTGTAATAAATACTATGGCGGACAAAAAAATATCAGAACTTACGGAACTAACTTCAGCTGACGCAGCAACTGACCTCTTACCTGTTGTAGATACCAGCGCAGATGAGACCAAAAAGATTAGATTTAGTAATTTGCCACTGAGCGATTCGGCTAAAAACCATGTGTATACGTATACTACAGACTTTCACGGCACTGTGGAGCAAACACGAAATATTACTGCTCCGTTGACTTACAATCAGTATTACGGCGATGACACTACTTTAACTAGTATCTATATTGGGAGCAATGTTCCCAGCATCGGGCAATCCGCATTCATTCGTTGCGATGCCCTGACGGATGTAACCATCGCTAACGGTATCACAAGTATCGATCAAAATGCATTTCGGCTCTGCTTCGCTATCCAAAGTATCAATATTCCAGACAGCGTTACCAGCATCGGGGTTAGCGCACTTCAAAACTGCAATGTCCTGAACAGCTTAACCATTCCCAGCAGTGTGACTAGTATTGGGGATAACGCTTTTCGTAATTGCGTTAACTTAGCGACAATTAACTGCAATGTAGATTTTTCTATTATAAATGGCCTAGATAATGTTTTCAATGGCACGGCATCTCCTCTTACTATAAACGCGCCATCTGGACTGGGTTGGACAGCTGGACCTGGCCAAACAATTGGCGGAAACACAAACGTGACCGTTAACATAATATAAAGTAAACCCACAATGGCAAACAAAAAAATATCAGACCTCACAGAAATAACTTCAGCAGACTCGGCAGTAGATTTTTTACCAGTTGTAGACTCCAGCGAAAGTAAAACTAAAAAAATTAAATTAGCCAACTTTCCGCTTAGTGATGCCTCTGAAGATACCGCATACCCATACACGATAGATATACAGAATGGCGTAGAGCAAACTAGAAATCTTACAACTATTAGTAATTCGGATGGGTTCTACAATACAAATCAACCAGATAGTATTTATATTGGGACTAATGTAACTAGCATTGGATCGGCGGCGTTTAGCAATAGCAATTTTGCAGGAACTAATTTAACAAATCAGAGCGTTTTTATTCCTGATAGTGTCACCACCATTGGGAGTTTTGCGTTTTATTATTCTGCGCTAACGAGTATCAAGCTTCCAAATAATCCTGCGTTTACCTCGATTGAGCAAGATACGTTCGGCGGTTGCATATCTCTTACAAGTATCGTCATTCCCGACAGCGTCGAAACCATCGGGGATCGCGCAATCCGTGGCTGCACTAGCCTCGCGAGCGCAACCATCGGCAATAGCGTCACCAGCATCGCGGATTCCGCATTCGATTTCTGCACTAGCCTGACGAGTATCGTCATTCCCGACAGCGTCGAAACTATCGGGTCTGCGGCATTCTATCGCTGCACTGACCTCGCGAGCGTCACACTTCCAAATAATAACAATTTCACCAGTATCGAGAATAACACATTCTCTGTCTGCAGCAGCCTGACGATCGTCACCATTCCCGACAGCGTCACCAGCATCGGGTTTAGCGCATTCTATCGGTGCAGCAGCCTGACGAGCGTCACCATTCCTGATAGTGTCACCACCATTGGGAGTTTTGCGTTTTATTATTCTGCGCTAACGAGTATCAAGCTTCCAAATAATCCTGCGTTTACCTCGATTGCGGGAGATACGTTCGGCATTTGCGTATTTCTTACAAGTATCGTCATTCCCGACAGCGTCGAAACCATCGGGGATTACGCATTCCTTGGCTGCACTAGCCTGTCGAGCGTCACCATCCCCAACAGCGTCTCCAGCATCGGGGAGTTCACATTCGATAACTGCAGCAGCCTGACGAGCATCAACATTCCCGACAGCGTCGAAACTATCGGGGCGAATGCATTCGACAACTGCAAAAGCCTGACGAGCATTATCATTCCCGACAGTGTCACCAGCATCGGGAATAGCGCATTTCAAAACTGCACTGACCTCGCGAGCGCCACTCTTCCAAATAATGTTGGCTTCACCAGCATCGAAGATTACTTATTCTATAACTGCACTAGCCTGTCGAGCGTCACCATTCCCAACAGCGTCACCAGCATCGGTAGAGGCGCATTCCAAAACTGCGACTTTACGAGCATCACCATCCCAGACAGCGTTTCCACCATCAAACTAAGAGCATTCCAAGGCTGTGACAGGGTAGAAAGTCTCACCCTCCCAAGCAACACTGGCTTTACTACCATTGAGCAATTCACATTTGCTGAACTTAGATCTTTACTGAGTTTGACCATACCCACTACAGTAACGACTATCGGTTCATACGCATTCCGCAATCTTGATGTTTTGACAACTGTTGAAATTCCTATTAGTGTCGGCAGCATAGGAGAGAGAGCTTTTCAGGGTTGTAATCTACTAAATACAATTAACTGCAATGTAGATAAAACTGTTATAGACAACGCAATTAATATTTTCCTCGGCACGGCATCTCCTCTTACTATAAATGTACTAGCTGGACTTGGTTGGACAGCTGGATCTGGCCTGAATATTGGTGGAAACGCAAACGTAACCGTTAATATAATTTAATCTTTAAAAATCATGGCAGACAAAAAAATATCACAACTAACAGAACTAACTTCAGCTGATCCAGCAATCGATGTGCTACCACTAGTAGACAGCGACCTAAATCAGACCAAAAAGATTAAGTTGGCAGATCTTCCTCTGAGTGATGCGGAAAAGGAATCTATTGTGCCATTCACTACAGATATTCAGGCTGGCGTAACACAGACTAGAAATCTTACAACTATTACTGATTTAGATGGTTATGATGGTAACACGACATTAACTAGCATCTACATTGGAAGTAACGTCACCAGCTTCGGGACTTCCGCATTCAATAGCTGCAGCAGCCTGACGAGCGTCACCATCCCCAACAGCGTGATCAGCATCGGGGCTGGCGCATTCGTTAGCTGCTCTGGCCTGACGAGCATCACCATTCCCGACAGCGTCACCAGCATCGATTCTTCCTCATTCGCTTACTGTAGCGCCCTGACGAGCATCACCATTCCAGACAGCGTCACCAGCATCGGGTCTCTAGCATTCTATAACTGCGGCCTGACGAACGTCACGATTCCCGACAGCGTCACCAGCATCGGGTCTTACGCATTCGATTACTGCACTAGCCTGACGAGCGTCACCCTCCCAAATAACGTTAACTTCACCAGCATCGGTTTTAGCGCATTCAGTAGATGCAACGTCCTGACGAGCATTATCATCCCTGACAGCGTCTCCAGTATCGGGTCTTACGCATTCGGTTACTCCAGTATCTTAGAAAGCGCTACCCTCCCAAATAATGTTGACTTTACAAGCATTGAGGCTACACTATTTATTAACACTAGCTTGGCGAGCATCACCATTCCCAGCAGCGTCACCAGCATCGGGAGTCAAGCATTCTATAACTGCGCTAGCCTGGCTACAATCAACTGCCTAGCTACAACTGCTCCTGCCTTGGGTTCTGATGTGTTTTCTGGTGTAGCGGCTTCAACAATTCACGTTCCAGTAGGAGCAACTTACCCAGCTACATATGGAGGTTTGACAGTTTTCTTTGATTTATAGTTGACTTTTAAAGGATTAGATACACCATAATAATATGAGTAAAAAATTACACTTCGTATCTGGTCTTCCAAGAGCTTGCTCCACGCTGCTCTGCAATCTTCTAGCGCAGAACCCAAGGGTCCACGCTACACCAACAAGTGCCTTGCACGAAATTGGCTACATAGCTCGCCAAGTCTTTCAGACTGAAGAGGCAAAGGCAGTGGATATGGAAAAAGTTCTTGAGCCTATGTATTTGGATTACGTTAAGGCTGGATGTGAGAACGCATTTAATAGTATCACAGACCGCCCTGTAGTTGTAGACAAGTGCCGCTCTTGGATTGGTCACCTAGATCAACTTTTTAAGGTGTGGCCAGACGCAAAGGTTCTTGTGCCAGTCCGCGATATACGCGGCATTCTTTCCAGCATGGAAAAGAAACGCCAGCAGCACCCAGAAGTTTTTAACGGAGTGGAGCAACAAAACCCACAAAGCTGGACAACTATCGATAAACGCGCTCAAGGTTGGCTACAAAGCCCTCCAATTGGTATTGCAATCGAGAGATTACATGAAGCTGCCGAAAGATTTGGTGATAAATTAATGTTTATTCATGCTGAAGACTTAACAGAAGACCCACAAAGTGTAATGAATAATGTATGGGAGTTTCTTGGAGAAGAGCCTTTCGTTCACAACACTTCCAACGTAGAACAATACACCAAAGAAAATGATGTAGGTTTCCCATATGGAGACCATGTTATTCGCCAAGAAGTAAAACCACTAAAAAAAGATTGGCACGAAACACTTGGCCGCCAACTCTCAGAACAACTTAACCAAAAATTTAACTGGATCAACGAATTATGAAAAACGCCCTAATTAACATCGAAACAAGACGAATCATCGAAGTGCAAGAAGATGCATACGAAGATGGCTCTTATAATACCAATTCTGAAGAAGTCGTTCAAATCTCGAATGCGAAGGCTGCAACTTTTGAGTCTTCGGACGAACCACTTTTCCTGATTAACAATAACGTTGTTACTTTTCAAGAAAAGATGGAGATCAAACGACTGGAGCGACGAGAAGAAAGATTTATTGAATATCCCGATATGTTTAAATCTAGAAAGTTTGCAGAGATTAAAAGAGCTAGAGATGCGGAATACAACTCTATTCTCACGACTAGTGATGGTTTTCAATTTAAGGCCGACCTAGAAACCATCATCGACACAAAAACAATTATCGAAATCCTGCCAGACGGCGGCTCTTTCCCAGATTATAAGAACGCCGATGGTTCGTACAATACAATTTCAAAGGCTCAGTTTCAAACAGCAATTTCGGAA
>Ga0206129_10000160_pt1 | contig 115235 bp, 82 predicted proteins | sample Helgoland_Spring_8_FD_148616 | JGI IMG/M metagenome (GOLD analysis project Ga0206129, IMG submission 148616) | Pelagic subsurface seawater microbial communities from Kabeltonne, Helgoland, North Sea - Helgoland_Spring_Bloom_20160502_2 | ecosystem: Environmental > Aquatic > Marine > Epipelagic ... | reverse complement strand
TAAAAAATAGGAAAGAATATTTCTAAAAAAACTTAAAGTAATCGATCAAAGAACTGAACCCTATTACCCTCCCCTTCTAAGTTTATCTATTTTTTCGCATTAAAATAAAAAGAGGTGAAGCTCTAGTGAAGCCGTTTAACGTAGTATAACGGCGTTTACAATGGTTTAATGAGGTGAAAGCAGTGAGACAGGTAGGAATGACAATAAAGTGTTTTAAATCCGAGTCCTATAGAGAAACAATAAATTAATTTCGAGCTAATTCCACTAAATCCTCACCAAAATAGTTCGACTTCACTCCCTTTGGCTCCACGATGAAGCGCAGTATGACTGCGGATAAAATTATAATAAGCCCTGCAAATTTATTTGTAAGGGCTTATTGGTTTTAGACGACTGGGCTGAAAGCACAGCATACTGCATTTCCTAAGCGGGAGGCTAGAGAAAGACCTAAGTCATTCTCGGCGACTCCACGGCATTATTCCCTAAAATAAAATTTATTTTAGGGAATATTATTTTGATTAAATTTAATTAATATTAAACATTAGAAACTTAATAGAGTAATTATAGTTTTCTATATCTAAAAATAAGATCTAAATGATTCAAAAAATTAAATTACTAGGGATATTTTTATTACTATTAACTTTCAATGCTTGTAATAAAGGTGATGATTCTAATCTTTCTCAACAAAGCACTTCAATAAATAAAATACTAGCTTTAGGGGCATCAAGAGTTGAAGGATCTAGACCTGAATTTGAGAGCTACAGATACGAACTCTGGAAAAGCTTAAAAGAAAATAATTGGATTTTTGATTTTATCGGAACTCAAACTGACGAATCATCTTATCCAACATTTAATAATATGAATTTTGATGTAGACCATGAAGGTAGAGGTGGTTGGACTTCTGGTGAAATACTAAATGGACTTGGTGAGTGGCTAAATCAAACAGGGTCTGCTGATATTGTTTTACTAAGTTCACCAGGGGGTAATGACGCACTTGAAGGTTTACCATATTCACAAGCAGTGTCTAATATCAACTACATAATTGATATTCTTCAAGCCAACAATCCCAATGTAAAAATTATACTTGAGCAGATGGCCCCTGGTAGAAGTGATATAATGACTTCAGAACTTACAGAGTTTTTTACACAAATGCAGCAAGAGGTTATAAATATTGCAGTAAATAAAACAACTACCAGCTCTAGTGTAATAGCAGTGGATATGTTCACAGGATTTAATGATAATTTACTAGCTGACGATGTACATTACAATGAAGCAGGTGCTGTATTTATTGCCAACAGATATTACAGTATTCTTACAAATATTTTGGAATAAAAAGAGAGATTACTCTTAATCCAATAATTTACTAAGAGAAATCAAACCCTCCACAAAATAATTCGATTGTATTATTCCCAAGATTGAACTTTTATTTTTGGGACTATTTTTTTTTCTAAATTTAAATCACATCAAAAAAGTATATTTATCAATCATATTATGAAAAAAAAATTATCCTTTGTATTCTAAATACAATGCTTTTTACAGCTTGTAACAATGAAGATACTCCCATTCCCTCAACAGAATCATTTAAATCATCACTGATTATAATAATCACATTGGTCACATCATTTTGACCATAGAGAGAAATACTTATTAAAAGGGATGTGACACATGCTGATATAAATTTGATGTATTTTATTTTAATCGCAGAATTTATACCCATTTAGTGTTGTTTTTTTGAAAAAATTAAATCTATTGATGATTTCACCTTTTGTTGGAAAATTTAAATTGAGTTTCAATTGGAACGTCATAAAGACCTTCTAATTCATTGATGTTTTTTAAATAAAATTTAGTTTCTGGAGGCAAGCTGATATTCATCCAAAATTGCTCATCGTAAGGTATTTTATACAATGTCATATCTTGTTGAAGCGATTCATTTTCTAGTTTGATTTTACTGTCTCCATCTTCTAAATCCAAAACAAAAATTTCATGTCGGTATGATATAGGGATGTATTTCCTTTCCTTTTTACCCGCCTGTCGCATTGCTCTTTTGACGTGGTCAGGGGTTTTAACAGCTCCCTCCCATTGACGTTTGTGGTAACTTAAATATAGTTTGCCTTGGTTGTTGTTTTTGTAGATATAAAGTGCATTTAAACTTTTCCCAACATTCATTGAAATCGTATTCTTTTCAATCTTATATATTTTTGAAGATTCAAAGCCAATGTAGAACGTTATACTATTGCCATTTTGTTGAGTTCCTTGCACTACAAGAACGTCTTCTCCTTCGTAAAATGTATCTTCAATCTTTTTCCAATTGTAGGACCCGATTGAGGGACCATTTCGAAGGGGGTTGTTGAGTGCCATGAATTGTAGGGCGTGGCGATCTTGTTCGTTTTTTATAAATCTATAATCTGACGAGGTGCGGCTTTGAAGCACATCAAAAGCATGGATGTAAGAAGAAGGTCCACGGTCTAAAACATCGATATATTGCTCTATAAAATAACGACAAATTTTATCCTCCACAGACCAGCGTCGGTACAGTATGCCTAACTTATGTTTTCGACTAAGTGTATTCTCCTTTAGTTTTTTGAATGCATTTTTGACAATGTTCTTTGGACTTTCAATTGAAACCTCATTTAGTTCTGTGATTTTTTCTTTTAAGATGAAGGTTTTATCTTTTAGTGCGATAAAATTTTGTACGGTAATTTCAAACGGTTCAAAGCCAATTGATGAAATTTCTATGACATCTGAAAGTTCATTATTTGAGATATAAAACTTAAAGGTTCCTTCCTCTGTGGAGCTTATTCCAATATTTTTTTTTAAAATTCCAACAGATGCATATGGAATAGGATAATCATATTCATCATAAACAACTCCTTCAATACTAATTCTGTTTTGAGCAGTTATAATGCATGGTTGAAAAAAAACAACCACTAAACAAATTAATTTTATGTGTGAAGAAAGAAAGTTCATTATTTAAAAACGTTTTAAAAATTCCCAAATTGGAGAATAAAAATTAGGTGTACTAGGCTGATTTAAATTATGTCCTCCATTTACTACACTATGCGAGCGAACTTCTTTTCCCGAGTCACAATCTGTATATATCATAATTTCATCCTCACCAAGCATTTCCACAATAGGCTCTGTGAAGCAATTAAAAGTAGTTGCCCAACTAAGAGCACTGTCAGATGCACTTAAAAAATTATGACCCACAAAAGAAATACCACCATTGTATGGAATAATATTATCTGCCGTCCCATTCATTTGGTAAACGGACACTGGGGAAGTTGAAGGATTGGGTGTGGTCCCAACAATTAATTGACTTGCAAGAGCTGCAATGGCGCTGAAATGAGATGTTTCAATTGCCAATTTATTGATTAAAGCAGAGCCATTAGAATTACCAATACCATAAACCTTAGACGCATCAAAAAATGAATATGTTTCTAGCTTGAGCATAATTTGATTAAAGAAATAAACCTCATCAGCGGATGAGGCCTCTGCACCTAAATTCCAAGAATTTAAATACCCTTGTGGATATACCCCAACGAATTCACCAGCATCTACAAATTGTGATAACTTGGAAAACCAGTAATTGTTTTGACCCCCATTACCATGAAATGCAATCACCACAGGATAGGATTCAGTTGAGTCAAAATTTTCCGGTAAATGTAAAAGTACTTCTCTCTGAACCTGAACCCCATCAATAGTCTGTGGAACAAAAAATACGTCCTCTTGAACAGGGATGCTTTCATCTTGAGTTGAGGAAGAATTACTGTCAGATGCACTGCAACAAATGAATAAAATTATAAAAGGTATTAAGTTAAATAGTTTCATGATTTTTTTTAATTACCCCGTAAAGTAGCATAAAATCCCAATGACTATGAACACTAGAACAACTGATAGAATTACATCAATTTTATCATAACTATCCTTTTGAGCTTGTTTTTGTTCTTTAGTTAAAGTCCCGTAAGATAAACCTACTATTGCTTTATAGTCAGGAGCGTTGGTAAGTAGGCTTGTTGAAATACATAGTACAACCGAAAAAACAAACATAAAAATAGCCATGTGTGCAAAGTTGATTGTTGCAAAACTGTACAACATAGTGTCAACAACCTCATCGGATATAATTTGAGGTTGATAATAAATTTCTGAGCCCAGTCTCAAAACTAAAAGCACTAAACCAGCCAAAAGAGTCGTTATTGCAGCAGATGAGTTGACACGTTTCCAAATAATTCCCAATAAAAATACAGCTGTAACTGGAGGCGCAATATAAGATTGTACATTTTGTAAATACTGGTACATCACTCCACCGCCAATTTTTTCCATAATTGGAATCCAAATAATTCCCAAAACCACAATAAACCCTGTTGCTATTTTTCCAATTTTAAGGAGATATTTCTCTGATTTATTAGGTTTTAATTTTTTATAAATATCAATAGTAAAAATTGTAGAACAGGAATTAAAAACCGAGGCTAATGAACTCATCAAAGCTGCCATAAGCCCCCCTGCGACCAACCCTTTTAACCCAACCGGAAGCAAGGTTTTGACAAGCATTGGAAAAGCACGATCTGCTTTTTCAACAGAAAATACTTCAGGATTTTGAATTGATAATGCAAAGGCAATAATACCCGGTACCAAGAAAATTAAGATTGGTAATAGTTTTAGATAAGCTCCAAAAATAGCCCCTCTCCTACCAATTTTAATGTTATTGGCAGCTAAAGTCCTCTGAACAATATACTGATCGGTACACCAATACCAAATTCCAACAATTGTTCCACCGATTAAAAGCCCTGTCCATGGAAAATCTGGATCGGACATAGGACGCCACATATTAAAGTGGTCGGGACTCACAGCAATCACTGTTTCACGTAATTGTCCCCAACCTCCTACTTCTTGCAGCCCTAAATAAGTTATAATTAATGAGCCTAAAATAAGTACAACCGTTTGAAATGTTTCCGTATAAATAACAGCTTTCATTCCTCCAATAACAGTGTATATTCCTGTAAAAACAACAATACCAATGGCACCATACCAAAATGGAATTCCCAACAGTTCGGATACAACGATTCCACCCGCATAAATAGTCACTGAAACTTTGGTAAGCACATAAGCTACTAAAGAAAATAAGGATAAAAACCAACGCGAGCGACTGTCAAATCGTTTTTCTAAAAACTCAGGCATTGTAAAAGCACCACTTCTTATATAAAATGGTAAAAATAACCAGCCTAACAATAAAACAATCCAAGCATGTAGTTCGTAGTGTGCCATTGGAGTACCAGATTCAAAACCAGTACCAGCCAGACCAACAACATGTTCTGAACCAATATTAGAGGCAAATATAGAGGCCCCAATTACAAACCAACCCACATTTCTTCCTGCCAAGAAATAGTCCTCTGTGTTTTTATTTTTTTGAAGCACCACCCAAACAGCTACTGCAATAAGTGCTAAAAAATAAACACTCAAAACAACCCAATCTAGTTTCTCTAAAACAGATGATGACGATAAGGCTAGGTAGTACATAATTCTATATTTAAGTAATTATATGTATTGGTTGATGATATTTTCAAAGAGTTCTTGTTTTCCACTTTGTGGAGAAATCTCACCGTTTTCAACTGCAATTTGATACAAGTCTTGAAGGTTTAGTGATCCTGATTCAAATGCAGCACCCTTTCCACTATCAAAAGAAGCGTAGCGTTCTTTTCTTAGCTTTTTATATGGTGAGGATGAAATAATATTATCCGCCGTAATTAAAGCACGTGCAAAAGTATCAGCACCACCAATATGCGCTAAGAAAACATCTTCCATATCTGTTGAATTTCTTCTTATTTTAGCATCAAAATTAATTCCACCACCTTGCAACCCTCCAGCTTCTAGAAATACTAACATGGCTTCTGTTGTTTCTTGAATGTTATTAGGAAATTGATCCGTATCCCAACCATTTTGATAATCCCCTCGATTGGCATCAATACTGCCCAACATATTGGCTTTTGCAGCTACTGCCAATTCATGCTGCATCGTGTGTTGAGCAAGTGTGGCATGGTTCACTTCAATATTTAATTTAAAATCTTTATCCAATCCGTATTCTTTCAAAAATCCAATCGCTGTTGCCGAATCAAAATCATACTGATGTTTCATAGGTTCCATGGGTTTCGGCTCAATAAAAAAGGTGCCTTTAAATCCTTGAGATCTTGCATAATCTCTTGCCATGGTTAAAAATCGTCCCATATGATCCAATTCGCGCCCCATATCAGTATTTAATAGTGACATATAACCTTCTCGTCCTCCCCAAAAAACATAGTTCTCTCCGTTTAGAGCCATGGTAGCATCTAAAGCCATTTTAACCTGAGCACCTGCTCGAGCGACCACATCAAAATTTGGATTGGTTGATGCACCGTTCATAAACCTTGGGTTGGAAAAACAATTAGACGTACCCCAAAGAAGTTTCACTCCCGAGTCTTGTTGTTTTTGCTTAATGTATTCTACAATTGTAGAAAGGCGTTTTTCAGATTCAGACAAAGTGTCGGCCTCTGCAATTAAATCATAATCATGAAAACAAAAATAATCGAAGCCCATTTTGGTTATGAATTCAAACGCTGCGTCTGCTTTATCTTTAGCCGCTTGGATAGGGTCTGAAGACTGATCCCATGGAAAGTTTTGCGTTCCTGGACCAAACGGATCTGATCCTTGTCCGCAGAATGTGTGCCAATAAGCAATGGCAAATTTAAAGTGCTCGCGCATCGTTTTTCCAGCAACCACACGTTCAGGGTCGTAATATTTAAAAGCTAAAGGATTATCCGATTCTTTGCCTTCATAACGAATGGTATCAATTCCATTGTAGTACTCTTTGTTTCCAGTCAGTATCATTGTTTAATTTTTAATTTGTTTTTCTAATTCTTTTTTCCATTTATTGTAGGCTTCAAGATAAGGGGTATTATTTTCAATAGGCTTGTAGGTCATCACATGATCATTATTTGTGATGTTATCTCCAAAACGATCAAAATTTTTATCGGTTAACCCTGCAGCCCGGGCGGCTCCTACAGCACCAGTAGTATTGTATATTTCAATTTCATAACCAATCAAGGTGGCCAGTGTTTTGGCAAAGATTTCGGAACGAAAAAGATTATCATTTCCTGCTCTTATGACCTTAACTTTGGCGTTATCATTTTTTAGAATTTCCATTCCATATACAAATGAAAAAGCAATTCCTTCCAAGGCTGCTCTGAACAAATGTGCTTTATCGTGTTGATTTAAATTAATATTACAAAATTGCGTACCAACATTTAGGTTGTTTAACATCCGCTCAGCACCATTTCCAAAGGGTAAAATGACCAGGCCATCTGATCCAATAGGAACTTTAGATGCTTTTCTATTCATTGTTTCATAAGATTCTGCTGAACTTTGATTGCGTAACCAACGGTACATAATCCCAGCACCATTGATGCATAATAACTTTCCAATTGACTGATTGTCAGTAGAATAGTTTACATGTGCAAAATGGTTAATTCTACTTGGTTCTTTTGAATTTTTATTGTTGGTAACTGCATAAATCACACCCGAAGTCCCTCCGGTAGCTGCAACTTCTCCATCGTTAAAAACGTTCAAGGAAAGTGCGTTATTAGGTTGATCCCCTGCTCTGTATGTTACTGGGATTCCCTCTGGCAAACCGGTTTCTAAAGAAGCTTTGTTTGTAATGTATCCTTGAGGACTAAAATTTTCAACGAGTTTAGGAACCAATTCAGAATCAAATCCAAAGTAATCTAAAAGCCAATCCGCAATGGTATCGGATTCATAATCCCAAAAAATTCCTTCTGATAAGCCATTTTTGGTGGTTGAAATTTCATCTGTAAGTTTAAAAGCAATAAAATCACCAGGCAACATGAATTTGTGAATTTTAGCAAACAATTCAGGTTCATTGTCTTTGACCCATTTGAGTTTAGATGCTGTAAAATTTGCGGGGGAATTTAAAAGGGTTTTTGTACATCGCTCTGGAGACAAATCCTGAAATGCCTTATTGCCAATCTCCACTGCTCTACTGTCACACCAAATGATGGCGTTTTTAAGAGGTTCTCCATCAGAATCAACTACAACTAACCCATGCATTTGATAGGAAATACCTACAGCTGTAATTTTAGAAGCTTCAATTTTAGATTCGTTTAAAATCCGTTTTGTTGCTTTACATACATACGTCCACCAATCGTTTGGATTTTGCTCTGCCCAGTCACTTTGCACAGATAAAATTGACATTTCGTGTTTTGGTTCGTGCAGAGTTAAAATACTTTCACCAGTAGTAGCATCTACAAGTGCCACTTTTACAGAAGAGCTTCCTAAATCGAATCCTATATGATATTTTTGAGCCATTGGGTTTACTTTGTAAATATAATTATATTTGACTTATGTGTTCGAGTAAGGATCTAGGGTAATTATTGAACCATCCTCTCGGTATTTAATTTCTGCAACTTTAATACACCTCAAGTGTGTTATGCCTTTGGAAAGGGATGAATCGTGATAAAATAAATAGGTTTTATCTTCGATTTTACAAACAGAGTGGTGAGAAGTCCATCCCACAACCGGATTTAAAATTCTTCCTTTGTAAGTAAACGGTCCATAGGGGTTATCTCCCACAGCATAACAAATATAATGTGTATCCCCTGTAGAATATGAAAAATAATATAATCCATTGTGTTTGTGCATCCAAGCAGCCTCAAAAAATCGTCGATCATGATCTCCTGCGAGGAGTAAATATCCATTTTCATCAAGGATTTGAATCGCTATTGGTTTTTCATCAAACTCCAATAAATCCTCTGACATTTTTGCTACATACGGCAATAATGCTGGCTCATCATCTGCTGGAATAAAAGCCGTAGGACTTTCGGGGTTTTCTGCCTTAAATTGACCTGTTTGCCAACGCTGAAGTTGTCCTCCCCAAAGTCCACCAAAGTACATATAATAACTACCGTCATCATCCTTAAATACAGCTGGATCAATTGAAAAGCTATCTTTTATTGCATTAGGTTGGGCTTTAAAAGGACCTGTTGGGCTATCGCTTACGGCAACTCCAATCCTGAAAATACCGTTGTAATCTTTGGCAGGAAAGAAAAGGTAAAACGTTCCATCTTTTTCATTGGCATCTGGAGCCCACATTTGTTGCTGAGCCCATGGAACATCATCGACATGCAATGCAACCCCATTGTCAACTGCTTCGCTGTCTATAGAGTCCATTGAAATTACATGATAGTCTTCCATGGCAAAATGACTTCCTAAATCGTCAAAAGCATCTCCAGCATCAATATCATGAGAGGGGTAAATATAAATTTTACCATTAAAAAAGTGAGCTGAAGGGTCAGCTGTATAAATATGGCTTACCAAAGGCCTTGATAAGGCTTTGTTATTTAATTTTTCAAAATCAATATGGTCTATAGGATCTTCAGGCATCGTATTAATTATTACGTCTTTGTTTTAAATCTGATTCAATTTGAGTTTCCATGCTTTTATTTATTTCATAGAAAAATAACAGTACTACTCCTAACAAAAATGGTATTGCTGGATAGACACTAACAAGAAGTTTAGTTCCCAATATTGCTTCGGAGGATTGTCCCAATTCGCTGTTTGCAACATAGCCATATGAAGACAGAATTTGAGTTACCAATGAACTTCCAATAGTAAGGCCTAATTTAAGCCCAACCATCATAGCAGAAAATATAATAGCTGTTGCTCTTCGGTTATTTTTCCATTCAGAAAAATCTGCGACATCAGCAATCATAGCCCACAAAAGTGGGATGGTAATTCCATAGAAAAACCCATGTAAAATTTGAGCACTAAAAATAACTGCAATAGATGTAGGTTTAAAAAAATAAAATACAAGGATAAATAAGGTTGAAATAAATAAAAACCATCCAAAGACATTTCGTTTTCCAAACTTATCGGCTAATGGTTTTGACAAACCGATACCTATTATCATAAAGATGATGCCTCCGGCATTGAATAAGCCAAACCCAGCAGATACAGGGTCGTTTCCAAAGAAATTAATTCCAATACTTGAAAGAAACTCTAAAATTGGACTGATAAAATTTGTTAGATGAGAGGCATCAATAAAGTTTTCAAAGTAATAGACATAACTCCCTCCTTTCATGGCTAATGATATAAATGTTAAGGTTGTGAGCACCAACATTATCACCCATGGTTTATTTTTAATCAAATCCAACAAATCTTCTTTAACTGTAGATTGTTGTTCTTCAGTAGGAACGACACGTTCTTTAGTGGTGAAAAAAGTAATTAATAACATAATGGTACCAATTACAGCGAGCCAAGTCATCACAATTTCTATCCCAACAGCTTTATCGCCTTCGCCAGCATAAATTATAATTGGAAGCATAAACACCTGCACAAAAAATTGAGCAAACATCACCGCCACAAATCGATACGAAGAAATACTATTACGCTCTTTCATATTTCCGGTTATAACTCCACTCAATGCAGAATATGGAAGGTTACTCGAAGCGTATAATAATAATAACAAGGTGTATGTAATTACAGCATAAATTAACTTTCCTTGATAGCTGAAGTCTGGTGTACTAAAAGCTAAAACTGAGATGATTCCAAGCGGAACGGCAGTCCATAATATCCAAGGTCTGAATTTCCCCCATTTGGATTTGGTACGATCTGCAATGGCTCCAACAATTGGATTAAATCCAAATGCTGCCACGGTACCCACAATAAACATCAGTGCTGTTGCATCATTAGCTTCAAGTCCATAGATATCTGTATAGAAGTATGCTAAATAGGTCATCAGGGTTTGAAAGACCAAGTTAGCGGCCAAATCTCCTAAACTGTAACCAATTTTTTCCTTGATTGATAATTTTTCAGAAATAGATACCATGCTTATAATTTTTAATTTTTAGGATTTGTATTAACCTCTAAGACACTTTTGTATGCTGGCTTAGGATTATAGTTTCTATCAAATAACAATGGATAATTTGTACGTCCATTGATAGGCCAATCGTTTAACCATGAGTGCTTATCCATGACCCCCCAAAACGTCACTCTGTTTATTTTATCACTGTGTTTTACAAAAAGTTTAAAGATGTCGTGATAGCGTTTTGCCAATTGTTTTTGAACTTTAGATGGGAGTTTGTTTGGATAAGGGCTCATTTTTGGATCGCCTTCAAATTGTGAAAAGTTTTGAGTAACCTCAGCCCCAACCATTTCCCATGGATTTGGTAATACGGAAATATCAAGCTCTGTAAAAGATACGGGAACACCAGCAGCATGAACATCCAATATAATTTGTTCGATTTGATCAATACTTGGTGATTTTAAATCCCAATGGGCCTGAACCCCAACCCCATCTATCTTAACTCCTTTAGATTTAAATTTTTTAACCATTTTTAAAATACCTGCTCTTTTTTTAGGTTTATAAAAGTTATAATCGTTGTAAATTAAGTCAGCCTGAGGATCCGCTTTTTCGGCAAGTTTAAAAACATCTTCAATGTAATCTTCGCCCAGATTATTGTAAAAAACTGATTTGCGTAAAGATCCATCTTCATCGAAAGCTTCATTCACAACATCCCATGCATCTATTTTCCCTTTGTAACGAGAAACTACAGTATTAATATGATTCGCTATATATCCTTGGATTTCATCAGCATCATTAATGGTTTGCATAAAATCAGCCAATTGATTGTGCCATACCAAAGCATGTCCAACAATATACATATCATTTTCAAGACCTAACTGAACATAGCGGTCAGCTGCTTTAAATTCGAATTGATTCGCTTTGGGTTGAATATACATCCATTTTAATGAGTTTTCCGGAGTGATAGAATTAAACTCAGATTTTACAATTGATACTGATTTTGAATCCTTCCCTAAAATAGTTTCTTCATTAATTGCTGCACCCAAATGAAACAGTCCTTTAAAATGTGAACTAAGGGTTGAATTATTGTTTTTGGAAACTGATCCCATGTTTGCACAACCAATTGTACATATGAGGACACTAACAAGGGATATATAAATTATTTTTTTTATTCTTTTCATCTTAATTATCATTATAATAAATGGTGTGGTATTAATTTTTTATGAAACGTATGGTTTGCATTTGGTTAGTGGTTGGATTGACAATTCTCAAAAGATACAAGCCTGTACTTAGGTTTGACACCTCTATTGAACGTGTTTGTTGTTGTTGACTTTGGGGTAATCTATATTGTTTTCCCATTAAATCTGACACTGTAACTATGTCATTTTTAGAGGTTTTTGAAATCCGGATTTTATCCAATGCGGGATTTGGATACACAATATTTTCTGAGAGGGATTGACTTATATTTCCATTGCTAAGTGAGCTCCCTGGAGACTCATACGCTCCAATATCTACAATATCATCAATATTTGAAAAATCAATTTGTGGAGCACCTTGAGTTACTAAAGAAAAATCATCAATATAATAATCACCACCACCGTCTGTCATTGTTGGACCTTTCACATAGACAAATAAATTATAAGCATCCGAATAAAAATAATCCGCCGAAAGAAGCGTCCATTCTTGGTCAGAAGACGATATGGGTATAGTTAAATTTTCATATTGGTTTGAAGTTGCAGTAGTATTCTTAATGGTTAATTGTGTTGTTCCAGAGACACCCGGTGCAAGTTTTACCCACACATAAAATGTATAGGTTTCGCCAACAGTTAGTAAATTATCTAAAACCAATTTTGGACTATGCCAATCGATAGTTCTATTTGATGTCAATAGGCTAGTATTTCCAGTTTTTGCTGCATTTACGCTGGTTTGAATCGTGGCGGGACCAAAAGCAGACCATCCGCCTGTTGAGGTTTCAAAACTTGAGTATGAAATAGCATTTGTTGTCGAGGGTCTTGGGTTCCCTAAAAAATCATGTGAAGGGGAATAGCTTGGATCTCCTGCGTCAATAGCCGGAGAATTTGTAGCGAGTGAAAAATCAGTGACTGAAATATCAATTGGACCATTTACAACTGCCGGTGCAGAAATAAAAAGAGGATCTTGATCTACTAAATTGTTACTGCTTGTTGCTGGCCAAGCATAGGTTCCATTAACAAAAAGATTATTCGTTGCAATTTTTGACCCTGAAACATTGTTGAGTTGCAGTGCCGCAAATCCATTTTGATAAAATGATGGGGCATCTTCTAAAGGTCTTGTCACAATAATATTGTTTACAACAGTCGAATTAAGAACTTTATTGGATTTAATTCCTGCTACATTTTGACCTCTATGAGCTGGGTTTCCGTCAGCAAGGGAAAGATCTTGAATATATTCATGAACACCATTGTAATAAAGCGTATTATTTCTAAAAATTGCCGATGCTGCTAAGGAATTATCAAAGTTAATCCCATTTTTACCGTTGTTTACACAAACGTTATTTTCAAATAAAAAGGTTCCATTATAACCAGGATCGCTTCGAGTCACATATAAACCCTGACCATCTACAATATTATTGTAATCTGCAGTTCCGTAATTTGGATTCTCATTACCTGAGTTATCTGGTAATTGAGTCACATAAAATGGAATTCTGTTCCAATTATTATACACCAAATTACCCCGCATGATCATTTTTATATCCGTTCCATTATCAGCTTCCGAGGAAGCAATGGTTTCAGCATAAACAATTGCGCTTGAAGCCGATGATGTCCACCAAGTAGTGTTGTAAACTGTGTTATTTTCAATGGTAATGTGGTCGCTATCATTAAATCGGATACCCGACCCAGGAGTATCATGAACAATATTGTTTCGAATTGTTATATGGTGATGTGCGCCATATCCACCCCAAATACCTTTTCCAGAAAAATAACTATGAGTGTAGTTTGTACTTGTATCTCCATCTTCAGCAACTGAAACTTTATATGCTCTGTTGTCCATTGCCATATCGTAGTTAATGGCCTGTGAAGGCCCGATAACCTCAAAACCTTCCACAATGATGTAATTCATATCATTAGCGATTTGAATTCCGCCATTTCCATCAAACTCTATAATTGGAGTGTGGTTTGGATAATTTTTCAGAGTGATATACCCCGCTTGTGTACCTGACTTATCAATAGTTACAACATGTGGATTACTCATGTTGGTGTAGTTAGAAACATCAACAGTACCATAATTCTGATTTCTATAAATGCCTTCCATAACAAAGACTGTTCCACCAGCTTCAACTTCTGAAATCGCTCTGTTTATAGTTTGGAAGGGAGACATTTCTGAACCATCATTACCATCTGAGCCTAATGCATTTGAAACATAAAAATCTTGTGCATATATAAACGTAGATGCAAACATCAGAATTAAATAGAAGTTTTTAAAAAACTTCTTTTGATTTATATGGATACTGTTTTTTAATAACATATTTTTTTGTTCATCATTAATACTTTAAAAGTACTGTGGTTGGTTGTAATTGATTAAAACATATGAGCATAACACTATAACTTTTGAGGATAACAATGGTCTATTATAAAAACTCGTTTAATGAGTTTATTCATATGCAATCACTAACTTTTATTTGTTTGTTAAAGGATCTTGATTCACAAAATTTCTCATGACTTTGAGTTTATCGCTATACTTCTTAACCAATTCAGCATATTCTGGTTGTTTTGATATATCAATATTTTGCTTCAAATCTTTTTTTAAATCATATAACATGTTTCCTAAATAAGTCTCACCACGGAAGAATTCAGTGTAGGAATAATTTTGATCAACTACTGCTTCGCCTTCTTTATATCGTGTGTAAATCTCATCTTTCAATTGAATGGATGGATTTTTCATGACCGGAGTTAAGCTCTCACCATGAATATAACTAGGAGGTTCAATTCCTGTCAATTCACAAAGCGTTGGATAGACATCCACAAGTTCTGTAAATGAAGTTGTAATTTGACCTTTTTTGTACCCAGGAGAAGATATAATGAATGGTATTTTTATAGCTTCATAAAAGGTACTGTGTTTACACCAAAATCCGTGTTCTCCCAAAAAGAACCCATGGTCACTCCACAAAATTATAGTTGTATTATCTCTAAGTCCTAAATCGTCTAATCCTTGAATTAAATCGCCAATCAAAACATCCATATAACTTACACTTGCATAATAGCCATGAACTAAATTTCTTGACATTTCATCACTCAACAGCCCTTCGCTTGGGATGTCTAGATACATGTTTCGAAGTTCTGCAGAATCGTGCTGGGCATGCATTGCAATGAAAGGAGAATTTTCGGGCTGGTAAGTATTATCCGCAAGTTCTACTGAATCATGATCATACATATCCCAATATTTTTTAGGTTGAATGAACGGTAAATGAGGAGAGACATAACCAACGGCCATAAAAAAAGGTTTTTCTGCCTCTTTTAGTTCTTCCATTTTTTGAATGGCTCTTTTTGTAACTTTGCCGTCGTTATAGGCATAATCATCAACCTCAGGAGATTCAAATGCAGGACCCTTTGGACCATGTGATCCTTTTTCGCCATTGCGTTTACGCTCTTGTGCAACAGGATCTTGATAATCCGCTTGGTGAGCTCCTCCATCATTTTCAGACCAATATTCTTTAGTGTCATCTGGAAAATGATAAATTTTCCCATAGGAAACAGTCTCATAACCGTTTTCCATGAACAGTTGGTTTAGTGTAATTGCATCTGGTGTATCTACAGAAGCACGAGAGGTGTAATCATTAAAACGCTCTTGACTTGGACGAATTCCTGTCATAATACTGGCGCGACTAGCCCCGCAAACAGCAATATTGGTAAACGCATTATTAAATTGAAGCCCCTCAGAGGCCAGTTTATCAATATTTGGAGTAATCATCTTAGACTCTCCGTAAGAATTAATTTTAGGTCTAAAATCATCAATAGAAATAAATAAAATATTATGATTCTTAGTGCCTGTTTGACTGATCAAACATTGAGGTATCATAGCGATACAAAAAAGAAAAATTGTTAGGTTTTTAATAGAGTTCATCATTTTAAATTTTAATTGTTTGATATGTTTGAAGCTTCATAGCCAATTCGAATGGCTCTAGCTCTTATTTTTTCATTGGATTTAATTTGAATGGGGGCCGTATAAAGTTGCCAGTATTGAGAACCAATGTCCTCTCCTAACTGGTAACCAATAGAAGCCCCATCAGTTTTGCAGCTGAGTAGAATATTTTGCTCGTTAGTTTGAATGAAAACAGCATCTGTTTTTGGTTGCTTCATATTTGGCCAAAAGGTCTTAATAATTTCATTTTCTGGAGTAAAGCCTTTATCATCAATAGCCGTTTGCCATTGTTTCAGCTGAACTCTTAGCTCTTTCAATTTTTGACTATATGCAATGTCTGTTGCTAGGTTGTGAACTTCATAAGGATCACTCTCAAGATCATATAATTCTTCTATTGGCTTCGATTTCATAAAAATATAAGCAGCATCTCCTTTAAGCATATCCAACGAATCAAGTTCTATCAGGTGCTTGTTCATAGAGATTTGCTCTCGATATTTATTCCTGTAAATCAATGGAAGTTCTGGCATGAAATTTTTTATATATACATAGCGACCATCCAAAACAGAACGTTGCATATCAGTACATTCATCAAAGCGATCTGCAGATCCATAAATATATTGTCTGGGCGATTCCTCAAAGGTCCCTGCAAAGGCTTTTCCATCCATGTAATCTGGTGGTTCAATGCCTATCAAAGACATAACTGTTGGGCCTAAATCCATTAAAGAAACCAATCGGTTTTCTGTTTCTCCAGCACGATACCCATCTGGATACCGTATAATCAAAGGAACATGAAGACCGCTGTTACCTACTGCTCTTTTTTGACGTAACAGATTTCCACCATGATCACTCCAGAAAAATATAACAGAGTTTTCCATAACACCATCGGCTTCTAATTGCTCAAGCAATTCCCCAACTTCTTGGTCAAGGGCTTCAATGTTTGAATATTTTCTGGCGATATCGTTTCTGACTACTGGAATATCTGGATAATAATCAGGAATTGGAACTTTATCTGGGTGAACTGTCATTGGTTTATCCTTTCGTAACCAAATCCGTGACTCATGTGTGGTGTAATAATTTTTAACGTAGAAAAAAGGTGCGCCATCAGCAGCATTTTTATAAGATCCTCCTCCATAAACATCATCCCATGCAGTGAATGGGGCATTAAACTGATAATCACATTTATTATCATTGACACAATAGTATCCTTCTGCTCTTAAGTATTCTGTAAAAGGTTTAACATAGCTAGGAGGAACCACTTCGTAATCTGGAATATTCTCACCAGATTTATCAATCACCCCTTTGTTTTGTCTAAATTTCACATCCTCCGGCCACTTAAAATTATTATGGTCTCCAGTCCGCATATTATGCGCGCCCAAACGAGCAGGATACATACCTGTGATAATTGAAAAACGACTTGGTGCACAGACCCCTACCGTAGCATAGGCATTCGTGTATTTCACGCCTTCATTTGCTAACCGGTCAATATTGGGCGTATGAATTGTATTGTTTCCATAAGCGCTCAAAACTGGACCCATATCCTCCACACTAATCCATATTACATTTAATGGTTGTTTAGAAGCATCTTGTCCTGCTACTGAACAAAAAATTGAAAGTGCAAAAAATAAATATTTTATATTATTTAAATACTTCATAATCAATATGTTAATAATGCGAAGATGTATAATCACTTTCGTTTAATTTCCCTGCTAAATTTGAATCAACTTTGTTCCATTTGGAGTTTCGATCCAATGGATGAAGTGTTGGTTTTATTAGAGGCATTTTCTCATGAATTAAAAAATCATTTTGTGTTACCATCCAGTTTTCTAATGCCGCTGAAAGACGATTTTTCACATCTATAAGTTCAGGGTTATTTATTAAATTTTGTTCTTGATATGGATCTGCTTCTAAATCATATAGTTCTTCAAAAGGAACGTTAGGATAAAATGCTGCTCCTATTCGAATAAACTCATTGACAATGGGATTTGAACCATAATTAGAGTCCACTACTTCGGTTGAATTATAATTTCTTATAAATTTATATCGTTTACCACGAACTGCTCGAGTAGGAAACACTTTACACTTCTGAATATTTTGTTTTGTTGCTAAAGAAAAAATATAATCGTGAACGGGTTCTTGATTCCCTTTTAATGTAGATTGAAAACTTTTTCCATCGAGGTTTTTTGGAATATCCGTATTTATAATATCTAAAAAAGTAGGGAGAACATCGACAAAATTTAACATGGTTTCTGAAACACTATTGGGTTCTACAACGCCAGGCCATCTTACAATAAATGGCACTTTTAATCCTTGTTCAGCTACACCCCATTTTCCGGAAATTCCGTGATCTGATGCATAAATAAAAATTGAATTTTCGACAAAACCATTGGTTTCAACCATTTTCAAAACACGTTCTAACTGCGTATTGTCATCGTATATATTTTGATAATATCCTGTTTTGAATTTTCTAAAATTACCTTTATCATAGGGCAGTGGGTAAATATCCTCTTTGGAGTATTGAGATGTTTTTGGGTAAGGTCCATGAGGAAAGTCTGAGGCTACAAAAACACAGAATGGTTTATTGGTTTTTTCAAGATAATTTTCGAGTTTATCCAATGGCAAATAGCGATGATCGACAGACTTAAAGTATTTAGACCATTGAAAAACTGAATTCGGTTTGACATGCCCTTTTCCTGCTAAAATAACATCATAGCCCTCAGCTTCTAAATAATTAATCACTGTTTTTAAGTTTGGTTTAACAGGGAGGTGATTGGCCATACAACCATTTTTGACAGGATGCATACCCGTGAAAATTTGAGATCTACTGGGAGCACAAATGGCTTGAGAAGTGTAAAAATTTGTGAAACGCATCCCCTCTTTGGATAAAGCATCAACAGCGGGAGTGTGTACTTTTGGATTGCCATATACGCCATAGTCCAATAAATCTTGATCATCTGCCAAATAAAAAATGAAATTTGGAGAAGTGGATTGCTCTTGAGCTTTTACATGAAAAAATGTGAGTAAAAACAAAAGCCAATATATATGTTTTCTTAGAGTCAATTTCATTGTTTTATTTTTAGAAATTTTAATGCATACTGTTCATTTCCTATTGATGATTTAAGGATGTAAATGCCATCCGCAAATAATTTGACATCAATAGTTAACTCACTAGATGCTTCGTGTGATTTGTGGTAAACCCTTGCACCACTCATTTTATATATAGAAATTTTTCGTACTTCATCAGTTGGAAAACTTAAGTTTAACTGTGAAACAACCGGGTTTGGAAAAAGATGAATTGAATCTTTATCATAAATGTAAGTGTCATTTGTAGCTAAAGAAGAATCAATATCAAAAACTAAGCTGTGCATGGACATGCTATCTATGTTCACAGATATAAAACCGCTCTGAAGATCGAAATTATCTGTTGTAACTAAGCTGAAATTTTCATTCGTATTGTCCGATGTTACATAATGTTCTATTGATGTAGTGCCTTGCGGAATTTCGATTTCAAAACTATCTAAGTTGTTTTCTGAGAACAACTGAACAACAATTTTTGTTTCATCGGAGGATTTGAATGCGACAGCTTTTGGACCAGAATCAAAATTATTAAGATGAATTCTTTGATAACCAGTCTTAACTAAATTTGCAAAATGTTTAAACACGTGGTAGCGTTTAGGTAAAATGATGTTGTTAGAATTATCCCATAAGACCAAAGCTGAAGAACCATAATTCTCACCAGGATTTACTTCGGATTGATATTTATGACGCTCATAAAACAAATGCAACATATACGCTGTAAGACCCCCGTAATTAAAGCCATCCATAATTCGATCTATATGATAACTTGCATCTTCCATATCCCAGTCTGGACTGTGTAAATTTCCTGCTTCTGTCACCCAAATAGGTTTATCAAGAGCAGCTGTATCAAGAGAAGACCAGTCTGATGGATTAATAGGATTTTGATAGGTATGAGTAGCAACAATATCGGTTGCATCAACTACGTTGGGGTTTCCAAACATACTATTGATGTAATTGGTTGTGGACTTTGTTGCATCGTTTGAGGTGACTCTAAAATTTTCTGGTGAAATGATTTGTACACCACTCAAATTTTCGGAAGTTAATCGTGTGTCTAGATTTGAAATAATTGATGATAATTCCGAAGGTGTTGTATTCATAGACTCATAGGTCACATCATAATCAGGCTCATTGGTTGGTGAAATAGCTGTGACACTAATGCCGTAGCGCGATTGCATTCCATTTATAAAAGCAACCAAAAATTCGCTGTATTCATCCTCTCCGCCAGCAATTAGAGTACCACCATTGTTGTGTGACCCATTGGTTTTTAACCATGCTGGTGCACTATTGCAATTTCCAATGACGTGGTCAAATCCGTTTGTACTTAAATTAAAAGCATTATTAAGCGCTTCACCAATATATTTTGTTGCGTTTACACTGGAATTACTATCGTATCGAGTCCAATTCAAAGCCGAAGAATTTAAAACAAAGGCGTTGTTGTTATCGTTTGGGTCTTCTAAATCATGATACACAAAAAATCGAATCATGTTCGCTTCTAAATTCTGAAATGCATGGGCTTCAATTTGTTCACGCATACTATCCTCTAAGGCATATAAATGCTCTGTTCTTCGCTTTATACCTGCACCAAAACCATCAACTGTTTGATAGGTCATAGCAGGGTTTAATGAGATCGTATGACCCGCAACAACATCAACTTCATCTAAATAATAAGTTATTCCTGATGACATATACCAAAAGCTCAAGCGATTTAAGTTTGCAGAATCCGCTACGGAAAAACTGTGGGTATATTGCTGCCACTGTTGAGTAAGGGTTTGGTTAACTCCTTGATAGCTCCCAGCAACTTCGGATTGAAAGACCACTTTGAGTGTGGCAGAAGCCGAATTTGCTTTAGCCCAAAAACGAACTGTATAAGTCTCATTAGCTTCCACTTGGAATAAATAATCGCTATGGGTTTTTACATGCCATCCATTTGTTCCCAAGGCTATGATTTCACTTTTTTGAGCTTTTGTACTTCCTGTAATTAAATTTTCCGTTTCAATCGAATAGTTTGCTTGACCTCCATTCGTTTGAAGATTAGACCAAGAACTAAAACTATTGGTTTGAGGGTTTATGGATTCCAAAGCAGCATTGGCGATGGGTAATTGATTTTGGGCATTCGTAAAGAATGCCCAAAATATATAAATAACTAAAGAAATTTTATTCAACTGAAAAAAATATTTAATCTAATTAATCAAATCATTAGTGTTAATTTCTCTGATAGGAATTGGTAAAAACATAACTTGAGAAGGGTCTTCACTTAATGTTAAATCTAAACTGTTAAAGTTTAATGACGAATTAGTATTATGAGGGATAATTACATTATTTAAAAAATAGTTGAAACCTCTACGTCTGTTATTGTGTGCATCTTCACCCTCTCCAAGCAATTCAAAGCGGTATTCTTTCATGATTTTGTCGCGGAAAGTGGTTTGATCTGCACTGGCATAGTCTGCATTACTCAATACAGAACGATCCAAAACCTGGGTTACATAATTTAATGCACCCGCTGAATCTCCAAGCTCGTTAGAGATTTCAGCTAACATCAATAAAAGATCTGCATATCTGTAAATAATGATATTTTTACTGTCGTATTGATTACTACTAGTAACATCTTTATTGGCATATTTAAAGAAATAAGGGTGGGCATTTCTGTAATTATTCCTATTAGGATTTTTCGGATATACTCTAACACCCCAATTTGCACAAGATCCATTAGGATTAAGTCCATTTGGACGATATCCATTGGAACTTGAATTGTTGTTCCAATAGTAACTCATATAAGTTGCTCCCTCTCTAGGCGGAGCATTACCACCACATACTTGATTTGGCAAAAAATCACCCTCTAGTCTAGTATCGCCTGAATATGTAGAAGCATGACTATCATAAATGTTTTTATTTACAGATAACCAACCAAAAGACTGACCATCTTTATAATTGTTTGGGGTGTAGTTTCGTCCCATTTGAGAATTAGCAGCATTTTGACTTATTTGTAACTCAAAAATTGACTCTACACTATTTTCACCCTGCATTGTAAATAATGATGAATAATCCGGAACTAACTGATAAACATCAGCATCATAAACTTGAATGGCCTGGTTATAAGCCATTTGCCAAAAATTTGAACCTATCAATTCATCAGGGATGATATCATATGCAGTTGAATAATCATCGCTTGCCATTGTCATATAAACTTTTGCAAGCAACATATTAGCAGCATATTTTTTTGGATAATGATTTGGATTGCTCCCATTCATCATATCAGCAGCCAATGACCCATCGGCAATGATTTGTGCATAAATTTCTTTTGCAGGAACCAATTCGTTCATTAAAGCATCATAGGATGGCAAATCCAAAAGTAATGGAATGTCACCAAACAAACGCACCAGTGAAAAATAACACCAAGCTCTTACAAAATGTGCCTGTCCAACTACGTCCTCAAATTGTTGATCTACTTGATTTTCTTCGTCAGAGCTTAAATCAACATTGGCAATTAGAGTGTTGGCCCTAGCTATTATTCTGTAATAACCCAACCACATCGCAGTAGCATCACCATCATTGTTCAAGGGTTTCAAGGAGAACAAATTTCTGTTATTTACATTATTTATATTCCCTCCTTGTCTTCTTGTGTTGAAAAACCCAGAAAATCCATTGAGTACAAACAGTCTTCTTTCTTGACCATCATAGGATGCTAGCCCAGCATAAATACCATTCAAAGTACCTAAAACTGAATCTATGTTGTTGTAAGCGGTCTCGTCTAGATACGGAGGCTCTTCATCTAAATCACAAGACGAAAAAACAACAAAAGTAAATAATAACAATATTTTTAAATTTTTCATTTTTAATTAATTTTAAAAGTTAATGTTTAATCCCAATGAAAGACTTTTGGCATCAGGTGATCCGTTCCAATCGACACCATTTCTTAGGCCGTCATAAGAAAAACTTGAAATTTCTGGGTTATACCCACTATAATCAGTCCAAGTAAATAAATTTTGTGCGGTAACGAAAACATTAAAGCGCTCAAATAATTTATTGTTTTCGACTGGTAAATCAAATCCAACAGTTAAGTTGTTAAGTCTCAAGAAACTTCCATCTTCGATAATACGATCGGTAATAGCAATATCCCCAACGGTATCATATCCAATTCTTGGATGTGTCTCGGAAGGTGCATCTGGACGCCATGCATTATAATAAGCATCTGCAGAAATATTTTGAAATTGACCAGAAGCATTACCAATCGTTAGAAGATTACCATTTGCTATATCGTTCCCATGAACCCCGTTAAATAACATGCTTATATTAAACTTCTTGTACGTAAAATTAAGATTCAGTCCGTAAATAAAGTCTGGATTGGGATTTCCAATAATAGTCAAATCATCTGTATTAATTTCCCCATCACTATTTTGATCTACAATTCTAACATCACCAGGAACAGAACCAGGCACTAAATCAGTATCATCCGTTTGGTAAATTCCATCGGTTTCAAAACCATAAAACAAGCTTGTTTCCTCTCCCTCTACAAAGATATTTGGTTGCGAATTAAATATTTGTCCCCTGGAAACTTGATTTCCAAAAAAGAAGGATCTTTGTTGTGCTATACCATTGATGAACAGTTCAGATTGAGGCACCCCCAAAGATTCTAGTTTAGTTCTATTAAATGCGATATTTCCGCCAATGGAAAGTTGAATATCATCATTTGAAATAACATCAAAATTCAATCCAACTTCAACGCCTTTGTTGCTGATATTCCCTTTATTTATAAGAATATTACTATAGCCAGTTGATGTTGGTATTGGAAGATTTTGAAGAAGATCTTTAGTTGTTTTATCATAAAAATCAACTGTACCCGAAATTCTCTCATTGTAAAATGCGAAATCTATTCCGAAATTCAACTGTTCCGTTGTTTCCCATTTTAAATTTGGGTTGGCTATGTTATTTAATATAATTGGAATGGTAAGTCCATTGTCAGGAGTACCGTACAGTACACCATTTCCAAAATTATAATTGGATATGGTTCCGAAAGGTCTAATACCATGATTTCCTATTTGTCCCCATCCGGCTCTCAATTTTAGGCTGTTAACAAAATCTGAATTTTGAAGGAAAGATTCATTGCTAACATTCCATGCTAGAGCAAATGAGGGGAAGAAACTGTATCGATTTTCACTTGAAAATTTGGAAACCCCATCGCGTCTAAAAGAGGCCGTAAGAACATATCGATTTTTAAAGGAATAATTAAGCCTACCTAAAAATGAGAAAACCTGTTGTTTTGTATCAACAAACATTAATGGTCGTGAAATTACAGCTCCAAGATAAGGCTGTTGAGTGTTTAAATCTAAAGATACAAAGTCTTCTACTGCATATATACTATTTTGGTTTTCGCGTACATCATAAGTAACTCCAAGTGTAGCATTGATTCTATGTTTTCTGTTAAAACTCCGATTATACCTCAAAAGGTTATTAACTTGGTATGTTTTGGAATTTAAACTTGATAATTGAAGAGCACCATCAGCATTTCTTCCTGGAAAAGTAGTCAATCCAAAAAACCTCCTTCTTTCCTTGATGCGAATATTGCCTCCAGTTCTAAATTGATAACTCAATCCTTTAACAGGCAATTTATATTTTAGAGCTATCGAACCTATAAAACGTTTTTCATCAGATATATCTGAAAAGTCATTGATCCAAGAATAAGGGTTGGATGTAGCCAAATCTTCAACAAAATCGTCTGAAGTTGCGGCAACAATAGGTCTAAAAACAATAGTACTTCTAACAAAGCTCTGATTAGAAGTTCCTATTAAATCTCCTGAATTAGCAAAATCAGTTTCTGTAAAAAAAGCAGTAGCTCGAGCTTGTAAATTCAAATTCTTATTTAAATCTTGATTTAAGTTTATTCTTAAATCTCCAGTTTTAACACTAGAGTTCTTTACAATTCCTCTCTGATCGCCAATACCTGCTGAAATATAATAATTTCCATTATCGCCTCCTCCGGAAGCAGATAATCCAAATTGTTGACTCATGGACTGATAATAAACAATGTCCTGCCAATCATAAGATTCTAAAGGAGTTTCACCTATTGTCGAGTCCGATGTAAAAGTAGGATTGTTAGGGTTACCATTACCCGTTGTTGTGTAATTCCATGCATATATGTTGTTATTATCATTTATATAAAAAGGAATTCTGTCTTCAATTTCTGGATTCCCTGGAGAGTTTGAATTATTTATAGGCCATGCCTCATTTTGATACTGGGCATAACCAACACCGTCTAACATGTCATATTTTTTACGAATAGTTCTGAAGGTTGTGGTGTGAAAAGTATTAATTTTAATATTTCCTTTTTCCCCTTTTTTTGTTGTAATTAAAACTACACCATTAGCACCTCTAGATCCATATATCGCAGTCGCGGAAGCATCTTTCAAAACCTCAATACTTTCAATATCTCTTGGGTTGATTCCTGTTAATCCATTTTGAGATTCTTGTCCTGAGTTTCCAAGACCACCTGCTGGTAAAACATCTTCACCCGCTGATGCGATGATAATACCATCGACTACATAAAGCGGTTCGTTGTTACCTCTTAAACTATTGGTACCTCTAATTCGTACACTCACACCAGAGCCCAAAGCACTAGAGTTTTGAGAAACCTGAACCCCTGCTGCTCGACCTTGTAAGAGTTGGTCTATACCAGTAGTCTGATTTGCAATGTTTTCATCAACTTTAACTGAAGTTATAGAACCCGTAACATCCTTTTTCAGGACTGTACCATAACCAATAACAACCACCTCATCCAATTCTGCTGTGTCAGTCTCCATAGATAAATTTACAGTTGTCGTATCTGTAACATCGAACTCAATCGTTTGAAATCCAACATAAGAAAAAATTAGAATTTGTTTTGGATTGGATTGAATGCTGATGGTAAATTCGCCATCAAAATTGGTGACAGCGCCTAAATTATTGGTTCCTTTAACCTGAACTGTAACACCAGGAAGCGGTAGCCCTTGATCATCATTAACCACCCCTGTGACTGTTTTTGATTGTGCAATAATTGCCAAAGGAAAAAATAAAATTGCAATTAAAATTTTTAGTTTGTTTTTCATTTGTGATAAAAATTGGTTGGTAATTAATTGTTAGTTATATTTATTAATATATTAACCTTTTCCAAAACTACTTTAAAACATTCGTATGAATGTGGCACATTTGGAGAAAATTATATAATTTTTGAAGCATTAAAAGAAACACTTCTTTTAAAATATTCAGTTTATTATAAATTAGTTGATATTTACTACCCCTAGTCTATCATTAATTTCATACTAAATTATATCCGATGCGCAAAAGTATTTTTATTAACTACGTTGTTTTTTTTATACTAAGTTTAAACTCTGTTTTTTCTCAAAGGGATTATGAAACCCTAAATTTTGAGTCCCTTGAGGGGGATATTGGAACAAGAGCCATTTCTTGTATTATTAAAGATCCTAATGGAATCATTTGGATTGGTACCCAAGGCAGTGGATTAAGTTCGTTCAACGGATACGAATTTAAAAACTACAAACACAAATGGAATGATAATAATACAATTAACAACTCTGTTATTAATATCATTTTTTTAGATAACCAACAAAATATGTGGGTAGGTACTGAAGAAGGATTAAATCTCTACAATAGAGATTTGGATGAATTTTTTCATGTGCCTTTGAATGAACTTAACTCAAAAATTCAAGTTAAAGCAATTAATGAAACTGAAGACAACGCTTTATTAATTGGGACCCATGGTTTTGGTGTTTTCAAAGTTGACAAAGAAACTCTTTTGAGTTCAAATATCTCTACAAATGTATCAAACAATATAAATAGCTTTCAAATTAATAGCATCGAAAAAACTGAAAGGGGGAGTATATTGATAGGGTCTAATTCAGGGCTACTGAGATATAATTCATTGAATAACACTATTAATCATGCTAAGTTTTCAACCCTCACAGGTTCAGATATTATCGATACGCCTATTCAAACAATTCTAACAAAAAATGATGGAAGTATTTGGCTCGGAACTGTCTCTGATGGGCTTATTGAAATTCTAACCACGCCTACAAATTACTATGAATTCAAATTTCACCCAATAACCAATAAAAGAGTTTTGGCATTAGAAACTGATCGTAAAGGGGCTATTTTTTGCGGAACTGAAAACGATGGTCTTTTTATTTTAGGTAATGACAAAAAACTTAATTCATTAAAGTATAATAAATCTAAACCCAAAGGAATTAAATCAAACTCTATTTGGTCTGTGTTTATTGATGAAAACGATCGAATATGGCTTGGGTATTTTAATCAGGGAATAGACATCTATGATAAGGAAAAAGAGCGGTTTAAATCGATCGAGAGTATTCCAAACAAAGACCAATCACTTTACTCCAAATCTGTTACTGCAATTACTCAGGATAATCAAGATCGTTTATGGATTGGAATTGCTGATGGTGGCATAGATGTCTATAATTCAAAGACTCAAGAATTCATACATCTCATCGATAAAAATAACCCTATTGCAACAGGTTTAACGAGTAGTGATGTTATTGCTGTTTTTATTGACAAGAAGCAAAATGTGTGGGTAGGAACTTGGAACTCTGGCATTTTCTTATTGGAAAAAGGGAAAAAAAGGTTTAAAAATATACAGGTTAAAAATAGCAACGATGTTTTTAAATCCAACAGAATTATGAGTTTTGCGGAAGATTCTAAGGGAACTATTTGGATTGGAAGTTTTTTGAGTGGCTTATATTCATACAATCCTGATACTAGGAACTTTACCCATCATCAAGAAACAGAACTTAAAGAACAGTATATTGATTCTAAAAACATCCGAAAAGTTTTTGTAGATCACGATGATAATATTTGGCTTGGTACAAGAACAGGCTTATTTAAAGTGTCTGATATTAAAACAAATCCGAAAGTTGAATCTTATAATGCCCTTATCAACAAAGATTTAAATACATCCACTAAATTCAATGTAATAACAACACTATTTGAAGATACAAACAAGAATATTTGGATTGGAACCGACGGCTATGGACTTTGTCAATTAAATATAAAAAACAACACTACAAAATGGTACAATACTTCTGATAACTTTATTCATCAATCTATTACCTCTATTGTTGAAACGAAGCCTGGAATTTTTTGGTTCACTGGAAATAATGGAATGACAAAATTCAATATCAAAAAAAATAGTTTTACAAATTACAATACTCAAGATGGAATCTTAGCTAATAATTTTAATAAGAATTCAGTCCATCTTTCAAAAGACGGAATGCTTTATTTTGGCTGCCATAAAGGAGTTAATTATTTTGATCCTTCTGAAATTACAACAAATTTCGATATTCCAAAGGTTTATATTTCAGATTTTAAGCTTTCAAACAAAAGTATAAAACCAAGCAAAGAAAATTCTCCTCTAAAAAAAGTTATTGGAGAGACTACCAATCTTGAACTAAAACATAATCAAAGTTTTTTTACTATAGATTATTTTGGACTAAGTTACACACGTTCAAAAAATTTAGAATACGCCTACTATCTTGAAGGCGTGGAGTCTGACTGGAATTATGTTGGAAAAATACGAAATGCCACTTATACAAATATCCCTCCTGGAACGTATAATTTCAGAGTGAAATCTTCAAATTCAGATGGGATTTGGAGCAATAAACCCACTTCATTAGAAATAAAAATTCTACCACCATGTTGGAAAACCAATCTTGCTTCTTTTGTGTTTTTGATTGTTTTTTTAATTATTGTTTACAATGTTTACAGATTTATTAATATTCGTGTCAAAGAACGACTTGAAATAAAAACAGAAAGAGAGGAACGAAAACAGCTCGAAGGGCTTAACGCAAAAAAAATACAATTCTTTACTAATATTTCTCACGAATTCAGAACCCCTCTTACGCTTATATTAAATCCTTTGGAGGATATTATTAGTAATGACAATTTAGATCTTCCTGAAAGTATCAAAGAAAAGCATAAAATCATATACAAAAACTCAAAACGACTTTCGCGATTAATAAACGAGTTGATGGATTTTAGGAAATTGCAGTTTAATAAAATGGAGGTTAATGTTTCCAAATTTGATTTGATTCCTTTTGTTCAAGAAGTTGCAAGTCATTTTGAGGAAGAAGCAGTACAAAGAAACATTGATCTAGAAGTTGAAAGAAAAGCAAACGAACTTGATATTTGGGCAGATCCATCGATGTTAGAAAAAATCATTTTCAACTTATTATCCAACGCATTTAAAGCCACAAAAGAGGGAGGCAAGGTTACTTTAAGAATACATGAAACAAAAAAAGAAATGTATTTTCCGCTTATTCAAGACAAAAAACAAACCCCAGGAATTTGCATTTCTATTGCCGATAGTGGTATTGGAATAAAAACTAAGGAATTGGATAAAATATTTTCTCGATTTTATCAAGTAAAGGAACTGGATAAACAATATTACGGAGGAACAGGAATCGGACTAGAAGTTGTAAAAAGTTTTGTTGACTTACACAAAGGAATAATTGATGTAAAAAGCCAAGACAATATTGGCACCCAGTTTAAACTCTATTTTCCAAAAGGAAATGAACATTTCAACAAAAATTTATCAACTCAAAATTTGAATTCAAACCACTCAAATTTTGAACAAATAAATGATGGTTTAGATCATATCGATTCAATAGAAACTAAAAAATCTGAAGCGAAAAAAACAGTTCTTATTGTTGAAGACAACCTTGAACTTAAAAATTACTTGAAAAACGAACTCAAAGAAACCTACAAAATTAAAACAGCAGAAAATGGGCAAGAAGGTTTAGATAAAGCGCTTAAGTTTATGCCAGACATCATCGTTACAGATATTATGATGCCTATTATGGATGGTTTTGAATTTTGTAAAAGAGTTAAAAATGATATTAAAATTAGTCATATACCCCTCTTAATGATGACTGCAAAAGGGATGCAAATTGACAAAATAAAAGGAATTGACTCTGGAGCCGATGCTTACGTAACAAAACCATTTAATATGGGTGTAATGAAATCACATATAAAACAACTCATAACAAGTCGTCAAATTCTATTTGAAAAATATTTTAACGGAATTCAAAATGAAGATTTATCGAAATTCTCTTCTTTAGACAAAGAATTTATTACCACTATTTTAGACTATGTTCACAACAATATTAGTAATTCAAGCTTAGGCGTTGAACATCTAGCAGATGAGCTGTTTCTTAGCAGAAGTAAACTCTACAGAAAAATAAAGGCTTTGACAGGGGATACTGCGACTGAGTTTATTAGAAAAATTAGGTTAGAGAAAGCTAAAGAATTATTAGAGAAAACAGATTTGACAGTTAGCGAAATTGGCTATAAAGTTGGGTTTTCTTCACCATCTTATTTTACAAAATGTTTCAAAAATCATTTTGGTAAAATCCCAAAAGAAATAAGGTTTCAAAAAATAGACTAATTTTTTACAAATTTCTTTGCTAAAGTTGTTCCGTTTTCAAATTTAACTTTTACTATATATACTCCTTTAGACAGATTACTAACATCCGCTGAATGTGTTCGTTTTTGAGCTAAAATTAAATGCCCTAAAATGTCATAAATTTTAACCCATAAGATTTTATGATTCGTATTTAAATATAAATTTTCTTTAACTGGGTTTGGAGAAATTCTGAACTCTAAATCTAATGGGGGTGAATGCACTCCAAGTGTGTAATCTTCTACTAACACATCAAATGCATCTAAAAAATAGATTCCAACCTCTTCGCCCATTAAAACTTGAGCTTGTACACTAGTTGTATTTTGAGGCACTACATATTCAAATGAATAATAATTATACGTAGTTGACAAAGAAAAAGCTGAGGAAGCAGTGTAATCGGAATTCGTCATGCTATTGTTATCCTCAGATTTGATTCTAAGTTTAAATGATGTTCCTGAGGTTGGAGATTTTGCATAGCAGCCTATTGTGATTTTTTTGTTTGTTAAATCTTGTTGATATTCAATGTTACTCAAAAGCACTTTATTATAAGTGTCAGAACCTGAAACTTCAATTCTGGCAGCAAAATTTCCATTAAAAACAGAGGTTGAAGTTTCTGAAATAGTGGCTGAAGCAGCTCCTAGTGTAATGAAATTCCAATTTGATGAAATACCACATTCAAAATCAGGATTTAAAATAATTTGTCCCGAGGTCGGACCATAGCATTCTGGCCATGTACCATCCGCTAAAAGTGCTTCTTTTACGTCTTCAACCCAAACTCCGGTAACAGCATTAGAGGTGGTCGGATTATCCGTCCGTAAATGGATGGTTTTATTAGATTTATTACCACTACACCATGCAGAAAACGAAAACCCTCGATTGATTGCTTGTTCGGCTATATATCGATGGTACTCTACCCTATCGGAATTAACAGGACCACCATTGTCCCCGTAAACTCCTGTTTGATAATTATATCCCCCTTCGTTATCAGCGCCGAACTCTCCAAGAGTTATAGGAATATTATTTGTCTCAGACCATGTTTTAACCGAATTAAAATGAGTATTCAACGTTGATTTATCGTTGGCTGTTCCCCAGTTAAAATCATTATTGTTAGATGAAGAAGAACTTGTAAAATTGAAAGGAATATAATAATGAAAAGAAGCTATTAGGTTTGAATCGCTACTTAATACCTCATCACCAATAGCAGTTGGTGCCTGATAAGAAGTTGAAGTCCCACCTGTTATTATTATAGGACGGGTCGAATTACTGCCTCCTGTTGATCTTATGGCCTCAATAATCATTAAATTGATTTCATCCATTTCTTGAGCACTGACTTCAAAATAAGGTTCATTGACAACTTCAAAAATTAAAACTGAAGAATGATTTATAAAACGATTCGCAATTTGAATCCAGATGGATTTAAATTTCATTAAATCTGCTGCTCGTTTCGCAGATGTTGGATGCGAGTAATTTGTGCTTTCTAGATTAAAAGTTTCTAGAAATTCTGATTTCAACTCTGCACCATGAAAATCAATAATGGTATACAAGCCTTGATCTAGAGACCAATTCACAACCGTTTCAACACGATCCAAATAAGCATCAGTTACTAAATAATCAGTTATAGTTCCATTAAAATCCCCAGCTGTATCAGCATCAGTTGACCATAAATTTGTTGCTCCACTCGTTCGATCTCCAAAAAAATCGATAGGAATTCTAACATTGGAAAACCCTTCGTTGGCTACATCAATAAAATATTGTTCATAGACAACAGGAGCCCAATTCCCTTCAATAGGAGCTGTCAATGTATTACCCAAGTTAATCCCTCTCCCCATTTCCTGAACAATATCCCAGGAAGAAGTTTGTGCATTTACTAAAGAAATACTGAGCAAGCACAAAAATATTAAGAGTCTATTTTTTATCATAAAAACAAAGAGGAGACCATGGCCTCCTCTAAAATTATAGTTTAAAAAAGAAATTACTTCTTGAAACTTTCACGTTCTAAGTTAATAATTTTTTGAACCTCCTCTTTAGAGAAGACGGTCATTAATTTTTGACGTGTTTCTTTAGCAGCAGCTCTGTAAATTGCTTTTTTTTCATCTTCAGAAAGCCCCATCCCTTTAATTTTTTTAGCATTGGATGCATATTTATTATAAAGCGTTTGCTGTAAAAATTCTGCATTTGCGTCTGAAATATCCATTTGAGATGAAATTAGGGCAACCGCATTCTCTGAACGGTTGGCCGCAAATTTATTTTCTTGTGCCTCTGCAATAAAAGCAAACAAACATAAAACTGTTGTAATAATAATTTTTTTCATTTTCTAATTTTTTATTAATTTTTGTGTAATAGTGCCATCAGTAATAAAATACATTCCAGGATTTAAATTTGACACATCAACGGGTTTAGTAACATCCTTTATAGTCATGACGTTCTTTCCCATTACATCAAAAATATTTAACGAAGTTGTTATGGTAGGATCGTTAATATAAAGATAATCTTGGGTAGGGTTAGGATAAAACGAAAAAGAACGCTGATAGTCTGAAGTTGATAAATTTCCTGCAGCTACAGTATTTTCATATGTTCCAGTTGACAATTTAAGTTGATCTAACTCAAAGTATGAACCAGATCCAATAACTGAATTTATTTGTATATGGTTAATTTCTCCATATCCACTAAAATCATGAGTTCCGGTAACAGAAGCTGCTGTCCATGTAAAACCAGCTGCTCCGTTAGTTGGGTTGTCTGTCCAAATTGCATAGGTCCCATCCACAAAGTTAAGTGTCAGACCAATATTAACATCCGCTGAGTTCTCAATTGAGCCAGGACCAAAATGTCCGCCATTTTGAAAGACACCATTTCCACCATTGTATAATTGCGTATTTACTACAGCTTTACCAGTATTCCCTTGAGACCCTTCGCCAATCTTGAAGTTAGCTACAACTTCGTTGTTTGAATTCCTCATTCTAATTTGAAAAATCGATCCGGATCCAGTGGCTATATTCCAACTCTTGAGTGCCATAGAAAAGTGTAATTCAGATGCTGTGAAGTTAAGTCCATCCAAATAAAGTGCTGAGTAAGCATTAGGACTGCCATTTTCATTCGTATCAGGGACAACATCAAATGTGATAGTGCTATCTTGGTCATCTCCTGTAAGGTCTGTTGATTCAGATGTGAGATAATTTAATGTCGTATTGGTAACAGTTAAGGAAGAATCAATTTCTGATACTTCAACATTGTTATTTAATTCCCAAACTGCCAAGACATTTTCTTGAGCTGTTAATTGTACTGTAATTAAAGTTAATAATAAAAAGTAAAAATTTCTCATATGATTATATATTTATTGATTGTTAATGTTGTATTGATTTTTAATTGTTGACTGACCATCTAAAAGACCAAGAGAAACCAGAAAACGGTCAATTTCGTCTGTAGTTTCTACAAAATATTTTATCGGGGGTTTTGCAAAAAATGCATGCCCTTGATCTTGATACAAAACCACATCACAACGATTATCAAAAGATTCCATTATCGATTGGTATTTTTTAACGGTTGGAACAGGTAAAATTCTGTCCTCGGTGCCAACTAGTATCAGTGTTGGTGGCGCATTTTTTGAAATATTTTGCATTGGAGATATTAATTTGAAATCTTTTCCAAAACGCTTGTGTGCATAATGGTCTGGACCTAAATCCAACACAGGATTCAATAGTACCAACGCGTTGGGTTTTGAACTAACAGTTAAATCTTCGGCGGAATTATCCCACATTTTTAACAATCCACAACTTGCTGCCAAGTGACCTCCTGCAGAACCACCGCCTGCGGTTATGGTGTTTGGATTAATCTTAAATTTATGAGCGTTTGCCCTAACATATCGTATAGCAGATTTAGCATCCTCAACGGCATCGTAAGGAGTCGTGCCATGTGTGTTTTTTAAACGATATTCTGCCGAAATGGCCACCATACCTCTAGATGCAAAATACATAGATTGGCGTTTGAATGCCTTGTGACTGCCATTGTTCCAACCACCGCCATGAAAGAAAATAATGGCATTGTGCATTGTCTGCGTATCGAAGTTTGTGGGGTTATAAACATGAAGTTTTAAAGTTACACCATCCAATGTTTTGTAAACAACAGCATTAGAATCTATAATTTCTGGACTTGCATGAGCTACCCCAGAAAGAAATAAAATTGATGAAAAGATTATTTTTAAAACGTTCATACCTCAAATTTATATCTAAGAAAACGTTGTAGCTAAAACATTTGAAGCAAATAATGTTATAAATGGTGCAAATTATCTTTTTGGACTGCTTTAAAGATATCTTATCGCTGATTCAAATTTTCTTCATTATAAACACGCTCAATGACGACGTCTGTCATTTGACGCATTTCATCCAAACTCATATCATCTTTATATTCAACTTGAAGCGCTTTTAATTTTTTCTTCAACTGCTTAATTAGTTTTTTATACTTAGGATTAGCATATAAATTATTCATTTCATTAGGGTCGCTATTTAAGTCGTATAATTCCCACTCATCCATAGAATAATAAAAATGAATCAGTTTAAAGCGATTGGTACGAATGCCGTAATGAGGTTGAACCATATGCCATTTTGGATACTCGTAATAATGATAATACACCGCATCTCGAATGTCTGAAGAATCTAAACTTAATTGTGAAACAAAACTTGTTCCTTGCATATCTTCAGGGATAGAAATTCCAGCCAACTCCAACATGGTTGGTGCAAAATCAATATTTAAGAGTAAATTTGAATTCGTTGTTTTTGGTTGGATTAATTTCGGGTAGCTAATCATAAAAGGCATGCGAAAAGATTCCTCATACATCCAACGCTTGTCAAACCATCCGTGTTCGCCTAAGTAAAATCCTTGATCAGAGGTATAAATAATGATGGTATTTTCGGCCAATCCACTGGCTTCCAAATAATCGAGCATTTGCCCTACCGCCTTATCTACTCCAGCTACACAACGCAAATAATCTTTTATATAGGTTTGATATTTCCAATTTTTTAGTGCTTTGCCTTGTAAGGTATCAGAGGGTGTCCAAAATTGTCCTTTATTACCATAGGCATAATAATCATTCAACTCTCGCTTGGTTAATCCATCTGGTGGTGCGATTTTTAAATCGCGCCGATTCATATGGTTTTCAATCTCCATCCATTGGTCTTTAGAAGCTTTTCTTCCTTCATAACTGTCATTAAAATTAGAAGGATGAGGAAAATCTCCATCCGTAAAAAGAGTTTTAAATTCTTCGGCAGGTTCCCAGGGTCGATGCGGCGCCTTAAACTGATACATCAGCATAAAGGGCTTATCCTTATCTCGACTTTTATCCAACCATTTTAGAGCATCATGTGCCACTTGAGCTGTAGAATGACGTTTGCGTTCTACAATAGTATCTCTGCTATTTTCCAAAAAAACAGGATTAAAATAAGTGCCTTGACCGCCCCAATTAATCATAACTTTGGAATAATCAAACCCTGTTGGATTTGTACCTAAATGCCACTTCCCTATCACTGCTGTTTGATATCCCGCCTTTTGAAAAAGTTTGGGAAAGGTCATCTGACTGCCATCAAAATCTCCACCTTTTTCATTTTTAAAAAATCCATTGACATGACTGTATTTGCCCGTTAAAATTGATGCTCTACTTGGGCCACAAATGGAATTGGTATTAAAGGTTCTTGTCATCAGCATACCATTGTCCGCAATGCGATCAATGTTTGGTGTTGGTGCCAATTCTGCCAGCCAGTCTTCGTATGCACTGACCGCGCTCACTGCATGGTCATCTGACATTATAAATACAATATTGGGCCGTTCTGCTTGTGTTATATTTTCTATAGATTGAGACTCAACTTGAGAGACACAAAACAATATAACTATTAAAAAAAATATCTTTCTCATTGTCTATATTAATTAAATAATTTTTTAAATAGTTTTAATTTACGACTCATGGTATCCACTAGTGTATTGTATCGTTTCAATTCCGCTAGATTGACCGTTTCATCTGGGTCGATTGAGTGATCGTATAGCATACGCTGAATGCGATTTGAATTCAAAGTCCATTCAGTATAAAAATAGTTATCTTCAATAAGGGTCTCCCCTTTTTGCCAACGTGCAAGTGCCGTAGTCTTGTATATTTTATCTGGATTTTGCAGGCTTGAAACAAGTGAATTCCCTTGTAAATGCGAAGGTTTTTCGCCTTGGGTTACATTACAAAGCGTTGGATACAAGTCCACTAATTCTGCAATGGAGTTGGTTTTTCTATTTTTAGGAAATTCAGGAGCACTGATTATTAATGGAACTTGTAGAGCCACTTCAAAGTTACTGTGCTTTGCCCACAAACCGTGGTCAGATAAGCTCCATCCATGGTCCCCCACTAGAACAATTACTGTATTCTCACGAAGTCCCAGTCCATCTAAAGCTTTGATTACGCGTCCAATTTGGGCATCAACAAAACTCACACTTGCATAATAACCATGAATCAGGGTTTTAGCTAAATGTTCGTCAATAGGGCCATTCTTTGGAATGTCTTTATAATGTCTCAACTCACCCCATTTGTGATTGGCGATTTTTGGTGCTGTTTCAGGAAACGTAGATTGTTTTGGTATTTGAATTGAATCTATATCATAGAGATCCCAATACTTTTTTGGAGCGGTAAAAGGTAAATGTGGTTTTACAAATCCAACCGCTAAGAAAAAAGGGGAATTATCCGATTTTAATTGCTTTAAATCTTCAATAGTTTTATCTGCAGTTTGAGCATCAAAATAAACCGAATCATCAACATCTAACATTTCATATGCAGCCGCTGGTTTTTTATTTATGTTTAAACTTCGGTTTTGGGGGTCTTGATAGTTTCTCCAACTCACATCTTCGGGGTACCATTCTTCATCCCATGTTTTAATGTCATTTTTTAGATGAGTTATTTTATTGTTACTGATAGTCTGGTAGCCTCTTTTATTAAAATAATCAACCATATGTTCGATATTTGATCCAGCCTCACTTACACTGGCGTAATACGTCAAAAACCTATCCGCAGTAGGTCTAATCCCCGATAACAAACTGGCGCGTGAGGCGCCACATACTGGGACATTACAATAGGCACGATTGAAGGTCACACCCTCAGAAGCTAAAGCATCAATATTTGGGCTCTTGATATGGGACTGACCATATATATTTAACTCTGGTCTAAGGTCATCAACCATAATAAAAAGAACGTTTCTTGGAGGCTCTTGAATTTGTGCTGAACTTTCAACTATAAAAGTCAATATCAGAATGTATTTAAACCATTTATTCATCAACATTTAGTTTTTGATTCACTGTTAAAGTTGTTGCTTTCAAATCTATTTTATCAGACGAAGACCCAACCATTATTGAAAAATCTCCTGGTTCTACACAATAATTCATATTGATATCATAAAAGGCCAAGGTATTTTTATCAATTTCAAAAGATACTTTTTTAGATTCTCCTTTCTTAAGAAAAATACGTTTGTATCCTTTAAGTTCTTTCACAGGACGAGTAGCACTACTTATTTGATCTCTGATATACATTTGTACCACTTCGTCGCCATCAAAATCTCCTGTGTTTTTTACCTCAACTGAGACTGTGACAGTATCATTCGAACTTAAAACTGATTTTGATAATTGAGGCCTTGAATATTTAAAAGAGGTATAACTCAGTCCAAACCCAAACGGGTAAAGTGGTGTCTTTTTTTCAAAAGCATATTTATGAAAATACGCTGACGGTTTATGGTTATAAATCATTCTCAACTGTCCTACGTTACGGGCTATTGTAAGTGGCAGCTTACCACTTGGATTTACAGCTCCAAATACAATTTCTGCCACAGCTTGACCTCCCAAAGATCCAGGTTCCCATGCTTCTAAAATTGCAGGTATATTATCTTGTAACCACGGTTCTGAAATCGGTCTTCCATTAACTAAAACGATAATAACCGGAGTCCCGGTTGCTTCTATAGCCTTAACTAATTTTAGCTGCTTTCCTGGTAAATCCAAGGCAGCCCTTGCCATATTTTCTCCTGCGGTTTTATCTTTCCATCGATAACGCATGGAGTTGTCGCCAACAACAACAATAGCATAATCCGATTCTTTGGCTTTATTGGCAGCCTGGCTAATTGCCTGATCTTTAATTTTTCTAATATTTTCGCCAGAATCAAAGAATTCTACAGAATACCCTTTTTCAGTGGCAATGGTTTGGATTCCTTCAAAAATCGTTGTTACATTATCATCGGGTTGAACTGCATGCCAATCGCCTAAAATAGTCTGATTATTAGCATTGGGTCCTGTTACTAAAATACGTTTTGAACTTTTGGATTTAGGTAATGGTAAAATTCCATTATTCTTCAAAAGGACCACTCCTTTTCGAGCAGTTTCCAAAGCAATTTCTTGGTGTTCTGGAGTAAATATTTTTTCAGGAATTTTGTCTAAATCAACGATGCGATTTTCAAAAAGTCCGAGTTTAAATTTGGCAGTCAAAATTTTACTACAAGCATCATTAACACGATCTTCAGATAATTTACCTTCTTGAACAAGAGCGATAACAGCTTCGGGGAATTTTACGCCATGCATATGCATGTCCATACCAGCATCAACTGAAAGATAAGAAGCCTCTTTTAAGCTTCCTGCAACATGATGTAGAGTTTCAATGCGTTCAATATCCATCCAATCACTCACGAAAAATCCTTTAAAACCCCATTTATTTCTAAATAAATCGGTCATCAACCAAGAGCTCATGTGACATGGAATTCCATTGAGTTCGTTATGCGCAGCCATAATGGAGTAAACCCCAGCATCAATGGCTTGTTTGTAGGGTTTCAAATGAACTTCTTTTAAGGTACGCATAGAAACATCCATAGGAGCTGCATTCAGCCCATTAATAGATTCACCACCAGCAATCATATGCTTAGCACATGCAATAACTTTCTCTGCCCCAGTAAAATCATCCTGCTGAAACCCCCTTATCATAGCTGCCCCCAAGTTTCCAACCAATAAATGATCCTCGCCAAAGGTCTCACCCACTCTGCCCCAACGTGGATCGCGCAGCACATCTATGTTTGGTGTAAATGTCCAATGAGATCCTGTGGCACGCATTTCCTTGGCAGTTTGTTTTCCAATAACTTCCAGAAAATCATCAGACCAAGTTGAAGCCAAAGTTATTGGTGAAGGATATACAGTACTACCTGAAACCAATGCATTGCCATGTATCGCATCAATCCCAATAAGTACAGGAATCTTAAGTCTAGACTGCAAAGCAAGATCCTGTAATAAATTTGACTCCTCAGGGGTTAAAACATGTAAAAAAGATCCAATTTCTCCTCGACGAGTCATTTCGGCAACATCGTCACTAAAAAGTCCCTTATAAAATCCTTGGGCATCGTTTGAATGTAACTCTTCTTCTGTCAAATTTTTCTCTGCTTGTCGCATATGATCCAAACCAACAAATTGATTCATTTGATAAACTTTTTCTTCCAAGGTCATCCGCCCCATAAGATCCTCTACACGATCTTCTACATTGATGTTTGGATTTAAATAAATTGGAGTTTCATTTTGAGAGTTTCCTAGAAACATACTCAAGATGAAAACAATAGCGATGTTTGTGTTATAATTCTTATTCATTATTTATTAAGGCATTTTTTATGACATTATAAGCTGGTGTTGGATTATAATTTGTATCATAAATAGATTGAAAATAAATGGCTGGTTTTTTTAATCGTTCTCCCATGTCCCATAGGTTTAAAGTGACTACGCCAGAGTTCACTTTAGATTGTAAGATATTAACTATTTTTTGATAGATAACAGCTTGCGTCTGAAATTCTTGATCTAACTTTGATTTATCAGTAACTTTATAGTCAAGTTCAGTGACATGAAAATCCAAGTCATTAGCGTGAGCCCAGTCAATTAAATCTGATAAATCCTTTAGTGCTTCATCTGTTTTTTCAATAAAATCTCCCGTGGTTTTGCTTAGTTTTAAATGCCCCTGCCAACCAATTCCATCAACTCTCAGTCCTTTACTTCTTAGATATAGAATGGTTTCTTTTAACCTATCCCACATAGGTTTTTGCATGCCCGCATTTTGATTGTAAACCAATTTAACATTGGGAGCATATTTGGTTGAAATTTCAAAGGCTTTGACAATATACTTCGGAAAGCCGTTCTCATCGAGTCCCATGGTCAGCCAAGGATTTTCCCAACGATTTGTTCCTGGTTTTGGACCAAACCAACTACCGTCTGGAAGAATCGTTTCATTAACCACATCCATATACTTTACAATGGGCTCTTCGTTATAACGTTTCGCAGAAGCAGTCATAAAGTCAATCATTACACCCTCCAATTCTTCTGCTGTTCTATGGTCCTCTTTGGCCCATCTTGAGGCTTGTGGACTGATTGGTCCATGAATTCGAACAGTAAGATTATTTGCTTTTGAAAACTCAAGAAATTCCTCTATTCGATCCCATTGCCAAACACCAGGCTTTGGATAAACTCGCTGCTGTTTAGCAGCATTTGCAGGCGTTAAGAATTTAAAATCTTTCAAAAAAAGTTCTTCTTTTTTACCCCCTAATTCATGATGATTTAGAGTCGCTCCTATATGTAATTTATTCTTAGAAACATTTACTAAATCTTTCATAGGAATATCACTTTGATTGTTGAAAAAATTTGCCGCTAATTTCTGAAATCGTTTTATTAGATTGGCCGAGTTTTCTTCATTAGCAAGGTTAACAGTCTCTTTTGGATCTTGTTGATAATCGTAGAGTTCTTCAGCAAAAATATCTTCTTCAAAAATAGGGTCTGTACTTTTCTTACCATTGAGCCACACAGTATAGCGGTAGCGGTCGGTTCTGAAGCTATACCCTGTTTTTTTAGCATTGGTCCATTGACTAACAGCATATGGTTTTATTGATGTTAATTCTCCTTTAATCAATGGCATTAAATTAGTTCCGTCTAATTTTTCTGGTATTTGCAAACCGGTTGCAGCGCAAAGGGTTGGAAAAATATCTAGAAATTCAGTTGGAGATTCTATTTCTACTTTTTTATGAATTCTAGGGTCATAAATAATGAGAGGTGAACGTGTAGCTTGTTCAAAGTTAGAATGCTTATTCCACATCCCATGATCGCCCAAATGCCAACCATGATCGCCCCAAATGACAATAATTGTATTTTGATCCAGTCCAGTTTCTTTTAGCTTATCCACAATTTTTCCAATTTGTGCATCAATAAAACTAGTACTAGCGTAGTACCCATGAATAAGATCTTTTTGGAATTCTTCCGATAGGATCACCCGATTATCGTTAGAGATTTTATAAGAGATTTCTGGAGTAATGTAGGATCTCAATTCTCCAGAACTATGATAGGCAATGCTTGGCCCATTTGATGAATTCTCTTGAAATTCTGCAATATTAAATTTTGAAGTATCGTACATGTCCCAATACTTTTTTGGTGCCGTAAATGGTAAATGAGGACGTTTAAATCCAACCGCCAAAAAGAAAGGCTCTGAAGAGTTTGTTTTAAATTCATCCAAATATTTATTGGCATATACAGCTAAAGCGCCATCCACATAAGCTTCATCAGGAGCATCACTCGATTCAAAAGGGGGTTTGTAGGTATCTCGAAGATATTTTCCTAAATTTTTCACTCCATTGGCTTTTGCTTCGTTTCTAAGTTGTTGGATGTAGGCTTTAATTTCTGGATCTTGATAAAATCCCATAGCTGGTGAACCGTAGTCACTGGGATACTCAAACTTGTGTTCAGGCATGTAAGGAACAGACCAAGACGGTTTATCTCGGGATTTATCAACACAACGCGGATCAAATATTTTACCGAGTCCAACGGTTTTGTAACCCTGATTTTTGAGATATTGTGGAATCGTTATAATATCCGGAACCATGTCTCGCATTTTTGTTTTTAAATCTCTAACTTTTGTGTAATCAGGACGTTTGCCAGTCATTAAACTAGCTCTTGATGGGCCACAAACAGCTTGTTGAGTGTGATTATTTAAAAAAACTGTAGCGTTTTCAGCCAGTAAATCAATATTTGGAGTGTTTGCTAAATCGTCTCCAAAAGCCCCAATAGTTGGTTTTAAATCATCCACAGCAATGAAAAGAATATTTGGGGATGCATTTGAAACTTGAGATAAAGCAATATTGCTAAAAAACAGGTAAAACAATATAAAATTGATTATTTTGATCATGATATAAATTTTGTTAACCAAATTTAATCGTTTTAATAAGTGATATTGTATGAATTATGATGCAAAAACTATCATTAATGAAGAAGTTTAAACTTATTTGTTTGGGGTAAGTTGTAAAATCGTATTTTTATTAAATAAATATCAAACTTTATGACAATTAACCCATTAATTAAACTAGCAGTGGTTTTGTGTCTTGTTTTACAATCTTGTGAAAACAACAAACCAAAAAAAACGACCACACCACAACCCAAAATAGACGGTATGGTTTGGATTCCTAGTGGACTTTTTGAGATGGGTGCTTCTGATAATGATCCAATGGCACTCCGACACGAAAAACCAAAACACTCTGTTCAAATTGATGGATTTTATATGGACATTACAGAAGTTACTAATGCTCAATTTTCAAAATTTGTAGAAGCAACCAACTATATTACAACTGCAGAGCAACCAGTAGATTGGGATTTGATAAAACTTCAGCTTCCACCGGGCACTCCAAAACCTCATGACTCATTATTTCGACCAGGCTCTTTGTTGTTTAAAAAAACAGCCGAGTCGGTGCCTAATTTGTATGATTTTTCTCAATGGTGGAAATGGAGTGTTGGTGCAAATTGGAAAGAACCCGAAGGGAGAGGAAGTAATATTATAGGTAAAGAAAATCACCCTGTTGTTCATGTTTCTTATGAAGATGCTATGTTTTATTGCAAATGGGCAGGCAGGCGTTTGCCCACAGAAGCTGAATGGGAGTATGCTGCTCGAGGAGGAAAAAAAGATAAAATTTATTTTTGGGGTGACCTTACAAACTCACTTTCAAAATATGTAAATAGTTGGGAAGGCGAGTTTCCAGTTGCAAATACACAAGCAGATGGTTTTGAAAAAAGTGCTCCTGTAAAAACATTTCCTCCTAATGATTATGGACTTTATGAAATTTCTGGAAATGTTTGGGAATGGACTAGTGATTGGTATAACATAAATTATTACAATGAATGCTTAAAAAATGGGGTTTCAAAAAATCCTAAAGGCGCAAAAAAAGCTTTCAATCCCAATAATCCGTATATCGATGAAAAGGTTATTCGTGGCGGTTCTTTTTTGTGTAATGCATCCTATTGTGCCAGTTATAGAGTTTCATCCAGAATGGCAACAGACCCAAACACTTCATTAGAACATTTAGGATTTAGAACTGTATTATCTAATTAAATTTTGAAATCATAATTTTAAAAAAAGTGTTTAAAATCAAAACTATACAGACCGAACTGGAAAATGTAATCGTGTTAAAAGACTCTATTTCTGGAACAAGAGCTAGAATTCGCCCAAGTTATGGGGCTAGTCTTGATAAACTGGTCATAAAAAACACAAAAATTATTACAAATCTTAACCCTTTAGACTACAAAAAAACTTACCCTAGCTCAATCTTATTTCCTTTTGCAAATAGAATTAAGGGGGGTAATTATGTGTTCAATGACAAAAATTATAGTTTTTATTGTAATGAGAAAGACGCAAATAATGCACTTCATGGATTGGTTTATAACAAATCATTTGTAGTTGACGAGCTGAAAGCATTTGAAAATCATGCAAAAGTCAAACTTATTTATGAGGAAATGAATCCTACAAATAATTATCCATTTAAGTTTCGCGTTGAACTAGTTTACAAACTGACAAAGAACGCTTTATCTCTAAAAATGAATGTCATCAATTTAGACGAGAAAAAACTACCATTTACGCTAGGCTGGCACCCTTATTTTAAAAGCTACGACTTGTGTCAGAGTTATATTCATTTCAACAGTACAAAAAAAATCAAATGTGATAACAATAATATTGCCATAGGGATTGAGGAATTTAACTCAAAAATGCCTCTAAGCCTAAACAAAAAAACATTTGACGATGCTTTTATTTTGGAAGCTCCAGGTATTGAATTTTCTACCCCAGAATATGACTTGATTTTGACATCATCAGAAAAAGAAAGCTATTTGCAACTATACACTCCAATGAATACGAATGCAATTGCCATTGAGCCTATGACTGGAGTTTCGGATAGCTTTAATAATAAAATTGGATTAAAAGAATTGTCTCCAGGGAAAAATTACAATATTGAATGGGTAGTTAGTGTAAAGCTAAAAACTAATTAATTATTGAGAATACTCAAATTCTCCCCAAAATAGTTCAATTCTAGTCAGCAACCTTCTAATATCAATGTATGTTTGTTTTATAAAAAACACTACTTTTACTTAAATTAACCAATTGACTTATTTTCAGTAAATGAAATATTTAATGTTCGTCCTGTTTAGTGGACTCCTTTTAAATGCCCAAACTGTAAGGATTAACGAAGTTGTTTCATCCAATTCGGTTTATTTTGATGAAGATGGGGACACGCCAGATTGGATAGAACTTCATAATTTTGGTACTCAAACTGTGAATCTTGAAAATTGGAGCATTTCTGATGATTTAAACAATTTGTCTAAATGGAATTTTCCTAACGTTAACATTCCTGCCAATGATTACTTATTGTTATGGGCATCAGATAAAGACCGTGTCCAAATTACTGCATCCAGAACACTCGTCAATCAAGGCGATCTGTTCAACTATCTAATTCCTAACTCAGAACCAGATGCTAACTGGACTCATTTAGATTTCAATGACTCGAGTTGGGATAATGGTTCTTCTGGTTTTGGCTATGCCGATGGAGATGATACTACCCTAATACCCAATGGAACTCTATCTGTATATCTGCGAAAAGAGTTTAGCATCACTAACGTTGATGATATAATTACTTTAATCCTCGATATTGACTATGATGATGCTTTTGTGGCTTACATCAATGGGGTTGAAATCGCACGCGATAACATCAATGGAGCGCCTCCACCCTACAATGCTTCTACAATTCTAGACCACGAAGCTCAGATGTATAACGGCGGTTTACCAGATCGATTTTCAGTGACTGATTTTAGCTCAATTTTAGTTGAAGGAACCAATCTTTTAGCCATTCAAGCACATAATGTAAGTTCCAATTCCTCAGATTTTACAGTCATTCCATTTTTATCGGCTATTTACTCAACAGGAAACAGTTCAGGCATCGATCCACCCGAAATTTTAAATTTAATTGATAACAATACCCTTCATACAAACTTTAAAATCTCAACAACTTCTGAAACGCTTACGCTTTCCGACAATAATGGAACAATTATAGATCAACTTCTTGTAGAAGGGTTAACACCAGACACTTCAATAGGGGTTTCAAATTTTTCGAATAACATAGTGAGTTATTTAACAACAACACCCAATGCTCAAAATGCGGACATTGAATTTATTGGGACTATTCAAAATGAAATTATTTTTTCTGAAAATGGAGGGCTCAAAGAACAACCTATTAGTCTTAGTTTATTTGGCAATGAAACAGGACATGTGATTCGTTATACATTAGATGGAAGCAAACCCAATGCACAGTCTTTAATTTTTAGTGGTCCCATTCAGATAACAGAAAATACCAGCGTTCGCGCACAGATTTATGCCTCAAATTACCTGCCTTCAAAAGTAGAAACGGAGTCCTATATTATTGGAGCGAGCCACGATATTGATGTCTTACTTCTTAGTGCAAATCCTGATGATTTTTTTGATGAAGACAATGGGATATATGTCTATGGACCTGAAGATACTTATCAACCGTGGGATCCCTTTTTCGGTGCCAATTTTTGGGAAGATTGGGAACGCCCCGTACACTTTTCGTTTTACGAAAATAACTCCAATGAATCGGTTAAATTTAACGGAGGTGTAAAAATTTTTGGTGGCTGGAGTAGAGGTCAAAATGGACAGCGCTCACTTTCCTTTTTTGCAAGAGGTCAATATGGTGATTCGAAATTTGAACACTCCTTTTTTGATAATGTTACATATAATGACTTTGAAGCATTTATCATTAGAAATTCTGGTCAAGATTGGTTAAAATCAAGCATGAAAGATATCATGCTTACCAGCTTAATGCGTGGTTCAGAGCTAGATTTTCAAGAGTATAACCCTGTTGCAACATATATCAATGGAGAATATTGGGGGATGTATAATATGCGTGAAAAAATAAATGAACACATGTTGGCTTCCAAGCACAATCTAAACGCCGATGAAATAACACTACTCACAAACAATGCAGAAGTAATTGAGGGTAGCAACCAAGAATACATTCAACTCATTGATTACATCAATTCTAATGATTTATCCAATGAAGCAAATTTTGAGTATATCCGACAAAGAATCGATTTAAAGCAATATGCGCTTTACCAAGCCTCCAATATATTTTTCAATAATACGGACTGGCCAGGAAATAACATTAAATTTTGGAAACACCCAGACACCAAATGGCGATGGATTATGTATGATACTGATTTTGGTTTTGGGCCGTTCTGGAACATCTCTAACTATAACGAAGACACCCTTAGTTTTGCACTATACCCAGACGGACCTGGATGGCCAAACCCTCCGTGGTCAACTTTGTTGTTTCGAAAACTAATTACAAATATTGCTTTCAGAAATCAATTTATCAACCGTTATGCTGACGAATTAAATACACGTTTTTTACCCAATAATGTGACCAACCATATCGATCAAATTTATGCAACGATTGAACCTGAAGTCTTTGCACATTATAACCGATGGAAAGATGATCCTTCAGTTGAGTATGAAGTTAATGATATCTTCGGACACGTTGGGTACTTTATTGATAATATGAAAAGTTTTGGAATCAATAGGCATCCCATCGTTAAAGAACATATTAAACAACAATTTGATCTTCCAAACTTCCACCCTATTACCATTACAAATCTAAACACCAGTGAAGGTTTTGTGGAGGTTAATGAAAACCTACACATCCAAGAAGGAACTTGGACAGGAGATTATTTTGAAACTGTCCCTGTAAAACTCACAGCAATTGCTGAGTTCGGATATGAATTTTCACATTGGAGTGGTAATTTATTTTCAAACAACGAAACCATTGAAGTCGCACTAACAGGTGCTTTTGAAGTAATTCCTAATTTTACATCTACAGAAACCTCAATTCCGATTGTTATAAACGAAATAAACTACAAATCAAGTCCTAATTTCAATGCTGATGATTGGATCGAATTGTACAACCCAAATTCATCTTCTGTTGATCTTTCCAATTGGCAAATTAAAGATAATGATGATACTCACATTTTTACCATTCCTGAAGGAACACAAATTGAAGGAGAAGATTTTTTAATTTTCGTAAAAGATGCATCTGATTTTATCAACGTATTCCCAAACATGAATTACCTAGGTGAATTAGGTTTTGGACTCGGAGGCTCAGATTCTGTTCGTTTATACAATTCAACGGGGACGCTTCAAGATGAAGTAAGTTATGAATCGAATACACCATGGCCTAGCTGTGCTGATGAAACTGGATATACATTAGAGTTGATAACACCTGATTTAGACAATACACTTCCCGAAAACTGGGATTGCATCAACGTAAACGGAAGTCCTAATGCAATAAATAGCGAATCGCTAAATATTGAAGATTATAAAAATAACTCCATTTTAGTTTATCCTAATCCCGTAAAAAGCATCCTTTATATAGGACAAATCAATGATCAATTTGATATTGACGTTTATTCTATTTTAGGTCAAAAGGTAACTTCATCTCGGGCCACAAATCAATTAGATTTAAGCAGATTGGAACAAGGCGTGTATTTTGTGAGAATTAAAACAAAAACCGCTACTATTATTAGAAAGGTTGTCAAGCATTAATTTCAATCTTACAGTTTGTGGTTGATTTAACCTGATGCTATGAGTTGTATTACAGACTTCTATAAAGCTCTCTAAATTAGTTGTTTTTTACAATTAATAAATAGTATATTTGAGTCAATCAAATAACCAACATTAAACACAATTAACATGAAAAAATTAGTAATGGTATTAGCATTCATCCCTTTATTAGGGTGGAGCCAAGTAAAATCAGGGGTAACTTACTCAGAACATCCAGCCTATGATGTGATTACAAAATCTTACCAAATATGGGAATCAGGAACTGAAGCTGAACTAAGAGCACTGTATGCAGAGGACGCCAAATTTTGGGGACCTGGTGACGAGGAACCAAGTAATTTAGACCAAGAAGTAAGTAATATGCTTTGGTGGCAAGAGAACTTTAGCGATATAAAGTTTACTGTTATGGAGGGTGCGACTCCCGACATCATAAAGTATGAGAATGACAAAAAAGGGGCTTGGACTATGGACTGGATGGTTTTCTCTGCGGTAAATAAAAAGAGTGGGGTAGCTATAAAAGCAAACCTTCATTCAAACAATTACGTGACGGACGAAGGAAAAATCACAGTGTCAATAAGTTACTTTGATAGAGAGTCTGCTGGTGCGCAAATTCAAAATTCTTTTGGAATTCATAGAAATGGCCGTGTTTACGATGAACACCCTTTTATTGATACATTGAATAAAATGGTTGCACATTTTGAGGCTGGAGAAATATCTGAGTTGGCTTCTTACTTTTCTGAAGATGCAGATTTTTATCGACTGGGCGTAGATGGAAAATTAAATCTAGAAGAGCGCACTGCTACATGGCATGAAGCAGTAGCAGCAAGCAGCACTCGTGATCTAGAACAGTCAGGATACCCGGACGCTATTTATTATTCAAGAGACGAAGGTCAATGGGTCGTTCTATCTTGGTGGTGGGTAAACAACACCAATGCAGAAACAGGAGAAAAAACTCGTGAATATTTACACATGAGTCATAATTTTAATAGCGAAGGCAAAGTTTCAAGAGAAATTATTTATATGGCTAATTAAAATTTTAAACTCTATATCGTTTCATTTAAAATTTAAAACAATAATCCCGCACAAAGCGGGATTATTGTTTTTATCTAAAAGTTCACAAATAGAATTAATGCTATTTTGTTTAATTTTTAACATAATTTAATGAACAAACCGTCTATAATTACTTTAATTTGTTTGAATTATTTTATTTTCTTAATTTGTTCGTTTTGTTTGAATTATGATAAAAAACACATTAGCAGTAGCTTTTATTTTTCTATTAAATACTCATGTGTTTGCTCAAGGAGAAGCCAATAATTGGTTTTTTGGTGGTGGAGCAGGTCTTGTTTTTGATAATATCAATGGAACCGTTACTCCAACTGCTGCTGCATCACAAACGATAAATACATTAGAGGGCTGTTCTTCTATTTCTGATCCTAATGGGAATCTAAAATTTTATACCGATGGTCGTGATGTCTGGGATGCCAACCACAATATCATGCCAAATGCAAATTACTTTGCAGGTACAGGACTTTTGGGTGATCCTTCAAGCACAAGTTCTGGAGTGATTATTCCCAAACCTGGAGATTTAGATAAATATTATATTTTCACGGTAGATGAACCACATCATCAAAATGCATGGGCATTCCCTAATCAAGGTCCTACAGATATAAATGGAAATCCTACCAGTTTTTATAACGATTCGTTTTCAAGTGTACCCGCAGGCGATGATGGATTTAATAACGGCCTTAACTACTCATTAGTTGATATGACCCTAAACAACGGTATGGGAGATATTGATAGTTCCGAAAAAAATATTCAACTCCAAACCTATGACCCGTTAATACAAGAACATTTAGAATATAAATGTGCTGAAAAGATAACTGCTGTTGAGCATGCTGACGGACAATCCTATTGGGTTTTAACACATTTTGTAGATACGTTTTATGCGTTCAGAATTGATAGCAATGGAGTAAACCTTGCCCCTGTAACTTCTACAGTCGCACCATCTATAAGTGTTTCTGGTTATAGAAGAAATGGTATAGGCTATTTAAAATCCTCTCCAAATGGAAACATATTAGCTATTTCACACAGTCAAAACTCAAACATTGAAGGCTCTAATAGTGGAAATGGATCTGCATGGCTTTATGATTTTGACAAAGAAACAGGACTGGTATCTAATCCACTTCAAGTAGATTCAAATGATAATTTTTATGGAGTAGCGTTTTCACAAAATTCCGAAAAAGTATATTTTTCAAGTTCAAACGGAGTTCAACAATTTGACCTTACATCAGCTGATATTCCCAGTTCTGCCACGAGTATCTATCAAACCTCCTCTGGCTTTATGGGAGCTATGCAATTAGGTCCAGATGGTAAAATTTATATTTGTAACCCAATTTTTGATTTCACATTAGATGTTATTAATGCCCCTAATGAAACGGGAACATCAGTCAACTATGTCGAAGCTGGGCAACAGCTGTCCCCTGGTACAAGTGCTAGTTATGGACTCCCACCGTTTATACAATCGTTCTTAGTTGCTAATATTAGCTATGTTAATGATTGTCTTGGATCCAGTACTGAATTTTATCTATCCACGTCTGAAACTATAGTCAGTTTGGAGTGGGATTTTGGGGATTCTGTAACTTCAACTGACTTAAACCCAACACATGTCTATAATCTCCCTGGAGAATATACAGTCAGTGTAACCATAACTACAACTACTGAAGTTCAAACTTTTGACACTTTAGTGACTATTTTTGATACTCCGACTGCGAATGCTGTGAATGATATTAATGTGTGTGATGATGATAATGATGGTGTGTCTTCTTTTGATTTCAATACTGAGGTGACTCCTGATGTGTTAGATTCTCAAGACGCTGCTAGTTTTTCTGTGTCTTACCACGCTTCTCAACAAGATGCGGATGATAATCAAAATCCATTTTCTAATCCATACATTAACACGCTGACGCAAGAAACGGTGTTTGTGAGAATCGAAAATGTGGATAATACGGATTGTTTTGATACCACAAGTTTTGATATTGAGGTGTTTGATACTCCGGTTATAGCTGCTATTAATGATTTGCAAAATTGTGATAATGGTGCGGACGGGGATCTTACAAACGAGCAAATGGATACGGATTTATCTCAGTTAAATTCGGTGGTGTTGGGAACTCAAGATACGACCCTGTTTAGCGTGAGCTATCATTTGAGTTCTGAGGATGCAACTACCGGAACTAATGGGTTGCCTCTTACCTATTACAATACTACTGCTTCTGAACAAACCTTGTTTGTAAGGATTGAAAATGTTACAAATACGGATTGTTTTGCAACTCAAGATTTTAAGTTGATTATCAATACAACTCCGACTGCGAATGCTGTGAATGATATTAATGTGTGTGATGATGATAATGATGGTGTGTCTTCTTTTGATTTCAATACTGAGGTGACTCCTGATGTGTTAGATTCTCAAGACGCTGCTAGTTTTTCTGTGTCTTACCACGCTTCTCAACAAGATGCGGATGATAATCAAAATCCATTTTCTAATCCATACATTAACACGCTGACGCAAGAAACGGTGTTTGTGAGAATCGAAAATGTGGATAATACGGATTGTTTTGATACCACAAGTTTTGATATTGAGGTGTTTGATACTCCGGTATTACCTGTAGATTTTGAATACTACCAATGTGATTACTCAAACCCAGGGGATTTAGAAGAAGAATTTGATTTAACAGCTCTTAATGGAAGTATTGCTAACGGACAAGATGTTACCATTACACATTATGAAAGCGAGCTTGATGCAGAAAATGGCACCAACCCTATTACAAATTTATACACGAATACTTCAACGTCACAGACGTTATATGTGCAAATGGTGAGTAATATATTCCCAGAATGTAAAGCTGTTGGCCCCTATACTATTGGTGTCGATCCACTTCCAAATGTGGTTGTAAACGTACCCTTAGTACAATGTGATATAGATAATGTACAAGACGGTATTTCAATTTACAACTTAGAAGAAGCAGCAGAAAATCTTGTGGTGGGAGATGATCCTACAAATTATGCACTTACTTTTCACTTGTCTCAAACAGACTTAGATGCTGGTATAAATGCCATTGCAGATCCAACATCATATGTAAACCTTAGCCCTTTGCAAACAATTTTTGTCCGTGTAGAAAACATTGCAACAACTTGTTACACGACCTCATTTTTCTATTTAGAAACCATTTTTAATCCCATCCCAGATGATGCGGGTTTAATTGTGTGTGACAACAGTGAAATGAATGGCAATGACTATGATGGGCTCGGGTTATTTACGCTAAGTGATGCTAATAATTACATCCTTTCATTAATTGTTGACAACCCAAACAACGATATTACGGACCCAAATCAATTGACAATCGCTTATTATACCAGTGAAATTGATGCTTTGTTAGAGTTAAATCAATTACCAAACCAATATATAAGTGAAGTACCAGATACCCAAACTCTATTCATTAGAGTCGAAAGAGGAAATGATTGTTTTGGTATCAATTCAATCCAATTACAAGTCTTACCAGTCCCTGAATATAACGAGGTTGATGATGAAATTCTATGTACATACACCCCTGGTTCTATTGCAATAGATCTCTCTGATTATGACGCTGCCGTTCTGGGGTCTCAAGATGCAAGCGAAGTTATAATTACCTATCATACGACTCAAGAAGATGCGGATACAGGAGTAAATGCCTTAGTAAGTCCCTATACTGTTTTTGACCAGATCACACTTTTTGTTCGTGAAGAAGTTCAAAATAACGATCCTTCGGTCACAGCCTGTTTTATTTCAAATGTAAATTTTACATTAACAGTTGAACCTCGACCTGAATTTGGAGTTCCAATTCCTTTGATTGTCTGTGACGACGATGGTGTTTTAGACGGGCTCACAACTCTAGATATTTCTGTTCAAACTGAACTTATAGCAGCTGGAATTGAAGATAATATTGTGAGTTATCACCTTTCACAAGAAGATGCAAATTCAGGAAACAACCCATTGGATACAATATATACAACCGTAGTTCCAGATTTACAAACTATTTTTGTGAGAATAGTAAATGATTTGACTGCAATTACAGGATGTTATTCTACAACACCCTTTGATTTAGTGGTGGTAAGCCCTCCTAATGCGATTACTCCTAATGACTTTGAATACTGTGATGAAGATGCCGATGGGTATGGTCTATTTGATTTAACGGAGCTTGATGCCGAAATTACAGGGACTCTATCAAACTTGATTATAAGTTACCATGAAACAGAAGCAGAAGCTCTCAATAATGTGAATGCCATTGTAGGAGATTATTCTAATATTGTGCCCTATCAACAAACCATCTACGTACGTATTGAAGATACTACAATAACAACCCCCTGCTACAGGTATTTAGAATTCCAATTAATCGTTAACGATGTTCCACAAATAGAGCTTAATCCAGAACCTCTAGAAGTATGTGATGACGATACGGATGGGTTTGCAGTGTTTGATCTCTCACTGTCAGATACTGAAATTCTGAATGGCTTAGACCCTTTAGAATTTGAAATTACATACTATGAAACGTTCGTGGATGCAGAATTAAAACAAAATGAACTTCTTACCCCTCTTAACTTTACAAATACAACACCAACTACACAAACAATTTTTGTACGTGTAGAAAATCTTACAACTGAATGTTTTAAAGCGATTGCGTTACCGCTCATTGTAAACCCCCTCCCCGTAATTATTCAACCCGTTCCACTGGAACTTTGTGACGATGCTGCGGCTGATCAGATTACTATATTTGATTTGACTGATAAGAATTTGGAAATTACAAACAGTGATGGAAGTCTAGAAGTGGTTTATTACACAACACTATTAGATGCTGAGAATGCAACCAATGCTATTGCAGACCCCACAACATACACCAATACTGCTATTGGAACTGCAGCAGCAAACCCACAAACATTACATGTTCGAGTTACAGATTTAGATACCGGATGTTACGATCTTACTACCCTAACCATTCGTGTGCTCCCTAATCCTACTCCGAATATGAATCCAGACAACTTAATAGCCTGTGATGATACTAACAGTGGTGATGGAATAGAAGTTTTTGATTTAACAACCTACGAAACTCTTATTGTCAATGGAGAGGGAAATGTTTCTCCAACCTATCATCAATCTTTAGAAGATGCACTGGATGGACTCAATGCCATACCAAACCCAACCAACTACTCAAATACAGAAACTCCTCTACAAACCATATACGTTCGCGTTACTAATGACCTAACAGCTTGTTTTACGGTTTTGGATTTTGATTTAATTGTAAATCCAATCCCAAATGCAATAGCTATTGATGACTTTATTGCTTGTGAACTTAATACGGATGATGTTTATGACTTTGATTTAGAATCTCAAAGCAGTTTAATTCTTGGGGGGCAAGACCCTGCTTTATTTGAAGTCACCTATCATACCAACTTAGCTGATGCAGATTCAGGAATTAACTTCTTAGGAAGTCCATATACCAATATCAGTGACCCTCAAACAATTTATATAAGTGTGGAAAACATAAACACAGGCTGTAGAAACACAACTGTACAATTTAATTTAGCCGTTCATGAAGCAGCACTAGCGAGCTCGCCCTTAGCTGCTTATACCGTATGTGATGACAACGTAGAAACGGATGGAAATCCAACGAATGACCGTGTTCAATTTGATTTATCGACTCAGAACAACTTTGTTTTAAATGGTCAAGATCCAGTAGATTACACCGTTCGATATTATGCAAGTCAGTCCGATGCGGATCAAGCGATTAATGAGTTACCAACCTTATTTGAAAATAGCGTGAACCCACAGCTAATCATCGCTCGAGTAGATAATGACACACAAGTACTGGATAGTTCTGGAACCCTAATAGATAGTTCTATATGCTATGAGACAGCGGAAGTTACTTTGGAAGTAAATCCTTTGCCTGTAGTAGAAATTGAAGACGACTACCTATTGTGTGTTGATTTAAACGGAACAGAAGTGTTATCACCTCTAGTGATTGATACTGGTTTATCAAATACAGAACATACATTTATTTGGAGAGATGCCAGTGGTATGCTTGTAGCTACAAACTCAAATTATGCCCCTGTACAAGGAGGGACTTATACCCTTGAAGTCTTTGATGATACCCTATCAACGCAATGCGCCGCACCTATTGAAACATTTACGGTAATCGAAAGCACACCACCAATCGTTACGGCACAAGTCACTACGGCTGCTTTTGCAAATACTCATGTAATAGAAGCGGTTGCAACTGGACAAGGTCAATATGAATACAGTCTAGACCAAGGACCTTGGGGAGATTCAGGGACCTTTATTGATGTAACCCCTGGGGAGCATCTAGTGACAGTTCGTGATATAAATGGTTGTGGTGAAAGCGAAGCCTTCGTTTATGTTATTGACTACCCTAAGTACTTTACGCCAAATGGTGATGGCTACCACGACAGCTGGAATATCAATGCTGTTTCCAACCAAGTAAATGCAAAAATCTACATCTTTGACCGCTTAGGAAAGCTGATAAAAGAAATCAGACCGTCAGGAACTGGCTGGGATGGCACCTATAATGGTACTCTATTACCATCGAGTGACTATTGGTTTACATTAAACTATATCGACCCAACAACAGCGAACCCAGAAGTATTGAGAGCGCACTTTTCATTAAAGCGCTAAACTGAATTATAAATTAAAAATCAAAAATAAAAGACATATAAACCAAAACTAAAAAAATGAAATCTAACCAATTACTTAAAAAAAGTCTATTCCTAATACTCGTATTTAGTATTCAATTATTTTCATACTCACAACAAAAAAACTCTAACTCTTTTGAAATCAAAGCTGTTAGTGTTTCTAAAGAATCAGAAAAAAACCTTTCTACCAACTTTAAAAACTATTCATTGTTCACAATTGATACTGAGTCCTTAAACCGATATGTACAAGCAAATCTAAAGAAAGAACTGCGTCTTAATCTTGAATTACCATCAATTGAGAATTTTAATATTGCTTTGCAACAAAACACTATTTTATCGGAAGACTACAAAACAATCATCGCATCTGAATCTGGGAAATTGGTGAATGATGAAATTAAACACTTCACATTTGAGGGAAATATTACCAACGACCCTAATAGTATTATAAGATTAACAATCACAAATGATATTATTCACGGGATTATATCAACCACTTCCAAAGAATATTTTATAGAACCTCTACACTATATTACAGGTGGAACCAACAGAAATACAATTGTTATATATGAAACGAAGGACCTTATTTTAGACCCCTCAATGGGTTGTGGCGTTACCAACTTGCAAAAAATAAATGAGACTGTTAGAAACAACAATCGAAGCCGAGATTTAGGAGATTGTTTTAGAGTTGAAATAGCATTAGCTTCTGATGAATCTTCGGTTGCTGCAATCGGAGGATCTGCTACAGAAATGGAAATTCATAATATCGCACTAATGAATACCGTAGTGCCTTATTTTAAAGACTTTGAGTTCCCTACCAATGTAGAGCTTGTTCTTACAGGCCAATATATTTCAACATCAATCGCCACTGATCCGTACGGTATTGACTGTACTAATTGTACTATTAATGATCAATTAGAACAATTCCGTTCTTGGGCTAACAATGGTGGTTTTGGAGTTTTAAATTATGATCTCGCTCATAACATAACAAATCATTTTCCAACTCCAGGAACCGTTGGTTTAGCATATATAGGAGTTGTTGGGAGTAACAGTTATAAATATGGTGTGAGTAGTCTTAACAACCCTACATGGTTGACTTTTATTCACGAATTAGGACATAATTTTGGGATGGATCACTCTTTTGATTTAGGACAAGGAACCACTGGAGGGTTTATGGACTATGGAGATGGCACATACAATGGCGCATACAGCTGGAACCCACAATACACCTTAGCAGAATTTGAATCAGAAATTAATAGTGCACCAATAGCTGTATGCAGTAGTATTGGAGCAGCTATTGCTGATTTTGAATCAACTGAAGTAACCTGTATTGGTAATACAGTCGAGTTCAATAATAGATCCTTAGGTGGAGCCACATCCTACTCTTGGACGTTTCCAGGAGGAACCCCATCCACATCAACAGCCATTAATCCTTCAGTTACTTATTCAACATTAGGGGATAAATCAGTTTCTCTAACTGCTACCAACGAAAATGGATCTAGTACTTTGACAAAAAATGTGATTGTTGCGAACAGCCCAAATGCAGCTTCTTGCAGTCCTACCGGGACATGGAACAGCAACTCCAATGATGGCGGACCCACGTCTTTCGAATTAAATACAATACGAAACTTTTCTGGAGGGGTTCAATCCGATGGAGGTTATTACCAAGATTATAGCTGTACAGATAAAACAGTTCTTGAATTAGCAACCACATATACTGTAAATGTTTCACATTTATACCAAGGATCAGAAACAAGTCAAAATGTATTGTATATCGACTATAACAACGATGGTGATTTTTCTGATGCTGGTGAATTGACATACAATGGCACCGATTTATCGTTTACAATCACCACACCAGCATCTGGAGTTGTAGAAAATGAAATCCTGCGTGCACGATTGATCGTTCAGATATTTTCTTCTAGCACTGATCCCTGTTTTCAACCATCGCAAGGATTGGCCCAAGTGGAAGACTACGGAGTTTATTTCCTTAATACTAACAACCTCAGCGTAGAAGGAACTCAAGAACTGTCATTTTCTGTTTTTCCAAATCCCGCTAAAGATGGTGATTTTACCATAAAGATTCCTAATGTAACCGAAGACTCACAGCTTACAATTTATAATTCCTTGGGGCAGTTGGTGTACAGCTCTTCCCTCCCACTAAAAGTCGAAAACAGAATTCGACTAAATAACTCTATGGCAAGTGGCGTATATCATGTAAAGCTATCACAAGGAACTAAGAGAGTAATTAAAAAATTAATTATTCATTAAAATAAGTTAGAGTTTGTAAATGAATTCAAAATGGTAGAACTCTGCCATTTTTGTGACAAATTTATTTTCAGTAGTCTAGTATCAGAAATATTTACTAATTTAGCATTCTTTAAGTAAGAAATGTATCTAAAAAATCAACTTGGTAAAACTTCAGCATCGGTATTGCTTTTATTAGCATTGATACTTCCGACTGCCATTCAGTTTAGCCATATGATTGAAGGGCACGAAAACGATACTTGTAATATCCACATTTCTCACATACACAAATCAGAAAAAAATTGTGAAACATGTGATTTTCAACTTACATCTATAAGTTATGATATTGCTGAATATCCTGACCTACTGCTCACACAAATTTCTGTAAAACTTAGTACAGACTTTACTCCGTTACAATTTCACTACCCTACATTAACCAATACACAACTACGCGCACCCCCTATAATGTCTTAACTAACAAACTCATTCGTTTAATGTTAATTAAGGATTTATGCGCGCGCATGCATTATTGGTTTTGCTGCTATTTAGTAGTAATACAACAATGTCACAAAATTGTGACAACTCACTTTCAGGTAAGGTAACAGATCTTCACGATGGGCAATTGCTCATCGGGGTCACCCTGACTATTGCTGATACTGAACAAACTGTTCAGACTGGTTATGATGGAACATTTACATTTTCAAACCTATGTAATGACACTTATTACATTCAGGTTTCCCACCCCTATTGTCTCACAAAAGGGTTTACTGTAAGAGTTATTGGTGATACCACTAAGTCATTTAAACTAGAGCATCATATTGAAGAACTCAATCAAATTACGATTGAAGGGAGTGCTTATAGCGATAAATCCAAAACAATTCTCGAAAACACGATTGATGATGAAGCATTAGAACGTTTTAGTAGTGGTTCTTTAGGAGATGCTTTAAATAGTCTGAGTGGCGTATCGTCATTGAATACAGGAAACACAGTCGTAAAACCATTAATTAATGGACTTCACAGCAGTCGTGTGGTTATTATCAATAATGGAGTGCGAATGGAGGACCAAGAATGGGGCGCAGAACACGCCCCTAACATCGATATAAACGCTATCAGTAACCTTACGGTCATTAAAGGAGCTGGCGCACTTCAATACAGTGGTGATGCTGTAGGAGGTGTCATTGTTGCTGAAGCCTCCAAAGTGCCAGTAAAAGACAGTTTGTATGGAAAAAGTTTAATGACGGCAGCCAGCAATGGACGTGGATCTTCGTTGAGCTCAAAATTGACTAAAAGTTATCAAAACGGATGGTATGCAACACTGCAAGGATCCTTAAAACGCTTTGGTGACTTTGAAGCGCCTGACTATGTCCTTAGTAATACAGGGATGTTTGAAAGAAGTGCTTCTATGCAAGTTGGTTTTAACCGTTTTGACTATGGGATTGAGGGGTATTATTCAATCTTTAAAAATGAAATTGGTATTTTAAGAGCATCCCATTTGGGTGGTGCTCAAGACCAAATTAGAGCTATTGAAAGCACTATACCACTCACTATTAAGGATTTTACATATAAAATTGATAAACCCAAACAAGATGTATCCCATCATTTAGCAAGATTAAAAGCCTTCAAAAGATTTGATAATTTTGGAAAACTGAGCTTGCAATATGATTTTCAGAAAAATAACCGTTTGGAGTTTGATATCAGGCGTGGAGATGATAGAGAAAAACCCTCTGTAGATTTAGAGTTAGACACGCATACTGTTTTACTAGATTTAGAGTCGAATCTTACAGATGGAATGACACTAAAATCTGGAGTCATGGCACGATATCAAAACAACTTTGCAGCAGCAGATACTGGTGTGCGAAGGTTAATTCCTGATTATCAAATGTATGACTTGGGAGTGTATTTTGTAGCAGATTACCAATTAAGTAAGCAATTGCTTCTGGAAGCTGGGGCACGATACGATTTCACATTTATGGATGTTTTTAAATTTTATAGAACTTCCTTTTGGGAATCACGTAATTATGACCAACTGTTTCCTGAGATTGTGGTTGAGGAATTCGCAACTCAAATTTTATCCAATCCACAACTCAATTTCAATAACGGATCGGCAACATTGGGAGCGACTTACACATTTGCTGAAGATTACAATTTATTTTTCAACTACTCGGTTGCATCTCGAGCGCCAAATCCCTCTGAACTGTTTAGCGAAGGTTTACACCATTCCGCTTCTCGAATCGAGATTGGCGATTTAAGGTTCAATTCTGAAATTAGTCATAAAGTATCATTAACATTACAACGTGATGATGATAACTTTAGTTATTCTGTCACCCCTTACATAAATACTGTTTCAGACTTTATTATTATAGAACCAGTAGATGTTCGGCAAACGATAAGAGGTAATTTTCAAGTGTGGGAATACCGACAAACAGATGCTCAATTATTAGGTTTGGATGTGGACGTATCCTATGCCTTTACTAATAATGTTCGTTTAAACAGTCAGTTCTCCTTAGTCAAAGGCTTCGACCAAACCTTAGACATACCCTTGACCGGAATGCCACCTGTAAACATAAGTAACGAAATTGTATATCAAAACCCTGAATTCAATAACATTCGTCTGTCTTTACAAAGTGCTTATCATTTTAAACAAAATGACTTTCCTAATAACAATTTTGAAGTGTATATACCACAAACAGAAACATACCAAGAAGTTGATATAAGCTCAACTCCTAACGCATACCACTTACTTAATTTTAATTCGAATATCGATATTAACATCAATCAACAATCAAAATTAACGGTAGGATTCAGTATTACAAACCTAATGAATACTTCCTATCGAAACTACCTGAACCGTTTGCGCCATTATGCAGACGATTTGGGCAGAAACTTTTTACTAAATCTTAAAGTCAATTATTAATTAATTCAAAAACATGAAAAATTTAAAAAACATGAGAAATTTAAAATTTTTAACAGCAGCATTAATTGCTAGCTCATTATTTATCGGATGTTCAAAAGACGACGATCCACAACCTGTAAATGAAGAAGAAGTGATCACAACAATGACCGTTACGCTTCAACCAGAAGGTGGTGGAACAGACGTGATTTTAGAGTTCCGTGACTTAGATGGTGATGGACCAGATGAACCAGAAATTACAAATGGTAATTTAACCGCAGGTGTTACATACAGTGGTAGCATTGTTTTACTTAACGAAGCTGAAGAGCCTGCTGAAAACATTACGGAAGAAGTTGAAGAAGAGAACTTAGAACACCAATTCTTTTTTACAGTAGGAGATGGTTTGGATGTCACAACTAGCGGGGAAAATTTAGATGACGAGAACAATATATTGGGAACGACGTTTACATTAACAGCAGGTGCTGTGAGTTCAGGTGAGTTGACATTTACATTAGTTCATGAACCTACGAAGCCAAATGATGGACTTGAGAGTGCTGGTGGAGAAGAAGATATTTCTGTCACATTTGACGTCTCTGTAGAGTAGATTTGAATTAGTCATTATTCATTTCATTTTGAAAAACCTACCAAGCTTGCTTGTGTAGGTTTTTTTTTGTTTATTGTTGAAACGACTTAGTGACTCATAAAAGCAGTCATTAATAATATTAAAACATATACCAATGAAAATCATATCAATTGTACTAGGAGTCCTACTCCTTATTTTTATAGGGGTTCAACTCTTTGCCATAAAAAGTCAAAGGAATATAGAAACCTACCCATATAAAGTCACTAAAACATATGACAGCTTTGAAATACGAGATTATGAACCCACTTTATTTACTTCTGTCAAACTCTCCACTAAAAATTATAAAGAATCCTCTAGTAAAGGATTTTCTATTTTAGCAGGTTATATTTTTGGAGACAATGATAGAAACGAAAAAATTGCGATGACCTCCCCTGTTGCTATGACGTTAGAAGATCCTATAACGATGTTATTTATGGTTCCAAAGAAATTTGAAAAAGAAAAACTCCCCCAACCCAATCAACCACAGATAGTATTTAAAAAAGAACCCGCAAAAACGGTAGCAGCCATTTCCTTTAATGGTTGGGCAGATGATGATAAAATTGAACATTATAAAAAGAAACTAAAATTTGCCTTAGAGAAAGAAGAAATACCCTACACAAACCGATTTTACTTTTTGGGGTATAATGCACCTTACGAAGTGTTTAATCGTAAAAATGAAGTGATTGTAGAATTGTCAAAAGACTAGTTTTCTAAAATATAATATTAAAACTCAACATCGGGAATAGGACTTCCATGCGGATCGATATCGCGTTGGCTTAGCATTTGTTTTACTTTCCTAAAAAATGGAGGACTGTCTATATGCTCAATTTCTTCAGCAATTTCATGAACATTTTTGGAATCAAAACCCATGACTTCGACTAAGAAAGACTCAATGAGGCGATGCTTTGCTAAGATCGTTTTAGCACGCTCTCTCCCCTCTGAAGTAAGCTCAATAGTCTTGTAAGGCGCTGAGTTTACCAAACCCATCGCTACCAGCTTTTTGACCATATTTGAAACAGAGGACTTAGAAATTCCAAACACCACAGAAAGACCTGATACTGAAACTGCCTGACTACTTATCTCAAGTCTGTAAATTTCCTTTAGATAATGTTCTTTTTCTTTAGTTTTTTTCATTAGTTTTGCACTGGTGAACAATTGTTTTTAATTCCTATAAATTTACAAATTTGATCTTAAAACTTAATACTTTTTACATCCTATTTTTTCTTTTTGCAAATTTAGCTTTCACACAAACAATAAAAGGGACTGTTAAAGACCTAGATCAAAATATACTTTTTGGAGCGACTGTTTATAACAATTCAAACAGTAAAAGCACAATTACTAATGAAAACGGGATATTTTCGATAGCATCTCAAAAAGGTGAAAACAAGCTCGTCATTTCGTATGTTGGTTATAGTCCTCAAGTGATTATTGTTGATGGGAGTAGTACAAATCTCGGAACAATCGTACTCAAAAATGATCGTTTAGAAGAAGTTGTTATTTCGGGGACACTTCGCCAAGTTTCAAAACTCAAAAGTCCTGTTCAAATTGAACTCTACAATGCTGATTTTTTTAGAGCCACGCCAAAAGCCAGCTTTTTTGAAGCCATAGAAGGTATTAATGGCGTTAGACCTCAACTAAATTGTAATATTTGTAATACGGGAGACATTCATATTAACGGACAAGAAGGTGCCAATACAATGGTTTTAATTGATGGTTTGCCCTTAGTCAGTGGACTCTCTACTGTTTACGGATTATCTGGAATTCCACAATCACTCATCCAACAAGTGGAAGTGATAAAAGGTCCAGCCTCTACCCTATACGGATCCGAGGCAATTGGAGGCGTTATTAATTTAATTACAAAACTTCCTGAAAATGTAAATCGATTCAATATTGAGTCTTATACTACTTCATGGGGCGAACTAAATATAGATCTTGGTGCTAAATACAAATTAAACAATTCCTTGGGTTTGATTGGTGTTAATTATTTCAACTACTCCAACCCAATCGACTCCAATGGAGATGGGTTTACGGATTTGACATTACAGCACCGAATTTCAATTTTCAATAAAATTAAAACTCCGAAAAACAGTGTTGCTTTTCGCTATTTTTATGAAGACCGATGGGGCGGTGAAATGAACTGGAATTCAGATTATAGAGGCGGCAATCAAGTCTATGGAGAAAGCATTTATACGAGTCGATTTGAAGTATTTGGGAAATACGACCTCTCAGAAAATTTATTTTTACAATACAGCCTAAATAATCACGATCAAAATTCGGTATATGGCACTACTTCCTACACGGCATTGCAAACAATTGGCTTTGTTCAAGGGGTGTATTCAAAAACATTAAAAAATCACTCCCTTTTACTTGGTGCAACTTATAGATACACCCATTATGATGACAATACTCCTGCAACCGAAAAGAAAGAGGTGACATCGCTTCCAGGTCTTTTCGTACAAGACGAATGGAAACTCAGCGATTCTCAATTACTTCTTTCTGGGATTCGCTATGATAATAATTCGATTTACGGAAATATTTGGACACCAAGGCTTAACTACAAATGGGCGAATAAAGATGAAAGCTCCGTTATGAGATTTGGATTGGGAACTGGATACAGAGTTGTCAATGTATTTACTGAAGATCATGCCGCACTTACGGGAGCCAGAGAAGTTGTGTTTACTGAAGATATTCTCCCCGAAAAATCATGGAATATAAACATAAACTGGAATCAAAAACTATATTCGAAATATGGAACCATTTTTGATTTTGACCTGGGGCTATTTAAAACGGAGTTTTCAAATAGAATTCTTCCGGACTATGATACAAATCCAAATCAAATTATCTACAGTAACTTGGACGGATCATCGCTAATTCAAGGGGTAACCTTAAACATCAATAGCGTATCTGCTAACGGATTAAAAGTAAACTTAGGCGCTACATTTATCGATTCAAAAATTATTGAAAATAACGAAACTGTATATCCGTTATTGACTGAAAAGGTTTCTGGAAATTACAAAATCAGCTACAGCCTTTACAACCCCAAAATCACATTGGATCTTTCTGGAACAGTCATTGGTCCAATGAAACTTCCCCTTCTTGGACCGCTAGACACAAGAGATTCCAGAAGTCCTGTGATCCATATAATGAATTTGCAAGCTACTTATCGATTTAAGACATTTGAATTGTTTGCAGGCGTAAAAAATATTTTAAATTTCAAACCCCCTTCAAATAGTATTGCCCGTGCTTTTGACCCTTTCGATACAGGCGTTGAATTTGGAAGTGATGGTCAAGTTATTTCCACTCCAAATAATCCAAATGCATTATCATTTGACCCCAGTTATGTCTATTACTCCAACCAAGGAACCAATGCATTTCTAGGAATTAGGTATCATATTAAATAAGAATTAGTTCTTAATTATTTTCTTAACAACTGATTCGGTGTTGGTTTGTATTTGTAGCAGATAAAGTCCATTTTCAAAACTACTCATATCCAATTCGAATTGTTGACTATCTAGAATATAAGAATCATATAATTTACCATTAACGCTCCACAGTTTAATCGACTTAATTTTGTCGTTGGCGCTATTGATTTTTAATTTATCCGAAACTGGATTTGGATAGAGACTGACTAAAGCTCCAAATTGAAAGGAATTTACAGATAAATTCTCTGCCGTATCATCTTGAGCAATCCAACTGCTTGCCAAACTGTTGTCCAAATCTAAACTGACAAGTTTTAGAAACGCACCATTTCCATCAGCATCTTCTGGCCATGGCAACGAATCTTTGTACGTCACTTCGTCAATAATATTTCCATAAGCATCTCTAAGGATTATATCTTCACTATCATTAGATAAGTTTCTAGAAAACTCCCCAAAAGACTCAAAGCCGTAGCGTAAGAAAAAAGACTCGCTATTATTTGATAAAAAGATAGCACCTCCACCAGAAACAGTAGTACCTGCCTCAAACTGATAGGTAAGTCCTAATCCGCCAAAATAAATCCCCGTTAAATCCACCGTTGATGATCCGTTATTTCTAATTTCAATAAACTCAAAATCATCTGAGTTTAATGCTGCATCAACTAAGGGATGGTAATTGATTTTAGAAATGACTAGGGGCGGCGTTGAAACATTATCACACAAACTTGTATCTGTAAGTTCGTTTGATAACCACGTGATTCGCTCGGTAATAAAGTTTTTTATATCAATGATCTGCTGGTCAAATTCTCCTGTAGTTCCTGTGATTGTTTCTTGGCGTTCAACCGCTTCCGTAATCAGTGTGGCAGTCTCATCTATAAGCGTAAAAATTTCGAGTGAATTTAATGGCATTCCAGGTACTGTCAACGCTTGCCAACGCTTGGCTAGGTAACACTTAAATACCGCATCATCAAAGAGGTCTCTCCAAAATTTTGGACCATCATTTCCACCGTAATTAAATTGCCAAACATCGGTTTGACTTCTGTCATATCCCCAGAAAAACAAATCATTACCAAATGTTAAATTAAAATCCCATATAGGGCCTGCTCTTAGTTTTCCATTGCGATCTTTATGAAAAAAAGTACTAAACTCATATGCATCAGCGTTGGAGGCCAGCTCGTTGATTAGGATAAAATCTACAAAAGAAGGAAGGTCAATCACTGATGGGTATCCATTAATTATGGAGCTATCACTTGGAACTGTCACCTTATCTTGAAGTGTTTCAAACTCCCCTTTTATATACTCGTGTTGTTCTGGCTGTACTTCAGAGGATTTTGGATGTTCGTGTACAAAATTACTTTGATACCCTAAATAATTATCCATAGACCAAGCTGCTACATCTGAACCTTCAATCTTATCTGTTTTTGTGATATATCCGCCTGTAAGTTTAGGAAGGGTTAAATGAGTGTCTTTAATCTTATTAATATTAATCCGACTGTCATCTGCTTTAAGTTTTTCTTGCAACACATAAATTCCTTGGAATTCTCCATTTAAAACCACTTCACAATAACGGCCTCTTGATGCATAATTGCCTATTAACTTTGAAAGTTTATAGCTGATAAAATCTCTCATATAGGAAGGGTCATAAGCGAGTCCATTTAAAATCCAATCATTTTCTTTTGGCATATCAAGAAGCGATACATTTACTTTTTCTCCGAGATCATCATAGGGTGTAAAAGCAAATTGTTTTTTATCCAATAGAGCTGACGAAGAGCCACGAACTTCAATTTTAATAGCCCCATCATAGTTAAGTGTTGAGGCGTCACTAACATCCGTCAAAAAATTACGTGCACCTTCATCTCTATAAATAATTTTCATAGTGGCGTCAATTTTAGGCTCATCTGGAATCTCTTGCCCTTGATCTGTGTCAATCACAATAATTGGTAAATTAGAAGACTGAAAATCAACCGTCACTGGAATGTAAGGTTCAACAAACCACCAAGGTGGAGAATTGTAGTCATAAGTTGTATTGGTAATCCCTAATGTTAATACAGGGAGTGCACTCAAATCAGAGGACTCTATCGATTGGTTATGCACTTGGACAGCAATGACATTTAAACCTGAAATAAGAAGGGATTGATCTACTTGAAAACGTTCGGGTCCATACCCTTGATACAATAAAGCTTCATGATTACCCTCACTAGGCTGATCAAATGCAGGAACATCCCCTGAAACGAGGTTTCTTGCAATTTCTTGTCCATTCAAATAGGCCACAAAACCATCGTCATAATCAATATCTAAAACCAAATAACCCACCGCCGAAACATCTGTAATATAAAATGTTTTTCGAATGTAAACAGACATTGTATTAGAAATAACCGTAACATCATCATCATCTCCATAACCAAAACCAGAAGGTCCTGAACTCCAACCTGAAGCGTTAAATCCTGGTTGATTCCAATTTGCATTGGGTTGTGATGTTGGAACCAAATAATTCCAGTTATCTCCAGGAAGTACAACACTCTCCCAATGGTCTATCTGTGAAAAAGCAAACAATGGAAAAAAAACACACAATAAAAGTGAATTACGCATAAAAAAGTTTATTGGTTAATTTATTACTGTAAAAATAGATAAAATATTGATACAAAAATTAACCTTTTTAATTAACTGTTTTCAAAGAAACTAGGAGTGATTTTGTCGTTCATTTTTAAATTTTCGCTACATTTATACCAAATATTAAACTGATGAATTCAAATTCTATAACTAGAGAAATTTTAAAGACGATTGCTATCATCATTGGAATTGGTATATTACTGGTTTTTTTATACAAAATTCAATCGGTTTTAGTTTATATCGCCATTGCTTCTGTCCTTGCATTGGTTGGAAGGCCTGTGAAATTGGTTTTGAAACAGAAATTTAAATTTCCAAATGCCTTGGCAGTAGTCGCTACCATGGCCCTTTTTCTTTTGATATTCATAGGACTCGTCAGTCTTTTTATTCCATTACTTGTGAAACAAGGAGAAAATCTTTCCCTATTAAATTTGGAACAACTTGAAGAAACGGTTCAAGATTTATTAAATCAAAGTAATGACTTCTTTTTATCAAACGGGATAAACATCATTGAAGAAATCAAACACTACGACTTGTTAGATAGTATTAACGTGATACCTAACTTTTTAAATACTATTGTAGGAACCATAGGAACATTGAGTATTGGCTTGTTTTCAGTGGCATTTATCACCTTTTTCTTGATGAGAGATACTCAAATCATGGAAAATTCGATCTATGTATTCACCGATAAAAAAAGTAAAACCAAACTAAAAAAATCCTTAGAAACTATTAAACATTTGTTATCGCGTTATTTTATTGGTCTGGTATTTCAAATCACCATTCTTTTTATTCTCTATTCTATTATATTGATGATTTTTGGAATCGAAAACAGTATTGTGATTGCCTTTTTATGTGCACTCTTAAATCTAATTCCATATATCGGTCCTATGATCGGCTGTTTTTTAATGCTCTTTTTAACAATGAGCAGCAATCTCGGCTTGGACTTTCAATCTGAAATTTTACCAAAATCAATTTATGTGTTAATTGGCTATATCTTTGCCCAACTCATCGATAATTTTGTAAGCCAACCCGTTATTTTCTCCAAAAGTGTGAAGTCGCACCCCCTTGAAATATTTTTGACCATCATCATTGGAGGCATTCTATTTGGTGTGAGTGGAATGATTCTAGCAGTACCAACTTACACGGCTTTAAAAGTAATTTTAAAAGCCTTTTTATCGGATAACAAAATTGTCAAGTCGCTTACTAAGGAGTTGTGATTTTACAAAAATAAGCCTCTCTATAAAGGAAATTTAGCACAAATCGCTTCCAATGCCAAATTGTGAATACTCCCTAAATGTGTATGTGGGATGCTTGTATCTGATTTATAAGTCCCATCCTGTACCTGTGCGCCAATAGTCTGATAAGCCTCTCTAAACGAGGCGCCTTGCATCACTAAAGAATTGATACTGTCCACCGTAAACAAATACAGGTATTTTGGATCCTTTAAATCAATTGTTTTAACTTGGATTTGCTGAATGGCATAATTAAAAATTTCCAAAATTGATTCCAATTCTTCAAACCCTTGGATCATGTGTTCTTTCAATAACTGAAAATCGCGATGGTATCCACTTGGCAAATTATTGGTAATCAAAAGCATCTCCGTTTCTAAACTTTGAAGCTTATTACATTTTCCGCGGATCAACTCAAAAACATCCGGATTCTTCTTATGAGGCATGATACTGCTGCCCGTTGTCAACGCCTCTGGAAACCCTATAAAATCAAAATTTTGACTCATATATAAACAAATGTCCATTGCCATTTTTCCAAGTGTATTGGCTAAATTCCCTAAACCAGACGCAATAATACGTTCATTTTTTCCACGACTCATTTGCGCGGCCACCACATTGTATTTTAAGCAATTAAAACCAAGAGCCTTGGTCGTAAAGTCTCTATCAATTGGAAATGAACTTCCATAGCCTGCTGCTGATCCTAGAGGGTTTTGATCCACTACTTTTTGAACCGCTTGTAAAACATACACATCGTCAATAAGCGATTCCGCATAAGCAGAAAACCACAAACCAAAAGAAGAAGGCATTGCCACTTGCAAATGTGTGTACCCTGGCAATACTGCTGATTTATGTGTATCTGCTAAGGCGATCAAAGTTTCAAAAAAGGTTTTAGTTTTATGTTGTATGGTGCCTAAATTATCTTTGTAATATAACTGTAAAGCCACTAAAACCTGATCATTTCTGGAGCGTGCTGTATGAATTTTTTTTCCTGTATCTCCTAAGGTTTTGGTGAGTTCATACTCCAACTTGGAGTGAATATCTTCAAACTGAGCATCAATTTCAAATGTGCCATCACTTAGCTGAGATTGAAGGGTGTCAAACACGGCTTCTATTTTGCTAAGTTCTTCAGAAGTGAGAAGTCCAATCTTAACCAACATTTGGGCATGTGCTAAGGAAGCTTGAATGTCATACCTCGCAATTTTAAGATCAATCTCTCTATCGTTTCCGACAGTAAATTTTTCGATTATTTTATCAATTGAAATCCCTTTATCCCAAAGTTTCATAATTAGAGTATTTTAGTTAATAATTGAATGTATAATGTAATGCCTTCTTCAATTTCTTTTACATAAATGAATTCATCGGCAGTATGAGAACGTGTGCTATCTCCAGGACCTAATTTTAATGACGGACAACTCAACACCGATTGATCTGAAAGTGTTGGCGATCCATAGGTCTCACGTCCCAATGCAATCCCTGCTTGAACCAACGGATGATCCACAGGAATTGAGGAAGAGTTTAATTTTAAACCTCTAGGGTTTATTGAATCACAAGGAGCTTGTTTTTGAAGAATTTCAACAATTTCTTTATTGCTATATTGATCATTAACACGCACATCCACAACGAGTTCAACGGCGGCCGGAATGGCATTGTGTTGCTTTCCGGCATTGATTTGCGTAACGGTCATTTTCACAGGACCTAAAGAATCTGAGTCTTTTTCGAAACGAAAGTCTTTAAACCATTGTAAAACTTCAATTGTATTATAAATTGCATTATCAGTATTAGGATGTGCAGCATGCCCAGGCGTTCCTTTAACCAATGCATCAAAAACCACCAAGCCTTTTTCGGCCACAGCAAGTTGCATTAAAGTCGGCTCTCCAACAATGGCGACATCTATTTTTGGAATGATAGACAACATACTATTCAAACCCGCATCTCCACTACTCTCTTCTTCGGCAGAAGCAACAATAACCAAGTTATAATTTAGATTTTTATGGGCATAAAAATATGTGAATGTCGCCATCAATGAAACTAAACAACCGCCGGCGTCATTACTTCCCAACCCAAACAACTTCCCATCCTCGACCTGTGCTTTGAAAGGATCTTTGGTATATCCATTATTTGGTTTCACGGTATCGTGATGCGAATTTAAAAGCAGGGTTGGTTTGGACGGATCAAAATCGGCATTGGTAGCCCAAATATTATTTTGAGTGCGTTGAAATGGAATCTTATAATTAATGAACCAAGCTTCGATACGTGCAGCAGTCAAATGCTCTTCAGAAGAAAACGAAGGAATTTCAATTAAATCTTTTAATAATTGAATAGCAGATGTTGTTAAATTTTCTAAGGTCATTGGATGGTGAGTGTTGTGAAAATTGCTTCAGAATTAAGCAACATTTCTGGTGTACCGATGCATACTTTAGATACTTTATGATTTAAAGCATGAAAACAATTATTTAATTTTGGGAGCATCCCCGAGAAAATTAATTGAGCGTCTAACAATTCTTTATAAGACGATTGTGTAATGGTTTGAATAACAGAATCCTCGTCATTAACATCTTTTAAAACCCCCTTTTTTTCAAAACAATAATACAACTCCACTTTATATTGTGAAGAAAAGGCGATGGCCAGTTCAGAAGCAATGGTATCTGCATTTGTGTTTAAAAGTTGTCCATTTGCATCGTGGGTAATTGCACAAAATACAGGAGAAATTCCTTGTTCTAATAACAAGTCCAAAATGGAAATTTCTACGTTTTTAACATCCCCAACAAAGCCATAGTCTATAGTTGAAACAGGGCGTTTTTCAGAAGTTATAGAATTACCATCCGCACCTGTAAACCCAAGTGCATTGCAGTCCAAAGCTTGTAATTGAGCAACAATTGTTTTGTTAATTTTACCCGCATAAACCATCGTAATCAATTCTAAAGTCGCAGCATCCGTAATACGTCTGCCTTCAATCATTTGTACCTCCACCCCCGTTTGATTTGCTAAGGCTGTTGCCGATTTTCCGCCGCCATGCACTAAGATTTTAGGCCCTTTAATCGATGAAAATACCGTTAGAAATGAAGTAAGTTCTTGGGGATTATCAATCACATTACCTCCTATTTTAACGATTTTTAGTGTTTTTAGCTTATCCATTTTCAAGAATTTTTTTCAAGACCACTTGCGCTGCATAAGTCCTATTATTTGATTGAGCAATCACAATGGATTGCTCACTATCTATAACTGCATCTTCTACCACTACATTTCGTCGGACTGGGAGGCAGTGCATAAATTTAGCTGTTTTCAATTTTTTTTGGGTCATCATCCAACTGGAGTCTTCAGAGGTTATTTTGCCATAGTCTTTGTAGTTACTCCAGTTTTTTACATACACAAAATCAGCATCTTTGAGTGCTGCTTCTTGGTCATAAACAACAGAGGTGTCTTTTACAATATCTGGATGTAGCTCATAGCCTTCGGGGTGAGTGATCGTGAAATCAACATCAATTGTTTGCATTATTTCTATAAATGAATTGGCAACGGCATGAGGCAATGCTTTGGGGTGTGGCGCCCATGAAAGCACTACTTTGGGTTTTGATTTAGTTTTTAATTCTTCAATAGTAATCGCATCGGCTAATGCCTGAAGCGGATGCCCAGTCGCACTTTCCATATTAACGATAGGCACTGTCGCATAGTTAACAAAACTTGTGATAATCCACTCCGATAAATCTTTCTCTTTATCTTTTAATGATGGAAAGGCACGGACCGCTAAAATATCTGCGTATTGCGAAATCACTTGTGCAGCTTCTTTGACATGCTCTGATTTATCGAGGTTCATGATAACACCAGAATCAAATTCTAATTGCCATGCGTCGGTTACATTCAACACAATCACATCCATTCCTAATTGTTTAGCTGCTTTTTCAGTGCTTAATCGTGTCCGAAGGCTTGCATTAAAAAACAACATCACTAAAGTTTTGTGTGTTCCTAAACTTCGGTATTTATTGGGGTCGGATTTTAAAGAAATAGCTTCTTGAACTGCCAATTCAACTGATGGAAGGTCCTTAATATTTATATAATTATTCATAGGTATAGATGTCTTATTTAGTGATTTATAATTTTTCTGCTAAGGCTTTAAAAAATAAATCAATGTGTTCCTTTTTTATTGTTAAGGGAGGTAAAATTCGAATCAAATTTGGGTTTTTAGAACTTCCCGTAAATAAAAAACAATCAAAAAGTAATTTTTTACGAAGGGTTGCAACAGGAAAGTCAAACTCTAATCCGAGCATTAAGCCACGTCCTTTGAGTTTTTTTAATTTGGGGATTGATTTGGCTTTTTCAATAAAATACGCTGACATCTCTCTTGCATTTTGCATTAAATTTTCAGACTCCAAAACCTCCAAAACAGCAAGGGTTGCAGTACTTGCTAAATGGTTTCCACCAAAAGTAGTTCCCAACAATCCATGAGACGCTTTGATAGAAGGATGAATCAAAATACCACCTACAGGAAATCCGTTACCCATCCCCTTTGCCATTGAAATAATATGTGGTATAATTCCATGTTTTTGAAATGCGAAAAAATCACCCGTACGTCCAAAACCCGATTGTACCTCATCGGCTATTAAGACCGTATTGTGTCTCTGACAGAGTAATTCCAGTCCTTTATAAAACTCGGTAGTGCTTTCATCGAGTCCACCAACTCCTTGAACACACTCGATAATGATGGCACATACAGGCTCAGATTTTAAAGTGATTTCTACTAAATCTAAGTCTCCGAGTGGTAAAAAACGGACTTGTTGTTGAGCGTTTATAGGTGCTACAATTTTGGGGTTATCTGTCGCTGCTACACAGGCCGAAGTACGTCCATGAAAAGAATTTTCAAATGCAATCACAGTCGATTTATTGGTATGAAATGATGCCAACTTCAGAGCATTTTCATTGGCTTCTGCTCCTGAACTACACATAAACAAGTCATAATTTTTGCATCCTGAAAACGCTTCGAGTCGGTCTGCTAACTTGGTTTGAAGTGGATTTTGTACAGCATTGCTATAGAACCCTATTTTTTGAAGTTGATTCGTCAACGCATTCACATAAACAGGATGGGAATGCCCAATTGAAATCACTGCATGCCCTCCGTAAAGATCCAAATATTGAGCCCCTTTATCGTCATAAACAAAAACATCTTTTGCTTTTACAGGAGTTACATTATAAAGTGGATATACATCGAATAAACTCATAATTACTGGGCTTTAATACTGTTAATTTTATCAAATGAGGCAACCATTCCTTGGATAAGCGAGGAGCTCAACCCTTTGTGTTCCATTTCGTTCAGTCCTTCAATAGTACATCCATTTGGCGTGGTGACTCTGTCTATTTCTTGCTCCGGGTGATTTCCGGAAGTAATCAACAAATTGGCGGCACCTTCACAGGTAAACATGGCGAGTTTTTGAGCCTCTTCAGCATCAAATCCAAGTTGAATAGCGGCTTGTGTTGTGGCACGAATCAACCGCATCCAAAAGGCAATTCCACTAGCACAAACGACGGTAGCGGCTTGCATTTGTTGTTCAGGAATTGAGATGGTCGTCCCCAAACGGTTAAAAATGGCTTCAGCAATTGCTAAACGTTGTTTCCCCTTTTCATTGCTACAAAGACAAGTCATGGATTTTCCAACAGCAATAGCTGTATTTGGCATTGCACGAATGATAAATTGATCCGATCCTACAAGACCTTCGATTCTTGAAATAGAAAACCCTGTGATGGTAGAAATCAACACATGTTTCTCTGTTAAAAAGGGTTGAACTTCCGTTAGAATTTTTTCTAAATGAGCCGGTTGAACGGCAAAAATAATAATATCCGATTGCTGAATTGCTTCTTTGTTGTCAGCTGTTAGAAATACATTTTTGTAACCTTCGAAATTTACTAAACTACTGAGGTTTCGTTTGGTGAGGTATAAGGTTGTAATCGCATTGTTTGTAATGAGACCTTTGGCAATAGAGCTTCCTAAATTTCCTGTGCCGATGATTGCTATTTTCATACTGTTGTTATTTAAAAATAATTAGCTTTAAGTTGTAATCCCAAATCGGCTTCAAAACCAAACATTAAATTCATATTGTGAACCGCTTGACCCGATGCTCCTTTGAGTAAATTGTCGATTGCACTTGTAATCAGTAATTTTCCATCATGCACTTCTAAATGCAATAAACATTTATTGGTATTGACTACTTGTTTCAAATGCAAGGGATCTTCAGAAACAGTCGTAAATTCAGCATGTTTATAATAGCTTTTAAAAAGGGTTTTTGCAGCCTCTAAACTACCATCATAGTTTGTATAGAGCGTAGCAAAAATTCCTCTCGAAAAATTCCCTCTATTGGGAATAAAATGAATTTTACTCTGCAAGCCCTCTTGAAGTGAATCTACCGATTGATGGATTTCACCCAAATGCTGGTGGTTAAAAGCTTTATAATGAGAAAAATTATCCACTCGCCACGTAAAATGAGTGGTTGCTGACAAGGCAGTTCCCGCACCTGTGGCTCCTGTAACAGCATTGACATGAATTGCATCTTTTATCAATCCATTGGCTGCTAAAGGTAAAATTGCCAATTGAATAGCCGTTGCAAAACACCCTGGATTAGCGATGTACTGAGCGGATTGAATGGCTGTTTTATTCAATTCTGGCAAGCCATATACAAAATGTTTGTTTTGGAATATCGCATCGGGTGTGAGCCTAAAATCGTTTGATAAATCAATAATTTTAGTCGCTTTAGAAAAGGTGTTGTTTTCTAAAAATAGTTTTGAATTTCCATGCCCTAAACAGAGAAATACAACATCTACATCTGTATTGATTGTATCCGTAAAACGTTGCTCTGTCGAGCCTACTAAATCCTGATGAATAGCACTTAGTTTTTTACCTGCACTTGATGTACTATAAACAAAATTAATTTCTGTTTTAGAATGAACGCGTAACAATCGAATCAATTCTCCAGCGGTGTACCCTGCGCCTCCTATAATTCCTACTTGTATCATAATTCCGAATTTATTTGTTGATATATCTTGTTTTGATTGCCGTTAATCTTAATAAACCCTTTGGCTTCTTCTGCGGTCCAACCGTTGTTAACTTCACCATAACTTCCAAACTTTGCACTCATCAAATCATGTTTCGATTGAATTCCATTGATTGAAAAATGATAGGGTTTTAAAATCACTTCTACCGATCCCGATACGCTCTGTTGACTGCTATTTAAAAACGCTTCCATATCGCGCATCACAGGATCTAAATACTGACCTTCATGCAAATGCATTCCATAAAAATTAGATAAATAATCTTTATGTTGGAGTTGCCATTTAGTCAAAGTGTGTTTTTCAAGCAAATGATGTGCTTTGACTATAATGAGTGCGGCAGCCGCTTCAAAACCAACACGACCTTTAATACCAACAATAGTATCGCCCACATGAATATCTCTACCAATAGCAAATTTTGATGCGCGGTCGTCAAGAGCTTGGATATTGATTTCAGGAGAATTCTCAATACCATCTACTGCGGTTAACTCTCCTTTTGTGTAGGTGAGGGTAACAGTTTCAGGAGTTTCTGATTCTAACTGAGACGGATAGGCCGATTCTGGCAATGCCAAATGAGAGGTGAGTGTTTCATCCCCTCCAACACTCGTACCCCAAAGTCCTTTGTTGATAGAATATTTGGCTTTTTCCCAATCCAAATCAATACCATTTGATTTCAAATAAGCGATTTCATCTTGTCTTGTAAGTTTTTGATCTCTTATAGGCGTGATGATTTCTATTTCTGGTGCAAGGGTTTGGAAAATCATATCAAAACGTACTTGATCATTTCCTGCTCCTGTACTCCCATGGGCTATGAACTGTGCACCTATAGATTTTGCATACTCAATAATTTCAATGGCCTGCACAATACGTTCTGCACTAACCGATAAGGGGTAGGTATTGTTTTTTAAGACATTACCAAAAATAAGAAACTTGACTACTTTTTGATAAAAAGTGGTAACGGCTTCAATATTTTTATAGGTTGAAACCCCCATTTTATAGGCATTTTGCTCAATGGTTTGAACGTCACTTTTAGAAAACCCTCCTGTGTTGACACTGACGGCATGCACTTCGTAACCTGCTTTTGACAAAGAAACGGCGCAATAAGAGGTATCTAAACCTCCACTGTATGCTATAACTAGTTTTTTGGAATTATTCATTTTTTATGTTTTTTAAGAAACAAGCTTTGCTTGATACTTTTTAATCTTAGAAAGTTTTTTTCTTTAATTTTTTTTGGGGAGGGTTCTGGTTTAGAACTCGGATCATATAACATCCCCGTACACAAACACATGCTTTGTGTTGTGCGTTGAAGCACATCGTAATTTTTACATGTTTGACAGCCCTTCCAAAAAGAAGGTTCGTCGGTTAGTTCCGAAAAAGTGACAGGTTTATACCCCAAAGCAGTGTTGAGCTTCATCACGGCAAGCCCCGTAGTGATGCTGAATATTTTTGCATTTGGATATTTAGTTCTTGAGTGTTCAAAAACAACTTGTTTAATTTTTTTGGCTAAACCTTGATTTCTAAAATCCGGATTTACGATGAGACCCGAATTGGCCACAAATTTATCGTGACTCCAAGTTTCTATATAGCAAAAACCTGCAAAGTCATCTCCTTCTAAGGCTATAACAGCATTATTGGTTTCCATTTTAGAAATAATATATTCTACGGAACGTTTTGCGATTCCTGTACCTCTTACCTGTGCAGCATCTTCGATAGCGTTACAAATAGTTTGAGCGTAGATTGTATGTGATTTATCTGCAATAATGATGTCCATTATTTAAGATTTAAGTTGATAAAAAAAAGATGAAATTGAAAAGATGAACCGGACACACCTAAGTTCAGAAACTGATTGAACACCCTAAGGGCGACGACGAGTGATACGAGGACGTGCAAAACCGGGGCTATAAAGAATAGCCGTTGGGGTAATGAGGGTTTTAAAATTATGTAAGTCCATTATAAATGTTGTCAACAATAAAAATATCGTCTTATAAATATGAGTCAAATATAAAAATTAATTAAAGTGAGACACGACAGGGTACTGAAATAGTTTATCTTTTTCCGATATTCTAAAAATACCACTGTGTTGACTGAAAATAATTAAAAAAAAAATCTAAATAATGAAAAAGTCGCAGGTTAATATTTACAAACTAACGCCTCCTACGATTATTTCGAAACTCTTTCATTTTATCGGTAATGATATTCTGGTACTCAGTTTTAGAAACTTCTTTGCCTTTGGCAGGAGCTTCAATCTCAATAATTTCACCTGGATTAATGATTATTTTTGAGCAAAGCATGGTTGTATTGTTAGCACTAACTTCTAAAATTAAACCTGGTAAACCCCAATAATCTAAAGGCCCATGGCGTACCGGAATTTGAGGAGCATACCATGCCTCTATTTGTGTCATCTTGACCTCTTTTAGCCCAGTAGAATCGGATTCTGCAGAGTTTCTTAACTTATCCCAAGAAAAGGAATACCATGTCAATTCATCGGATGGAATTGAGGAAGTTGCTTTGAAACAGGAATAATTTCCTATCTTTTTTGTTTCAGATCCTAAACTCCAGTCTATAGGTTGTAATACATCCTTGACCAAAAACTTTTTACCATAAAACTCTTGCTCTTGTAACTGGGTATTTGTTTTTACATTTTTATATTGTTTGCCAGGCGCAAAGTTTTTACCCCAAGAATCGGTCGCTCCAGAAATTGCATCCAATTGATCCTCCTCAATAAATACAGATTCTTCTTTATTAAAAGACAAAACATAGCCTTTTTCGAGTCTGTTTTTCATTCGTGCCTCAACTTCTTTCTTTTGAGCTTCACTAAGACGAGCACCCCACTTTCCAAGATCCATTTTAGATTTAGAAAAATAATAGGCCTTAGCCTGAAACTCCTGTAAAAATTTTTGTTCATGTACACTTGTAAAGAGTATGAATATAAATATAAACGCAAGGCTGTTAAATATTTTTGTTTTCATTGAAAGCGGTTTTTGTAATTTTTGTTTAATCAAATATAACTTTAATTAAACAAAATTATTTATGTTTATCATAATATTAACCTTTTAACTGTGTTCTGAATTGAGTCAAAATGTAAAAATCTAAACTCTAAATTTAAGAGCTCTTTTTAATTAAGACGAATATCTAAAATACAAGTCTTATATTGCAATGAGAATCTAAAAAATAAATCCTATGAGTCAACCATCATTTTTAAAAGAACTTTCCATCCCAGCCATTGCGGCACCAATGTTTTTAATTTCTGGCCCAAAACTGGTCATTGAATGTTGTAAAAACGGAATTGTTGGAACGTTCCCAGCATTGAACCAACGCACAACAGAAGGCTTTGAAGAATGGTTGATCGAAATTAAAACAGCACTTGCCGATTTTGAAAAAGAAACAGGGACTAAACCCGCACCTTATGGAGTAAATTTAATCGTGCATCAATCCAATCCACGAGTGCAGGCAGATTTGGCAATTTGCATCAAACACCAAGTGCCAATTATAATTACGTCCTTGGGAGCCGTCCCTCAGTTGGTTGATGCTGTTCATAGCTATGGAGGCTTGGTATTTCATGATGTAATCAAAAAACGCCATGCAGAAAAAGCTGCGGAAGCCAATGTGGATGGACTGATCGTAGTTGCTGCAGGAGCAGGTGGGCATGCAGGCACGCTCAACCCAATGCCTTTGATCGCTGAAATTAAAAGTATTTTTAAGAAAACCGTGATCTTATCTGGGTGTATCAGTAACGGGCGTGACATCGCTTCTGCAATGCAAATGGGCGCTGACATTGCCTATATGGGAACTCGATTTATCAATACAAAAGAAAGTAAGGCACCCAAAGAATATCGTGATATGATTATTTCGAGTGGTGCTAATGATGTGGTTTATACTGCTGCAATCTCAGGGGTAGCAGCTAATTTTTTACGTCCGAGTATGGAAGCTATGGGCATTACAGAAGAAATGCTTAGTCAACAAAAGAAAATTGACTTTGGAAAAGAGCTTACTGCTCAAGAAAATGAAGCAAAAGCATGGGCTACCATATGGTCTGCTGGTCAAGGAGTCACTAGCATCCATGATTCACCATCTGTTGCGGAACTTGTGGCAAGCATGAAATCTGAATTTACAGAAGCCATCAAAGCACAATACACCCTTTTAGAAACGTACAAATAAGGAAATTAATTTGCTTTTACGAGCTGACCTCTTGTCGGTTTGAGTGCCGATTTAATTACCTCTAAATTTTGTTTATCAATCACGGCATAGGTATAATGGTGGTGTTCATTCATGGATTCAACCCCCGATTCTATCAAGAGTATTTTTTCGGATGCAAAGTATTCTAACAAATGTATCTTAAAATGAGCTGCTGTTTGAGGGCTTGCGGGACCTCTAAAATCCCAAATAAGTTTAATTTTTTCCATCAATCAATTTGAAATTAGTATAAAAATTGTAATTCCTAAAAAAACTGTAATCTGAAGCCACTTAAGCACGGTCCCAAAACGACTGTTTGATTTTAACACGGATCCTACCGAACTTGAAAAAAATACAAGTATAGAGAAAATTAAAAAAGACGTGAACATAAATAAAAATCCAAGGGTGTAAAACTGAAGGATTAAAGACTTTGTTTCACTAAACAAGAATGCTGGAAAAAAGGCCATAAAAAATATGGAAACTTTTGGATTAATAACGTTCATGACAAACCCTTGTTTAAACAAGGCTAATACCGATTTACTTTCTGTTGTTGGGTTTGTAGTATTGATAATTTCTGTGGATTTAAAAACTTGAAATGCTAAAAACAACAGATAGCCTGCTCCGAGTAATTTAAGACCAAATAAAAGTTCTGTATTTGATTTTATAAAAGAAGACAAGCCAAAAGCGACTAAAGAGGTGTGGATTAAGCAGCCTGATATCAGTCCGCATACAATGGCCATGCCTTGTTTTTTTCCATAGGTCATACTTTGAATAAGCACAAAAATATTATCTGGACCGGGAGTGATTGCCAAGGTAGCAGTCGCAATGACGAATGAAATGAGCAGTTCTGTATTCAAACTGATTAGTGTTTAAGAGCTGACTTCAAAAGCGCTTTATTAATACGCTTTACAAGGGCAGGTCCTTCGTAAATAAACCCTGTATAAAGTTGAACCAAATCGGCACCTGCAGCAATTTTTTCTAAAGCATCTTGTTCGGAGTGGATCCCACCGACTCCAATAATTGGAAATGCTTTTTGACTTTTCTCTGATAAATATTTAATGACTTGAGTACTTTTTTCTTTGATCGGTTGACCGCTTAACCCACCATTTCCAATGGCTTCTAAAGTTGTAGCATCTGTTTGAAGGTTCTCTCTAGAAACAGAGGTGTTGGAAGCAATAACACCTTCTAATTTGGTTCCCAACACAAGTTCTATAATTTCGTCCAATTGGGTTTCGTTTAGGTCGGGAGCGATTTTTAAAAGAATCGGTTTAGACACTTCAAAAGTGGCATTTAACGTTTGAACAGCTTTTATCAACTCCTCTAGATAATCCTTATCATTGAGCTTGGCATGGCTCCCAACATTGGGGCAGCTCACATTCAGAACAAAATAATCTACATAGGGATGCAGTGCTTCAAAACACTCTAAATAATCAGCAGTATATCCATCTGGTGGGGTTTGGGTGTTTTTTCCAATATTACCTCCTATAATTAGTTGTTTTTTATTTTTCTTTAGCTGTACAATAGCAGCTTCTAAACCGGCATTATTAAAGCCCATTCTGTTGATAATTCCGCGATCCGCTTGAAGTCTAAATAAACGTTTTTTAGGATTTCCTTCTTGTGGTTTTGGAGTGACAGTTCCAATTTCAATAAATCCAAACCCAAAGTTTGCAAGCTCGTTATACAATACTGCATTCTTATCAAATCCCGCTGCAAGCCCAACAGGGTTTTTAAAACGAAGCCCAAACAATTCGCGTTCTAAAACAGGATGTTTTAATTGAAATAAACGTCGAATTAAAAAAGGAATACCAGGAATTTTGGATAACAGTTTGATGGCATCAAACGTAAAGTAATGAACGACTTCAGGATCAAATTTAAACAGAATTGGACGTATAATTGATTTGTACATGAAGCGTATTTTGAGTGCAAAAATACATTAAATTGATACAATATAAAAGAAAGCAAGGGAACTCTTGTGTTTGAAGGCGGGGTTAATTATTTTTGACCAAAGACAAAATTATATGTTAGATAAAAAGCACATTCTGAATCGATTTATTGGGTATGTAAAAATAGACACGGAGAGCGATCCAAATTCTTCATCAACTCCGAGTACTGAAAAGCAATGGAACTTGGCGAATAAACTAGCTGAGGAACTGAAAACCATTGGCATGCATGACGTTTCAATAGATGACAATGCTTACATCATGGCAACCTTACCTTCTAATGTTGATCACAACGTACCAACAATTGGATTTATATCTCATTTTGATACGTCTCCAGATTTTACAGCTAAAAATGTAAACCCTCAAATAACGGAAAATTATGATGGGTCTGATATTGTCTTAAATGAAACAGAAAACATCGTATTATCTCCCGATTATTTTGAAGATTTATTACTCTATAAAGGACAAACTCTGATTACAACAGATGGCACAACACTTTTAGGAGCAGATGATAAAGCAGGGGTTTGCGAAATTGTAAGTGCAATGGAATACCTTATTCAGCATCCTGAAATAAAGCATGGCACAATTAAAGTTGGGTTTACTCCAGATGAAGAAATTGGTCGAGGGGCACATAAATTTGATGTCAAAAAATTTGGAGCGGATTGGGCTTATACCATGGATGGAAGTCAGATTGGAGAATTGGAGTATGAAAATTTTAATGCGGCAGGAGCCATCATAAAAGTAAAAGGTAAAATTGTGCATCCAGGCTATGCTAAGGGAAAAATGATCAATTCGATGTATTATGCCTCTAAGTTTGTAGAAGCGCTTCCAAAAGATGAAACTCCAGAACAAACTGAAGGATACGAAGGGTTTTATCACTTACACAGTATGTCAGGAAAAGTTGAAGATACTGTTTTACAATACATTGTAAGAGATCACGATCGAGATAAATTTGAGGCACGAAAACAACATCTTATTGATTTAGTTGATACTCTAAATAGAAAATTTGGGAGCCCTATTTTTGAAATCGAGCTCAAAGATCAATATTACAATATGAAAGAAATGGTTGTACCTGTAATGCATATTGTGGACATTGCAGAAGAGGCCATGAAAGCACTCAACATCCAACCATTAATAAAACCTATAAGAGGAGGAACAGACGGCTCACAATTGAGTTTTATGGGACTCCCATGTCCAAATATTTTTGCAGGAGGTCACAATTTCCATGGTCGTTATGAATATGTGCCTTTGGAAAGTATTTTGAGTGCTACAGAAGTAATTTGTAAAATAGCCGATCTAACTCAGAAACGTTATCTATAAAAAAAGCCGCTAAAATTAGCGGCTTTTTTAGAATGTTATTTCTTTACTGGAGGTGTATTAAGCTTTTGACTCATTTCCATTGAGATGGCAGAACGATCAAATTTAATTTTACCAGCCAAAGTTTCAATGACACAAGAATTGTCTTTATCATTTAATTCGGCAATTTTTCCATGCATACCACTTTTGGTAATTACTTTATTTCCTTTTTTAAGCGCTGCAGCAAATGCTTTTTCTTTTTTTGCACGCCTCATTTGAGGAGCAATCATAAAAAAATAAATGATTACTGCCATTAAAATAAAGGGAGTAAACTGACTAAGACCTTCCATAGTGTATTGTTATAGTGTTATTAATTATTGTACGCTAACAGGTTTGTTAGCAGGAGTTTTTGCAGGTGCATTTGGATCTGGAACGATAAAAGCAGAAATTTTTACTTGCTCTTTTCCCTTTTCAGTATTGGTAGTCAACGTAATTGTTTTAGATACTTTATTGGCACCTTTTCCATTAAATTTTACACTAAACTGAGACGATGCTCCTGGCATTAGTGGTTCTCTATTCCATCCTTGAGGAACTGTACATCCACAAGTACTTTTGATATCTGTAACTACTAAAGGAGAATTACCCGAATTTGTGTAAGAAAATACAGTTTCAACCGGAGTACCGTTCATAATCTGACCAAAATCATGTTCTGTTTTGTCAAATGAAATGGTTGGAAAAACAATTGCTTGCGCGTCTCTTTCAGCAGCTTTAGTAACGTTTTCTTGGTTTATTTTTTCAGCAGCATTTTCTTTACAAGAAGTAAAAACGAAACTGGCCACAGCTAAAGTTAAAATTAATTTTTTCATGATTGATTTTTAATGGTTAATAATTCTAATGTATTAAATAAGGGTATAAATGTAATTAAAAATTTACATTAATCCACGTCCTGTCTTATTTAAGGTTTTATTTTCAATATGCTCTTTTACAATTTTATCTAATACACCATTTATAAAGACATTACTTTTTGGTGTGGAGTATTCTTTGGCAATTTCTATGTATTCATTAATAGATACTTTGGTAGGAATGGACGGAAATTCATGAAATTCACAAATAGCCATCTGAAGCAGTACAAAATCAATATCCGCAATACGATCCTTGTCCCAATTTTTAGTTTTTAAACTAATTTCTTCCGTGTAAAGCTCTAAATTTTTAATGGTATTCTTTAATAAATTTAAGCCAAATTCTTTATCCTCCTCATCTTTGAACAGCTTTGGAGTAAAATAATCATCATAATTTTTTTCCTTAGATTTATTTAAAATCTTCACCATAGCCGTATTAACTACTGGCAAATCATCGATCCAAGTCAAGTTTCGATCTTCAAGATAATTATATAATTTTTCATTGGGTGCAATCACTTCTTTGAATAACTCCACTATAAACTGACGGTCTTTATTGTATGAAAAAGACTCAGATGCCATATAATTGGCAAAACGGGCACTTTCGAGAATGGCTCTAAAAATCACTTCTACATACTCATTATCCAAATCCCAATTGTGAACTTTGTGGCGTTTAATTGCATTTTTTAGATGTTGATTTTCAGACAACTGAACCAATAAGGCATTTTTAACAAACTTCTTATTCGGATTTAAATCCTCAGAAGTTAAAAGATGTTTTTGTTGTGATTTCTCTTGCTGATCCTTTGCTTTTTCATGTACTTTAACGAGTAAAGAGAGCATTAGCAAATAAAGTTCATACATGCTATCCATACTCAGTTCAAGGAATTTTTCGTCAGAGTTTATGTTTAGTTCTTCTGATCTTTTGAGAGCGTAAATAACTTGCATTACTTTGGTTCGAATATGTCTTCTATTCAGCATGGTATAAAGAACTTATTGGTTAAAAATCAAATAAATTGATCTACGTTAATTATTATTCTTACAATTCAAATTAAATTGCCAGACAAAAATAGTATTATTTTGGTTCTAAAAATCCAAAAAAATGTTTTTTTACGGACGATCTTTATTACTTAAAACAAGTATCTTTGTAGTTTAAGCATAAGCCTTCTTTTCAGGTTGTGAAAGCAAAAACAAACCGAGTGTGTTAAAAGTGTTAGCCTCTATGGAAATAATTAATAGCAAACCCACCTTCGACAACAGGCACATATAAGCGTTAAAAGAAAAAAATAAAGACACATGAAGGAGCTTAAGTATTTAAATAAGTATTTTTTAAAATATCGGTATCGAATTATTTTAGGTATTCTTATCACGATTGGCTCTAAGGTTTTTGCACTGTTTACTCCCCAACTGATTGGAAAATCCATTTCTTTAATTTCAGATCAGATTACAAATCCTAGCAGTACGGAGGTATTCCGACATGAAATTAGTTTAAATATTTTATTCATTTTTGGAGCTGCTATTGCAACAGGTATATTTACTTTTTTGATGCGACAAACTATTATTAATGTATCTCGTTACGTTGAATTTGATTTGAAAAATGAAATTTACAATCACTACCAACAACTTTCCATCGCTTTTTATAAACGAAACCGTACGGGAGATTTAATGAACCGAATTAGTGAAGACGTGAGTAAAGTACGAATGTATATTGGTCCTGCATTGATGTACACGATCAATACGTTAACGCTTTTTATTGTCGCGTTTTTTTATATGTACAACCAATCGCCTACTCTGACACTTTACACTATTTTACCCCTTCCTTTTTTATCTGTATCAATCTATTTTTTAAGTAAACGTATTCACAAACAAAGTACCATTGTTCAAGCGCATCTCTCTACACTATCTTCCTCAACTCAAGAATTTTTTAGTGGAATTTGGATCACAAAAGCATACGCACTCGAAACGCAAACGGAAAACACGTTTTCGGAACTCGCAAATTCACAACGCAAAAAGCGACTGGGCCTGTCAAAAATACAAGCTTTCTTTTTTCCTTTAATGTTACTTCTTATTGGTGCCAGTAACTTATTGGTTATTTACATTGGTGGCAAACAATACATGAATGGACAAATTGAGGAACTCGGAGTCATTGCCGAATTCATTATTTATGTGAACATGCTTACATGGCCAGTAGCATCAATTGGCTGGGTCACTTCCTTAGTACAAGAAGCCGAAGCTTCTCAAAAACGAATTAATGAATTTTTAAAGGAGACTCCAAGCATCGTTAATCCTACAAAAATAGCGACTCCTATTAAAGGATCTATTGTCTTTAAACAGGTTCATTTTACTTATGAAGACACCAATATAGAAGCCCTAAAAGGCATTAGTTTTGAGGTGGAAAAAGGAAAAACACTTGCCATTATTGGAGATACTGGTTCTGGAAAATCTACCATACTTGAATTAATCGGAAGGCTATACGACGCTCAAAAAGGAGTCATTGAAATTGATGGGGTAGATATTAAAAACTTAAACTTAACTAGTTTAAGAACGTCCATTGGATTTGTACCACAAGATCCCTTTTTGTTTTCAGACAGTCTAAAAAACAATATCAAATTTGGAAAAAACAATGCTACTGACTCGGAAGTTATTGAGGCTGCTAAAAAAGCAAAGGTTCATAAAAACATCATCAATTTCAAAAATGGGTATGATACCATTTTGGGAGAACGAGGCATCACACTATCGGGAGGTCAAAAACAACGTGTTTCCATTGCGAGAGCCTTTATAAAAAGTCCTGAAATTCTTCTTTTAGATGATTGTCTTTCTGCAGTGGATACAGAAACTGAAGAGCAAATTTTAAATAACATTGAATTGGTAACTAAAGAAAAGACGACCATCATAGTCAGTCATCGAATTTCTTCTGCTAAAAATGCCGATAAAATTATTGTTTTAAATGAGGGTGTGATCACCCAAGAAGGTACACATGATGCACTTATTTGTGTTGAAGGTTATTATAAAAATCTTTATCAAAAACAATTGAGAGAAACGTCTCATTAATATTTGAAAATAAAAAAATACTCGTTTTCAGAAAATAAAATCAAGAATTAGTTGGTGTCTTAATTTATTTTTTGGACTTTTGAATGTAACAATAGCTACTAATAATAGCTCATTATTATTGACACTAAAAGATATGGAACAAGAAGAAATTTATTCAAAAGTTTTAAGAGCTGGAAGACGCACCTATTTTTTTGATGTGAGAGCCACCAAGGCAGGGGACTATTATTTGACTGTAACAGAGAGTAAAAAGTTTACAAACGATGACGGCTCTTTTCACTACAAAAAACATAAAATTTACTTGTACAAAGAAGATTTTACAGAATTCAATGCAATTTTAGCTGAGATGACCGATTATATTATCAACGAAAAAGGACTAGAAGTCATAAGCGAACGGCATCAAAAAGATTATGTTAAAGAAGAATTCACAACTGAAGATTCTAAAGACGAAGCCTCAGCCGACAACTTTACGGATGTGAGTTTTGATGATATTTAGCAACTATAGTTTTTAAATCACTAACGTATTGGCGTCCCATTAGGAACCTTATTCTCAGGGGTCAATAAGATAACTTTATCTGAATCTACAGCTCCAACAACCAAGCATTCACTCATAAAATTAGCAATTTGTTTGTTTTTAAAATTGACATTCGCTACAATTTGCTTGTCCAATAAATCCTCTTTTGAATAGAGATCGGTAATCTGAGCAGATGTTTTTTTGATCCCTATAGCTCCAAAATCTATACTCAATTGGTAAGCAGGATTACGGGCTTCTGGAAAGTCTTTCACTTCAATTATAGTCCCTATTCGAAGGTCTATTTTAGAAAAATCCTCAAAAGTAATGGTCGCACTCATAGCATTCTATTTTATAAAAGGCTGAAGATATAAATTTTTAAGGAGTTCGTAGAAGTAAAGTTCAAATCTTTATATATTTGAAAAAAAACAAGATCTAATGTCATTAACGCCTTCCAATATGCTTCCACTAGGAACTGAAGCACCAGATTTTGAATTATGGGATACTGTTTCAAATTCTTTAAAAACATTAAACAATCTAAAAGGACCACAAGGCACATTAATACTGTTTATCTGTAACCATTGTCCGTTTGTAATTCACATTAATAAAGCCTTAGTTTCTATCGCAAATACCCTTAAAGACAAAGGAATTGGTGTGGTTGCTATTTCTAGTAATGATGTCGAAAATTACCCTCAAGATGGCCCTGAACAAATGCAAATACATGCTAAAAACACAAACTATCCTTTCCCCTATTTGTACGATGAAACACAATCTGTTGCTAAAGCCTATGATGCCGCGTGTACTCCTGATTTTTTTCTTTTTGACCCGGCTTTAAAATTACAATACAGAGGACAATTAGATGACTCCAGACCTGGGAATGGACTTCCTGTTGATGGAACTGATTTATTACATGCCGTGCAATGCATGATTGAACATAAAGCAAATACACACCCACAAAAACCAAGTATCGGCTGTAATATTAAATGGAAAACTTCTTGATTTATTTTTTTAAAAGTTAAAATCTATTACTTTTGAATTAGAACTCCAAATTTTAATTCTTATGAAAACTACCTTTCTTTTGGTATTGTGTACCCTCTTTTCACTCACTCATTCCTATTCTCAAAACATTAATTTTTATAAAAATGCTAAAGGCGATACCCACATTTGTGGTGAATTTCCGATAGACTATTTAGAACAAGATACCAATTACAAAGACTGGTTCAATAAATATTACAGTGAATTAAAACTCCCAAAAAAACGACTGCGATTAAAATCTAAACTAAAAAACACAACTGTGGACATCTATTTAGGCACGTGGTGTGGAGATAGTAAAAAATGGGTTCCTCAATTCATTAAATTATGGGATGAATTAGGACTCAAAAGAAGTCAGTTGCGCTTGATTGGTTTATACAATGACGAAACACGCTATAAAATAGCTCCAAATGGTGAAGAACAAGGGAAACAAATTCACCGTGTGCCCGCGTTTATTTTTAAATCAAATAATGTAGAATATGCACGCATCGTGGAATCTCCAAAAAATGATTTAGTTACTGATGTTGCACAACTAGCTCTTGGATTTCCTTCTAAACCAAACTATGAAGGTGCTAATTATCTTTTCAAACTTTTAGACACAAAACCTCTTGAAGTGATACAGAAAAACATAAATGAACATTATAAAATTCTTAGAACTAAAACGCATAACAGTAAGGAATTGAATACCTTAGGTTATGTACTATTAAAAAACAAACGTCTTGAAGAGGCTTTGTTATGTTTTGAGCTCAATACCTATTTATTTGAATACACCCCAAATGTATATGACAGTTACGGAGAAGCCTTAGCAATTAACGGAGAACATTTAAAGGCACTTAAGATGTATGAGAAAGTATTAATGATAGAACCAGAAAATAAAAATGCAAGCGCTCAAAAAAAACACCTAGAAGCGTTGATTGGATTCTAATCTAAGACCTTTATAATATGTAAATCTTCATATTTGAGAATATATCCAGCTTCATTTTTATACCCACCATAAGGTTGAAGGACATATTGAAATTTGTTTTCTAAATACGTTGTTTGAAAACTAGAAGTTTCAGAGTACAATGTTCCGTATTTAGAAAGTCTTAATAAAATATCCATAGTGATGTCAAAGCCTCTAATGGCATATTTATTAGGAAATGTTTCAAATTCTTGTATAAAACGTACCTGAAATGCGTCTGATAATTGCGAATCAAAATTCACAGATGGATACTGAAAATGTAAATTAGATAAATCATAATTAGAAACATTTATCCCTTCAAAAGCTCTGTTTTTTGAAGTTGTCATCAAAACTATATCACGTTCAATCTCCGTTTCATTATCGTCTTCATCCGTAAGAACCGTTATCCCATTCATTGCATTGAGCATACTGGTAATATTAGACACAAACCCTTCATTATTTGATTCAACAAAAACAAGAGTACGACCTGATAAAAGGGCTGCCTGAACATCTTCTAACATTAAAAAAAACTGTTCAGAACCTTCTTCATCTTTTTTGGAAGTTAATAAAGAGGCCTCTGGAAACTCCGATTTTAAATAATTCGCAGTTGCTAAATTTTTAGCATCATATATAATCAATGTTTGATGTGGTATGGTATCGGACTTTACATAGTTAACCATTTTAGTCCGCATCCATTTTTCATCTGGAATGGTTTGAAATAGATTGGGATAACTGCTATTAGTTTTTACAAAAGGTGAAATCACAGGAATACTATCTCTTTGAACATACTTTGCGGTCAACTCTAGATTTTGAGCTTTAATAGGGCCTAAAATCGCATCGTAATCCGAAAAATTTGTTTGTAGTAATACTGTTTTCAGATCTAGCATTTCTGCATTGGTATCAAAAACCTCCAACTCTGTAGATATCCCAAGACGCTTGGCAGAATCAATCGCCATGACAACTCCCGCATAAAAGTCGGTTGAAATGTTAATATACCCATCTCTTTTAAGTTGGCTTTTAGCTAAATCAAGAGAATCAAAGTCAATACTTTTTGTTTTGAAAGGTAATAACAGCGCTATTTTTTTAGGTGAAAAATCAACTAAACTATCTGATAAATTAACAATAGGGAACGATTCAGTCGCAATTTTTTGAATGCTTAGCTTAGGGGTTTTTAACACCATTCCTAACTTTAAGCCTTGTTCAACCAACTCGGGATTGAGTGTTTCCAATTGCTCTTTTGTCAATCCTAATTTTTTTTCGAGTCTATAAAATCCTTCTTTAGCTTTTACAGTATAATAACCATATTCATCCTCTTCAATCACTTTTTTTTCTGTATCTGAAATATTTGGAACATTCAATTGTTGTCCCTCTTTAAGATAAGGTCCCATAGTAGGGTTGAGTGCTTCTAACTCTGGAACTGAAATTCCAAATTTATATGCGACACGCCATTTACCTTCCTTTAGCAAAACGGTATAGGATTGAATTACCTGAGTAGAAACCGGATTTGATATCATTTTAAATTGAGGAATATAAATTTTATCTCCTCTTCTCAAACTCTTAGAATACAACTCTTTATTATGGGCTTTTATTTCCTCTACTGTGACCTTAAATTTTTGAGCAATCCCAAACAATGTCTCTTTACGCCTTACTTTATAAACCTTATAAGAAACCAACTCTTTTACAGCTTCTGAAGTTGAAGATTTAGGGACAAAAGACTTTGGAATAATTAAAATCGTTTGAACAGAAAAATTAGATTTTGCATCGGGGTTTAATGCATAAATATCTGCTGCAGTAATCTTATAAAGTTCAGCAATACTCTCAACAGATTCTCCAGCTTGTACACGATGAGTTTTTAAGTTTTGGGCATATCCAAAACTACTAAAAGCTACAATTCCTAAAACAATTAAAAACTTTTTCATGTGTATTTATTGAGGATTTGGTTCATATTTCAATTACAGTAACTAAATTACAAAGTTATTCCCATTCAATGGTTGCAGGTGGTTTTGAACTAATATCATATACCACTCGATTCACTCCTTTAACTTTGTTAATAATATCGTTTGATGTTTTTTGCAAAAACTCATAAGGTAAATTGACCCAATCTGCGGTCATTCCATCGGTACTTTCAACAGCTCTCAAAGCAACACATTTTTCATAAGTACGCTCATCACCCATCACTCCTACACTATTAACAGGAAGGAGCATTGCTCCAGCTTGCCAAACTTTATCATATAAATCCCAGTCTCTTAAACCATTAATGAAAATGGCATCCACTTCTTGTAAAATACGAACTTTCTCAGCAGTTATATCTCCTAAAATTCGAATGGCCAATCCTGGACCAGGAAATGGATGACGTCCTAATAATTTTGGGTCGATCCCCATTGAAGCACCAACACGTCGGACTTCATCTTTAAACAGAGCCTTTAACGGCTCTACAATGTTTAACTTCATATAATCTGGTAATCCTCCAACATTATGATGACTTTTTATGGTGGCACTAGGACCGCCTGTAGCAGACACACTTTCTATCACATCCGGATAGATAGTGCCTTGTGCAAGCCATTTTACATCTTGTATCATATGTGCCTCGTCGTCAAAGACTTCAATAAACACGCGTCCAATTGCTTTACGTTTCAATTCTGGATCTTCGAGACCTGAAAGAGCATCCAAAAAGCGTGCCGAAGCATCTACCCCCTTGACGTTTAGTCCCATTCCTTCATATTGAGTTAGGACGCTTGAAAACTCATCTTTTCGTAGCAGGCCATTATTCACAAAAATACAGTAGAGGTTTTTACCAATTGCTTTGTGCAACAAAATGGCTGCAACAGTTGAATCAACTCCACCAGACAAGCCTAGAACTACTTTATCATTTTTAATTTTTGCTTTTAACTCTGAAACTGTTTCATCTACAAAAGAATCTGGAGTCCAATCTTGTTCAAGACCAGCAATATTAACCAAAAAGTTATGTAACAGTGTTTTTCCATCCGTTGAGTGGTAAACTTCAGGGTGAAATTGAATGGCATATGTTGTTTCACCTTCGATTTTATAAGCGGCATTTTCAACGTCGTGCGTACTTGCTAACAAGACTCCATTGGTTGGCAATTCTTTGATCGTATCACTATGGCTCATCCAAACTTGACTCCCAGCACTGATACCTTCTAAAAAATCTTCATTTTGTTTTACAAAAGATAAATTTGCACGACCATATTCTCTTGTGTTTGAAGGCGCTACGATACCCCCCGAAAAATGAGCTAAATATTGGGCACCATAACAAACCGCCAACATAGGTTTATGACCACGTATTTTGGATAAATCCGGATGCAAGGCTGCGTCACCTCTAACAGATTGTGGACTGCCAGAAAGCACTACGGCTTTGAATTCGTCTAAATTGGTTGGAATTTTATTGAAGGGATGAATCTCACAATATATATTTAACTCCCTGACTCGGCGAGCTATAAGTTGTGTGTATTGAGATCCAAAGTCGAGAATTAATACCTTATCATGTTGCATGGTCAAAAGTAATATTTATAAATAAATTGAGCCCTAAATTTTTAAACTTTTAAAGGGTCAAAACATGAATTTTTTGATTTAAGGGGTGAAGCTCTGATTTTAAGGTTTCAAGAAACGCATCTCCATGCTCCAAATAAAATTCTGAAAAATTAGTCATACGTTCTTGTAAACCCCCATTAGGAAACAATTCTAAGTGGATGGAATCAAGACGTTTAATATACGCTGTATGAACTTTTTTCTCAGCTTTTAATAGTCGTTTTTCTAATGTTTCTAATCCTTTGACTTGTTTTTGTTCTTGTGCAGACACGGCACCTTTAAAGGATTTATCGGTTTGATTTGCAATCGTGTACAAGTATTGAAATTGCTGTTTTAACTGTTCCTTTTGAGAAGAAAAATCAATAGGTAAGGATGCTATTTTTTTGATTTGGGATTGAATCAATGCTTCTTTAGTTTTAAACAAATCGGAAACATCAAGTTGTAATTTATCTAACTTTTGATGTTGTTTTTGACTTATTAAAAGTACTGAATTTCGATGCAACAAAATCGGAAACTGGATGCGTTCCGCTTCAAAATAAGACTTCAATTGAAGCCAATATGCTAATTCTCCTCCTCCTCCAATATAACAAAGGTTTGGTAAAATCGTTTCTTGATACAAGGGTCGCATGATAACATTAGGAGAAAAGCGTTCGGGATGTACGTTTACTTCCTCCAAAATACCCGCTAAATCCCATGATATATCCGTATTTAGAACTGAGTAAACTCCCGCCTTTTTTACGATGCGTTCGCGTAAGTTTTCTTTTAGATAAAATAAGTTTAATTCCCGAGGATTCACCTGAACCTTATAGGCAGCATCTATTTTTGTAAGCTGATTATTGGTCTTAGAAACAGATGTAAACGCCTGTTGATTTGTAAGCTCCGAAGTAATTTGTGGAATAAAGAGTCGTTTTAATGCGGAATTATTTCCATCAATAATTAATAAGCCTTCAGAACCAAAAAGTGTATGCACCAAATAACGTGTAGCCGAAGCCAAATTTGAATGGTTTAAATAGGCATTCTTTACTAATTCTTTAAGTTCTATTGCATGAGTTGAATTGCCCAAAGTATCAGAAAATACTTTTACAAACTCCGCAAGGCCTGATGTAGCTAGTGAACCTACAGCACCCGAACTTTGTTGCGTCCATTGAAACCGTTTGTTTTGAAAATTGAAGTGATTAATTTCCTCGAAATCATGATCTTCACTAGCCATCCAAAACACAGGTACAAACTTATTTTTGGGATATTTATGTTTTAATTCTTTTGCTAAATTAATTGTCGTTATAATTTTATACAAAAAATACAACGGTCCACCCAACAGGTTTAACTGATGTCCTGTTGTGACTGTAAAAGTATTTTCATCTGCTAAAGACTGAATCGCTTTAGTGGTCAATTCTGACGGCGAAAGCGGTGCGTATTGCTCCGTCAATACCGCAACTAAGTTAGCTCGTTTTTCAAAATTGAATTCAGCTTGTTTTGATTCTAATTGGGCTTTGAAGTTTTCTATGGTTGGAAACCGATGATAAAGCATTTGTAGTTCTGGGCGGTTTTCTACATAATCGCAGATCAGCTTGGATACAAAGGCAGTGTCTCGAAAAGAAATACAGTCGGTTGGCATAGCTTTTTACTTAATAGACGTAAAGATACTTTATTTCTTTTGTATTTAGAAACCCGTTAAACTACTTCTGCATACAGGTCAAAATCAGCCGCTTCTGTGACTTTAACTGTTGCAAACTCACCTGTTTTAAGATACGTTTTAGAGGCGTCAATAAGGACTTCATTATCCACATCTGGAGAGTCAAATTCCGTACGTCCAACGAAGTATTCTCCTTCTTTTCGATCAATCACAACTTTAAAGGTATCGCCAATTTTAGCTTGGTTTAACTCCCAAGATATTTGTGATTGAATTTCCATGATTTCGTTGGCACGTGCCAATTTCACTGCTTCTGGCACATCATCCTCTAAATTAAAAGCATGTGTATTTTCTTCATGTGAATAGGTAAAACAACCCAAACGTTCAAAACGCATTGCTTCGACCCATGCTTTAAGAGTTTGGTAATCTTCTTCTGTTTCTCCTGGATAACCAACAATCAAAGTCGTTCGAATGTTCATTTCAGGAACTGCTGCCCTAAATTCTTTAAGAAGTTTGGTTGTTTTTTCTTGGGTTGTTCCACGACGCATACTTTTCAGAATTTTATCAGAAATATGCTGTAATGGAATGTCGAGATAATTACAGATTTTTGGTTCGCGTTTCATCACATCCAACACATCCATAGGGAATCCTGTTGGGAAGGCATAATGCAAACGAATCCATTCGATACCTTCTACCTTAACCAAAGCCTCTAAAAGCTCTGCAAGGTTGCGTTTTTTATAGATATCTAATCCGTAATAGGTCAAATCTTGAGCAATCAAAATCAATTCTTTAACGCCGTTAGCTGCTAATTTTTCAGCTTCTATTACTAAGTTTTCTATAGGGGTCGATTTGTGTTTTCCACGCATCAATGGAATGGCACAAAAACTACAAGGACGGTCACAGCCTTCCGCAATTTTTAAATACGCATAGTTTTTTGGGGTTGTTGTCAGACGTTCGCCTATCAATTCGTGCTTATAATCCGCTCCTAATGCTTTGAGGAGTTGCGGCAATTCAGTAGTTCCAAAATATTGATCGACATTAGGGATTTCTTTTTGTAAATCGGGTTTGTAACGCTCACTTAAACAGCCCGTCACAAAGACCTTATCAACATCTCCATCTTCTTTTTTCTGCATGTAATCTAAGATGGTATTGACACTTTCTTCCTTCGCATTATTAATGAATCCACAGGTGTTAATCACTACAATATTGCCTTCTTCTTCATGAACCACTTCTTTTCCACTGGCCTTAAGTTGCCCCATCAACACCTCACTATCATAAACGTTTTTACTACAGCCTAAGGTAATGACATTAATCTTATTTTTTTTAAGTGTTTTGGTTCTCATGAAGTGATGTTAAGTGCGCTAATTTATTTGAAGAAAGAATCTACAAATTCAAATTTATTAAAAACTTGAAGGTCTTCTAAACCTTCTCCAACGCCAATATACCTGACAGGGATTTGAAATTCATCGCTAATCCCAATGACAACGCCTCCTTTGGCGGTTCCATCTAATTTGGTAATTGCTAGGGCGTTTACTTCAGTAGCTGCGGTAAATTGCTTGGCTTGTTCAAATGCATTCTGACCTGTTGAACCATCCAATACCAATAAGACTTCGTGTGGTGAATTGTCAACTACTTTTTGCATGACACGTTTGACTTTGGTTAATTCGTTCATCAAATTAACCTTATTATGTAAGCGGCCAGCTGTATCAATAATAACAACATCGGCATTGGAAGTTACAGCACTTTGTAAGGTGTCAAACGCCACAGAAGCAGGATCACTCCCCATAGATTGTTTAATGATTGGAATACCTACTCGATCGGCCCAAACTTGTAACTGATCGATTGCAGCAGCTCTAAAAGTGTCAGCTGCTCCTAAGACCACATTTAAGCCTTGTTTTTTAAATTGATAGGCAAGTTTACCTATGGTTGTTGTTTTACCAGCACCATTCACGCCTACCACCATAATAACGTAAGGTTTCTGAGTTTGTGGAATCGAAAACTCGGTTTCTTCTCCAGAGTTTGTTTCTGATAATAAACCTGCAATTTCTTCTCTTAATATTAGGTTTAAAGCATCGGTACCTACATATTTATCTTTAGAAACGCGCGCCTCAATGCGTTCAATGATTTTTAAAGTCGTGTTTACACCAACATCGCTAGTGACAAGAATTTCTTCTAAATCATCCAACACATTTGCATCTACCTTAGATTTTCCAACAACGACCTTACTTAGTTTTTCAAAAAAAGTAGTTTTAGATTTCTCTAAACCTTTATCGAGCGTGGCTTTTTTATCTGAAGAAAATATGTTTTTAAAAAAACTCATATGTTAACTAGTTATCTTTTTACAAAAATAGCATTAAAAGTAAGGAAATTAAAAAATAAAAGCCGCTTTGTGATAAAAGCGGCTTTTGAATAAAATAGTGAAAAACTATTTTTATTTCTTACTTAAGAATTCATTTACTTTATCAGGTGACATGATCGATTCAACAAATATGTAAGCTCCAGATTTTGGAGACTTTACCATTTTGATTGCTTTCGTTAGACGTTTTGATCCTGTTTGTAATGATGCTACTGATTTCTTTGCCATGATTCAAATGTGTTTCATTTGAAATTTTACTTATGTAAAATCTCTAATTATTTAATTTCTTTGTGAACCGTCATTTTTTTTAGGATGGGATTAAATTTCTTAATCTCCATACGATCCGGTGTATTTTTCTTGTTCTTAGTTGTAATATATCTAGAAGTTCCTGGTTTTCCAGACTCCTTGTGCTCTGTGCACTCTAATATTACTTGAACTCTATTTCCTTTTTTTGCCATTTTACAGTGCTTTTAACGGTAGTTTATTTTAAAAAACCTTTAGACTTTGCTTCTTTGATTGCTGCAGAAATACCAATTTTATTTATAGTTTTCAAAGCTGCAGTAGAAACCTTCAATGTTACCCATTTATCTTCTTCTGGGATGTAAAAACGCTTTTTGATTAAATTTACATTAAATCTACGTCTAGTTCTATTCAAGGCGTGAGAAACGTTATTTCCAAACATCGCTCTTTTACCTGTAAGTTCACAAATTCTTGACATTTTTTCTTTACTTTAGTTGTTCTGTTGTTTCAAAACGAGGTGCAAAAATACGAATTCTTTAGAAGTACACAAACTTTATTTTAGCATTTTTTAAAAATTTCTTTTTGAAACAAAGTGAAGGCCATTGTAACCGCTTTTTGAACCACTCTAAGTCGTTGTTTACCAAAGTTAAACTGCTGTGAAAATACAGCATCAGGCGTTGCGATTGCAATACAAACCGTTCCTATTTCTGCATCTGAATCTCCTTTAGATGGCCCTGCATTTCCTGTCGTTGCAATTCCATAATCTGAATTGAATACTGTTTTTACATTCTGAGCCATCGCTTCCGCTACTTCAGAGCTCACAACAGAGTGTTTAGAAATCAATTCAGGTGCAACTTTTAAAACCTCAATTTTTGCCTCCGTAGCATACGCCACAATGCCCCCTTTAAAATAGGCAGACGCACCTCCATAAGCAGTCATATTTTCTGCTATTTTACCGCCTGTACAACTTTCGGCAACCGACAGCGTTTTTCCCAATTTCACTAATTGATTTCCGATAAGTTGTTCTATCGAGGATTGCTCTTCAAACCCAACAAAAATATCGTTTATTAATGGTAATAAGGTTTCAATCTGTGCATCAACTCTTTCAATAACCGCTGCTTTATCAAAGCCTGTGGAAGATAAACGCAGACGCACACGTCCTAAATTTGGTAAATACGCAAGTTTTACAGAATCTGGCAAAGCAGCTTCCCAAGCTTTAATCCGTTCAGCAATGACACTCTCTCCTAGCCCATAAGTCAACAAAGTTTTATGTAAAATATAGGGGCGTTTGAATTTATCTGATATTCTAGGCAAAACCTCATCATTCATGAGCCCTTTCATTTCATAGGGCACTCCAGGTAAAGAAATAAAAATAGTATTGTTTTTCTCAATCCACATTCCAGGAGCACTTCCCGATGTATTCATTAAGGCTGTAGCTTTAGAAAGCACGAGTGATTGATCTATATTAACCTGTAGTAAGGGTTGTTTTACAAAATGTTTCCACAAGTATTTTATGTTGTTGAGCACCGCTTGGTCATAGACTAAAGTATCCTTAAAATACTGCGCTAAGGTTGTTTTGGTAATGTCATCTTTTGTGGGACCAAGACCTCCTGTGATAATGACAATATCAACATTTGACTCAGCAGCCTCAAATGCTTGTAAAATATGTGCCTTATCATCTTGAACTGACGTAATTTGATAGACAGAAACGCCAATATTATTCAGTTCTTTTGCTATAAAAGCAGAGTTGGTATCCACAATTTGACCGATTAAAATTTCATCTCCAATTGTGATTATTTCTGCTTTCATAGGTTATTTAACTTTGATTGAAAAAAATTGTTCTTCTCCAATAAACCCCTTTAAAGAATCATTGGGCTGAACAGGGCTGACACCAGAAGGTGTACCTGTAAAAATAATATCCCCAATTTTTAAAGTAAAAAACTGAGAGACATAAGCTATAATTTCATCAATGCTCCACAACATGTCTTGTGTAGTGGATGACTGTACAGTTTTGTTATTTTTAAGAAGACTAAACGGAAGATTGTCTAGATTTTCGAACTTTGATTTTGAGACCCATTTTCCAACAACTGCAGAGCCGTCAAAAGCTTTTGCTTTTTCCCAGGGCAACCCTTTTTCTTTGAGTTTCTGTTGAAGGTCACGCGCGGTAAAATCAATTCCTAATCCGATTTCATCGTAATATTTATGAGCAAATTTTACATCGATGTGTTTTCCTACTCGGTTTATTTTTACAAGTACTTCAACCTCATGGTGCACCTCATCAGAAAAGTCGGGGATAAAAAAGGGTTGTTTTTTTAAGAGAATTGCAGTGTCAGGCTTCAAAAATAAAACCGGTTCTGTGGGTTTTTCATTCTTGAGTTCTGAAATGTGTTGCGCATAATTACGCCCAATACAAATAAGCTTCATTTATTGCAGTTTATTATTGAATGCACGCAACTTAATCGCTGTGAGTACTTTTTTGGTGTAAAGTGGAAAGTCTGCGGAAAGCAACCACCCAAAATATCCGGGTTCTTTTTCGAGAATTTCTGTTACTTTTTTACCCTTATGTTTACCAAAAGAAAAACACTCATCACCTTCTTTATCATAGGCAATAAACCCTGCGAAATCAGCAATTTTTTTTCGAGAGCTAAAGTCGGCTAAAAACGCTGTATCATTCTCTAAATCATCATAACGATCTAATTGTGCTTTTAACACCTCATAAGTCGCCATTGTATCAGCTTCAGCACTGTGTGCATCCTCTAGACTTTTATCACAATAAAACTTAAATGCTGCGGTTAATGTGCGTTGTTCCATTTTATGAAAAATAGTTTGCACATCTACGGACTGTCGGTTTTTCATATCAAAATCAACACCTGCTCTAAGCATTTCTTCAGCTAATAAAGGAATATCAAAACGATTGGAATTAAAACCGCCTAAATCCGCATCTTTAATCCATGAATTAATTTCTTTTGCGAGTTCTTTAAATGTAGGTTCGTTTGCCACTTTTTCATTGGTAATACCATGTACAGCTACAACGACTTCAGGAATTGACATTTCTGGATTTACTAACCACGTTTTCTTTTCCTCAGAACCGTCAGGATTTACCTTTAGTATTGAAATTTCTACAATTCGGTCTTTAGTAATATTGATCCCTGTTGTTTCTAAATCAAAAAAACAGATGGGTTTATTGAGGTTTAATTGCATAATTATAGTGTTCTATTTTCGTCCCAGGCTTCTAGATATTCTTTGACTGTTTTTAAGAATTGCCCTCCTAGAGCTCCGTTGACAACTCTGTGGTCATAGGAGTGTGACAAAAACATGCGTTGTCTAATTCCTATAAAATCACCTTCGTTGGTTTCAATAACGGCGGGTACTTTTCGAATGGCGCCAAGGGCAAGTATTCCAACCTGTGGCTGATTGATAATGGGTGTTCCCATAATACTTCCAAACCCACCAACATTAGTCACTGTATAGGTCCCATCTTGAATATCATCTGGTTTGAGATTATTGGTACGCGCACGATGTGCTAAATCATTGACGCGCTTGGTCATCCCAATAAGATTTAACTGATCTGCATTTTTGATCACAGGTACAATTAAGTTGCCATCTTCTAAGGCTGCAGCCATTCCGATATTGATGTTTTTTCGTTTTATTATTTTGCCGTCTTGAACGGAAATATTAAGCATTGGATGTACTGTAAGCGCATGTGCCACGGCTTCCAAAAATATAGGGGTAAACGTAATGTTTTGACCTTCTCGAGCTTTAAAAGCCTCTTTAATTCCGAGTCTCCAATTCCATATTTTAGTAACATCTACTTCAATAAAAGATTGCACATGTGCAGAAGTCTGAATCGAATCGGTCATGTGTTTAGATACCAATTTACCCATTCGAGACATTTCAATAATTTCATCTTCTCCCTGACTTATTACAGGATTTACTGTTGCTGAACTAGGAGAAATAGACGCACCAGGCGATAAAGGGTTCGCGGGTGTGAGTGGAGCTTCAGATCCAACTGGATTAGTTTGAGATTTATTTGATAGATATGAAAGTACATCATTTTTAGTGACTCTTCCTTCTTTACCAGATCCCTGAATCGCATCTAATTCAGATTGAGAGATGCCTTCTTTTTTGGCAATATTTTTTACCAATGGTGAATAAAAACGAGATCCATTAGAACTAATTGGGGATGACGCGGCTATGGTTTCTTTAACTTTTTCAATAGAAGTTTCTAATTGAACCGCTGCTTCGGGTTCAGCTTTAAGAGTCACTTCTGGGGTTTGTGAGAAACTATCAGAAACATCAGACTCTGTTTCTATGATAGCGATCGTTTGTCCTACTTCGATTATAGCATCGACTTCAAATAATTTTTCAATTAAAACTCCTTCAACTTCGCTAGGCACTTCACTATCAACCTTATCCGTTGCAATTTCTAAAACTGCTTCGTCAGCTTCAATGCGCTCTCCAACATCTTTAAGCCATGCGGTTAGCGTGGCTTCGGCTACACTCTCACCCATTTTGGGTAATTTAAGTTCAAATTTTGCCATAGTTTTATGCGAATAGGTAAATTAATATAGACCACAAAATTAACTAAAATAGATGGAATTATTAAGAAATAGTTAGAATTGTATTACGTCTCCGATAGTGTTGGCTGAATTACTCCCAAGAATATAGTCGCATTTTTTGGGTTGAATTTTAAAAATAGACTGTTTCAACTTAGAAGCTTGCATCTGGTCAATGATCGATTTAAATGTCAAAGTCGATGCGTCCAAAATCAATTCAGAATTCGATTCTATTTCATCTATAGAAGTGATAATTTTTGGATTCAATTTTTTAACGAGTCTCGCGTCTGGGTTCGTAGAAATTAAAACAGGTTTATACATCGTTTTAGTTTGTTGCGGTTTCAATGGTTTTAGCCAAATCATCAGTTTAATTCCTAGAAAAACACCTAAATCAAAAAGAATATTGGATTTAAAATGTTTTTTATAAAATATCTGCATAGCGCCATAAAACCGCTTTAAATAAATTGAGTTTCTTCGCGTACTTTCCCCTTTATAATGAATTACGGATGTGTCTCCAAAATAATAGTTGTCACACCCTTTTTTAAGTGACTTAAAGGACATGTCGATATCTTCTCCGTACATAAAATAATCTTCATCAAAACCGCCTAAAGAGTTGTAGAGGGAACGTTTTAACAGCATAAAGGCACCAACTAAAATTTCTACTTTTGCAGTGTCAAATTCCTTAACATGATTGGCATAATAGCCCTTAGAATTTCCTACTATTTTTTTAATCGCAATATTAACACGTGGGATATTTCGTTTGCTCTCTGGAAGATACGCACCAGAACCATCAATTAATCGACAGCCTATAATGCCTAAGTTTTTTTGTTTCTCTGCAAAGTTGAGAATCGAAACAAAAGTGTCTTCTGCAACAACTGTATCTGGATTTAAAATACAGACATACGCTCCTTTAGCGACTCGAACTGCTTGATTATTGGCTTTTGAAAACCCTACATTTGAGTTGTTTTCAATTATAGTTACTAATGGAAATTTGGCTTTCACCATAGCACAACTTCCATCTTTAGAGTTGTTATCTATCACAATAATCTCAGAGGGAATCTCTTTTAAAGCGGCTTCTACACTTTGCAGACATAGCTCCAGAAAGTAGCGAACATTATAATTTAAAATGACAACCGATAGCTTCAAAAGAAATTAGGATTTAAGAGAAAGTTCAAACGGAATTCGATTGGTGATGCTTCGCCCAAGCGTTACCTCGTCGGCATATTCTAATTCGTCTCCCACCGAAATACCGCGAGCGATGGTAGAAATCACAACCTCTGTATCTTGAATTTGTTTGAAAATATAAAAATTCGTGGTATCCCCTTCCATCGTTGAGCTTAACGCAAAAATGAGTTCTTTAATTGTTCCTGAGCGGACTTTTTCGACTAAACTATTAATTTTCAGATCGTGAGGTCCAACCCCATCCATTGGAGATATTTTACCACCCAATACATGGTAAACTCCTCTATGGGACGCAGTACTTTCAATGGCCATTACATCTCTGATATCTTCAACTACACACACCACTTCTTGGTTGCGATTGGTGTTGACACAAATCTCACACAGTTCTGAATCACTAATATTATGGCAATTTTTACAAAAGTTAATGTTTTGACGCATCTTTTGTAAGGCCTCTGTCAAGTGAAGTGTTTGTGACTCAGGCTGACGCATCAAATGAAGTACCAAACGCAAAGCGGTGCGACGACCAATGCCAGGTAATTGCGCAACCTCGTCCACAGCACTTTGTAATAATTTAGAAGAAAATTCCATGACACAAATTTAGATAAAATTATACGAACTTATGCCATGAATTTAAAGCCCTATAAACGATCGCAAAAGGAATTAGTTTATAATTAGTTTTTTGGTGACTTGCTGGCTTAATGTATTCACTTTTAAGAAATATAATCCTTGTTTTACTTGCAAATCTATCTCTGGGTTTTGAGATAAATCTCTATTCTTTTCATAAAAAACCAACTTTCCAAGAGTATCGTAAATTTTTATAGTGACTAGAGTGTTTAGTTTCCAATTCAATTTAAACATTCCTGTGGTTGGATTTGGCGACAAGATCAAATCTGAAATTTGTAAATCATCCGTGCCCAAAGCTTCAGGGTCAAATAAGTTAACACGCCAGAGTCCACGTCCGTAGGTGGCAGCATACAATTTATTATCGGCTGTATTTATTTCAAGTTCTCTAATTTGAACATTTGGTAGTCCCGTATTATAAGAAGTCCATGTTGTTTCATTGTCTCTAAGATAATAAATTCCATAATTCATCCCTAAGTATAAAATATCTTCATCGTAGGTCGTATCCCACACCAATGCCAAGGCACTAAAACTTGGTAAATCATGCGTTGCAAGACTCCAATTTTGACCACCGTCGCTTGAAACATAGACTTTATCTGAAGAAGTTGTCGCAATGGCTATTTTATTTGGATTTGTAGGATGAATGGCAATCGAATTAATATATCCAGAAAAGCCTGCCAATTGCGTCCAATCTCCGTTAGAGCCTCCATTTGTCGTAATATAAAGATTCTCTCCATAGGCCGCATACAAAGTATTACTATCAGATGGTGCTATTTTTAGGTGGTTGGCATTGGAACCAAAATTTTGTGAAATAGACACCCAACTTTGGTCTCCATTGATCAAATCTTGTCCTCCATTAGTAGATTTATATATTTCATCATACCCTGAATATATAGTGTTAAAATCATTCGGGTCTTGTTCAAAAGGAGTCACCCAACTACCTGATTTATCATCTGGTGAAGGGAGTCCAGACCTAGTAGCTCCCTGGTCAAAAGACTTATATAAACTGCCATTTTGAGAGGTTCCATACATGGTATTCGGATTTGAATGGTCGATAAAGGTTTCCATTCCATCGGCGCCTAACCAATCATACCAAATACCATCGGCTCTGTAAACCGAAGTTCCGTTATCTTGTGATCCCCCAGAAACAATGACTGGATCGGTTTGGCTAATTCCTATTTTATAAAATTGACGAATTCCCAAACCATCAGTTAAGTCGGTATAATAGTTACTACTGACATTCAGCGGGTCATTAGCGACAAAAATACCACCATCACTTCCCACATATATTTTATTGTTGTGATAGATCATGATATCAATATCGGCATGGCAATAGCCTATATCTTGATTAGCAGCATTTTGAGGCACCCATTGTGAAGTAATGTTAAAATCTGTACCACCATTTGTAGAACGCCACGACAAAATCCCTGCAATATGAACATCCTCTGCATCAGATGGGTTGACTATGATATCCATATCTCTAGGGGCTTGCCCTCTGTCATCATCTGCATCTGAGCTGTATCCAAAATAATTTTTTCCTGAGTGGTCTAATTTCATAAAATTAGCACCGCTATCCGTAGATTTATAAAATCCTCCAAAGAGTCCACCATTAGCTTCCAATAGATACACAACTTCAGGATCATCCGCAGAAACGCCAATCATTTTTGGTCCTGTATCGAAATTATTGGTATTAGACCCTCCATCAAAATTATCTGAAAAGATAACACCTCCTGTGAAATCTTCGATGGATACATCGTCCAATGTTAAGCCTCTACCATAGTATGACTTTCCTTCCAGTGCAATGTAATAATCTGCTGTTGGATTTGGTAAACTAATGACAACGTCCTGCCATGAATCCATCTCAGCAGTATAATGTGCAAGTTCTACCCAAGCTTCATTAATTCCTGTTTTACAAAATACTTTGAGCGCATCAATATCGCCTTCCCAATTGACATTGGAATAAGAAAGTTTTAATTCAGGTGCCGTACTTGAACTAAGATCTAATTGTGGAGAAATTAGTTTTGTTATAGGTTCTGAAAAATCTGGTTGATAAAAAAGTGCCATACTACTCCCGCTTCGAGGTTCAATAGAATTATTTTGGTTTGAAGAAGCTTTGATCCAATCTGTAAATCCAGAAACATATTCTTGTGTCCATGACGTTAATGAATTATCAGATTGTATTTTTTCAAAAGAAGCTCCCCCATCCACAGATTTAAAAAATGAATTCCCTGACGCGTATATTTTATTGGTATCTCCTGGTTTAAACTCTATATCATAGCCTCTAACAGATTCGGAATGAATTTTCGCCCAATTGGCACCATCATCTGTAGATTGAAAAATTCCAGAAGACTCTGTTGAACAAAATAGTTGATTCGTATTCGATGGATTGATTAGAATTTTATTTACATTCCCATTTCCTGTATCGGCTAATAAATTCCAAGTCGCTCCCGCATCTGTGGATTTAAAAATAACTCCGCTATCACTTCCCCAAAAATAGATATCAGAATTTGTAGGGTGTATGGTTAGTGCGTATACGTTAATATTAGAAAGATTATCTGTCAATGCAGTCCAGGTCGCACTACCATCGGTGGTTTTCCAAACTCCACCAGTTGGAGAACCTACAATCATGTGATTCTCGTTATTAGGATCAATTCCTATACTCGTTATTCTTCCCACTCCTGGATTCCAACCAGACGTTTGATTCCATTCATAAGGGCCTAATTGTTCCCAATTTTCAACCCTACGCATTCGATTTTGTTGCGTTGTATTATTTGTGTAAGAATTATAACGTTCTAATTCGTTGTAGTAAAATGAAGGCGACTTTAAACGTCCATCATCGTCTTGCATGCGAAGAGCATTGTACTCCCAACGTTTATAACTTTTATAACCCGTTCCTCTCCCTTTATCTCTGTTTTCAAAATAGGTTTTGGCAGCATTTTGAACTTCTAAAACTGTGTATTGATCTGAGTTCATCATATCAAGATACTCTTGAGCTTCAATAGATAAAAATGATATTAAGAAGGTTCCTAAAATAAAGATTGATTTATTCATTATAAAGTTATAATTTGGATTTTTTTGTAAATATATTAAAAAAATTAGGTATGAGTCCTCTTTTAATTTTAACGCTCCTAATAGGCTATTTTTTAGTTTTAATTCTCATTTCTTACTTCACAGGAAAAAACGACTCCAATGTCGATTTTTTTAACGCTGGCAAACAATCGCCTTGGTACCTAGTTGCTTTTGGAATGATTGGCGCATCGCTATCAGGCGTTACTTTTATATCAGTTCCAGGGTGGGTTGAGGCCTCTCAATTTAGTTATTTTCAGGTTGTTTTAGGATATATGGTCGGCTATGTCGTAGTTGCTTATGTACTGCTTCCTGTATATTATAAATTAAATTTAACCTCCATTTACGAGTATCTTTTTCAAAGGTTTGGAGTTGTAAGCCATAAAACAGGTGCTTTTTTCTTTTTCATATCCAGAGTTTCAGGCGCTGCATTCCGGTTGTATTTAGTGGCCATTGTATTGCAACAATTTGTATTTAGCGAATGGAATGTTCCTTTCGAAATTACTGTGATCATTTCAATTTTATTGATTTGGATTTACACATTCAGAGGAGGAATTAAAACCATTGTTTGGACGGATACCCTTCAAACCTTGTTTATGATAACTGCAGTTGTATTGTCCATTTATTTTATTACCGATAGCTTGGGGTGGAGTTTTACGGAGTTTCTAGTCTCAGACGAATTAAAATCTTATAGCACCATTTTTAAAACCGATAGTATTTTAGATAAAAATCACTTTCTAAAATCGTTTTTTGGGGGGTTATTTGTCACTATTTGTATGACGGGATTGGATCAGGATATGATGCAAAAAAACTTGACTTGCAAATCCCTTAAGGACGCTCAAAAAAACATGCTTTCTTTTAGTGTTGTACTAACTTTTGTAACCTTTTTATTTCTGTTATTAGGAGCTCTTTTGTTTATTTATGCCAAACAAAATACGATTGAAATTCCATTATTAGATGGCAAACCTAAAACAGATTTATTATTTCCAGAAATTGCTCTCAATAGCGGATTGGGCATTACGCTAGGAATTACATTTATTCTTGGGTTAATCGCGGCTGCTTACAGCAGTGCTGATAGCGCACTGACTTCTTTAACCACCTCGTTTTGTGTGGATATTTTGGACCTAAAAGACAAATCGGAACAACAGCAAAAATCCATTCGTAAAAAAACACATATTGGAATGAGTGTCCTTTTAGTGGTGGTTATCATCGCTTTTAAATACATTCTAAACTCAAATGTAATTAACAGTCTGTTGACCGTGGCAGGATATACCTACGGGCCACTTTTAGGATTGTTTGCTTTTGGAATATTTACAAATTATAAAATCAAAGATCGCTACGTCTGGATGGTCGCTTTGGTTTCGGTTACACTTGTATTTATACTTGGATCTATACCCGCCAATTATATAGGCGGTTATGTTATTGGCTACGAACTCCTCCCTCTTAATGGGCTCTTCACTTTTTTGGGTTTAATACTGATTCGTCGAAAGTAACACCAAAGTACAGGCAATTTCATAACGAATTGAAGCTTGATCTAAAAGCTTATAAAATTCAGGATTTTCAGTACCTGGATTAAAAAGAACTCGATTTGGTTTTAAACTTATAATATAATCATAATAAGCCTCTTGACGTTTTGGATTCACATATAAAGTAACGGTATGAATATTTTGATAAGGCTGTAAATCCGTATCGATTTCTATGCCACTAACCATTCCATTTTTTAGACCAAAAGCCTTCACTTCAATAGCATTTGAAGACAAGCGACACATCGCCATATTGGAATAGCGTTTGGGGTTTAAAGAAGCTCCAAAAACCAGCGTATTTTTTTGTGTCATCGTGTTAAATATGAGTTAATTTAAATATTTAGTAACAATATTATACTAAGTTCGTCTAATGCAATATGGTCTCTAAATCATAGACAAAGAAATGAAAAAAATCGCAGTATTATTCACTACGTTCCTGTTTTTAAATCCAGTACTTTATGCTATCGCACCTATAGATGGTGGAGAAGTAAGTGGTCGTGTGATAGACTCGAAACTCAATACAGCCCTGCCCTATGTCAATATCATTGTTAAATCCGAGTCTGGAGACATCATCACTGGCGCAATTACAGAGCAAAATGGCTATTTTAAAATCACAAATATTAAAGAAAATAAAATTTTAGTCTCCGTTCAATATATAGGATACAAAACCTTAGACCGCGAACTGATCTTTGATAAAGAGACGCGTAAAATCGATTTAGGCACCCTCATTCTAGAAGAAGACAGCTCTAGTTTAGACGAAGTCACAGTCATCGCTGAAACGACTAGCATTCAGCAGAAAGTAGATCGTAAAGTTATTACAATAGGAAAAGACTTGGCAGCAAGTGGAACCGCCTCTGAACTCATGATTGGAATTCCTTCTGTTAATGTAGATACCCAAACAGGAGAAATTAGCCTGAGAGGAAACTCAAATGTAAGAGTCATGGTTGATGGAAAACTATCAAATATTCCGACTGCGCAATTGTTAAAACAAATTCCTTCTACCGCTATTAAATCTATCGAATTAATTACGAATCCCTCAGCCAAGTACAACCCCGAAGGGATGAGTGGGCTAATCAATATTATCTTACATAAAAATACCATGCTTGGATTTAATGGCAACTTTAGTTTGGGACTTGCTTACGAAAGAACTGCTAAATTTAATAGTGCCTTAAACACGAATTACCGTAACGGAAAATTCAATGTGTATGCGAATTACAGCAATAACATTTCTGAAAATAAAAACCATGGCATCATACAAAGAACTGAAAATAATTCCAAGCAATTATTTAAATTCAATGACGATAATAAAAATCATTTATTAAAATTTGGTGTCGATTATTATATTAACGATAAACACACACTGTCTGTTTTTACAAGTCAAAACAAAACTTACGCCAAAAACGATGGAGAATCGAATGCGATTTACCTAGACGATGATTCCTTCAATGAAACCCAATTATTACTCGTTGATGGCGATAATTCTACAAGTCAATATAATTTTGATTATAAAATTAATTTTGATGACAACGGTCACAATATAGAGTTAGAAATAGATCATAATACTTTTGACAGTAATAACATTGCAGACTTTTCATATCCCGTAGGCAACAGTTCTGATTACTTAGATTTCAACAAAACGGATCGCAAACGAACCACTGTAAACCTTGACTATGCGAATCCAATTAAAGAAAATTCAAAAATAGAATTGGGCTTACAAGCAAACCTCTTCAGTTCATTAGTAAACTATGCTTCTACTGGAGACTCGTATAACCTCTCTGGTACACTCGTTCCTACTCCCGACTCCGATTTTGATTATTCACGGGATATTTATTCCTTGTATGGAAACTACAACACCAAGCTTGATAAATGGTCGTATCAACTAGGGCTGCGATTAGAAAATGTAGTCGTAACCGCCTTAGAAGTACAAACAAGTCAACCATTGAATACCATTACAAACACAGCTTTTTCAAACGAATATTTTGAATTATACCCTTCCGCCTTTATTACCTATGCACCCACAGACAAAAACGCCTTCCAACTCAATTATAGCAGACGTGTGGATCGCCCTGGAATTGGTCAAATAAACCCTATAAAAGAATGGAGTACCCCCTTAGTATCTTCTTACGGTAACATCGAGCTTGAACCTCAATTCACCAATTCGATTGAATTTAATTACACTCGAAATTTAAAAGGTGGAAGTATGACTTTTGGAACTTATTTTAGAAAAATTTCAAATGAAATTAATCGAGCGCTGTTTGTAGATCGTTCGGATATAAATTCGGGACGATTAATATTAACCCACGATAATTTTGATGATACAACCGCTTATGGTATCGAATTATCTAGCAGTTACAAGCTCACAAAATGGTGGAGTTTAAACGGTGGTTTTGATTTATACTCTCAAACTCTTGAAGGGATTGCAGAGCGTCTTAATGCGCCCATAGAAACTGCCGTATTAGAAGACATCATTACGGAAACAAATTCGGTTGATAATACCGCATGGAATTTTAGACTTTATAACAGTTTCAAAGTGAGCAACAAAGTAAACCTCACCGCATTTGGTTTTTACAGAGGTCGAAACTCAAATTTGCAGTTTAATGAAAAACCTATGTATTTTGTCAATATCGGTTCTCGAGTTAGTTTTGATGAAGGCAAAGGAAGCCTTAGTCTAAATTACAATGATATTTTTAACACCATGAAGTTTCGATTTGACGGCTCGAGTCCTTATGTACAAGAAGGTGAGTTTAACTGGGAAAGCAACACTATTTACCTAGGAGTCACATACCGGTTTGGGAGTACAAAATACAATGCAAAGTCTCGTAAAAAAAGAGAGGATAATGAAAAAACTGGAGGCGGATTTATGTAATTCTAAACTACCATTTAATAATCACACTTCCCCAAGTAAAACCACTTCCAAAAGCCGCTAAAACAACCGTATCACCTTCTTTAATATTTCCTTGTTGATGGGCTTCAGATAAAGCAATTGGAATGGAAGCTGCGGTAGTATTACCGTATTTTTGAATGTTATTATAAACTTGATCGTCCGACAGTCCAAACCGTTTTTGAATGAATTGAGAGATGCGTAAGTTTGCTTGGTGTGGAATTAACATATCAATATCAGACACATCTAAATTGTTTTTTTGCAATCCTTCATTGATCACTTCACTAAAGCGTTTGACAGCATGTTTAAAAACAAATTGTCCGTTCATATAAGGACGGTAGCTAAAATCATTGGGGTCATTATCTTTAATAATATCTGTCACCCAACGCGTTCCCATGCCTGGTGCCTCCGTTGCAAGTTCGAGGGCATGTTTTCCTTCAGAATGTATATGTGTGGATAGAATCCCTTTTGATAAATCTTCTTCACGAGTCAATATTGCGGCACCAGCACCATCTCCAAATATAACCGAAATGCTACGACTTCGAGTCGATTTATCAATCCCATGCGACTGGAGTTCACTTCCAATTACAAGAATATTTTTGTACATCCCAGTTTTTATAAATTGATCCGCCACAGAAATCGAATACACAAATCCTGAGCATTGAGCTCTAATATCCAAAGCAGCCACCGTATTAATTTCTAAAGCTTCCTGAATTTGCACTCCTGGACCAGGAAAGTAATAATCTGGACTTAGAGTAGCAAAAACGATAAGATCAATGTCTTCTTTTTCAATTCCAGAATTTGAAATCGCCTTTTTGGCAGCTTCCAAACCCATTGTAAAAGTCGATTGACCATCACCAGCTAGTGCCCAACGACGCTCTTTAATTCCCGTACGTTCTTGAATCCATTCGTCGGAAGTGTCCATAATCTTAGACAAATCGTCATTAGTAACAATATTTTCTGGCACATAATGGCCTAAACCTATAATTTTTGAGTTGTACATAGTATAAGATAACGTAAATGGTGTAACAAATATAAACTAAAATGTCAGTTTGTCACTTTTTAATATTTGGTATTTTTTTTGACTATAGATTTTCATATAACTTAAAACAAACATAATTATGTCAAAAGGAACTATTAATGTCTCGGTAGAAAATATTTTTCCACTGATTAAAAAATTCCTCTATAGCGATCACGAAATATTTTTACGTGAATTAGTGAGTAATGCCACAGATGCCACTCTAAAACTAAAACACTTAACCAACATTGGCGAAGTGAGTGTAGAGTACGGAACCCCTAAAATCGAAATTAAAATCGATAAAGAAGGAAAAAAACTTCATATTATTGATCAAGGATTAGGGATGACTTCAGATGAAGTTCAGAAATACATTAACGAAGTTGCTTTTTCTGGTGCTGAAGAATTTTTAGACAAATATAAAGACAAGGTTGATGATGCTGGAATTATCGGTCATTTTGGATTGGGATTCTACTCTGCCTTTATGGTCGCTGAAAAAGTGGAAATTATCACCAAGTCTTATAAAGATGAACCTGCTGCACATTGGACATGTGATGGCAGTCCACAATACACACTTGAAGCTTCTGATAAAACAGAAAGAGGCACAGAAATTATTTTACATATTGCTGAAGACTCTACCGAATTCCTTGAAGAAAGTCGTATTACTTCTCTTTTAAATAAATACAACAAGTTCATGCCAATTCCAATCAAATTTGGAACCAAAGAAGAAAATGATCCTTCGCATGAACCAAAAACAACCAAAGACAAAGACGGTAAAGAAACAACTGAACCTCAGCGTAAGATTACGGTTGATAATATTATTAACAATCCAACGCCTGCCTGGACAAAACAGCCTACTGAATTAGAAGAGGCCGACTATAAAGGATTTTACCGTGAACTGTATCCAATGCAGTTTGAAGACCCTTTATTTAACATTCATTTAAATGTCGATTATCCTTTCAACTTAACAGGTATTTTATACTTCCCAAAATTAGGCAATGATATAAATATACAAAAGGATAAAATCCAATTGTATCAAAACCAAGTGTTTGTAACAGATAATGTTGAAGGTATTGTTCCTGAGTTTTTGACAATGTTGAGAGGAGTCATAGATTCTCCAGATATCCCTTTAAATGTTTCTCGTTCATACCTTCAAGCAGATGGAGCAGTTAAAAAAATATCCTCTTACATTACTAAAAAAGTAGCCGATAAAATGAAATCTCTATTCAACTCTAATAGAGCTGATTTTGAAGCGAAATGGAATGACATCAAAATTGTAATAGAATACGGAATGCTCTCCGAAGATAAATTCTTTGAAAAATCAAACGCGTTTGCACTCTATCCTTCAGTTGATGGGACTTATTACACCTATGATGAGCTTTACAATAAAATCAAAGCGAATCAAACAGACAAGGACGATAAGCTAGTCATTTTGTATGCGTCTGATAAAGAGGCACAGCACAGTTATATTGAAGCTGCAAAAACAAAAGGCTATGAAGTATTGCTATTAGACTCTCCTATTGTATCTCATTTAATTCAGAAATTAGAAAGTGAAAAAGAAAACACATCGTTTGTACGTGTTGATGCTGACCACGTTGATAATTTGATTAAAAAGGAGGACACCACAATTTCAAAACTGAGCGATGAAGACAAAACAACCCTTGAAACTATTTTGAAAGAAGTTGTTCCTTCAGAAAAATTTATGGTTCAATTAGAAGCAATGGACAGTAGTTCAGCACCTTTTATGATTACGCAACCAGAGTTTATGCGTCGAATGAAAGAAATGCAACAAACCGGTGGCGGTGGCGGTATGTTTGGAATGGGGAATATGCCTGAGATGCACAACCTTATTGTAAACACCAACTCCGAATTGGTAAGTCAAATATTAAACACTAAAACAAAGAAAAAACAAGAACGTTTAATCTCGCAAAGCTTGGATTTGGCACAATTGTCTCAAGGACTTCTCAAAGGAGAAGCGTTGACCAATTTTATCAACCGTAGCTATGATATGATAAAATAAATCTCTTTATAATATTTTTGTAAAAAGAGGTCGTCTAAAAAGTATAATTTCTGTCATTCTGAACCCATATCAGAATCTCAATTCACTGAAATTCATTTTGTTTTAGAATCTGAAGTAAATTTAGATTGACAAAGCAAATCCTTTTAGAGGACCTCTTTTTTTGCTTTAAACTCAAAAAATAATGAAATTTAGGCTCTGAAATAAAAACTTAGATTAATTTTAGAGCAAACTATGAGCATGTCATTATTTGATACATCCAAAATTATAAAACTTCCGCTTCAAGACGCTACAATTGAATACCATCCGCAGTTTTTTAGTTTTGAGGAAGCAAATACTCTATTTGACGAGTTGTATCAAAACACCCCGTGGATCGAAGAAGACATCAGAGTTTATGGGAAAATTTATAAGCAACCGCGTTTGACTGCTTTTTTTGCTAACAACCAAAAGAAGTATGGATATTCCAATATTTCAATGACCCCTCACCCCTTTTCTCCGCTTTTAAACGCTATAAAAACAAAAATTGAAATGGCGTG